>Ga0209678_1000003_pt1 | contig 379724 bp, 341 predicted proteins | sample WorMetilvaeELBA1_FD_187404 | JGI IMG/M metagenome (GOLD analysis project Ga0209678, IMG submission 187404) | Marine gutless worms symbiont microbial communities from Max Planck institute for Marine Microbiology, Germany - Olavius ilvae ELBA.1... ...
GTACACTCGCAAGCAAAGCTTAATGCAGTGGCACGTCAGCTAAACGAGCGACCACGCAAGACATTAGGCTTTGATACTCCGGCAGAACGATTTAATGCATGTGTTGCGTCGACCGGTTGAGCTGACACGCCAAACTGGCCACCTTCGTTATTGCCTTACTGTTTATAGTCGTCGTATCGGTGGGCGCCACCCGGCGCGTCAGGCAATCGCACAAAGGCCACATCGAGATCACCCGGGTCAACGACGAAATCGACGCCATGCGCATTGCGATCGATGCCGGCGTATCCGACCCCGACAGCTTCAAGCAACACCTCAAGCAAAAACGCAAGCAGGACAAGCTGGAACGCAAGGCCCGCAAGAAAGCACTTAAGCAGTCCAGCAGTGACGACAAGGCCGCAGCGGAGGCTAAATCCCGGCTGTTTGTCCTCGATTTCAAGGGCGACCTGAGGGCACTGGCCGTGGCGAGGTTGCGCCAGGAAATTACCGCACTGTTATCGATGGCCCGGGCCAGTGACGAGGTAGTCGTGCGACTGGAGAGCAGCGGCGGCATGGTGCACGCCTATGGGCTTGCGTCTTCGCAGCTGCAGCGTGTCAGGGAGCACGACATCGATCTGACCGTTTGTGTCGACAAGGTTGCTGCCAGCGGCGGATACATGATGGCCTGTGTGGCAAATAAAGTCCTGGCCGCGCCGTTCGCCATTCTCGGGTCGATCGGTGTGGTCGCGCAGATGCCCAATTTCAACCGATTGCTGAAAAAGCACGACATCGATTTCGAGTTGATCACGGCGGGCGAATACAAACGCACGCTGACAATGCTGGGCGAGAACACCGACAAGGGGCGGGAAAAGTTCGTCGACGAAATCGAGGACGTCCACCTGTTGTTCAAGGAATTTGTTGCACAGCACCGGCCTAAACTCGATATCGAACGCGTCGCGACCGGTGAGCACTGGTTCGGCCAGCGCGCGATCGAACGGGGCCTGGTCGACGAATTGATCACCAGCGATGAATATATCGCCCGGGCCTGCGAGACAGCGGATGTTTTCGAAATCAGGTACGTGGAGAAAAAACCGCTGCCGGAGCGGCTGGGTATCACGCTGCAGAACTCGGTCGACGGTCTGTTGATACGATGGTGGGAAAGAGGCACGTTTTCTCGGTTTTTCTCCTAAGCCTTTAATGCTGGTGGCGTTTTACCCTGTTTGCCGACCTGGTCAAGCGGCTAGCTTCATCTGTGTGCCGCTTGCGCGTCGCGGATGTAGACATCAGGAAGCATCAGGTCGGGTTTCAGTCCTGCAGGTCGGGGGAGTGATTACCCGCCGCGCAGCAGGCGCGCCGGATTAACCCGCAAACGCCGCAGCAGATAGCGGGCACCCAACGCAAGCGACAGACTGCTGACGGCGCAGGCCACCAGCGCGCCCAGCCAGAGCAGGTCGTCGGCCGGCAGCTTGAGACGATAGCGCATCAGTGGCAGCGCGATCGCCGCACCGAGGCCGGTCGCGAACAGCGACGTTACCCCGGCAAGCAGCAGGTATTCGAAGCGCAGGCCGCTGCGAATCAGGCTGTGGCGGGCGCCCAATGCGTGCAATACCGTGGCGTCGTAGATCTGGCGCGTACGCCCGGCCGCCATTACGCTGATCAGCACCAGCAGGCTGGCGGCGAGACTGACGCCGGCGACTATCGCCAGACCGCTTGCGGCCTTGCCGAGAATTCCGCGCGCGGTTTCCAGCAGCATGGCGGTGCGCACCGTGATTACGTTGGGCGCGGTCCGGGCGATCTGTTGTTGCGCCTCGATTGCCGTTGCGTCGTCCAGGTAGGCAGCACCGACCCGACGATGAATGACGCTGTCGAGTGCTCCGTCGGAGACGATACCCTCGAACCAGAAGCGCGTTTGTAAACCCTTCTGGCTGTAGATTGCGGTGATTTCGGCAGTGAAGCTATGACCGCCGGTCGAAAAACCTATTCGGTCGCCCAGCCCGACGCCGAGCCTGCCTGCCTCACGATCCTCGATGGCCATGCGCGGCATATCGCTCGCCGATTCATCCCACCAGTCACCGGCCACCAGCGTGACATCGTCGATATTGCTGGCGCGATAACTCAACTTGTAATCCCCGCGCGAGGCGTCGCGCATGCGCGCCTGCGCGGTGTCGGGCCTGTCGGCGAGCGGGCGTCCGTTGACGGTGGCGATACGTGAACGCACCAGCGGTACGAGATCGACCCGCGACCCCGGCGCGGCCTGGAGTACCGCATTGGTAACCGCCTCGGCCTGGTTGTCGAGGACGTCGTAGAGCACCAGTGCCGGTGCCTCCTGCGGGATGGTCGTGTTGATGGCACGCAGCAGGCTGGCCAGGGCAAAGCGCAGCGCAAACGATCGCGGCATAGACTCACGATTCTCCAGCGTCCGCGCGGCATGGCGGATTGCGCGCACGACGCATTCCAGCAACAACAGCAGCGCTGCTACCAGCAGGACGAATCCCAGGCCGAACAGCAGGTCGGGCAGGGCCAGCAGAACCAGTATCACCAGGCAGGCAGCACAGGCCAGGCTTGCCAGCCACCAGCCGGGCGGCGTCTGCTCGACGCCGGGCTGTTCGCCGCGAAACAGCGCCGCGGGTCTGGCGCGTAACGCCCGTCCGAGCGCCGGAAAGGTGAAGGCGAAAGCGGTTAAAACGCCGAAGCCGAAAGCGATCAGCGCCGGCAATAGCAGGTCGACCGCGGTGACGCCGATCGGCACCTGTGCGGCGATTACACCCGTGCCCAGCAATACGAGCAACGCCCCGGCGAAGCTGGCGCCGCAGCTCAGGATCCCGATCTGTAGCAGGTAGACGATAGCCAGCGGGCGTCGCCGTAGTCCGATTGCACGCAGGGTCGCGATGCTGCGAAGCCTGCCCTGCAGATAAGTTTCGATGCTGTTGAAGACGCCGAGGCCGCCGATAAACAGCGTGCTGAGACCGATAATGAGCAAGCCTGACGCAATCTGGTTGAGGCGTTCGGCGATGCGCTGACTGCGGTCGCGGAAAGTCCTGACTTCCCAGGCGGCAGCGGGAAAGTTGGCATAAAACTTTGCGCGCCAGGTTTCCGCGGGTGTTTCGGTACGAACGTTGTACTCGTATTCGATGCGACTGCCCGGCTGCACCAGTGCAGTTTGCTGCAGCGCTGCTTCACTCAGTAAAAGCGGCGCGCCACGCCAGTCGGCACTTAGTCGGCGATCGGGTTGATTGACGACGATGGTGCGAACCTGCAGCGCCAGTGCGCCGACGTAAACCTCGTCTCCGACCCCGATATCGAGCCGCTGCGCGAGGGCCGCATCGAGTGCCGCACCGTGGCGTCCGTCTCTCATTGCCAGCGCTTCCTGCAGCGAAATGGCGGGCTCGAGCCCGAGCCTGCCATATAGCGGGTAAGCCGAATCGACAGTTTGCAATTCCACCCGCAGGAAGTTGCCATCGGCGGTGCCGAGCATGGTATCGAGTTCGATTACCAGCGACAGGTCGCCATTCTGCTCGATCCAGGCGAGTGCTTCGGGTGGCAGGGGTGTATTGCTATCGACCTCGAGATCGCCGCCGAGCAGCATGCGGGTATCCAGCAGTAATCCCGCGCTGACCACCCGATACAGGCCGCCCGCGGCGGCGACCAGAACCACGCCGAGCATCAGGCAGGCGCAGAATACCCACAAGGAGCGGCCGTTGACACGCAACTCGCGCCAGGCCAGTTCAAGCAGGAATGGCACTGGCACCCGCCTCGATTAAATCGCCCTGATGCAACCTGACCACGCGTCGGCAGCGACTTGCGATCGCTTCGTCATGCGTCACCAGGACCAGCGTCGAGCCGGTATCGGCGTTCAGGCCGAACAATAAATCGATGATCGTTTCACCGGTGCGTGAATCCAGGTTGCCTGTCGGTTCGTCCGCCAGCACCAGTTTCGGCGAATGTACCAGCGCGCGAGCTATCGCCACGCGTTGCTGCTCTCCGCCGGACAACTGGGATGGATAGTGATTAGCGCGTTCGGCCAGTCCGACCCGTTCGAGCATTTGCCTGGCCTGGTTTCTCGCTGCCGGGCGGCCGGCAATTTCGAGCGGCAACGCGACGTTACCCAGCGCGGTAAGACTCGGCACCAGGTGAAAGGACTGGAAGATGATGCCGATGTCGTCGCGCCTGATATCGGCCAGAGTGTCGTCGTCGAGTTCGCCGAGGTTGCGGCCCGCTATTCGTATAGAGCCCTGAACCGGTTGCTCCAGGCCGGCAAGCAGCACCAGCAGGGTTGTCTTGCCGGAGCCGGATGGACCGACTATCGCAACCGTGTCACCATCCTCGATACCCAGGTCGACCGATGCGAGCACTTCCAGCGGACCGTGCTCCAGGTTGTAAGACATACTGATGTTGTTTAACTCAATCATGTACTTTCTTTGCTAACTGGATTAGCGCGCGATACTGATCTCAAAAAAATCCTTCGAAACGCCAGCGCGAGACACGTTTCAATCATTAGTTTTACTACGAAGCCGGAGGCGTCAAAGATCACCGCGCGAGCTAATTGCAAATGATGCCAACCGCGAGCCGCGTCGTGACTACTCGTGTCGGCAATTTGGGGGAGATAGTATACCTGTTGTGATTTGACGACTATCCGACTTAGAATGCTTTCCCGCGAATTACTGATTAAAGATAGCCGCCGCGGATTAATCAATCGATGCAGCGGCGGGGATAGCGGGCGACGAGACAGGTATACTATCCCCTGAAGCCCGGTTAAACAATTGCGCGACCAGCAGGAGTTTTTTTGTTCGGCAGAAAGAAAAAAGTTAAGCAGGAACAGCCCGAGGCCATGCCGGCGAAGGACTACGACCGGTTTATGAGCAGGGTTTACCGCATGGTGAGTTGCCATCGGGACAGCGATGCGGTTCTTTTGTTGATGGATCAGTATGATTACCTGCAAACCCGAATGCAGGAACTGGAAGCGCTTTATCAGCATGTCGAGCAATGGGGGTCCTCCAGAACCCTGCTTTGCCTCGGGCGATTGATCATTTACCGGCTCGACCGGGAAAAACGCCATGATCGGGCACTCATCTACATCGCGAAGTGCCAGGGCATCAGCCCTAAGTTCATTCTGCCGGAACTTTCCCGGGTCACGTTTTACGCGAGGCAGGCCATCGAGGTGGGTAAACTGGAGCTGGCGAAAAATCTCGTTGTAGAACATGAAACCCGCTACGGGGACCTTGTCGGCAGTACTGATTGCGACCGGCTGCTCAGCCTGATCGAACCCGATATCGACGTTACCGCGATGCGCTGACCGGGAAGAAGCCCTGATTAAACCCGAAGCTGCAGCCAGGCGTCTCTGCGCTGAACGATTGGTAACTAACCAATGAAAATCTGAGATACAATTCCGCCATGCATAAATCCTGTCAATTTTCGTATTGTGCGCAGTAATGATGAGCGCGTGTACCACCCGTCCGCCCGGAATCGGTGACCCGGTTGACTGGTCGAGCCTGCAAAACTGGACGACGGACAATCAAAGCGATATGTGGGACGGTTTTCTGAAGAGCTGCCAGAAACTCAGGCAGCAACAATGGCAGGGGGTCTGCGTGCTCGCAAAAAGTAGCGATGACCTGAGCGACGCTGAAACCAGGGAATTCTTCGAATCACATTTCGAGGTTAGACCGGTTTACGCGAAGGGCGGTACCACCGAGGGGCTGATCACAGGCTACTACGAGCCGTTGTTGAAAGGCAGCTGGGAGCGCTCCGAGGAATTCCGCTATCCGCTATATGGCGTGCCAGAGGACTTGTTGATTGTCGATCTCGGCAGTATTTATCCGCAGCTGAAAAACCTGCGCCTGCGCGGCAAGCTGATGGGTAACAAGGTGGTGCCTTACTACGATCGCGGGCAACTGGATGACGACCAGGAATTGCTGCAGGGCAACGAGATTTTGTGGGTCAACAGCCTGGTGGACGTGTTTTTCCTGCACGTCCAGGGTTCGGGGCGAATCCAGCTTGACGATGGTTCCACGGTAGCGGTCGGCTATGCCGGGCAAAACGGTCACCCTTATCAGTCCATAGGCAGGGTTTTGGTTCAAATGGGGGAGCTGGAAAAAGAAGATGTCACGCTGTTTACGATCAGGGACTGGCTGAAGTCGAACCCGACCCGGCTCAACGAGGTGCTCGCGAGGAACCCGAGTTATATATTTTTTGCACTGAGAGACGGCGAGGCAGACGGGCCGGTCGGCTCCCTCAACGTAACGCTGACACCGCGGCGCAGTATCGCCGTAGACCGGAACGTAATTCCGCTGGGTGCACCGGTATGGTTGCAGACCACGCTGCCGAACGCGCAGGAGGTGCCGTTCAACCAGCTGATGCTGGCGCAGGATACCGGTGGCGCCATCAAGGGCCATGTTCGCGCCGACGTTTTCTGGGGCCGGGGTGACGAGGCGGAAAGAATGGCGGGCCTGATGAAGCAGCAGGGCGAGCTGTTTGTACTGTTACCCAAGGGATACCCGATAAAGAAATAGGAGTAAGAACTCTGTTTTTCTGGAGGCTGGAAAGATGAAGGTACGTATCTTCATTATTGCATTCGTATCGCTGGTCTATGGCAGTCCATCGCTGGCTGACCTGATCGAAAAGGGCTCGGCCAGGTTTATCGATAAAAATAGCGCAGCCAATTGTAAATCCAGGGAAGTAAATATTGGTTGTATTAGAGCGGCCTATGACTTGAGTGCAATCGGGCGGGTGGGACCCTACCTGGTGATTGGTGGCGATGAGGCGGTCGGGCCTGACAAGAACCTAAATATAGTACAGGTTCTGTCGAAACAGGCAGGCGGTCAATACGTGGTAGCTGCGGATATTGTGCTGCCGGATGTTGACAGGAATGATGGCAGAGAGCTGGATATCGAGGGTATCGCGGTTGACGGGGACTTTATCTATGTCGTTGGCTCTCACTCGTCCAGAAGAAACAGTGCTGCTGCGAAGAAATCGTATAAAAGAAATCGAAAAACCTTTAACCAGGGGAAAATAAAGGATGAGCCCAGTCGGGACTGGTTACACCGGGTCAAGGCAAACCAGCAGGTACAAGCTTTAGAAATCAAGAGTATCTCTCTTAGAGATGTCATTTCGGATCACAAGGCCCTGAAGGCTTTTAGTGAAATTCCCAGCAAGGAAAATGGTGTCGATATAGAGGGTATAACGGTTGATGACGGGTGGGTTTATGTCGGTTTCCGCGGGCCTGTCTTCCGCGATAATTATGTGCCGGTACTAAAATTCAAATTTGACGAACACGAAGAATCGGCAACTCTGCTTTTGGTAAAACTCGATGGTGGTGGAATACGTGATATGGCTGTTGTTAAGGACGGCTTTCTGATTGTTTCAGGTCCGGTGGGCGATGCACCGGGTCCCTACCTGGTTTATCACTGGAATGGTCGGGATATGGTTCCCGGAAAAGATCGTGACGATACTGCAGGATATATTGCAAAACTGGGGGAAATCGAAGTCAGCAAAGGTAAGGCTGAAGGGATTTTAGCGCTCGACGTCGACAGCGGCGCGGACGACGATTGTGAATACAAATTCATGATTGTTTTTGACGGAATTAAAAACGGTGGCCCGCGGATTTATTGTTCTTCCAGGGATTGATTAAATCAAATAGTAAACAGTAAATAGGGGTCAGAGCCCTGTTTTCAGGCGACTATTTTTTTGCTTTCTGGCATATAATCACTGTGCCCCGATAATTCTTCCAGGAAAGGAGTCTGGTTTTCAGCATGGTGCAAATCAAATCGCTACGACTTACTTTGGCAGCGCTGATAATTTTCGGCTTACATGCGATTGCCGCCCAGGGCGCAAGGCTGACGTTTTCATCATTTGAAGGCTCGCCGGGTCAGGAAATGTCGGTGCTGATCCTCAAGGAAGCCTACGCTTCGATAGGTATCGAAGTCGTAGTCATTCGCTATCCTGGTCTGCGCTCATTAAAGACCGCAAATGAAGGCAGGGTTGACGGCGAAGTGAGCCGGTTCAAAGCTTTCGAGCGCGATTACCCGAATCTCATTGCGGTGCCTGTTCCTGTGAACCACCTCCAGGGCACGGCATTCTCGAAAAACGGGGCTATAGAATTGCGTGGCTGGGAAAGCCTGAGGGATTATACCATCGGCATCACCAGGGGAATGAAGTTCGCCGAGCGAGGAACTGCCGGCATGTCGACCGTCCGCGCAAACAGCCACCAACAACTGTTCCAGTTGCTGGATAAAGGGAGAGTGGACGTGGCCATCAATCCGTTCGTCAACGGGGTAGTGATCATTAACAAACTCAAGCTTGAAGGAATTCACGCGCTCGAACCGCCCCTGATGCGTATCGATTTATATCATTTCCTGCATAAGCGACACGCAGCGCTGGTGCCGAAAATAACTGATTCGATTCGCAAGCTGGAAGCGTCCGGCCGTATCGACGAAATCAGAAAGCAGTTTTTCCGGGACATTGCAGAAGCACCGTCGTAAAAGTCAGCCGGGCTCAGTCAGACCAGGAGCTCCCCGTTTTTCGCTTTTTATAATCTGCTTACGCCGTAACGAACATCCGATTGGGCCGATTTTGGCCAGGTAAACCAGGCCCGTTAGCGGCAGATCGACGAGCAGGGCACACCGTCGTTGTCGCCGTCGAGCCTGGACAGGCCACATTGGCGCAGGTAGAAAATTGCCTCTTTGCAGGAAGTCATCTCGCGGCAGTATCGCTTGGAGCCGCATTGGAAATTGGCGGGGGCCACGTTTACGGTTGAATTTCTCTGGCCCCTGCGCCAGGCCCAGGGCGGAATAGCGTTCGCCTCACGCCAGAGTCCGCGCTCGCGCTTCCTCGCTTCGGCTTCAGCCGACGCATAGCGCCCCTGGTCCTCCGGCGACAGGTCTTTTACATAGTCGAGGTAACGCCAGGCCATTCCCGCGAGAATCTGCGCATGATTCGCGTTAAGCGTCTTGTCGCAGCCCGGGCAATCCCGCGGCTGCACCCAGACCTTGCCGAGAACCCGCCCATAGCGGTCCTTTTTGGTGGACTCGATGCGAACGTCTTTACCCGCCACCAGCGCGGCCAGGTATTTTCGTGAAGCATCGCCGAATGGTTGCCCCCGTTCCGGCGCATCGATCCCCGCGAGGCGGATTTTATGCTGAACCCGGTTGGCATCGAGCACCTTGATCGTATCGCCATCGGTGACGGCGACCACTTTGCCGTTGATGTCTGCAATCACCGGAGCGGAAAAGGCGAGCAGCAGGATGAAGATAAATCTGTTCATTGTCAGTCGTTGCGGAGTGCTTTATTAGAATGCCTGATAGTGTCAAGTGTAACTAAAACCCGTTAAGGGTGTCAGAGAGCCATTGTTTATTTGCTTAGAAGTCATCCCCGCCCAACTCTATATGTCATCCCCGCGAAAGCGGGGATCTTGCGAGTGCGGCGCGTTATGAGATCCCCGCTTTCGCGGGGATGACAAGAAACGACCGGAATGAGCTTTGTGGTGTCGGGCATATAGGTTATTGCCAGATCCCGATACGTCGGACCGCCGCTTACACGGGGATGGCAAGCTATAGGGTACTAACCGGGTAAAGGGTGTCAGAGAGCATTTATTCAACCCGGTTTCGAGCCAACTGTTGTCTGCGGAATGTAGAAAGATGATAGCAGTTGAATGCGAGGTGTCTATTTATTGTCTACTTAATAATGATCTAATCTAGACATTATGTCGTATATACGTCTCTTACTTGGAGGAAATAGTTATGAAAGAGCAAATTGCATTGAACTGGAACGCCATTATGGATCACCGCTTCAACCCGCTGAAGCACCTCGATACGCGGTCGGGACATTTTCTGATGCAGGTGCTTTCGTGGATGTGGAGCATGATATTTACTGTTTCGTTTTTGTCCATACAGTATTTTGGTTACGTCTGGGTAGCGCATCTATTGGTGATCGGTGGGGTTTTTATAACTCTTGCAATCTTTAAACGCGCGGATACCCGGCGTGAGGAATCGACTCCCGCACCTTATTTCAGCGGTGCGTCCAAGTGCGTCTGGAAAATGGACGTCGAGGCCTGATAGCAGAGAGCATTTTTTCTTAGCTCAGAAGTCATCCCCGCGTAAGCGGGGATCTAGCAATAGCCTATATGCCCGGCTCTAGTAAGTCTTGTTCCGGTAGCCTCAAGAGATCCCCGCTTTCGCGGGGATGACAAGTCATAGGTACGAACCGGGCACATGGGTAACAGGTAATCATTCATTGGCGTCGAAGAGGCGAAGCCAATGCCCTGGAAAGAGATCTGTTCCGGTTTCCCGTCTTTCCGTCCCGGTTTGTGCTGATCCGTGATATCGTGAGCTGCGACATAATTGAGCCACTTTACGAACCCCCATGGACCCCTGGCAAACAATCGCGAGCACCACTGTTCCGGGTAGCGACACAGAACTGACCCTGTTGCAGCGCAATGATGATTTTGCGATTCGGATTGCCGGTGTGCCCGGCGACCTGATGAATAGCCGCACGCACCACTCCGAAGAAGCGCTGGCCGAACTCGCCTGTACGCGTCTCAGCACGGTCGAGAATGCACGCATACTCGTCGGTGGTCTCGGCATGGGCTTCACGCTGGCGTCGGTGCTCAAGACCGTTGCGGGGTCGGCCGAGGTGATCGTGGCAGAGCTGGTGCCTGCTGTCGTCGAATGGAATCGGGGTCTGCTGGGGCAATGTGCCGGAAGGCCGATAGACGATGACCGCACTCGCGTGCACCTGGGCGACGTGGCGGAGCTGATAAAAAACCAGGCAGAGAAGTTCGACGCGATCCTGCTCGATGTCGACAATGGCCCCGAGGCGATGACTGCTTCCGCTAACGAATGGCTTTACTCAACCAGGGGGTTACAAACAATATACGAAAGACTCCGCCCCGAGGGCATAGTCACGATATGGTCAGCAAGAGCAGATCAGATATTCACCACCCGGCTTAATAAAACCGGTTTTAATGTCAAGTTACGCACGGTCAGAGCCCGTCCGGGCAAGGGCAGTCGTCATACGATATTCGTCGCACAAAAACCCTGGATGTCGCCGACTCGATGAAGCCGGAACCTTTAACCAGAAAATCGCAAATAATCGGAGTCTGACCCCGATTCAGTTCGCAAGCAGTTGCAATCAGAACGCGGTACAGGTCCAGCCAACACCGCTAAGCTTTTCGGCCAGGCCGTTGGCTTTTGCATCGCAATAAGCGCCGTCGGTAGCTGCTGTCCAGAGCACGCTGGTGCCAAGACCCTCGCCCTGTTTGTCATATTTCACCGAGCAGGGCACCGGATTTTCCGTCGCGCGTTCAACGTTTATTTCACGCACTAAAGTACCGTGTTCGCAAATCCACGATTCGGCATTGACGGCAGTGGGTAAAATTAATACCGCCAGGATAATGGCTAATCTGAAACGGTTCAGGTTTTGCATTGCTTTTTCACTCCTAGTTTAGTTTGACGCCTGACCGGGCAGGTTGGCGTCCCCAGATAGAGCATAGCCGCTAAAGCCGAAAACGTCAGGCAACTCGCCGCAGGATTCGATCCAGCATGCGATCACTCAGCACACGCTTTAACCAGCTGAACAGGTAGGTCGGAAAAGTGACCGGATAGCGGATTCTGGGTTGCCTGCTCTCCAGCGCGTGCACGACCCGTTTTAACACGGCCTCCGGTGGCAAGGTAAATAGGTCAGCCTTACCGCTCGACTTGAAGCGTTGAATCATTTTCGTGTAGCGCTCGCGATGCACGCTGTTGTCCACCTCGATGTGTTGCTGGAAGGCGCGATAAGCGTTTTCACGAAAGCGGCTTTCCACCGGCCCGGGTTCGATCAGGCTGACGTGAATATCCGTCCCGGCAAGCTCCAGGCGCATTGTGTCGCTGAAGCCCTCGATGGCGAATTTGCTGGCGTTATAGGCACCGCGCATCGACAGCGCGGCAAATCCGAGGATCGAACTGTTTTGAATAATACGGCCGTAGCCCTGGGCGCGCATCACCGGCAGCAAGAGGTTGGTCAACTCCATCCAGCCGAACACATTGGTCTCGAACTGCTGGCGCATCGCCTCGCGGCTGAGATCTTCACAGGCGCCGGGCTGGCCATAGGCGCCGTTGTTGAACAGCGCGTATAAATGCCCGCCGGTCAGTTCCAGCACCTGCTCGACAGCTGCCCTGATGCTTGCGGAATCGGCGTAATCGAGCACCAGGCACTCGATCCCGGCCTGTTCAAAGGCCGCGCGGTCGTCGGGATTGCGCACGCTGGCAAAGACGCAATAACCGCGCGCATGCAGGCCCCGCGCAACGCACTCGCCGATGCCGCTCGAGCAGCCGGTGATGAGGACACTGCGCTTTGCCGTATCGTCTATCTGCGCCATGGCTCAGGACTTGTCGAGCGCAAAGCGTTCGCGCAGGAAATGGGCGATGCCTTCCTCGTCGTGATGCCCGATCACCTCGGTCGCGGCGGCTTTGATGGCGTCGTTGGCATTGGCCGGTGCGTAAGCCTCGTCGGCGGTCTCGAACATACTGAGGTCGTTGTCGCTGTCGCCAAAACAGATGACGCGTTCGAGGCCCAGCAATTCCTTCAGCGTGGTGATGGCGCCGCCCTTGCTGGCGTCACTGTGGTGAATATCCAGCCAGTGCCAGTCGGCGCCCTCGCGGGCAAGGCCGGAATACGCGACCAGGTGCGCTTCATCCTCGACGCCATGCACCACCGCCTGGATCGCGTCGGGCGCCCCGATCGAATTGACGTGCGTTACCGTGGCGTCGGCGGGCAGCTCGTCGAGCGAGCGCATGCTGACGTGGCCATCGAGCCCGAGAATCCGGACCAGCTCGAGATCGGCATCCGATTGCAGCACGGAGTGGTACACCGTGTTGCTATTGTCTGCATCCAGGGTGAAGACGAAGGGCGTCACCCCGTGGCGGACACAGGACTGGACGACGTTGTCGAGCTCGGCCGCGGTGAGCGTCATGCTGCTCGAATAACGCTGCTGCTCGGGATGCCAGATCATCACGCCGTTCTTGTAAGCCTGTGGCAGGGGAAAGTGATGGCCCTCCAGGATAGCCCGCGCGCCGTGCAGCGTGCGCCCGGTCGCCACGGTGTAGGCAATCTCGCGTTTCGATAACAGCTGCAGCGTCTCGCTGGTGTATTCCGATATCGCCGATTGCCGGTTGAGCAGCGTTCCGTCGAGGTCAAAAACGATAAGTTCCATCGATAACAGGCGGTGGTGAAGATGAGGCGTTAGTTTCGCCGCTCGGCCGGTCTGATGCAAACCCTGTGATGGTGAATTCAGGGCGCAGCATACAACGGCACTTAACTTAATGCTGTCATACCCGCTAAAGCGGGTATCTCGATGCTACTGGAAAGCAGCTGTTACAGGACCGGAACCTCGGGCCAGCTCTTACCTGAGCATGGCTAAAAGATTGGCTAGCTTTTCGCCAGGTTCTTCCTCGGGTCGTAAAAAGGTTTCGGCACGATGCGAGCGTTGCGGCTGCCATCCGGCGTGACCACCTCGACGCGGGAATCGATCGAGCTGTTTTCGACCTGCACCATGGCCAGCGCAATATTGGCTTCGAGGCGTGGCGAGTAAATGGCGGAAGTCACCTGCCCGATGCGTTGTCCGAATACGTTGACCGGCCAGAACTCGTTGTTCGGCCCGGCAAACGGATCAGCGTCGATTTCCAGTCCCACCTGCAGGCGGCTGACGCCCTCGCGGGCAATGCGGCTCAACGCGGCCTTGCCGACATAGTCGGCCTCCATGTCGAGGCCGACCAGGCGGCCCAGCCCGAGTTCGAAGGGATTGGTATCGATGTCCATGTCGCTGTGATAGGAGAGCATGCCCGCCTCGATGCGGCGAATCGAAGAAGTGTGCCCGGGGGCCAGCCCGTAAGGTTTGCCGGCTGCCATGATCCGTTCCCACAGTTCGTCACCGCGAGTGCCGTCGCGCAGGTAGAGTTCGTAGCCCAGTTCGCTGGACCAGCCGGTGCGGGAAACGATCAACGGGATGCCGTCGAGTTCGAACTCGTCCAGCCAGTAGTAGCCGAGCTCGCTGATCGACTCGCCGAACAGATCCTGCATGATCTTGCCGGAATTCGGCCCCTGCAGCTGCAGTGGCGAAACATCGGGTTCACGAATCTCGACGTCCATGCCGCAATTGACCGCGACGCCCTGCGCCCACAGCAGAATGTCGCTGTCCGCCAGCGACAGCCAGAAATGGTTCTCGCCCAGTCGCAGCAGCACCGGGTCGTTCAAAATGCCGCCGTCAGCGTTGGTGATCAGCACGTACTTGCACTGGCCCACGGCGCATTGCGACAGGTTGCGCGGTGTCAGCAACTGGGTGAAGCGCGCGGCATCGGGGCCGGTGATTTCGACCTGCCTTTCGACGGAGACATCGCTCAGCGTCGCCGCATTGACCAGGTTCCAGAAATTGGCCACCGGGTCGCCGAAATCGCGCGGGATGTACATGTGGTTGTAAACCGAAAAACCGGTGGCTCCCCAGCGCACCGTGGCGTCGAAGTAGGGGGACTTGCGAATCTGCGTGCCGAAGCCGAACTGGCGGGTGGCTCGGTTAGCGTCGGGTTCGAGGTTGGGCTGCATCGGTTTGATCTATCCTGGTTGTGCCTGGCTGCGCCAGGTCATGAAATTAGGGTTGGCGATTGCGTCATGCATCGCGCTCTTCGGGCGGCAGTGATTGTGCCGCCGTTTGCGTCGACGTACAGGCGACGTCACGACAATAAAATATGCCTGCACGACCAATTTGTAGCGGCGTGGCCCGATTTATCGTTCTGACCAATGAAATACGTCATGCCGCGGTCGACAGATCACTTTGCAATGCTCGGCGAGTCGCGTCTGCAAGCGGTGTTCATCGACACCGCTACCACCCCATGGTACCGGGCTCTCCCTTGAATGGGCCGACCACGTCCGGGGTGATCCAGCCGCCGTAAAAGTTACCCGGTTGCGGCAAAACCCTGTCATCGCCGACGTAACACGCATCCATCACTTGGGCGTAAAAGGCGATATGGTCCCTGAGTTCGAGAAAACTCGCTTCGGGGTGATGATAAGTCCAGGCAACGCGCGGGTAGATCTCTCCATTGCAGACAATGTCGTAGTAGCTGGCCATGCCTTTCCATTCGCAAACGCTGGCTCCGGGCACCTGGTTCAGGTAACGCATGTCGATGTCGGCGGGTGGCAGGTAGTAGGTCGGTGGATGGCTGGTCTCGCGTACGCACAATGCGGCTGTAGTCTCGGCCAGTAGCTCGCCCTGCAGCAGGATGCGCACGAGCTTGTCACAGCGCTGCAGCGACGGGGGTCGCGGGTAATCCCAGACGGACTCCTGGCCGGGCTCGGGTACTACTCTTTCGATCGGGGTCACGGGAACGGCTGCGCTAACGGTTCAAACCGTAACGGTGTCGCGTGGCGATTCGCTGAGATAGTGCAGCTCTTCGCCGGAGAAAGATCTCGGCTCGATGCCGAGATTCACCAGGTCGTTCGGTGGGCAGGCATTGCCCTCCAGCAACATTCGCACCTGGTCGCGGGTTATCGGAAAAGCCTCGAAGCGATCCAGCAGGGCGGCAGCCGCCATGACGCCGAGCGCCGGGGCAGGCAGCATCAGTTTTTTACGCCCACGGGCCGAGGCCAGGCGGGTCAGGATTTCACGCCAGGTGATGCTTTCGGGGCCGCCAAGGTGGAATGTCTGGCCGATCGTCTGCGGATCCTGCAAAGCCTTGACGAAGGCTGCAACCACGTCGGTGACGTGTACCGGCGACAGCGAAAATTGACCGGCGTTGAAGGGCAGCAATCCGGAGTGGAGCAGCGGTGCGGGCAGGGGCGAGTCGATAATCTCGGCACTCAACTGGGATGCGAACTCCATTTGCCCGCGTGGATCGCCAAACAAAACCGAAGGCCGGAAAATGGTCCAGTCGAGTTCTAAATTCTTCAAGTGCGCTTCGGCATTGTATTTGGTGCGCTGGTAAGGCGTACCGTCCTGCCTGACGCCGTTGGCGCTCATTAACAGAAAGCGCCGCACGCCGGCGGCCGCGGCAGTATCCATCACCCGACGGGCAGCCTCGTCCTGCAGCCTGGCGTAAGTAATGCCGCGATGAGGAAACTCGCGCAGGATGCCGATGTTGAAAATGAGTGCGTCGCTTTCTTCGACGACCCGCTTAATCGCGTTGTCGTCGTCGATATCGCCGTTGACGATGGTGCAGCGATCGATCTGGCGAACCTTTGCTTCGCTGCCTTCACGTACCAGCAGGACGGGGTGATAATCGCTGGCAATCAAGGCATCGACCAGGTAACTGCCGACGAATCCGGTGCCGCCGAACAGGCCGATGCGTTTCAACGAGGGTCGTTCAGATGTGGTGCCTGTCATGGAGAACTCCTTAAACTCCAGGGTATTTACGGCGGTATCGATGCGCTGGATCACAGCATGCGAGATCAGGCTTTTTGCTCGCGAAGGCGCCATATTTCGACTATTAAACAGGTCATGCGAAGACTTCTCGTAATCCCCGGCCTGTTATTCGGCCTGATGTTTGCCGGCGGCGGCTTTTTCATGTTCTCGGAAACCGCGTTACCGATGTGGCAGAACTGGCAACGCATGCAGGACTGGCAGCCCGGCCAGGCACGTCTGCTGTCGTTCTCCGGTGCTGATAACGATACCCGCGTGCAATACAGTTACGAATACCGAGGTGTCAGTTACAGCGGTAACGCTGTCGGGGTCAGTGAGGTCAAGGACAATATCGGCCCCTGGCATCGCGACATGCAGGCCTACCTCGGGCGTATAAAACGCAGCGGCGGCAGACTGCCGATCTGGGTGAATCCGCTGGATCCCGCGCAGGCCGCCATCGACCGCGACATGCGCTGGGGGCTGTTCGCACTGGCCAGCGGTTTCTGCTCGATATTCATCCTCATCGGCCTCGGCGTGATCTACGCGAGCTTTCGCGGCGTGAACAAAATGACGGCACGCCGCCGGCCGTCGCTATGGGACATGCGCAAGCGCTGGAATCAGGCGCAGGCGGATGGCTCCACCAAACTCGGCTTCCTCGAGTTTTGCCAGCAACATTACGGCGAATCCGAAAAAGCTGATGACGAGCAAGCCCCGCCGGTCGACTGGCAAAGCCGCAAAGGCTGGGAAGACGCGCACATAAAATCCGATGTCGGCAAGGGCATGGTCTTTTTCTGGGTCTTTGTGGTGGTCTGGTTTGGAGGCACTATCCCGGCCCTGTTTGTGCTGCCACGCGAACTGGCACAGGATAACTATGCCGCACTGGCGATCCTGCTGTTTCCACTGGCCGGTATGTTCCTCATCTACAAGGCCATTCAAAGCACCCTCGAATTCCGCCGCTTCGGCAGGGTGTTGTTAACCATGGACCCTTTCCCCGGGGCGATTGGCGGGCATGTCGGTGGCATCATCCAGGTCAAGAATCTGGACTATCGGGCTGCCAGGGAAGCGCAAAACCTGTCGGTGACACTCGAATGCGTTTACAGCTACGTCTCCGGTAGTGGTAAAAACCGCTCGCGCCGCGAATCGATCAAATGGGCCGAACGCGGACAGCCCAAAATCGACAATGCGATGGAGGGCGTTAACCTGAAGTTTCGTTTCGACGTACCGGAGAACCTGCCGCAGGCCGATGTCGAACAAAGCGGCGCCTACCACTTTTGGCGCCTGAGTGTCAGCGCCGAGATTCCGGGGGTCGACCTGAATCGCAACTATAACATTCCGGTTTTTGCCACCGGTGAGACCTCGCGCAGAGTCGCGCACGATATCAGCGCCCAGGCCGCGGCCACGCGCAAACAGGAAGCCGATGCCGCGGGGCTCGCCATCGCCAGCGGCCAGTTCGATATCGAAGGCCTGTCACGCGCGCTGCGTCTGCGCCAGGAAGGCAACCGTATACATCTGAAATTCCCGATGTTCCGCAACCGAGTGCTAACGGTGTTTGCCGCAATCTTCGCCGGGGGATTTGGCTTTGCCTGTTACTCGATGCTCTCATCAATGAGCGAAGGCCTGTTTGGTATATTCATCGTAATCTTCTCGATTCCCTTCATCCTGGTGGCGGTGGTAGCGACTATTGCAACCGTATACCTGCTCTTCAACAACCCGAGTGTCAGCATCCAGCCCGGCGAGGTTTCAGTGCTGCGGCGCCTGGCAGTCATCCCTGTCTATCGTCGCCAATTGCAGCGCGGCGATATATCGCACCTGAGTATCAAACGCTCGGGCAGCACGGGGCAGGGTATCGACAAGATCGAGCATTATAAAATTCATGCCGTCGACACCGGCGGCAGCAAGGTAACCCTCGCCGAAGATATCGATGGCGAAGATGTGGCAATGCATTTCCGGGACTTCCTCGCCCAGCGTATTGGTGTGACGACGAAGTGAGGCCGATTACCGACCCCGGCTAACGCGTGCCTGCGCGACGTCACCCCGCAAATTCCTCGTCACCCCCACAGTTTCCCAGTCATTCCCGCGAAAGCGGCGGTCCGGCGTCCCGGAATCCCCCAGGAATCGCACGGTACTAACCATCACCCTAATCCCACAGTTTCCCAGTCATTCCCGCGAAAGCGGGAATCCCCCAACGACAACTCCGAAGGCCAGACCTTCAATCAATTACCTGTGCTGCAAATCCCCTTTTCAGTAAACTAACCCACCATGATGGACCAATTCCTACTCGCGCACGGCGCCGGCCAGTCCGGCGACCAGCTACTCGATGATTGCCTCAATCAACTGGGCGACATTCCGCCCGAAGCCAACTTCGGTTTTTTATACCTGAGTGACCAGCTGGCCGCCACCGCCGAGCCCCTGATCAATCGGCTCAAGGAAGCGACCGGAATCACGGCCTGGGTCGGCACAAACGGCCTCGGCATTATCGGCGGCGCAAAGGAATACTACGACGAGCCGGCAATGGCGATCATGCTGGCCGGTTTCAACGAGGCCGACTACCAGCTGCTGCCGAACCTGCGCGAGGGTAACGCAACCCTGTCTTCCGGGCTGGCGGAGTGGTGCAGCGGCAACGATTTTAATGTCGGCCTGCTGCACGCGGACCCGACAACACCAGACCTGCAGGCATTACTGGCGCGGCTGGGCGATGACATTCCGGACGCGTTTCTGATCGGTGGGATAAGCTCATCGCGCGGGCGTAACGCACAGTTCGCCGAGCAGGTGCTCGAGGGCGGTATCAGTGGCGCGCTGTTCTCCCAGGCGGTACCGATCATGACCAATCTCACCCAGGGCTGCAGCCCGATCGGGCCGCGCCATGTGGTCAACCAATGCGAGCGCAATATCATCCACAGCCTCGATGATCGACCCGCACTCGATGTGTTAACCGAGGATGTCGGCGAAGTCATCGCGCAGGACTGGCAGCAGGCGGCTGGATATATTTTTGCCGGTATCGTCAATAAAAACTCCGACCTGGACGATTACTCGATCCGCCAACTCGTCGGCATCGACCCGGACTCGAAGATCGTCGCCATCGGCGATTATCTCGAGCACAACGACGAAATCGTTTTTTGCAAACGCGATGGCAGCACGGCCATGGAAGACATGGAGCGCATGCTGCGGGAAATGAAAAAGCGCTGCAACTCACCCATCAAGGGCGGTGTTTATGTCTCCTGCCTGGGCCGAGGCAGGGAGCAGTTCGGCGACAATTCAGAAGAGGCTCGATTCATCCATGCCGTGCTGGGTGACTTTCCACTGGTCGGGTTTTTTGCCAATGGCGAGATTCACAAGAGTGCGCTGTATGGCTTTACGGGTGTGCTGGCTTTGTTCGTTTAGGTTGTGGGAGTAAAACACGGGCGCCAGATCCGTCTGGCTGGATAAATATCCCTCTCTACTTCCCGTGCCTGATGAGGTCCGCGGTAGAACAAGCGCGCGGCTTTAGTTGTAACCGAGAATTACCACGGACTCGATATCGTCGGACCCTTGCTGATTTCTATCCAGGTGTTCCAGGCCATACTGTTCGTAGCCAAGCTGGTAAGGGTTACCGAAGTAGGAATTGGCAGCCGGGTCTGAGTCCATAAGCAGGTCACGGGTATCGTCTTTGTGGCCAGGCATCGAGGCGTTCCTCTGTAAAGGTAAATAGATTGATGCGGTTTTCCGGCCGGTCGCTGTCAGGCCGCGCGCGGCAGGCGTGGACGACTATGATCGATCAACCGCGCCAGCCTTGCCCTGATCGCCTGGGGCTCGGTAAAGAGCACGTCTTCCGGTTCGATGTCGTTTTGCCCCATCCACTCGGCGATCTCCGTGTGCGGCAGCTTGCGGCCGATTTCGGGCATGATTTCCAGGTAGTTGGCAATGATAGTAGTGGCGGCATAGGTCTTGATGCACTGCATATCGGGTTCTCCTTTTGCTCCGGTTGATCGGGGTGGCGTTGCGAAAAAGCCTACGCCTTTCCCGGACAGTGGCAAATATAGCCGCCGATGATGAAGGTTTGATTGCAATTGGTGCATTTTTTGCGCGCCCATGGTGCAGGTTGCACGGATGTGGTGCGAACGGGCCAGTTCAGCGCCAGGCTGTTCCCGGTGATTTTTCCGGGTAAAAAAGGGGACGGGAACTTTTTTTGAAAACATGAATTTGAAGGATCGGGTCCCCTGTCTATCAGGCCGGTAAAATCAGCAGCCGGATGAAAACAATCAATGAGGAAATAGGTGTCAGAGAGGCATTGTTTCTAATTTTAGATTCAATTGCTCTCTGGTACGTATTTTCTACATAATTATAGATCTGTCTCCCGATTCCCAGAGCGAATAAATCGTTTATCTGTCAAGTCTGTGTCTGTATAGTTTCCACATCTTTTCGAGACCTGTTTAAACTGCCGTCAAGAAGAAACAGGTAACCAGGTCTTGCAAAATAACGGGTAAGAAAACAGGAAATAAACGGAGGCAACAACAGTGGTAATGATCCCCGAGATGCCGGCTGTAGGGCGCGGCTTCATCGAAGAACTCGAGGAATTCGTCAACGACGAGTATGCCTGGACGGAACCGATGCCGGCTGCGCAACGCCGGGTTGCCGTGGTGTCGTCCGCGGCCGTAACGCGACGCGGAGAAAAGCCGTTTTCGTGGAAGGCGCGTGATCACCGCGTAATTCACAAGAACGATCGCGACCTGGTGATGACCCATGTCGCGGTCGAATACGACCGCACTGCCTGGCAGCAGGACATCAATGCGATCCTCCCCTTTGACCGCCTCGAGGAAATGGCCGGGGACGGTGAAATCGGCTCGGTTGCTGAAGAGCACTATACCTTCATGGGCGCCGGCGACCCGATGGGCATGGATAAATCCGCTCACGAAGTCGCTGGGCGGATGCGCCAGCAGGGTGTCAACACCGTTTTCCTGATACCCGTCTGACCTTTTTGCACGCGCGCCGTGAGCGGGCTTGCACGTTACCTCGAAGCCGAAGGCTTTGCCACGGTCCTGGTCGGTTTTGTGCGTGAGCATATCGAGCAGGTAAAACCTGCGCGCGCGTTGTGGCTCAACTTTCCGATGGGCCGCCCAATGGGCAAACCCAACGATCCCGTGTACCAGAAAACGGTTATCCGCGCCGCGTTCGAGTTGTTCGATCGACCCGAGGGTCCCGTGCTCGAAGACTTTCCCGACGTAATTCCGGTCAAGCACGGGCGCATGGGTTATGCCCTGCCACCCGAGTACGTACTGACCACCGACGATGTCGGCGACGTCGACGCGCTGGTGACCGAGGTGCAGGCCGAAATCGAATCCCTGAATTCAGCGTACGAGGCCGCGGTCTCGGCACGCGGCCGCACCACGGTGGGCGCCAGCGGAATGGAGCTTGGCGACCTGGTGCCCTTTGTCGCGGCGTTTGTCCGCGGCGACCGGCCGCAAAGCCCGCGCAAGGGAGTGACACCGATTCCGATGCTCAAGCTGGTGACCGAAGATATCCAGGCCTACTACTACGAGGCGCGAACGCATCGCGACGGGATCGATGATTTTGAAATGCTGGGTGACTGGTTCTGGCGGGAAACCAGGGCCGGTTTGCTGATGATGTGGCTGGAAGCGGTTGCGCTCGAAACCGAGGACAAGGTTTTGCGTGCTGTCGTCGATATGTCGCTGCTCACACCGCGATTCTGGTCGGAGGGTCCGCTGCCCGGCACTTCGGCGTCAGGCTGGTAGTCCACATTAAGAGGATTAAGGGTCAGGCCCCCTGTTTATCAGGCCGGTAAAATCAGCAGCCGGATGAAAACAATCAACAGCCCCGCTACCAGCAGGGCAGCCTTAAATGCCGGATTTTTCAGCGCGATGATGGCGTAGGAAATACACAGCAAGCCCAGGCACATCTGCGCAAAGGTGAGCAGTGCGCCGAGGAGGTCGGTTTCAAGCCTGATCAGTTGCGGGTTGGCGATCATGCCAAGCGGAATTACGTACAGGCCGACGCCGAGCGCCATCGCTTTCAGCGCCACCTTGAGCCAGTTTTCGCCCGCCATGCCGGCGGCGATGAACACGGCGCCGCAGACCGGTGGCGTGATCGTCGAAATCAACGCATACCAGAACACGAACAGGTGCGCTTCGAGCGGTTGCAACCCGAGCTGGGTGAGGGCAGGGCCCGCCACGGCGATACAGATGACATAGGCGGCCGTGGTCGGCACCTCCATGCCGAGCACCAGGCAGGCCAGCGCGGTGAGCAACAGCGATGGCCACAGCAGCCCGCCCGAGCCGGTCAGGATCAACGAGGTGACCTTGATGCCGAGGCCGGTGATGCCGAGCACGCCGATGATAATCGAGGCGCAGACGATGATTGCGGCGATCATCGAGATCTGGCGCGCCGAGGTCAGGCAGGCGGTCTCGAGCCGCTCAAGGGTACGCGTCATCGAGAACTTGAGATCGGCGCCGACAAACAGCAGCAGGGCGCCCGCCAGGATCGCCATCGACGCCGCGTACTGCGGCGACTTGCCGAGCGCGAACATGCCGCCCATCAACACCGAAAACGGCAGCAGAAAGAAGCCCGCGGTAATCGCCACTTCACGCGCGCGCGGGCGGTCTTCGTCGGCCAGCCCGCGTAACGGGTATTGCCTGGCGTAGGCGTTGATGCCGACCCACACGGCAAAGAAATACAGCAGCGCCGGCAACAGCGCGGCAGCGATGATGCTGGTGTAGGGGATGCCGGTGAGCGTGACCATGACGAAGGCGCCCGCGCCCATCAGCGGCGGCATGATCTGGCCGCCCGAGGAGGCGACCGCCTCGATCGCCGCGGCCAGCGATTTCGGGTAGCCGAGTTTGGCCATGGCCGGCAGCGTGATAGCGCCGGTGGAGGCGACGTTGGCCGAGGCCGAGGCCGAGATCGAGCCGAACAGGGCCGAGGAAATCACCGAGACTTTGCCGGCGCCGCCGGTTAGCCGCCCGGCCGCGGCAGCCGCCAGGTTCATGAAGCCGCGCCCGGCCTCGCCGGCATTCAGCACCGCGCCGAAAATGACGAAGATCGCCACCACCTTGACCGAGACATCGGTCAGGGTGCCCCAGATACCGCCCTCGGCAATCGTCAGCGTGCCGACAAAACTCGTCAACGGCAGACCCGAATGCCCGAACTCACCGGGCAGGTGCTGACCGAGCAGGCCATACAGCAGCGCGATCAGCGCCACCATCGGCAATGGCCAGCCAATGGCGCGGCGCGCCCCCTCCAGCACCACCAGCAGCAGCGTGATGCCGGCCGCGATCTGGAAGTTACCGCTCAAGATGCCGTATTGATCGCCGAGCGCGGACTGGTTGATGGCGACCCAGAGGCAGGCGCCGATGCCGAGCGTGCCCAGCACCCAGCCGGACAGGCGCTCGCTTGACGAGCTCGACTGGCTGAAGAAAAATAGCCACGGCAGCGCGAGCGCGAAATGCAGCGGGCGGCTGACGAGATTCGGAATCAGGCCCTGGAAGATCAGCCACAGGTGATAGCTCACCGAGGCAATCGCAAACGCGAGCATCGCGCCGCGCAGCACGGCGCTAAAACGAATCGAGGTCACCCAAGTAGCCCGTCATTCCCGATACGTCGGACCGCGCGCAAGCGGGAATATTGCAATACTGGCAATGGCTCAGGTCTCAGAGAAAACCCACTTCCCTGTAATACTTCTCCGCTCCCGGGTGAATGGGCCCGATGATGGCCTTCAGGTAGGTCTTGTCGACCCCGTTCCACCACGGGTTGGACTCTCCCATCCTGGCTTTCTCTTCCCAGTAGGTCTTAGTCAACGCATAAGCCGTATCATCACTCATCTTCGTGGTCGCATAAGCCACCACCTCGAGCGTAGTAGTAGACACATCCTTATCCTGCCCCGCGTAGGTCCCGGCTGGAATCATCAGCTGCTTACGCTTGCCGACCGATTTCGACTGCGCGCGCTCGGCGTCGCCGAGGTTAAGCAGTTTCACCGGCATCGAAGCGGCCGCCTCGACCACGTTCGGCGCCGGGTAAGAGCCTGCGGTGACGAAGCCGTCGATCTGGCCGTTCTTCAGTGCCGAGACCGCATTGGATAACTCGACTTCGGCAAAATTGACCTGCCCCTCGAGGCCGAGTTCGTTGATGTACTTGGCACCCTCTTTGGCGCCGAACGAACCCTTGCCGAGCAGAATGGTCTTGCCCTTCATGTCGGCAAACGAGCCGATGCCGCTTTTTTCAGACACCACGAAATGCATCGTCAGCGACGGAATCGGAAACAGCGCGCGGATCTCGGCGAAGGCCGGGTTACCCTTGCCCTTGAACATGGCCTTCTCGCCCTTGGCCAGCTTCACCAGCACCGGTGGGGTGGTGAACACGTAGTCCGCGCCGCGCGAGGGCACCTGGATCACGTTCGACACCGAGCCCTGGCCTTCCTCGACGGTGACCAGGATGTCACCGCCGCTGCCGGCCTTCATGGCCTCGGCAATCTGCACGCCCATCTGGTAGTAAGACGAGGTCGACTTGGCGGAGCGGTAGGTAATGCGGGTCTCGGCCTGCGCCAGCTGCAGCGACGCGATACCGAGGATCAATGCCAGCAGCATCGATGTGCGGGTTATTACTTTCATGTGCCCTCCGGAGGGGTGTTTTTTATTAAAACCGGTTTGATGCAACCGGGTGAAATTCGAGGCGACAGGTTACCAGATTGAATCGGGAATCGCGGCAAAAATTCGGTCGATCTGGTGTCAGTACCGATACGTCGGACCGCGCGCAAGCGGCCCCCGGGCGTACGCCGGGTTGACGTATCGCAATCTCCCAAAGCAAACACGATTCCAGGCCCTGTCATTCCGGCCCCTGGTGTTTGGAGCGGCGAGCGTATCAGTTGCCGGTACTTCGGGCCTTTGTCACTTTAAGGTTGTAAGGCGTGCAGTCGATAAAGTGCTTTCAGCATGTCGGGCGGCTCTTCGCCAAAGATGCCAAACCATACATTGAACACCTCCATTATTTCGCCACTGCGATACAGTCGTGATAGCGCCCTGTCGGCCACCAGCTGAAAATCGACGTCGCCACGGGGTATCGCCAGCGCAAAGGGTTCGAAGGAATACAACTCCCTGGCAAGTGCGTAGCGCTCGCGTCCATCGAGAGCGATGACCTGCCCGATTAGCACCACCTGATCAGCGGCCAGCACATCGACTTCCCCGCTATCCAGCAGGTTCATGCCTTGGCTGGTCGAGGTAACCGGTACGACTTCAGCTTCTACTTCCAGTTTCGTCAACGCCCTTTCAAGCGTCTCGATGGTAGTGGTATTGTCGACCACGGCCACGCGTTTACCAGCCAGGTCGCTTATCTGATTAATGATCGAGCCTTTACGCGACAGCAGCGATCCCCCGGTGACAAAGGTGGGCTGGGTAAAACCGACGATCTCGGCACGCGACAGGGTCTTGGTGGTGACGCCACAAAGAATGTCAATTTTCCCCGACTGGATTGCCTCGAAGCGGGTAGCCGCTGTGACCGGTACGAAATTGACCTGAATGGTTGTTTTACCGAGGGTCTCGACCACCATCGAGGCAATGTATTTACACAGGTCCACCGAATAACCGGCTGCTTCGCCTTCGCCTCGGTCGAAAGACATTGGAGCCTGATCCTGGCGGAAACCGAGATTCATTTCACCGGTCTCGTTAATTCGTTTTAGAGTCTGGGTCCATTCGGTGGCAGCTGTGGTTGCGAACGGCAGGCAAAGGAGGGCGCCGGTCAGCACCAGCTTTTGCAGTGACATAGTTAGTCTCGTCTCGTGAATGAAGCGGGGCAGTATAAGAACTCTGCTGCGGAATCACAATTTCTGACTATCGGGTGGGTCAGGGTTACAGAGAGCATAAACACTGGCCCGCCAGGGTGACATTTACCCGGACTTGCCCACGGAACTGGAGGCCCTCATTGGTTTCTGCGTCTTATCAACCATCCGTGTGATTGATGGTTCGGTGGTAACACTGCACATATCGTCTAACGGAACCCAGAGCAGATCATGCGATTCGTCACTCACGGTGTAATGATCATCGACGGCCCGAAAAAGAAAACGGCAATCGTAATGATAATGTGCTGCTTCATGACCCCTGGATGGGATCTGGTGGATATCGATATCAAACAGCTCCTGATCGACAAACTCCAGGCTGGCCAGGCCAGATTCTTCGATGGCTTCACGGTACGCCACTTGCTCAACATTGGGATCACCATCGGCATGCCCGCCCAGTTGAACCCAGATATTGAGCTTTTTATGATGCGTCAATAGCGCCCGCGTACCCGTGGAATCGAGTATCCAGGCTGAACCGGTAATATGACCGACCGCCAACTCACGAGAAAAACAATCTGTATTGGCATCGACGAACGAGGAAATCCTTTCCACCACCGCTGTCTCTTCGGGATAGCGAACCCGATAGTGTTTGAAGAGATTGCGGATTTTATTTCGATGCATGATATTCAGGGGACAGTATACAATAGCACTTACCTAACAAAATTTAAGTCATTGCCGCGTAAGCGGGAATCCCATAAGCATAATGTTATCAACACAACAGAATGTCTTTTGTCGACGATTACCGCGCTGTGTTACATGATGAGGAAAAGACGGAACAACAACTCTCGGCATCCTGGCCATTACCTGGCTCCCTGTAAGTGCTCCAATCCCCCGATGATATACCCCGAACCGTATTAGGTATACTGTCCCCGGAATTGCCTGCAAACGACATCGCAGTTACTGGTGATTGTGAAATGTAAGTCTGACCCCATTGTTCGGCCTATTATCGGAAAGTCGCGCCCGTGGAGCTGGGTATATTGGCCTCCCGAATTCCAGCGGTGTTTTTGCGTTAGATATAATTTGATAAGACCCAATTTGGGGTCTATAGTACCCAAATTGGGTCTTATTTAGTAAATTCGTTATGCGATCAAACACTATAGGCAATGTGCTCTTTACCAAAACCCAGCAAAAAGTTTTGGGCTTGCTCTATGGTCAACCTTATAAAAGCTTTTATCTCAACGAAATTGTTCGGTTGTCAGATATAGGGCGAGGAACCATTAAACGCGAGCTAGAAAGGATGACTGCTTCCGGGATCATCATTCAGAAACGAATTGGGAATCAAAACCATTACCAGGCGAATGAATCCTGCCCTGTTTATCAAGAGTTACTGGGTATAGTCAGGAAAACCTTTGGCATTGCCGATGTCATAAAAACTGCCTTGACCCCGATTTTTGATCGTATCCTTTTTGCCTTTATTTACGGTTCGATAGCAAAGTCCGAGGATTCTTCAAAGAGTGATATCGATCTACTCGTCATATCAGATAAACTGACCTATTCGGAGGTAATGGAAAGACTGATAGAAGTAGAGGGTTCGCTGGGCCGGGTGGTGAACCCGACTATTTATGACTTGAATCAGATTAAACAGAAACTAAAACAGGACAATGCTTTTGTGGCTCGTATCATCGAGCAACCAAAAATATGGATAAAGGAGGACCAGGATGTCTTCGACCAATTTGGATAATTTAGTCAAGGCAAAACAATTGAAATCGGAGCCGCCCGATCAAAATCAGGTCGACGGCATGATTCGCTCAGCCAGAAATCGGCTTGCCGATCTCAAGCTTGAAGGAATGTCGGATGAAGGAAAGTTTCTGTTAGCCTACGGAGCTGTACATTCTTTATCGCTTGCCGCTTTGCGATGGCATGGCTATCGCTCGGAAAATCGTTATATCGTATTCCAGTGTTTGCCGCACACGATTGGACTTGAAGATCACAAATGGCGTGTTCTCGCTAAATGTCACAATCTGAGAAACCAGGCCGAATACGAGGGCGCACTCGACATCACGCCACAGCTACTTCAGGAATTGATTGGAATAACCCTGGAAGTATTGACCTCGGTTGAGGCATTGGGGCCGCTAAGATAAAGGTGATCGCGAGGCTGTGAATTATTGTGACAGTTAACTTATTTGAGAGATAAGTTAACTGTCACCGTATTGCGAAACCTCCGCTACTCGCCCACGCTGCTGCCGTTCGCGCAGGATGATGTAACAGCCGCTGGCCACGATCACCGCCCCGCCAATCATCGTGCGCGGGCCGGGAACATCCGCAAAGATCAGGTAACCGATCAAACTGGCCCAGAGAATATAAACATACTCGAACGGCGCCACCGCGCTGACGACGGCGATGCGGTAAGCCTGGGTGATGCATAGCAGCGCCACCGTGAAAATCGCGCCGGCGAGTAACAGCAGCCACCAGTCCGGGGCCTGCAGCATCACCCAGCCCTGGAGCACGCCCTGCAGCGTCGCATTGTCGGTGGTGGGCGCGGGCAGCGCGAGAATGGCCAGCGAGGTCAACGCCATCAGTACGAAATAAGACGCGGTGGTATAGATGCCCATGGTCAGCGCGTGCTCGGAGAGACCGATGTGGCGATTGATGATGGGAATCAGCGCATAGCACAGCGCGCTGAACAGCGGCATCGCCGACTCGATGCGAAACAGCGACGACCCCGGGTCCAGCATGAATACCACGGCGCCGAAGCCGATGACCACCGCGCTCCAGCGATGCAGTCCGACCCGCTCGCGCAGCACCAGCGCGGACAGCAGGGTGACGAACAGCGGCGCGGTCATGTACACCACCGCCGCCTCGGCCAGCGGTATGCTGCTGAGCGCGATGTAATAGGTGGTAAACGCAAAGAACGCGAGCACCCCGCGGGCAAACATCAGCCGTGGCCGTCGCGTGCGCAGAATCCCCGGGCCCTGCCAGGCCAGCGCCACCACGAGCAACAGCGCAAGCACGATCGCAAGCCGAATCATCAGGATCTCGATCACCGAATAGCGCTCTGACAGCAGCTTGATGATGGAATCCTGTGTCGCAAACGCAAGCAGCGCGAACACGCAGTAGAGGATGCCGGCTATGGGGCGATGGATCGAGTTGATCGCGAGATCCGCCAGGGTTTAAAACAGGGCAGTTTACGCGGGGCGGGGGGATTCACAATAGCGGTAGCTGACCGCTAGATTGGAATAGGTATACTGTCCCCCTAATTCCGGCGCCATGGCTGAACAGGCAGTAGCCTGAGGAGAGGACGGATGACTTCCGAGTGGACAAATCTTGACGATATCCGCGAATGCTTGGATAGATTCGCTGCTAGCGAAAATTATCCTATCGCAATGGTGCTGTCGGGTGACTGGGGTACAGGCAAGACTCATCTCTGGCGCGAGACACTGGACCGCAATGAAGAGCTTGCTAAACCAAGCTATGCCTATGTTTCATTGTTTGGGATAAACAGCCTTGATGACCTGAAGTATCAGCTTTTCCAGGTGCTGGAGCGGCGAAAAAAGGACTCCGAAGAGGCAGAGCCAGGCTGGTGGCAGAAAAATGTTACCGACAGGAAGCTGGCCAAGCAGATTGATCGCCTCAGCGGTGAAGAGAAATCCCTATTTGGCAAGCTGGCTTACCTCAGCAAGCTGCCATACATCAACAAGATTGAGCCATTGGTGTGTGGCATCTCGTTTAACTACATCCGCGAAACCATCGTCTGTATCGACGACTTTGAGCGCAAAGGTGCCGGCCTCCGGGTTATTGACGTCCTCGGGCTTGTGTCGCTCTTACGGGAGAATCGCAATTCAAAAGTCATTCTGATCCTCAACGAGGATACGCTTTCGGACGGAGACAAAAAGGAGTTTAAGCGGCTTAATGAGAAGGTGTTTGACTGGGGAATAATTCTGAAGCCCTCTCCAGAGCACACCGTAAGCTGCGTTATCCCCGACGACGACTCCCAGTTTCAGCTCTGGAAAGACACAGCCATAATACTAAAAGCCAACAACATCAGGATTATTCGTCGAGCATATGAATTTGTGAAGATGCTGCGGGAGAGGTATCCCGAGGTGACCGAGCCCCTTCATCAGCAATTTGTGAACTCCATGCTGTTCTTTTGCTTTTCCATGTACGGCAAAGACGGGAAATACCCCTCGCTTCAGGAACTCAGAGATGTTGGCCTGTGGAGTTTTCTCTCACGAGACGATGAAGATGAGTCTGAGGAAAGCAAAGCTCACAAGGAGCTCATTCAAGCGATGAACTGGGTTAGTACCGACGAAGTCGATCTAGAGTTAATCCGATTCCTGGAGCAAGGGTATCTATCTCAGGTACCACTTGATCGTGCAATCGAGAATAAGGAGGCACAGCTAGCGAATAATGAAGCCGAGCAGGCCATCCAAGATGCCTGGCGAATCTACCACGATAGCTTTAAAGATAATGCCGATGAACTTTCAGAGGCGGTGTATAACGCGTGTCTAGGTGCATTAAAGATTGTTACACCATATAGCTTGGATCAGTCTATTCGCATTTTGCGTGATTTAGGGTGTGAGGAATTGGCAAATGACCTTGCAGATCGTTTTGTTACCGAAAATGCAGAAGATAGGGCCAGACTTGATATTGACGGCTCTGCCTTTGGGGACGAGATGAGTGATGAGTACTTTCTCGGTAAGTTGCGCGATGCCTTACTTGACGTGCCGGAGGAGAAAAACTTGCATGAGGTCCTCGCGAGGCTTGGTAAAGAGAGAGGCTGGGGTGGTAGCGACGAAGAGTACCTTGATGAAATTGCTATTGAAGAAGTAGTCGAGATTCTGGAGAATTACGAAGGCGAGGATTTATCCACAATGCTTAAAGGCGCAACCCAGTTTGCCCACATATCTAATGCTTCCGAACGCATAATCCGAATAGCAGAGAAGATGACGGCTGCGTTGGAGCAGATTGCCGCCATGAATGAACTTAATGCCCGTCGGTTGAAACGTTTTGGGATAAGGCCGAAAGGCAATGAATAAACCCGACATTACTAGAAGTAGCGTGGGAGAGAAAAATTGTAATTCCGAATTGCAATTCCGGGGACAGTATACCTAATTACTGCGGACGTTCACCGGGTTCAGTTTCGGAAATGGGTATACTGTCCCCTGATTCAGGTTTAATTTGAACAATTCAGAATAAATCCCCTTGAATTCTATGGTATATGCCCCCATATGCAGCAACTTGAATCTAATCCATATTACCAAAGGATAGCCCATGGGAATTCAATCTCACTCCATCAGCTTCCATAATAAAATCAAGTTGAGCAAGACCGACGAAACTTATTCGGAAGCAAGAAAGCGCGATGACAGTATCACTGACCAGGTAAAAGAAGCCTTCCACGATTCAGGATATCCAGTTATAGACAACTTTATCCAAGGCTCATTTTCTACAGATACGGCAATTGTCAGCCTCAATGATGACATCGATATTGACCGCGCAATTGTCATCGACAATGAAAACAGCCCCAATGATCCTGTTAAACCGAAGCAAACTGTTTATCAAGTTCTCCAAGATAGAGGTTTTAAAAACGCAAAGGTCAAAAAACCATGCGTGACTGCCGATTATGCGAGCGAAAGTCTTCATATAGATATCCCGGTCTACAGACTCCGAAATGGTATACACGAGCTCGCCGTAGGAAAAACAAACTCGGATGAAAATAACCGAGAGTGGTCTGTGGCCGATCCAAAGGGCTTGAAGGATTGGATTAAAAACAATTCGCAATACGGTGGATCAGCGGATAGAAAGCAACAACAGTTCAATCGAATCGTTCGTTACCTAAAACGCTGGAGAGACGAAAATTTCACCAATCTCGTAGCAAAGAAAGTCTATTCGATTGGGTTAACCGTAATGGCGAAGGAATGCTTTACACCGTATTTTAATAATCAAGGCCTGCCGAATGATCTTGAAGCATTAAAAGGCACAGTCAGTAGAATTTTGGGTCATGGATATTTTTCCAATATCGGAAACAATCAGTATCGAGTCACCGTTAACCTGCCAGTCCTACCATACAGAGATGTATTTGATGGAAGTGCCTTAGATACCGCGACCCAATTTAAGAACAAACTGGAACGTCTGGAAACCAAGCTGATTGAGGCGATTTCGGAGCACAGGGTAGTGAAGCAATGTGAAATCCTTAACTCCATGTTCGGGGCTGATTTTGTAGTACCAGCATCTGACACTTCTGCTTCAACGGCTCAAAAGAAACGATACGCTTCCGCCGGAGCCGTAGGGACATCTCAGGGGGCATGAACGCTGATATTATTGCCGACTATCTAGAATCCAAAGGCTACGCTGCCTATCCAAGAGAATATGACTCTTCCCCCTGCGTTGAAGTAAAAGTAGACGCGAGCGGAATAGGTTTTCGCTTACTACATTATCCGCAGAGCGAATACTCAGAACTCCCAAGATTTTATTTAAAAAATGCTGATAGGCTGCCGCAGTTAGCGCACGTCGACCTCTTTCCTGGATCAAGTCTCGGAATGGTCTGCGTTGGCGACCAAGAGTCAGTTTCCGTAAATTATGAGCGGCCCGAGCTTGCAATCGAGTACTCTTTGGGCAGGCATATTGAGTTAATTGAAAAAGCCCTACATGATTCCGATTGGAATAAATACGAGTTACTTCGAGAATTTTACTCGCACTGGTCTAACTTGTGCGGCAGTGAAAGTATTAATTTCATATGCGCTGCGATCGCAGATAGATTCGATGAAATGGACGTTGTACGCCCACCATCAGGAAGTAAGCCAGGATTCAAAGAACCCTACATTGGAGTCGCCAAGGGCGTTACAGGCCTAGCAGAGTATTCATATATTGCGAGGGGGAAAGAAAATCGAAAGCGTTCTCTTGCGGGCCCCGGGATTGTTGTGCCAATTGATAATCTATCGCCGCCCCCCAGCTCGATCGAAAACTTGAAAGAATGGTATCTAAATACAATCAACTCACTTCGTGCCGAAGTAAAAGAACAACTGAAAAATAAAATTGCGCCCAAAAAGGCCAAAGAGTTCTGGATCATTTTTAATGGCAACACACCATCTGGCCGAACATGGTTTGGCCTACAAATAAAACTCAAGAAGAAGTCTGCCTTTCCACTTAAACCTTTCGCCCTCGACCAATGCAAGTTAACGCCAGTAAAGGTCGATAGCTTTAACAAGGAGCGATTAATGCCTCGGAGCGGCGCAGATCCATCCCTTTCACAAAAATCCGTACTTCTAATTGGCTGCGGCTCGGTTGGCGGCGAGATAGCTCATAAGCTTGGGGGCGCCGGTGTAGGGCGGCTGCTACTGTCAGACCCAGACACTTATTCTATAGATAATATATACAGGCACGTATTAACCGAAAACGTCATTGGGTGGCCAAAAGCTGAAGCCCTTGGATTTCAACTACAGTTCAAATTCCCCTGGATACAGACCGATAGCTCTAAAGAAAAACTATTAGAACTGCGGGATCAAAAACTATTAGAACGCCAAGATCTTATTATCATCGCAATAGGCAGCCCAACTCATGAGCGTATTTTTCACGACTACTTAGAAACAAAAAAAGTGAATGTAGCCGTAATTAATACCTGGGTTGAGGGATACGGCTTGGGAGGTCATGCCACCCTAGATATACCCTCTGCAAAGGGCTGCCTTCGCTGCGCATATTTTGATCAAGGCAGTCTTGGCTCTGGACTTGCTTCAAACTTAAACTTTTTTGAAACTAATCAAAATTTAACCACAAGTCATGCCGGATGCGGCGACCTATATCTCCCATATTCCAACATCAGCTCTACGCAAACCGCTGTCATAGCAGCTGATCTAGCCATCAAATTCTTGAATGGGAGGCTCACCGAATCGTCAAAGATTAGCTGGAAAGGCGACAGTCATGATGCCTTGGCGAACGGCTTTAAATTAACGCACCGATACGAAAATTTTGACAAGGCGATGGAAGTGCTACCACTTTACGATGAAAACTGCGATAGATGTAATGAGTAGTTTCGAACTAAAGTTTGAAGCCCGCGATTTCCGAGTTCACATTCATAAGAATGTTCTAAAAACCTGGGACAGTCACCGACAAACATCAGCATCTAATAATGAGAGTTTTGGTGTACTGATTGGGTCCTGCTCAATAGACGAAAAGGATTATTGGGTTGAGCTAGCCACTACACCAGGGCCCAATGACAAACGATCACGGTCCAGTTTTCTCCTTAAGGACTCATATCATCAGATGATTGTGGATAATTCGTTCGAGGTCGCTAAGGGGAAATCAATATATTGTGGTACTTGGCATACTCACCCCGAAAGTTATCAACTCCATCAAGCATTGATTTAGCCGATTGGAAAAAATGCATCACCCGAAACGAAGGGCGGCAATTGCTTTTCATAATTGTTGGAATAAACGAAACTCGGCTTTTTAGACTCGTGGGGGAAAGTTTTGAACAGGTATCGGCCGCCAAGGGTCCAGGAACATGAACTCTAGTGAACTCGAAAGGCTGGCCGCACAAACTCTCAATCCACCATATGATGAGTTGGAATCAGTTCAAGTCTACGCAAACCTACTGGAACAGACCACCACTTGGGATAGCGTAGGAATACTGATTGATGAAGGCCACAAAGCAACTGTGATCCTTTTATTAGAAAACACTCAGATTAATGCAATGTTGCGATTCTGCCTTGATGCTGATGAAAGCATAACTGCAATTGAGCATTTAAAGCCGAAAATTGGAAAAATTTTCTTTGGAAGCTACCAGGGACATAGCATTAGTGAAGAAGAACTTAAATCAAGAAAGAAAATTGAACAAATTTGGAAAAACATACCAGACCAAATAGTCGAATTTAGCCTCGATAAAACTAAAGAATTTTTCTTACAGAATGGAGCAGCAAGCTAAAACCACAGGACGAGGACAAGACATTGGAGCCGAAACAAAAAGAAAGGTTATGCAGGAAAGTCATGGGCGATGCATGTTTAAAGGATGCGGACAGGATTTAGGTCTAGATGAACTAACCGGAACGGAAGGAAATTTCTCGTATCTCGCACACAATATTGCATCTGCTGAGAGTGGTGCTAGAGGTGTTGAAGTTCTTTCGGAAAAACTCTCGAACGACCCTAAGAATATTCTTTTGATGTGCGATAAGCATCACCGACTTATCGATAAGGTGGCGGCTGTCAGTTACCCTGCATCCTTACTTTCCGAAATGAGAAGAGAGTTTTGCGATACCGTAGACGAGCTGTTAAACGGATTGAGCTTTGATCCCATACCAGCATACTCAGTGCTTTGGCCTGTCCACGGACAAGTAGTTTCCCAACCTTCGGAGCTACAGATTAATCAATGTCTCAATAAGATGGGCGCCCGTCTAGATGGAAGAATCAATGACATAAGCAACAATGAAACTCTGCTGCGGGAGTCGAGCCCTGATTTAATGCAGCCGCTAATGATTGAGGCCATAAACATTGCTTCAGAAAACATTACATTACAATCTCGCGCATCGAATTATAGGACCGGTGTATCTGCATTTGGACCGATGCCTGCACTAATCGGCCTTGGTGCAAGAATTGGAAATAAAAACGAAATCACGCCGATGTTGAGATATAGAGACGATGGGCACTGGGGATGGCCTGCTGACCAAGCCACAGCCAAGTTCTACGAATTTATGCAACTAGAAAGCCTTGCAGATAATGAACCAGATATTGTTGTATCTGTAGCTTTTACAGCATTTCCAAAGATACTTGAGATAGCGTCATCCGATATAGCGAATAACTTAGGTGCGAAAGTTGTTTTGGTTAAAGCTAAAGACAATCAAATGGGTAATGGCTGTCTTGCCCACCCAAAAAATGGCACTGAATTTATGAAAGACATGCAAGAGCTTTTTTTGAAACTTAGAGACCGACACGGCGTTTTACGAATACACATTCTACCCTGCGCATCAAATGCGGCATGCGTATTCTTGGGAAAGGCGTTTGATAACCACCACCCGGATCTAATTATCTACGACTTTGAGGAAGGCACAATGGTACCAAAGTTTCGAATCAGTAACGAAAATTCAAAATGCGTAATAGGATTAGCAACCTGAAAGTATTTCCCATCAATTTCTAGTCGGTTATTGCTCGAAAAAATTGAATTGAAATGAGTCTGTCTGTAGCTAAATCGGTACTCCACAACAATAGGAATGATATAGCCTTTGTTTTCGGTAATGGTATTAATCTCCATTACAACGAAAGTAACGTTTCGTGGAAAGATTTATTACTGGACCTGTGGGATAGACATTCTTTTAACACGCAAAGCACTATCCCTGATGGAATCACTTTTACAGAATTCTATGACGCCTTAGAGATCCAAAATTTTTCCACAACCAATTTTACCGGTACTCTTCAAAAAGATGTCGCAGCGAGGATGAGAAACTGGGTACCAAATCATTCCCAGAACGCAATCCTTGAAAAAATTGAAGGCATGGATGCCCCTATACTGACAACAAACTTTGACGATCTGATCGCAAAGTCACTTGACTTACGATTAAACAGACTACAAGGAGCTAGATTTACCGATTTCTATCCATGGTCTAGTTATTTCAGCAACAAGGAGCTAGAAGAGCCAACTGAAGGATTTGGCGTATGGGCTATAAACGGAATGATCAAATACCATAGAAGTATCAAGCTTGGCTTATCGCAATACATGGGTAACGTCGAAAGAGCTAGAAAACTAATACACAGCAAACCAGAAAAATTTTCTTTCGAAGGGAAAAATCAGGAGTACTGGCAAGGCTACAAAACGTGGCTACATACTATGTTTAACAAATCACTGTTTATATTTGGTTTAGGGTTAGACGAAACCGAAATATTTTTTTTTAAGATGGCTACTGATCGAAAGGGCAAAATACTACAGGAAGTTCCCCAGCAGAAAACACAAAGGATGGTTTGTGCTAAACAAAAGTGGTCAAACCGAAAAGGACGAAGGAAAGAAATTTTTCCTGCAAGCAGTAGGCTTTGAAATAATCGAATTAGATGGGTACAAGTCAATTTATGAAGACATGTGGTCATAACCGAGTTAATGATCATCAACTTGCATTAACGCGTACAGTTATTGACAGAACTCCAAGGCTCGCTTCGCGCGCGAAGATTGGATTGAAAGGTCTCTGAATTCCGGGGTCAGTATGTCTGCTACTTGATCGCCTCAGCGTGATAGGTGTGCTGCTTCGATGGTTTCTGACATTCATCCAGAAAAATACTCATAGAGTTCCTTGCCCAAGGGCCTTTCAAGCAACCACTGCACGTTCATTGGCTTTGCACCTTTGTGCTGCAGATACTTTAGGCCGCCGCAGTAGTAGAACGGAGCGCCTTTACTCGCCTCAAGTTTATTTTTACGCACGAATAGATGAACCCGGCCGCTATTAGCAGCATGGTTGATGATTGCTTTACCTTTGGCACCGGTTGGTGCTGTGTTGTTTTGGCTTTGCCAATGGAAGTTTTCTTGGCCGGTGAAGTAATCGTGATACTGGTGGTCCTTGATTTTGCCTTGCTTGTTGAGTGTCACTAGTAAAAACTGATCGGCGTGATCTTTAGGGCAGACATGACCTGAATTCCATAGCCCTGTATTGAATTCCAAACCAAATAGGTTCGGGATTTCTTCTCGAAAAAATGTCTTGTGTAAATGTATATCTAAAGGATCAATAATTTGCTTTAACCGCGCGAAGGTATTCATTTCCTCGGTGGCCATGATGGGTTCATAGTCAGGGTTTTTGGCGGTTAGTTGATATCTGCTGTCCCCCAGTTTTTTAACTGTCCGCAGCAGATACTGGTCATCACCCGTTACATCCTGCCGCTCGATGGCGATTGTTTTGCCGTCATTGCTGCCGGCATTATCGGGTGTGATTAGTTCAAGCAGCAGATAGTCTCCAGGTTTAATCGGGTTCTGGCCGCCGTTCATTGAGTTGCCCGATGCGCGAGCTATGAAATGCCTGGCGGGGTCTAGTGTTCCGTAACTGATTGGCAGTGATTGATACTCAATCTTTTCGCCTTCATGCTGGCTGGTTTTGAAATGCCCACAAGCAATGCGCAGGTCTGAGAAATAGGGGACCTCTTGCAAGTTCGAGTCTTCTAGTGACGTAATGTCTGGTGCAATTGAAGATGCGTCACTGGCTAAACGTGATTCGTATTGCAAAAAGCGATAATTCACTATTTCCTGAACCATAACTACAAAGGTGTCATACAAGTGTTCAGCCACCTCAAGCTCAAAACAGAATCTTCCTGCTTCGTTAGAAAAGAAGGTTTTGGCATTTGAGTTGTTGCCTCCAATCCAGGCATTGACAGGGTTGCTGTTCCAGTATTTATGCCAATTGCTTAGCTGGGATGGTGGCAGCTCTTTGAAATCCCTGAACTGCTCAGGTAAGTCTCCCAGTAGGGCTCTGCGGCGTTGGAGAACTTCAAAGCTTTTCTCCGCTAGTGCGAGAGTCGTGGGGGCGGCACTAAATCCTTCTAGCTCAATCAGAGATTCGATTAGGACCAATTTAAAAGATTTGGTTAGTTTAGTTACTTCGAGTTCAGTAAAGAACTCTTGATAGAGTGAAAGGCAGGATTGTTCGTCCTCACTCAAGTCGCCTTCAGCTTTTGTTAAGAGTAACAATTGACCATATTCTTTACGTATCGTCTCGACTGCGCCACCGGCCCGGTAAAATTCGGCTAGTACGGGCCTCCTTCCATAAGAGCCACGGAGTGCTCGATAAAGATCTAGCTGTTGGCCTGGCTTGGTGCTGACCAACTGCTCCATGAAATCAATGGATTTGAGATCGTAGTTAACAAAGCAACCTTCGGGAAGTTCAAGTGAATCATCTTTTACTTGATCGATGAAGGCTTTGCGGGCTTGGTTGGTTACGCCAACCTGAAATAATGCTTCTGGTTTGCGAAAGAAGCTGATGTGGTTTCCAATGAAATCCAGCACAACTAAACGTTTCTTTTTGGTTGCTGAACTGTGGCGTAGGCCTCGGCCCAGTTGCTGCAAAAACAAAATCTTCGAATCTGTTGGGCGCAACATTAGGACTGTGTCGATAGAAGGTAGGTCGACCCCCTCATTGAATAAGTCAACTGAAAAGATAACTTGGATAGTTCCATCCCTTAGTTGTGACAGCGATTCATTACGCAATACTTTGGAGTCACTGTGAACTGAGACGGAGTTCACGCCGTTTCGATTGAAGTAATCTGCCATGAAGTCGGCGTGTTTCTTGGAGATGCAAAACGCTAGCGTTCGTGTTTGATGGTGTCCCTGCCAATGTTTTAGGTTGTGTCGAGCACGGGCATGGGTGGCCAACTGATTGACCAATTCATTAGGGTCGAACTTACCGTTTCTCCAGCTTATCTCTCGATAATCAACGATGTCAGCAACGCCCTGATAATGAAACGGGCATAACAACTTTGCTCGAATGCCTTCAAATAGATCCTTGCTAAACACTAAGTTGTCATCGCACAAATTAAGAATATCGGATTGGTCGGTTCTGTCAGGTGTTGCGGTTAAACCCAATAGGAATCGCGGACTGAAATAGGCAAGAAGCCGTTGGTATGTGCGGGCGGCGGCATGGTGAAATTCATCGACCACAATGTAATCAAAATGGTCTTTGGCGAATTTATCGAGGTGTTGTTCTCGGCCCAATGATTGAATGGATGCAAACAGCATGTCGACATTCGTGTCCCGAGTATCGCCGTTGTAGCGCCCAACATTCTTATCCGGGTGGATTCGAACGAACGTCTCCTCGGCCTGATGCAATATCTCTTCCCGGTGTGCGACAAACAGAAGTCGCTTGGCATTGAATTGTTGACTATCAAATGCTGCGAGCCAGGTTTTACCTAATCCGGTAGCCATCACTACCAGCCCGCGGCGGTAACCCTGTCTACGGGTATCGTTCAACGCATCCAGTGCTTCTGATTGGATGGGGTTGGCGGTTGGTGGAGGTTCTAGCTCGTCAGCACCCGCATCCACCCCAGGGGAAGGTTGCTGAGAAGAGGGGATGCGTTTGATGTAATCATCTATCCATTGATGAGTTAAAACCTTACACCGTGGGTCTTTATACAGTGCATTGTATTCTTCCATGATCTGCTGAAAGCGTTGCTCGTCTTCCGCGCGCTCGATTCTCAGATTCCACTCCAGGCCATTCTGTAGTGCGGTCTGGCTAATATTGCTCGAGCCGATAAACGCGCATCCGTCATCTATTACACCATTATCTGAATGGGTAAACAGATAGGCCTTCATGTGAAAGCTCTGCTTTCCCTCACTTTCAAATACTTTAACTTGGGCTCCCTGTTCTTGAAGCAAAGACAGATACCTAAGTGCATGAGGATCGGTAATGGCCAAGTAGTCGCCAGTCAAAATGCGCACGCTAGCGCCGCGTTTAATCGCGTCTTCCAACGCGGCTTGAATGAGGCGCAAGCCAGTCAGCCGAATAAACGCAGTCGTAATGCTGATTTCGGTCGCGTGGTTTATCGCATCGAGCAAGCTGGGTAAGAACGGGTCATCACCGCCTACAGTTAGGTGTTTTTTGGGAGTCAGGGCCAAGATTGCTTTGAGATCGTTTGTAATTGAGCTGATTCGTTACATGCGATAAAAAATTATAGATCAGTATACCTGTTTGCACTGAGCCGCCTTAGCAATTACGGAAATATCGAAAGAACAATAACTATTTAACCTATAGATCAGTGAGTGAACAGTGACTTTGCCCTGGGATTCGCTTTGCTTAAGTCATTCTTGGTTCGTGCCTTATCTATGTGAGCCTTCGCTAAACCCTGAAACTTGGTTTTCGACGCCAATCGATAATCTCATCCCGCCAACTTCCCGTTTTCCCATTGATCCGAATGGTTATTCCGATATTTTCCCATGTAGCCAAAGCAAAGTTACGACAACAAGTTTTAAGGATTATTGGAATGAAAAAACCAGTGACGACTAGTGCATTGATTAAGCGCCTTAACCGCTACTTGCCAAAGTCGGGAATGAAGCTATTCCAGTGCAAAATAAACTCGCGCGGATATCGCGAGTTAGGTGACTACTATATTGTTGATACCGGGTTCAATGTCGTCAGCGCCAAGTATGTTGATATTGAAAAGTTCGCGCGCAAAGAGGGTGTACTTAAAGACTACGAGGAGGTCGTTTTATGAAACATCTTGTCGCAATGATTTCTATGCTAGTCCTGGCACTCTGCATCTCGGCAATGAATTATGAAAAGATTCTCTTCTCATGGGCGGGCCCTTCGGCGGGCAGTCTGGCGGACGCCGTAACTTCCGGATAGACCTAATGTTGAGCAGGATCAAGATAAAATTTCTGATAAATGGTAGTCCTTTGTTGTGGCCCAATTAATACCTCACCTAAATACTTGCCTCTCCCGCATGACACCGGGAGAAAAGCGCCTGGCTCGGCGCCTGGAGTCCTTGCTTGAAGACGACTACTTGTGCTGGTACGACATACCGGTGGGGCGCAAGAATCGCTATCCCGATTTCATTGTGCTGCACCCCGCTCGCGGGTTGCTTTTTCTGGAAGTTAAGGACTGGCGTAGCGAGCGCATCGTAAAAAACAAAAAGGATCGCGTCGAACTGCTGACTGATAACGGCTTGATCTCGGTCGCAAACCCGATCGAGCAGGTAAGACAGTGTGCCTATCAGGTGGTTAATAAACTCTCTTCCGATGACCGGCTTGTTGCGCAGAGCGGGGAGTTTAAGGGAAGGCTGAAGTTCCCCTATGGCTATGGCGTTGTGTTTACCCACATTAATCAGACTCAACTAAATTCATCAGAGGGCAGGGAGGTATTGCCCGATCATCTCGTGCTGTGCAAAGACGAGATGCCAGAGAATTGTGATCCAGAAGCATTCCAGGAACAGTTATGGCGAATGTTCAATGTGACGTTCAGGCAACAATTGAGCCTGCCTGATATTGAGCGTATTCGCTGGCATCTGTTCCCGGAGTTGCGCATGGCAGACGCCCAGGGTGACTTGCTCATCGATCTCGAGGACGATGACGATGATGTAGGGGAATCAGAAACGATACCGGAAATCATCAAGGTGATGGATCTGCAGCAGGAGCAGCTTGCACGCAATCTTGGCAGTGGGCATCGGGTGATTCACGGTGTCGCTGGTTCTGGTAAAACCATGATTCTGGGATTTCGTGCGTTGCAGTTGTCGGAGATTTTATCCAAGCCCGTTCTGGTGCTTTGTTTCAATGTGACGTTGGCTGCACGGTTGCGTAATTATGTTATGCAAAAGCAGATCGAGGATAAGGTGCAAGTTTATCACTTCCACGACTGGTGCGGTCAGCAGATAAAGACCTACCACTGTGATGTGGCGGCGGGCGAACAGCCTTACTTTGAACGCCAGGTAGAGGCGGTGATCGAGGGCGTCGATAAGTCGCATATTCCGCGGGCCCAGTATGGGGCTGTTTTGATCGACGAAGGCCATGACTTTGAGCCGGAGTGGTTACGGCTGATCACGCAAATGGTCGATCCGGAAACCGACTCCCTGCTGTTGCTCTACGACGATGCGCAGTCGATATACAAGAAGCGCAATGAGCTCGATTTCAGTTTGTCGAGCGTAGGCATCAAGGCGCGCGGCAGGACTACTATTCTAAAACTCAATTATCGAAATACGCAGGAGATTCTGGAATTCGCTTATAACTTTGCCCAGGAATTTATAACCGCCGAAGAGTCGGACGAGGATCATATACCGGTCGTTGCTCCGGAATCCGCGGGTGCTTCCGGCGCGCCACCGGTGTTCCGGCTTTTTGAACAGGAGGCGGAGGAACTCGACTATGTAACCCGCTGTGCCCGCAAATGGATATCAAATGGGCACAAAGCCAACGAGATTGCGATACTAACACCCAGCAACAAGCTGGCTAGCGAGATTGCGCGAAGCCTTGAGAAGGCGGGCATACCGAACCTTTGCCTGGTGGGAAAGGAAAACAAAGCTGCGTATGACCATGATCAGTTGCTGGCTACAGTGCTCACTATCCACAGCAGCAAGGGACTCGAGTTCGAGACGGTCGTAATGGCAGGGGTCGACAAAATCAACTTCGTCGCAGAAGAGGTGGCAGACCAGGTGAGGCTGATGTATGTCGGTATGACCCGTGCCAAATCACAACTGTTGATTACATCGAGTGGGCACTCGGAATTTACGCAGCGCCTGGTTGAAATGGTGGCGCCTTAGAAGAAATCGGGAAAAAGTAAAAAAACCGGGACAGATTTATTTAGTCGTCGATTTTATTACCGGCGGACGGCCTGGAGGTCTGTACTTCAGAGCCTAAATAGATCTGCCCCAGTTTCCACATGATTCAGCTGTTATGCGTAGAAGTATATCTCGTCGTTGCAGGTTCTATTACTTCTCGGAAAAGTGTGAACGCTAATAACAGGAGAAAGTAGCTCAAAGTGGACAAATTCGAATTGATTGATAGTTTTCTTGGAAATAAAACTAGGTTTTGGTGCTGTGAATCTTGATGATCTTAAAGAGAGTATTTATGCACTGATTAACCATCCCGGGATTCAGAGTGCATTACAGTTTCTTCGCGACTGGAGCCCCGAAGGCTGGGTTCTACCTTATTTTGCTATGTTAGTAATGGCTGGTTTCTTGTTAGGTCGTTATCGATATTCTTTGGCGGCGCGAGTATCCGCATACCAAAATCGAAGCGAGGCATTGCTATCCAGTTTCATAATGTCGAACTTTCCTCCACCTGACTACCATCTGATGAACCACATTACTCTTGACTTGCCCGATGGTTCTACACAGGTTGACCACATTCTTGTTTCTCGATTTGGAATTTTTGTTATTGAAGCTAAAGACTATAAGGGCTGGATATTCGCTGATTCGAGACAACGGAATTGGACACAGATTTTGTATAAAGCAAAGTACAAGTTTCAAAATCCTATACAACAAAACGCCAGACACGTTCGGGCTGTGAAAAACCTCCTCGATTTTCTACCTGAAGAGGCCTTCAAGTCTGTTATTGTTTTTACAGGCAGCGCAGAGTTTAAAACCGAAGTCCCCCCAGGCGTGTTTAGTCTTGATGAATTTATAAACTACTTGAAAAAGCAAACAGACGAAATGATGTCCTTTGATCGGATGCAATTCTGTGTTGGTAGGTTAGAGACCGCACGGCTTGCAATAAGCCGACAAACAGACATTGAACATATACAAAGCGTTCAGTTGAAGCATGGAGACTGGTGAAAATTAAAAAAAGGGGACGGAGGAATTTATTTCTAGAAAACCGGGACAGATTTATTTAATCGTTGGACGCATAAACAGATCTGTCCCGGTTTCACCCGCGACGGCGAAAAACAATTAACATCAATACACCCTCGTAGTTTTGATAGCATCCTGTGCATGCAACTCAGACGGGGAGGACGGCGATGGTTCCGCCGGATGACGCCATTTCGAACGAGAAAACCTCGGGCGTCGATTACAACTTTGCACTAGGTGATCGCTACACAAAATCCGATGGTATTGTTTACCTGATAGGGATGCAGGCCCTGGTGCGGTTATTGATCGAGCAAATTGACCTTGATCGGCGCCAGGGATTACGCACCCGGGGGTATGTCAGTGGCTATCGGGGTAGCCCTGTTGGCGCCTTCGATAGCGCTATCTGGCAGGCGGGTGAAGCGATTACCGCTCGAGGGATTCATTTCAATCCCGGCATCAATGAAGATCTCGCAATGACCGCCGTTGGCGGTACGCAGCATGTGGTGGTCACCGACAAGGCTGATCTGGATGGTGTTTTTGGTATCTGGTATGGCAAGGGGCCTGGCGTCGACCGGAGTGTCGATGCGATTAAACATGCGAGCCTGGCGAGTGCATCGCCGGATGGCGGTATGCTGATGCTGGTTGGCGACGATCAATTGGGCAAAAGCAGCAGTCTTTGTCACCAGAGCGAGCAGTCACTGGTCAGTGGCAATGTGCCGGTTTTCGCTCCTTCGAGTATCCACGAATATGTTCCACTGGGCCTTCATGCGATCGCCATGTCTCGCTATAGCGGTACGCTGACCAGCATGAAAATAACCTCCAACACGGCGGACAGCGCAGCAACCGTTGACCTGTCGCAACTGGTTCCTGAGTTTGCCACACTGCCCACCCCACCGGCAGCTGGAAGCCTGCACTACCAGCCAGGCTTTGTACCGTTCCTGGAAGCCGAGCGTATCCTGTTGGAAGAACGCCTGCCTGCCGCGGTAGTTTATGCGCGGGAAAACCGCCTGAATTCTGCAGTGATCGAACCCAGAACAAAAAAGCTGGGTATTGTCGCTGTTGGTGCTGCCTATCCGGAAGTGCAGGCCGCGCTGGAGCTGTTGGATGTGAGAGACCCGGCATCACTGGACATTGGTCTGTACAAGGTCAACTTTCTGTGGCCACTGGAGCCCAGCGGTATTCTTGACTTTGCCAGCGGTTACGACGAGGTACTTGTGGTCGAGCACAAACGGGCTTTTGTCGAAGCGCAACTGGGCCGCATGCTGCTTGACTTGAACGACGCCGAGCGCCCTCGATTGAGCGGTAAAACCGAGCCTGTTTCAGGTACGCCCCTGCTGTCTGAAAATGGTGAGCTTAGCCCGACGCAAATCGCCGCAGCCATTACCGCTCGTTGCCAGGTTTTGCAGGTTGCCGGCCTCAAACCCCCCCGCAGCCCGGGTAACGCTGCCCGGATTACAGCCAAAACAGCGCATCCCGTGGTATTGCGCTGGCTGCCCGCACAATACCTCGACCCGGGTCACCGACGGTTCGATATCGGCTAGCGGTATCGGCTGCCATTCCATCAGCGCGCTAATGGATTCTGAAAACCACACCTGGATGTGCCAGATGGGTGGTGAAGGGCAGCACTGGGTAGGGCGAGCCCCGTTCAGTCCAATCAAGCATACGTTCGTGAACCTGGGGGACGGCACCTATAACCATTCCGGTAGTCTCGCCATCCGCAGTGCGGTCAGCAGCGGGGTTAATATCACCTTCAAGTTGCTCTACAACGATGCGGTCGCGCTGACCGGTGGGCAGAGCGTCGATAGCGATCATCGCCCCTGGGACATCGCCCAACAGTTGCTGGGAGAGGGTGTTGCAAGGATCGAGATTGTCAGTGACCGACCGGAAGACCTTAAAGACGCACCCTGGCCCCGGGGGTTGAAGGTTCGGCACCGGCGCGAGTTCGACAAGGTTCAGCGAGAGCTGCGCGAGGTGACCGGTACATCGGTTCTGATTTACATACAGACCTGTGCCGCGGAAAAGCGCAGGCGGCGTAAAAAGGCACAGTTTCCCGATCCACCAAAGCGGATGGTCATTAACGAACGGGTCTGCGAGGGCTGTGGTGATTGTGGCCTCGCGAGCAACTGTGTTGCGATCAAGCCCCTGGATACACTTTATGGTACGAAACGAGAGATAGATCAAACCAGTTGTAACAAGGATTTTTCCTGCAAGAACGGATTCTGTCCCAGTTTTGTCATGCTCGAGGGTGTGGATGGCCAGGACCCACTGAAACCGCAACACAAATCACTGGTCTCGCTCCCTGAGGAGGTTTTGCCGACACCCCCGGTGTTTGCAGGTGATCCCACGCGTGTTCCGGTGACCGGCATTGGTGGTAGCGGTGTTGTTACGGTGGGTGCGGTGCTGTCCGTTGCTGCCCGGCTGGAGGGCAAACATGCGCTCAGCCTGGATCAAACCGGTCTGAGTCAAAAGAACGGCGCCGTTGCCAGCAACCTCACGATTGGCAGTCGGGAAATCCGTCATCATCCGAGCAAAATCGGGCAGGGCGCAGCTGATCTGCTGATTGCCTGTGACCTGCTGGGTGGCGTCAGTGATGAAACCCTGACGGCCCTGCACGCAGAGAAAGCCCGTGTTGTCGCCAATACCCGTGTTGAACCTTTGCCGCACTTTGCCAGGGATCCGGATGCGCGTCCTCAGGGTGACTTGTTGATGTCGCGTTTAACAGCGCTGGTGCCCGATCATCATGTGACCACCGCGGCCACCAGTGATCTGGCTGAAGCCCTGGTCGGTGATGGTATTGGTGCCAACATGATGTTGCTGGGTTTCGCTGCGCAACAGGGGTTGCTGCCAGTCTCGATTGAGGCAATCCAGCAAGCCATCCGGCTCAACGCTGTGGCTGTCGAGATGAATCTGGCGGCTTTTACCTGGGGGCGCTGGTTGGTGGTGAATCCTGCCAGGGTGCACACCGCGGCATCGCCTTATTTGACACCGGGCTTCGAGCAACCCTCGACCAGTGATCTGATCGATAGTCATTACCGGGAATTGACCGCCTATCAAAACCGGGCGCTTGCCGAGGTTTATCGTGCAGCTGTAACCCGTATCGACGACGAAGGTTTGCGGCGAGTGGCTGCCAATTCACTGTTCAAGGCGCTGGCGTATAAGGACGAATATGAAGTGGCGCGTTTGATGTTGGTCCAACCGGATGCGGGTGCGAAGGTTACGGGCCGGGTCAGGCGCTTCTATTACCTGGCGCCGCCCATTTTCGGTGCCCGAGATGCTGCTACCGGCCAGCCCTTGAAATTCAAAATGCCGGGTTGGGCCATTGAGCCGGTGTTTCGCCTGCTTCGTTCCCTGAAGTGGCTGCGGGGCGGGCCGCTGGATGTCTTTGCTTATAGTGAAGAGCGGAAGAATGAACGCGCCCTGGCGGCCGACTGCCTGGCTATGGTCAGAGCGATTGGCGATCAGGGTGCAACCGTTGACAGCAAAGCAGCAACACAGGACCTTAATCTGGTGCTCGAGGTGAAGGGATTCGGGCACGTGAAGCGGAGAAACTGGCGACAGGTTGAGCATCGTTGGCAGGAAGCCAGGCAGCGCTGGTCTGTTTGACTGCGGAAATTAAGGGGTCGGTGACCGAATTCCGGGGACAGTATACCTATTTGGGTTTTGATGGTTTGTGGCCGGGGCGTTTGGGGGCCAGTGGCTTGCCAGTTAATCGCTCTAGGTTGTCGATAAACTTGGCTGTGCCCAGCGGACGGCCGGTTCGAGTATTGTGCCGGATCGAATCCTCCTGATGGTTCTCGATGTAATAGCGGTAATCGTCATCGCAGAAAAACGTCTTTTGCCGACGATTTCCCCGCTGGGTCACGTGATATGGATATCCGGGAACGACAATGCGTGGCATCCCGGCCATAACCTGGCTCCCTGTAAGCCAATTCGCTCAAATCGACAGCACGAATGATGAGACTGCCGGCTTATCTTGAACAGGTATACTGTCCCCTTAATTGGCGGGCCTTACAATTGACAGGGCTGTTCTTTGCGAATGTGAGATGTAAGGACTGACCCTGTTAGCAACTGTCGGTTGTTAAACAAAAGATCTTTTGGATAATTGGCACGCAGAATTTGTTCTACTTATACTCCCACCCTTTCTACACTTACAGGAGATGACAATGGATCTGCTCGAAATAGAAGAAAAGCGGGAGATGCGCCGAGAAGAAGCAGCCAAGCTGCTGCAACACATCGCCGACTCCCTGTCGCGCCAGAACAACCTCCAGTTTGACCGGGGAGGGAAGAAGTTCGTTGTCGACGTACCTGACCAGGTTGAAGTCGAGCTCGAATTGGAGATTGGTGACGACGGCAACAGTCTGGAGATTGAGATCAACTGGTGATTCCCGGTGAGCTGAAAGCCTGGAAATCAAAGGCTTAAGAATTCCGGGGACAGTATACCTATTTGGGTTTTGATGGCTTGCGGCCGGGACGTTTGGGAGTCAGTGGCTTGCCAGTTAATCGTTCGAGATTGTCGATAAACTCGGCTGTGCCCAGCGGACGACCGGTTCGAGTATTGCGCCGGATCGAATCCGCCTGATGGTTCTCGATGTCGTTCATTAGATACGTGAAAACCGGGACAGATTTATTTAACCGTTGACTTTGCTAACTGCCGGACGACCTCGGCGTTTATCATAAATAGATCTGTCCCATTTTCCTTTTCCCGGACTTGACCAAAGGACGATAAAGCCTTAAAAAGCCTGCCCGAATGATGGTTTTATCCTGGACATGAATCAATCCAATCGCAGTTTTACAGTCTTGTTACCGTCTGTCGTCGCGATGGCGATGGTGATATTGATCTCCAATATCCTGGTACAGATTCCGATCGACCATGTGGTCGAACTGGCGGGCCGACGTTTTAACCTGGCGGAATTGCTGACCTGGGGTGCCTTTACTTATCCCGTTGCTTTTCTGGTCACCGACACGACGAATCGGATATTCGGCAAACAGGCCGCACGCAAAGTGGTTTATGTTGGCTTCGGCCTTGGCGTCTTTTTGTCCCTGGTGACAGCAGTGGGGATTGCGAGCGAAGTCGCAAACCGCGAGGGCATCGCCATATTCACCGCATTGATGACGGACAGTGTCGCATTCGACATGCTGCGCATTGCGCTGGCCTCGGGTGCCGCATTCCTGATCGGTCAACTGCTGGACATCACCATTTTCGACAGCCCTCGTACTGCCACCTGGTGGAAGGCACCCACGGTTTCCAGTTTCTTTGGTTCAATCTCGGATACCGCCATATTCTTCAGCCTGGCTTTTGCCGGCACCGGCCTGCCCTGGATGAACTGGGCCGTGGGAGATTTCTGCGTCAAGTTGTTGATGGTCGCGATGTTACTCTACCCGTTTCGCCTGATCGTGAATCTGTATCCGGCTCGCCTGAAGGCGCTGTAAAAAAAGGGGACGGAGGGATTTATTCCCGGAGGTATCAACTGCCCGATAGGGGCAATCGATTTCTTTCGTTTGGTAGAACTGTGAAAATCGAGTATTAATAGCTCCCAGGTTTTGCGGCACGCCGCATTGGAGTAAAGGACCAGGGAGCAAAGTTGAATACCGTTGTCACCACGCCGGTCGCGCCGGCCAGCCGAACGCCACAGGGCATCGCCGCAATTTTGCTTGGCATGACGCTGTTTGTGTTCCAGGACGCGATGATGAAGTCCTTGCTTGGCGATTTCCCGATCTGGCCGTTGCTGTTGGTGCGTGCGGTCGTCTGCTCATTGGTCATGGTGCCGTTGATCCTGTATCTCGGGCCGCCACACCGGATTCTGTCACCGCTGTGGCCGCTGCACGTCACGCGGGCCCTGCTGTTCGCCTTCGGCTTCTCGCTCTATTACGCGGCGTTTCCATTCATGACCCTGGCCGCGGTCACGACGATTTTTTTCGCAGCGCCGTTGCTCACGGCGGTATTCGCCGCCGTGTTCCTCAAGGAGCATATCGGCATCCATCGAATCAGCGCCCTGGTGCTTGGGTTCGTTGGCGTGATCATCGCGATTAAACCGGGCGCGGATTCGTTTCAGTGGGTCTCGGTGCTGCCGCTGATCTGCGCCTGTTCCTATGCAACTTCGCAGATGTTGGCGCGACGCATCGGTCACCGCGACACTGCGATGGTCGCCGGGGCCTATACCATCATTCTCGCGGGGGTGATCGTGTTGCCGCTTGGATGGTCGCTCAACGTCCTGTTCGACATCGGGACACAGGCCACGCACCTGCGCTGGAGCTGGGAGGCTTTTACGCTCGGCATACTGCCCTGGCTCGCCCTGCTGGGCGCCCTCGGCATGGTCGCCTGGACGTTGTTGTCCCGGGCCTACCAGATCGCCGACGTCGGTGCAGTCGCGCCGTTCGAGTACTCTTACCTGCCGATGGCGGCGCTACTCGGCTATGTCGCCTTCGACGAAGTGCCGGCCTGGAATACCCTGGCCGGCATGGCGCTGATCATCGTCTCGGGTGTCTACATCGCCTACCGTGAAATCGTCAACGCCCGGCGTAGCATCCTGCCGACGGTCGAGGCGAGTTTTGCCCCCGGCAACCCCGGCGTGGTGCCCGACGGCCACGAGATCGACCCTGGCGTAAAGCAGCAGTAGAAAAATTCCATCGATCTGATAGTCCGTGCCCCTGTCTGGATCCTTCCCGGTTTAAATTCCAGGGCAGTCAGGGTTTTGGCGGGCTGGCCGGATCCCTGGTACTGGTTTCTCTCTGATGAAGCCGTTATTCTTTGTCGGACGTCAATTACCGGGTCTGAATGATTATTAGATATGGAACGATTGTTTGCTCTGCTGATCGCAATGGCCGTTTTGGTTGCACCGGCCACGGTAAATGCAGCTGAAAAAGGCATTTTAACCGGTGGGCAGGTATACGATTTGCCCGACTGGTTTATGCATGGTTTCCTGGAGTTCGATTACGACGTAGCCGAAGCAAAAAAGGCGGGTAAGCAGGTTATCGCCTTTTTTCACGTGGAGGAGTGCCCGTATTGCGTGCGCATGCTCGATGAAAATTTTCGTGTTGGTGAAACCCGTGAATTCATCGAGAAAAACTTCCGCGTGCTCGGTGTCGATATCAAGGGAGGGATCGATGTTACCTGGTCCGACGGGCGTACCTATACCGAAAATGAACTGGTCAAGCACCTGGGGATTTATGGCACGCCCAGCATCGTGTTCCTGGACCAGGAGGGAAGCAAGGTTTTGCAGCTGAACGGCTATCGTGATCCCGTGGCATTCCGCCAGGCATTGAATTTCGTCCAGGGCCGTCACTTCCGGAAAACAAGCTTTCGCGACTATCTTACCGATCTGGACAGAAAAGCGGTTTACCAGTTCGAACATCACGATCTGCTGCAGAAGGCAACCTATTTCAAGGATTACAGGGGAGCGATTGTCGTGCTGTTCGAGGATCGATTCTGCGGTGAATGTGCCCGATTCCATGAAAAAACGCTGAACCACCCGGATGTGCTTGCCGGGCTCCAGGATGTCCTGTTCGTCAGGCTCGACGCCGACTCGAAGCAGAAAATTGTCACTCCTGATGGCAAGCTGATGACAACGCGACAGTGGATGGATGAGTTGGGACTGACTTATCGTCCGTCGCTGGTCATGTTCAACGAAGGGCGTGAACTGTTCAGGGCCGACGGGATAAAGTACCACCACCACCTGAGCGAAGGCCTGGCTTACGTGAAATCCGGTTATCGCGACTATCCCGTTCTTCGCGATTTCAAGAAGGCCTACCGCGCACGCATGATGGAAAATGGCAGGAACGTCGATTTTTCGGAATAGGAAAACCGGGACAGATTTATTTAACCGTTGGCTTTGCTCACTGCCGGACGACCTGGGCGGTTGTATTCCAGTCTGATCCCCTTTCTTCGTTCATAAATAGATCTGTCCCATTTTCTAAAACCGGGACAGATTTATTTAACCGTTGGCTTTGCTCACTGCCGGACGACCTGGGCGGTTGTATTCCAGTCTGATCCCCTTTCTTCGTTCATAAATAGATCTGTCCCATTTTCTAAAACCGGGACAGATTTATTTAATAGTTGACTTTGCTCACGGGCGGTCGACCTGGGCGGTTGTATTCCAGTCTGATTCCCGTTCTTCGTTCATAAATAGATCTGTCCCAGTTTCCGTCCCAGTTTGGCTGGAGGATTATCAGTTACTTACTCTAAAAACAGGTAAACTATCTCCTTGATTCGTGAACGCAGATTCCACCCGTGTGAAACGCATGAAACAGATCGACTGGTACTTCGATTTTATCTCCCCGTATTCCTATCTCGCCAGTGAGAGCCTGCACCGTCTTCCGGACGATGTCGAACTGCGCCCCCGGCCCATACTGTTCGCCGGTTTACTACAGCACTGGCATACCAGGGGGCCGGCGGAGATCGCACCGATGCGCCGCTTTACCTTTCGCCAGGTTCAGTGGTTGGCAGACAAGCACGACATTCCACTCGAGTTACCGCCGCGACACCCATTCAATCCCTTGAAACTGTTGCGGTTGTGTATCGCGCTGGGAAATGAAACGGCGCTGGCGCAACGTCTGTTTCGATTCGTCTGGGCCGAGGGTGGTTCTTCCGATGACCCGGATCGCTGGCGGCAATTGACCCGCGAACTGGAGATTGACGATGTCGAGCAATGCATATCCGCGCCCGAGGTCAAGCAGCGCCTTCGCGAGAATACCGAGCAGGCCATCGAGAAAGGTGTTTTCGGTGTGCCCGCCTTCGTTGTCGATGGTGAAATATTCTGGGGGTTCGATTCCCTCGACTTCCTGCTGGCTTACCTGCGGGACCCCGCAGTCCTGCAATCGCCGTCGATGCGGGCCGCCGATGCTATGCCGGAAGGGCTCGGCCGGCAGCTTTAAATTACGGTGACAGATTACTAAATTCGAAGATTGGTTAGCTCTCACTGTTATTCGCTTTTCACGCAGCATCGCGGCAAGCAAAACCGGGACAGATTTATTTAATCGTCGTATTTAATCGTCGGTGGTTTCAGCCCTGTGGGTCCGAGCCGCGATATGACAATTCGATCATAACGGCCTGCCGGGCCTTGCCGCGCGGGTCTCGCGATACCAGACGTACAGCCCGCTGGCGATGACGACGCCGGCGCCGCTGATGGTCCACAGGCTTGGGACATCGCCGAACAGCAGGAAGCCCCAGACGATCGCCGCGACGACCTGCGCGTAGGTGAATGGCGCCAGCACGGAGGCCTCGGCCGAATGAAAGGCCTTCACCAGCATGAAGTGCCCGCCAGCGCCCGCGGCGCCCATCGCGATCATCAGGCCCCACTGAAAGGATGACAGCGTCTGCCAGCTGAAGATCACCATGGCGCTCAGGATCAGCGCGCCGACAGCGGTCGAATAAAAGGTCGTCGCCGCGGGGTCGTCCTGGTTGCGGATGATGCGCGTCATCATCATGTAGACCGCGAGCAGGACCGCCGTCGCCAGAGGCAGCAATGCATTCCAGCCGAGCACGCCCGACCCTGGCCGCGCCACCAACAGTACGCCGACGAAACCGAAAGCGACCGCCATCCAGCGGCGCGGCCCGACCTGCTCGCCGAGCATCAACCCGGACAGGGCCGTGACCAGCACCGGCGCCAGAAACTGAATGGCCGCCGCATCGCCCAGCGGCATGCGCGTAATGGCTTCGTACATGAAGAAGGTGGCGCCGAACAGCGCGGCAGCGCGGACGAACTGCAGCCCGGGCCGCCGCGCGCGCAGAAAGCGGAGCGACCGGGTCTTAATTCCGTAGGCGCTGAAGGTAATGACGGTGTGAAAGAAATACCACCCCCACAGCACCATGATAAGCGGAACCTCGAGCGCGAGGAATTTCGCGAGCGCATCCATACCGGCAAGCGCAAAGCCGGTGGCAATGATTAGCGCAACGGCAAGCGCCGGAAAGCTGTGATGTTCGCTGGAGCCTGACATATGCAAATCCGGTGACAGTTGAAAAACTGGGACAGTTTTATTTAATCGTTAACTTTACTCGCGGGCGGTCGACCTGGACGGTTGTATTCCAGTCTGATTCCCGTTCTTCGTTCAAAAATAGATCTGTCCTTTATCCCTTTATCCACTCGTATCCACTCGTGCACCGAATAATCGTCTTGCCTGAGGTAATGCGGCAGCGCGGGATCATGCTGGCGTCTGCCCGTGTCAGGCGCCGCGGGTGTTGCCCTCATAGATATCCATGACCGATTTGAGTTCGTTGTAGATGTACTCTCGTTCAGGCGGGCTGAGTCCGGCCAGCTTTTCCGGTACCTCGTTCCTTTCCAGCGCGTAGAGCAGATTGTTCACGGCGATACAGCCTTCTCCCGCCAGTGCCTCGATGTGGTTTTCCAGTTTTTGCTGGTCCAGGTCGCTGGGTGTGGCGGCGCACACGGCACTGGGGAAGGTTTCCGCGCCAATCCAGAAGTCCAGCCCCCGCTCTAGAAATTCACCGTAGTCCAGGTAATGTGTTCCGTCGCAGGAAAAGTTCAGCGACACCACTCCCTTGACGAGGTTCAGCGAGGCATTGCGCAGATAGATGGTTTCGTCGGCGAAACGAAGCGCTTTTAATTGCTGGAAGATCGGGCCAATGGCGGATGCCGGCACGGTGTTTCGTTCGAAGTAGGGGCGCTGCGGATAAGTGAGACAGATACTGGTATCGGCTAGCTCGTCCATCGACAGCAGGCGGTTGACGTAAGGATCGTCGATATGCCAGACGGTGGAGCGGCTGCCGGAAAAATGAATGTGCATGTGGAACACGCCATGGTCGATCATCAGGGCTTCGTGCAGGGAAAGCACGTGATCGATGTTTTCGTCCATCAGGCTGGTGACTCGCTGCTGGCGAAACAGCCCGGAACGAATGGCCGGGTCACCCTTGATCTGGCGCCACTGACCGGGCTCCTCGTAGAGCACTTCCGTGTTCGGCAGTTCGCGCAAATCGAAATCCACGCCGAGAAAACCGACGCGATTGCCGTCAGCGTCGACGATCGTCTGGATTGCGGTTAGCGACGGGCGTTTCTTGTTGCGGCTGATGTAGGCTTCGGATAAATCGAACAGGAGCGCCCGGTCGCTCATTGCCGCGAGCATGTAGGGTCGTTGCGAGCGATCCCGGTTGAACTGATTTGCACCGCGGCGCTATCGAGCACGTAGACATACTTGCAGTCATCGATCTGACGAAAAATCTCCTGCAGCCGGGCATCGAGCTTCTCCCGATCCCCCAGGAACGGCGAAAGCTCGCTGGCGTGGCGAGCGAGCTCGGCCGCGAGCAGGTCGTGCAATACGGCGCGTTGTGCAGCAATGGAGCGTTTAAGATTGGTGGACATTGGGTTTATCTGGCCCGGTAACACCGACAGTTTATTTGATTCCGTATTGACGGCATATAGCTCTAAAGTTAGGGAGGCGAAGAAAACCGGGACAGATTTATTTAATCGTCATATTCCCCGGGTTTTGCTATCGCCGATCGAAAGACCGGGCCCCGCAGTATCACCCCGTGCCAGGAATCGGTCGCCTAGACCGGCTGGACCGGCGTTTGTTCGGGCCGCGACCGGTTGATCATTTCGAGGATGGCGCGCACCGCCACCGAGGCGATAATGACGCTGCCGCCGATCAGCGTCCAGCGGTGCGGCACTTCATCGACGAACAGCCAGACCCAGACTGGTCCCAGTGCGAATTCGATCAGCATCAGCAGCGTAACTTCGGCGGTGGCGAGATGACGCGACGCGATGATGAAGGTCCAGTTGACGAAACCCGACAGGCAGCCGCCCCAGAACAGGCACAGCAGGATGTCGTTCCACGGCAGTGCCAGGTCGCCGCGGGTCACGGGCAGCGCCACGGCAATCATCAGCGCGGATGCGATCAGCAGCGACGGCAGCATTTCGATCCGGCGCCGGTAACGCACCACGACCGCGAAGCCGGCGAAGCAGAGCGCGGTGGCAAGCGCCATCAGGTTGCCGAAACCTGAGCCGAGGCTGATGCCGTTGACGACCATCAGCGCGAGCCCGCTACCGGCGAACATCATCGTCACCAGGGTCGCGCGGCGCAGGCGTTCGCCGAGGAAGATACGCGCCAGCAGCGCGGCGAAAAACGGGATGGCGCCGATGATGAACAGCGCGTTGGCGATGGTGGTGTGCGCAAACGCCTGGATGAAACTCAGGCCCGCGCCGGCCAGCAGCACTCCGGCGAGCATGCCGTAGCGGCCTACGGACAGCAGGGTGGCGACGAATCGGCCACGGTTTTGAATCGCGATGATGGCCGCGACCACCACGAGCAGGCCGAGTGAGCGATAAACGTAGATTTGCCAGGGCGTGGCGACCTCGATACTGCGCTGCACCAGTCCGCCGAAACTGATTGCGATAGAACCGAGCACCATCAACAGCATCGCGTAGCCGCGGCGGCTGTCGACTTCATGCATTACGGTTACGGCTGCCTGATCCTGCATACTCGATTACGGTCCGCTGGGAAACAAGCCAGTCTTTCACGGATTCTGCGCGCGATCCAACGATAAAACCCGTTCGAAGGAATCGGGAAGTTGAATGGGTAAGCATGATAATGGCTATCGGGGAAAGGTATACTTCCCACGAACACAAAATCCAGAATCGGTGCAGAATCGGGACAGATTTATTTATTAAATAAATCTGTCCCGGTTTTTGTGTGTGTGCGGTTTTTGTTGCCCTTTTCCTGCTGGTTCTCGCGCCGGCCGGGCTCAGCTGAGCAGCGATTGCGCATAAGCGTTACGGCTCACGATCAATTGCCGAAACAGGTCCGGTAGTTCGGGAACACGTGCTTTCTGTACCTCCGGCATGGCCAGTAGTTTTTCCCGCCAGGCATGGATTTTCGGTAACTTGTCGGTTATCTGAAGTCCCAGCAGATCTTCGAATACGTCCAGCCGGATAAAGATCAGCGCATAAGCGGCGTCGATCAGCGCAAAGTTCTCGCCGTTGAAGTATGGCTCCTGCGCCAGCGCATTCTCGACCTGGCCGAGACTGCGCTGAGGTCGGCGACGATAGCGTCGTAACCTTGTTTGTCGGGTGCAACCATGAGTTGGAATGTCAGGCTGCAGCAGTTGCCACCAAACTCGATCCAGCTCTTGTTGATCGCCCGTTGTAACGGGTCGGCCGGATTCAATTGACCGGGCGTGATGTCGTCGAGAAATTCGTTGATGACAGCCGATTCGAAGATCACCGCGTCGTTGTCGATCCGCAGCACGGGTACTTTTCCAAGCGGAGATATTTCGTTAAACCAGGCCGGCGGGTCGTCCAGGTCGATGAAGGTCATCTGGTGCTCGATATTCTTGTAATTCAGCGTGATCACCGAGCGTTGAACGAACGGACAGCGTTTGGTACTGATGAGTTCGAGTTGCATTGCTTGTCCCCGGTTGTGATTCGAGTGCGCAGGCACCCACGAATTATAGGCCCGGCGGCAGTGTGAATCCAATGCCCAGGCCAGACATTGGGGTCAGGTCCGGCTTGAAAGGTGCATCGACTTCCTGCTAGGCTTTTGTCGAATAACGATAATTTGCAGGATGCATTGTTCGTCCGCCTTGCTTAAATAAGTATGAATCACGCGGGGTGCGGTCCTGTTCGCCAAAACCGGGACAGATTTATTTAATCTTTAACTTTGCTGACGGTCGGACGACCTGGGCGTTTGTATTCCAGTCTAATTCCGGTTCTTAGTTCAATTTCTTTTACAAATCTGCTTCCACCCGTCAGACGATCGCTCTCTAGTCTCTGTGAGATGAACTCCGCTTCAGATGAGGGAGTGTCTACCGCCACGTATTTCCGATAGCCCTCAAAGCTGACACCGCATAAGTTCGTAAACCCGCGACGATCGACTATTACGGATGGCGATAGTCCTCCATTCTCCCTGTAACTTGACCAACGATAATCCGCTGGCTGTATAACCATTTTCGCCTTTACCGGATTTAATTCGATATAACGGCAACTCTGCAGAAAATACTCGTCGCTATCGACGATGCTCATTTTGTAACGTCCATCCCAGAGTGACCCGGTACGGTTCTCTTGCTTGTTTACAAAACGTGTCTGTCTACCTGCCAGCCGCTTCATCAGCAATCCGATACTTTTTACGTTATCTCCAGGGTCAAGTAACAAATGGACATGGTTGGTCATCAAACACCAGGCATATACCTTGACCTGCAACTGCGGGGCCCAGTTTCCCAGTGTATCGAGGTAGTAAGAGTAGTCGCCGTCATCGAGGAAAACGGCATTTCTATTGTGGCCACGCTGAACCACGTGATGTGGCATATTGGGTGCCACCACCCTGCCAATCCTTGGCATTGCAAACTCCTTTTGCAGTTAATTTTGGTTTGAGCAAGTTTAAATCAATGCTGCCATATCATAAACAAATCATCGTAAATAGATCTGTCCCGGTTTCAAGGTTTCATTTACTTAAATGCGCCGCGTCCCTGCGGCAGGTGGGTAAATCTCAGGCCGCTAATCTGATTTGGTTGCGCATATCCCGGTCCAGCAATGCCGCAATCTGGGACTTCAGGGTTTCGCGGTCTGCTTCGAGTACTTCTTCGATCACGATGCCCCTGGTTTCCATCCAGTCGGCGACAGCGGCCGGGTGAAGGAAACGCTCCGAGCCTTCCAGCCGGTCGATGATGCGCGACACCAGCGTGGTGGCGGCGAGGGTTTGATAGCAATGCATTTCGTTCATCTCCACTGTCCTGTTTCGGGCTCTGCTGCCCGGCGAATGTGGGATCAATCCTGCCGGCGCCGTTGCCTGGGTGCAAGTTTCACCCCGCAATAGCCGGTTTTGAATCCAATTGGTGCAAAATTTGGCCGCCGACGCCTTTTATTGGTGCGGCCTCGGAGCTCTTTTGGCGTAGTCTTTTCAGCGGGGCAATAAATTTATCGTCCGCCGCGCAGCAGCGTCACCGGGTTGAAATGCAGGCGGATCAGCAGATAGCACGCGACGAGTGCAAGCGACAGGCAACTCACGGCGATGGCGACCAGCGCGCCGAGCCAAAGCAAGTCCTCGGACGGCAGTTTCAAGCGGTAGCGCAACAGCGATCCATAAATAGATCTGTCCCAGTTTCTGTCGTTGTTTCCTAAATAGATCTGTCCCAGTTTCCAAATAGATCTGTCCCAGTTTCCCAGTTTCCAGTTTCATGCACTGATTACTTGCCGCCGTTTAGCAGGTAGACTAGGCGGCAATCCAGCTTTTCTTTCGAGCCATGTCAGAAAACGATCTCGAGGTTGCCATTGTGATGGCCGACATCAGCGGCAGTAGCGCGCTGTATGACGATGTTGGTGATACCGATGCGCTACGCCAGGTCGGCGAATACCTCGACAACATGATGGCCGTCGTCGAGCGCCACGGCGGCACTTTCATCCGTTCCAAGGGTGACCACGTGCTTGCTATTTTCACCGATACCCTGGCCGCGCTCGAGGCATCACGCGAGATGCTGTCGCAGAAAGTAAGCGGCGCATCGCTCTCCATTCACGTGGGCGCGAGTTTTGGCAACGTCATTCGAGCCCGCGATGATATCTTCGGTGACAGCGTGAATATCGCGGCCCGCCTCAGCGCGATGGCAAAATCGGGTGAACTGCTCGCCAGTGAAAGCTTCGTCGAGCGGCTCCCGCAAGCGGAGCGATATCGCATGCATCCACTCGACACGATCACCTTCAAGGGCAAGGACGCGGCCACCGGGGTATTTGCGTTGCTCGACGAGGGCTCGCAGTTGCGCACCGTAGTCGGCAGGTCGCCCGCGGTTACCGATGCGCGACATGAAAGGCTCCAGGCGCCCGTGGTCACGGTGACACTGCATTACGCGAAGCGGAACTTCGACTGTGGCGACAGGAGAACCGTGGCAATCGGTCGCTCGACCGACAACGACATTGTTATCGAGCATCCGTGGATATCGCGTGAGCACGCCAAAATAACAGTGCGGCGCGGTAAGGTGCAGCTTACCGATCAAAGTTCTTCGGGCAGCTTCGTCACCGCGCAGGACGGCTACGAATTCCTGTTGAAGCGTGAAACCGTGTTGTTGACCGGTTCAGGCACGATTTCTCCGGGAGTGCCGGCCACCGCGCCGGAGGCGGAAGTCATACGCTACGAGGTAACGATTACACAGCCTGACTCCGCGGCTGTGGATCAAGGTTCCTGATCGCAAGCCACCGAACGCTCGGTTTCGCCGAGGTATTGCCGGCGCCGCGTCTGGTCGAAAGCATGTCCTCCGATCTCGCAGGCCCGGGTCACGCTCAGCCCGTTCCACAGCAGCACGCGCCCGTCGTCGCCGGAGGTGCCGAACTGCCGTCCGTCCGGGTGCAGTGTTATGTGCCAACTGGCGCCCGCGTGTGCCGGCCACGGACTCGACAGGCGACGGCCGCTGTTGACGTCCCACAGGTGCAGGTTACCGCTGCGGTCGACGGCCGCCAGGGTGACGCTGTCGCCGAGCCAGGCGATGTCGGTCGCCCCACCCGAATGATCGGCAAACGCTGCCATCTGTCTGCCCGTGGCGATATCCCACAACGCAACCACCTCGTCGCTCGACGCCGTCGCCAGGCGGTGACCGTCCGGGCTGAAGGCGGCGCTCCACAGCGCGTTATCGTCGGCCTCGATTTCCATGGCCAGCCTGGTTTGCGCCGTATCGAACAGCCTGATCTTACCGTCCACCGAGGTCACCGCGACCCGGCTGCCGTCCGCCGATAACCTGGCCCGCGTAATCGCGCCGCCGTCGTAGGGCAGAACCCGTTGCGCGTCCCCGGTTTCCATCGCCCTGAACGCGATCCGGGTGTCGCTCGCAGTCATGATTTCACTGCCGTCGGGGGTAAATTCGGCCGACCAGATGGCTTTCGGCTCGGCGCTAACCGACCAGCGCAGCACACCCGTGGCGGCGTCCCACAGGCGCAGTTGACCGCTGCGGTCGGCCGACGCCATCAGCGAGGTACTGGGAGAGAACGCCAGTGCCCAGACCTCGTGCTCGTGACCGCCGAGCAGGCGCGGGTCCTGGTCGCGCCCCGCTTCCCAGACCTGCACGACGCCGATGCTATCGCCCGCCGCCAGCAGGCGCCCATCGCTGCTTAACGCCAGGCCTTTGGCTTTCGGGCCGGCAACCTCACGCACCCTGGCCGCCGGATAGGCCTTGTCGAGACGCCACATGCGAACCAGCTGGTCCTGCCCGAGGCTTGCCAGCAAACGACCGTCGCGACTCAATCCAGCGTCGATGATAGCCCGGCTGTGTCCGCTCGGTGTCGTTTGCAGCAGTTGGCGTCGGTCGACGTCCCACAGGTGCACCGAACCGTCTCCGCCGCCGCCGAACAGGGTCAGGCCGTCGGGCGCGAATTCGACCCCGCTAATGCGGTTGTCCGGGCCAAATGCCTGTCCAAGCGGGCGACCGTCGGGATAGCCGAGCACGATCGACTTGCCGTCAGTGCTGGTGGCCGCCATGAGGCTGCCGTCGGGACTGAATACCAGTTTCGACAGGTGGCTCGTGTCGGGGCCCCGAATCGGCTCGAAAAGCGGTTCGCGCGACGGTAGCGCCCAGCCGTAGAGATTGCCGTCGTTATTGGCGGCTACCAGCCCTTGCCCGTCCGGGGTGAACTCGATCACCTTGAAGGCGAGGGTGCGGCTGACCAGCGGCTCGCCGATGGGAATGCCGCGGCCGACGTCCCACAGACGCACCGTGCCGTCCCCGTTCGCCGAGGCGAGGGTGGCCCCGCTCGGGCTGAAACAGATGCTCATGACGACGTCGTCGATCTCCCCCAGCCGAATCGACTGCCGGCTGTCGAGATCCCACAGACCGATAACGCCGTCGGCGCCGGCCGATGCCAACCAGCGGCCGTTGGGTCCGAATTCCACGTCCCAGATACCACCCGAGTGGCCGAGTAAACTCGCACCAATGCGATCGCCGGTCGCGGTGTCGAAGAGTTCGACGGTACCGTCGCGCTGGCCGGTTGCAAGCTGTGAGCCATCGGGACTCAGGGCGATAACCAGCGTATCGCCTACGGATATCGGGCTGCCGACCAGAAATGGTCCTCCCTGTTCGAGGAATCGCCGCGCCGTCACCATGGCCACGCGCGCGTCATAGGCCGGCGGCGTGGTTTCCGCGCGCGCCACGGCCTCGGCCCCGAGGACCAGCGACAGCAGCGGATCCTTGTCGACCAGCCCATGGGCCACCGCGCCGAGGGCGCCGGCGAACCGATCGCGGGCCTCGGCGGTCGCCATCTCGGCGCGCAGCTCGTTGCTGCGCGCCTCGCGGTATTCGTAGAACGCAACAATAGAGGCGACGGTGGTGCCGAGCGCCAGGATCGACAGGGCGGCAATGGCGATGCGGCGCAGTCTGCGGGATCTTTGTTCCCGCTCCGCGGCCCGGGCCTCCGCCTGCGTCCGCATTTCGGACGATGCGTCGAGGAATTCACGCCCGAGGGCATCGAGCTGGTCCGGGTTCGTTTCCGCCCATTCGAGCGCGGTTAACAACGGTGTGCCGCGATAGAGCAGGTCCGGGTCGCGGTTCACCGCTTGCCATTCCGCCGCCGCGTGGCTGATGCGCTGGCGCAGGCGTAAATCGTCGCGTGACTCTTCGATCCAGCCGCGTAAGCGCGGCCAGGTTCGCAGCAGCGCCTCGTGGGCGATCTGCACGGTCTTATCGTCGACGGTCAACAGCCGGGCCTCAGTCAGGCCGGCGACAACGCGATCCATGATCCCGGGCTGTGAATCCTGCTCGATATCGCTGCGCGCAATCACGCGGCGGGTGTCGGATGCGCTCGATTCCGACGTCACCAGGCGCAGGAAAAGACGCCGGGTCGCGGTGCGTTCTTCGTCGTCGAAGCGCTGTTCGAAGGTAGCCTCGGCGGTCTGGCTGATCGCGCCGGCCACGCCTCCCGCCTGGTGAAATCCCTGCAGGGTCAAAACGTTATCCCGCCGGCGCGCCCAGGTCTCGACCAGCGCATGGGCCACCAGCGGTAGCGAACCCGCCTCGTGGCCGGCCTCGTCGATGATCGCGTCCACCAGGCCACTTTCGACATGCAGGCCGGATCGGCGCGCCGGTTCGACGATGGCGCGGCGAAGCTCTGCGTCGGTCATCGGCCCGACCAGTACCTGGTTGTGGGTAATGTGTTCCGCCAGCCACGGGATTTGCGCGCATTGGCCGTAGAAATCGGCGCGCACCGCGATGACGACCCGGACCTTGCTGTCGGCCGGGTCGGTCATGGCCGAGACCGCGCGGATGAACTGTTTGCGCTGCTTGGCCGTCGCCAGCGTAAAAAGCTCCTCGAACTGATCGATACACAGCACCAGCGGGCGTTCGACGCCGTCCTTCCAGCTGAGGTGGCGGGCCATCGTCGGGCGCTCCAGCAGGTCTTCGAAGCCAATGGTAAGGCCGCCTCGCGACGGTGTGCCGGTGACCTGGAAGTAGAGCTCGGCCATGGGGTCGCGCCCCGGGGTGAACAGGGCGACCTGCCAGCTCTCGCGCCCCAGCAGCGCGCCTGCGCGGATCGCGGGAATCAGGCCGGCGCGCACCAGCGAAGACTTGCCGCTGCCGGACGGTCCGCCCACGGTTAGCACCTGGTGGGTTTGCAGGCGCCGCACGAGATCGTCGATCAGGACCTCGCGGCCGTAGAAAAACTGCGCATCGTCGATCTGGTAGGCGGCCAGGCCCTTGTAGGGGCAGGCGACCGCGACCGGCGCCGCCTGCGTGACCGCCCGGCTTTGCGTCGGTGGCGTATCGGCCGCAAGCGTCTCGTGAATGGCAAAGCGCCAGTCGTTAACACTGGGGAAGCGGTTTTCCGGCGCGAAGGCCATGCCCCGCTCGAAGACGTTATGCCAGGCTGACGGCAGTTTGGAGAGCTCCTGTTCCAGCGCCTCCGACGGCGGCAGTCGTTGGCCCATGACCAGGTGCCACAACATTGCGGTGGCCGCGTAAATGTCGGTGGCCGGTGTGATCTCCGCGGTGGCCAGGGCCTGCTCGGGCGCCTGGTAGCGTGGCGTGCCGCCGACAACAGTTGCATCGCTGCCGCGACTGGCGAGATCCTTGGCGATGCCGAGATCGCCCACCAGAATGCGTTCATCGGTGCCGACCAGGGTAAGCTCGGAAATCGTCGAAGCCGCGCTCACGTCGTCGGCGTTGACCCCGCGGCGAACGAGCTGGAACAAAATATTGGCCGGTTTGATGTCGCGATGCACGACGCCCGCTTCGTGCAGGTCGGACAGGCTGTCGGCCAGGGCATCCACCAGTGCCATGAGGCCCTGCGGGTCGGGGCTGATCGAATCCTGGTACTTACGCAGGCGTGGCTCGAGCGTGCCGCGATCGGCGAAATCCATAACGAAGTAGGGACGCCCGTCGTTGAGCCGGCCGATATCGTGCACGGTGACGACGTGGGGCGAGCGAATACGCCGCAGCAGGCGCGCCTCGTCGAGGAAGCGCGACATGAGCTCCTCGTCGTCGGTCAGCGCATCGTGCAGAATCTTGACCGCGACAAAGGATTGCAGCTCCTCGTCCCAGGCGCGAACGACAACGGCGAAGCCGCCGCGGCCTATTTCATTGCGAACCTCGTAGCGGCCGACGTAGGCTGGCAGCTTCATGCACGTGTCGATCCATTACAGGTTATCGCTGGCATCGACGCAATGGTAAAGGTTTGCATCCAGAACGTTGTGATTCCGGTCTGCCGCGGTAACGCAAATGGTTACGGCACCCTCACGAATGCTGGTCGATGCGGCGCCCGTGGTGGTGTAGACCGGATAATCGTCGTGCCGGTGCCATTTTCCCTTCTCCACGCCAAAGGTCTTGGCATTTCTGCCGACCTGCTTGACATCGTATTGTTCGCCCCACCAGACGTGCAGGTGGTTTTTCGACACATCGGGCTTGAAATTGGCCTTGAAAGTGAGCGCGAGCTCGTCTCCCGACGGTTCCACCATGAGGATTGTAACCTCGCAGCCGTCCACCGGACAGGCGTTGGCCATGGGTTCGGAGGCAAGTACGTGATTGTTACCGATCAGTGTCATAGCCATGAGGGGCGCGCATATAGCGACCCGACGGCAGGTTCTGGAGATGCTTCTTTGACTCATCTGGAATCCCTCCTATTATGAATTATGGTATTGACGCTACTAGTATTTCCCTGAGCAGGGGAAGTATAAACCCTCTATCTAACCCAGGCCAAATCTGAAAAACACGGCTCAGAACGGGAAATGGACGGATCAAAGCCTGTAAACCAGCAAAATATCCTGTAGGGGGGCAGGTGGTTGATTGTTGGTTTCGATTTTTTCTCGTATCAATATTCAAAGACCTGACCCCGAAATTACAAATCACTGCGGCGTGATACTTTTGTGATTTTTATGCGCAATACTCCGCTTTCGTTCGCGTTGCCCGCATCAGTGGATGAATCAAAAACCCGGGTAATGACGAAGCTGTTAACGGTTTTGTTTGCGCGGTAACGGGATCTCACCACGCAACGAGGCCTGAGTTAAACCAGAAGAGGATGAATCGATTATGAGTATTGCAAAAAAAAACCACGGGTGCCGCGCTTGCGGTCACCGCAGCGGCCCTGTTGGCAACCGCACCCATAACGGCCAGCGCCGGCAGCGTCGGCAAATGCATGGGCGCCAATTCGTGCAAGGGCCATAGCTCATGTAAAACCGCAACCAGCAGCTGTAAAGGGATGAATAGCTGTAAGGGCAAGGGTTTCATGGAAATGACCAAGGCCCAGTGCGACGAGGCCGGGGGTGATTTCGAAACCTGATCGGGCCCACGATGCGCGTCGAGACCGGGGCTTGTTTCCGGTCTCGTCATTGCCGGCGGCAGGCGATTGCGTCTCGTCGCCAGGCAATTCGATTGAACTCCGGCTGGTAAAAGTAATCCTAGTTCCTGTAACAGCCTGGAGCGAATTATGACGCAACCCATCCAATCGGGCTACGCGATCGATCGCCAGTGGCCTGACGCAGCGCCCGGCGTCAAGCGCATCCTGGTGGTGGAAGACGACCCGGATATCTGTCACCTGCTCGAGCTACACCTGGGCGACAACGCCTACGATGTCGACGTGGCCGGCAAAGGTATCGATGGCCTCAACCGGGCCAGCAACCATGATTATCAGCTGATCGTGCTCTACCTGATGCTGCCGGGGCTCGACGGCCTCGAACTGTGCCGCCGGCTGCGTAGCCAATCGATCGCAACCCCGATCCTGATGCTGACCGCGAGGTCAACCGAGCTCGATCGCGTGCTTGGGCTCGAGCTCGGCGCCGACGATTACCTGACAAAGCCTTTTTCGATTCTCGAGCTACAGGCGCGGGTCAAGGCGATTCTGCGCCGCAGCGAACTCTATGCCGCCCCGGCTGCACAACACGATGGCGAGCGGATCGAATTTCGCGCGCTGGTGATCGACGTGGCCAGGCGAAGCGTTTCCATCGACGCTAAAGCGGTCGAGTTGACCGCGAGGGAATTCGATTTGCTGCTTTACTTCGCGCGCCATCCCGGGCGCGTTTTCAGTCGCGGTCAGCTGCTCGACCAGGTCTGGGGCTATAGCCACACCGGTTACGAACATACCGTCAACTCTCATATCAATCGCCTGCGCAAGAAAATTGAAAACGGATCTGGAGAGCCGCAGTACATCGAAACCGTCTGGGGTGTCGGCTACCGCTTCCGCGAAGGCTGAACGCTGATGCTGAATCGTCTCTATATCAAACTGGTGCTGGTGCTGTTTGTGCTGTTCCTCGGTATCGGCGCCGTGTTCCTGTTCGTCGCCATGTACACCGCGCCGATGTACCAGCAGGAGGTCAGCCAGCAGCTGAATCGCGATCTGGCGAATTACATCGTCAAGGAGCACGTGCTGATAGAGGACGGGCAGGTCCGCCGCGACAATCTCGAACAGCTTTTCCACAACGTCATGATCATCAACCCGAGCCACGAGCTGTACCTGCTCGATGCCGACGGGCGCGTCATCGGCCACTCGCTGGAGCGGGACCGGGTCCAGCGCAAACAGGTTTCGCTGGCGCCGATCAACCGATTTCTCGAACAAACCGACGCGGGCCTGGTCATGGGTGACGACCCCGGCCACGGCGAACGCCAGAACAGCTTTACCGTGGCGCCAATCGACTTCAATAACCAGCGCCAGGGTTATATCTATGCAATTCTCGGTAGCGAAAAAATCAATCGCATCACCGACGTACTCCAGCGCAGCCTGATCATGCGCTGGAGCGCAACCTCGATCGCGGCGGCGCTGGGCTTTGCCTTTGTTGCCGGGTTGTTGCTGTTCTTCTTTTTGATGCGCAAGCTCAGGGTTTTGAGTTCGGCGATGCAGGATTTCAACGACACGCAACTGCACGCGGCCGAGGTCGCGGCCGGTCCCGACACCGCGCTCGACGAGATCGAACGCATGACCGCCACCTTTCGGCAAATGGCGAAGCGCATCGACGAGCAAATGCAGCATCTGCAGGAAGTCGAAACCACACGCCGCGAAATGGTGGCGAATATTTCGCACGACCTGCGTACGCCGCTGTCTTCACTTAGCGGTTTTCTCGAAACGCTGCAGCTCAAGTCAGACGAATTGTCCGAGGAAAAACGACAGGCTTACCTGGGCATCGCCTATGAAAATGCGCAACGGCTGACGCGCCTGGTCGAGGAATTGTTTGAACTGGCCAAGCTCGATGCCGACGATATCAAGCCGCAGGCGGAGTCGTTTTCGCTGGCCGAGCTGGCCTTCGACGTGTCGCACAAGTTTTACCTGCGTGCGCGCGAGCAGAACATCGACTTCGATGTCGCCGTGGACGAAACCGCGCCCGAAGTGTCGGCCGACGTCGGTATGATAGAGCGCGTGCTCGACAACTTGATTGACAACTCGTTCAAACACACGCCGGACCGCGGGCACATCAGCCTGCGGGTGGCGCCGCGTGACGGCAGCGTCGAGATCGCAGTGTCGGATACCGGTTACGGCATTGCCGCGGAGGAATTGCCGCACGTGCGCGAACGTTTTTATCGCAAGAGCAGCCATGCCGCCGCGGCTGAAAACAAGCCGGGGCTCGGCCTCGGCCTGGCGATAGCGTCGCGCATCGTCGAAATGCACGGCAGCCACCTCGCCATCGACAGTGTTTTGCACCAGGGCACGACGTTTCGTTTCTCGTTGCCGGTCACGCAGTGACGTGATGAAACTTTTATAAATTGGTGACCGCGGCGTGATCTCGGGCACGCATAGTCAAGCCTCTTTCTACGAGAGGTATGACCACCATGACCACATTACGCAAAGCAGCGAACGCCGTGCTCGTCTCCGCCCTGATTATTTCGTCGGCCGCCATCGCCGACGGCAGGCCGAGTTACCACGTCACCATTACCAACCTGACCAATGCGGTCAGTTTTACCCCGATCCTGGTGTCCAGTCAGCGGCGCCCGGTGCCGATTTTCGAGCTCGGCACGCCAGCCAGCGACGAGATGACCGCGATTGCGGAAGGCGGCGATACGTCGCTGCTGGAGGCAACACTCGATGCCGACCCGCACGTGGTCGATGTGCAGGATTCGGGTGGCCTGTTGCTTCCGGGTGCTTCGGTGACGGTAATTGTCAGCGCGTCGCGCGGTGCCCGGCATATCAGCCTCGCCTCGATGATGCTACCGACCAATGACGGCCTCATCGCGCTCGATAGCGTCAGGGCACCAAAGCGCGACAGCCTGACCTATTTCTCTCCGGGTTATGACGGCGGCACCGAGCCCAATGACGAGTGGTGCATGCATATTCCAGGTCCGACCTGTAAAGGCGCCGGGTCGTCACCTGGAGAAAATGTGGACGATGAGGGTTACGTGCACATTCATCGCGGTATTCACGGCGTCGGCGATTTAAATTCGTCGGTTTACGACTGGCGTAACCCGGTCGCGAAAATTCAGGTTACCCGGGTCAATCACTAGCCCGTAAAACGCCTGAATCTGGAGAATAAGTGGGCGGAGGGATTTTTTTATCCCTCCGCCCTCTTTATCCTGCGCGAGCATGACGGCTTTTTTATGTGAACAGGTATACTGCTCCCGAAGTTCACGACAGGTTTCAATTATCCGGGAGATAATTATGAGCGACGAAATTCAGTACCCCGAGCATTTCATCACGCGGTTGCATACTGTCTGGAGTGAGGGCTTTCTTTCCCCGGGCGGTCCTGAAGAAGTGGGAGAGATTATCAGGGGAATCGATTTGACCGGCAAAGTCGTTCTCGATATCGGATTCGGTACTGGAGGCCCCGCCGTTACCCTGGCTAAAGAACATCATGCCGGAAAAGTGATCGGCATCGATGTTGAAGCGCAACTGCGTAACCACGCAAACCAACTAGTGGAGCGGGCTGGTCTGGCAGACAGGATTGAACTCAAAATCGTGAAACCGGCCCATTTTCGTTTGCCGATGAAACCTTCGATGTCGTTTTCAGCAAGGACTCGATGATTCATATCGAAGATAAAGGTGCGCTGTTCGAAGAGGTAATGCGGGTTCTTAAACCCGGCGGATTTTTTGTTGCCAGCGACTGGTTGTCCGGAGAAGGTGACGACGCCAAAATTGCACTGGATAAATACCGGAAAGTGTCGCATTTGCACTTTACCCCGGCGACCGCGCCCGAGATGGCGAGGGTGCTGGCCAGGGCCGGATTTCTCGATATCGAAACCCGCGATAGAAACGAATGGTATGCAAAAGTTTGCGCACACGAGTGTGAACAGGTTGAAGGCCCGTTAAAGCAAGAACTTATCGATGCCGTAGGCGAAGAGATTTATACGAATTGGCTCGGGGTGCGCCGGGGTTTGTTGCAAGCCGTTAGTGGCGGGGGGTTGCGGCCTACCCATCTTCGTGGTGCCAAACCTGCGAACTGATATTTGGGCGGGATAAAAAAACCGGGACAGATTTATCTAATCGTTCGTAAAAGGGGACGGAGGGATTAAAAAATAATCCCTCCGTCCCCTTTTTCGTTTCATGCAACGCTCCGCCATTACTCTCATTAATCCGAGAGTTAGTTATAATGGCCGCCTTTGGACGGGAACAGGCAGCAGGTGGAACAGGACACAGACCAGCCGGCGCTAAAGCAATTAAGTCTGGGTCTTGGCATGCTTGGTCTGTGCCTGGGCTTCCTGGCGGCTTATGGCGTACTGACCGGCGATGACGATGGCCGGGTGAACCTGCTGTTGCTGCTGCTGTTGTTTGCCTTCGTGCCCGTGGTGGGTTTGCTGCTCAGCATCTTTTTAATGGTGAAGGGTGGGGGCAAAGGCCTGGCGGGCTGGATCCTGGATATTCCGCTGTGGCCACGGCATCTTATCCTGGCCCTGTCGCGGCTCGGTCTCACTTACGGCCGAGAACTTTGGCTGTTTTACCAGACGCAAATATTCGCGGTGAGTTTCTCGGTGGGTTGCCTGCTGCTGTACCTGCTGTTGCTGCTGGGCAGTGATATCACCTTCGTCTGGCGGAGCACGCTGCTTGAACCTGACGATCTGCTCCCCGCCTTGAAGGCAATCGGCACTCCCTGGCGTTTCTGGCCCGAGGCCCAGGCTTCGCTGGCATTGATTGAACAAACCCGCGATTTCCGTCTCGATTCGCAAGGCATGTCGCAACCTGCGGTGGGGCTATGGTGGAAATATATCCTGACCACGCAACTTGCCTACAACCTGCTGCCGCGCAGCCTCATGCTGCTGGTGGCCAGGCAAAAATATCGGGCACGCCTGCAGCAGGGCAGGTCGCGATCCGTGCCTGATTTGCAGCCTCAGCCAGGCAGTGCTGTCGGTGATGAGAATTCGTTGGCCAATCTGACCCGGTCTGTCAATTTGCCTTATACCCTGCTGGATTGGGCGGATGCATCGCCTGGCTGTCATGAGCGAATACAGCAGCTACTCGGTGAAGCCGCCGGGATTCATCCGATTGGTCCTCTTCGGGATCAGGCTGCGACGCACTCGCCAGGTGATCATTCGCTGGTCGTTGTGGTGAAAAGCTGGGAACCGCCACTGGCCGAACTGGCCGACCGCTTGAATGACATCGACTCAAACGCGGACAAGCTGATTCTGCCGCTGGACTGGAGCGACACGGACGTTCGTCAACCCTCGCTTGCCCACCTGGATGAATGGCGTCGCTTTGCAGCGACCCTGGCCGACTGGCAGGTGCTTCAACTCGAGACGTCCACATGACACCCGTGTTCGCCGTGGTCGGCCACCCGAACAAGGGCAAGTCTTCGATTGTCAGTACCATTGCGCAGAACGATGACATTGCCATTTCCCCGCGCAGCGGCACCACACGCGACACACAGCGCTACGACATTTCAATTGGCGCGGCCCGTTACACGCTGGTGGATACGCCGGGATTTCAGCGTCCGTCCCGGGCCCTGGCCTGGTTGCAGGAACATGCCCCGTCGGCGGACAGACGCCACGACGCTATCAGGCAATTCATTGCAGATCCGCAATGCCGGCAGCAATTTCCGGAAGAAGTCATGTTGCTCAAGCCGATCATGGACGGTGCGGCCATCCTCTATGTCGTCGATGGCTCGCGGCCTTACGGCACCGAATACAAAGCCGAGATGGAGATACTGCGCTGGACAGGCCAGGCCAGCATGGCGCTGATCAATCCGATTGAGAACGAAGATCATGTGCAGGACTGGCAACAGGCGCTGGGCCAGTATTTCAAGATCGTGCGCGTGTTCAACGCCAAGCAGGCAGACTTCGAGAAGGTCGTGGCGATACTTGAAGCCTTCTCCCACATCCGTGAAGAATGGCAAGCTGCACTGGCGGACATCGTGAATGAGTACCGCGGGCAACGCGCCACGCAGTTGCAGGAGTCGGCAGGCTTGCTGGAAGAGTTGTTAATCCAGCTTTGCACCTACCAGGTGTCGCAGAAAGTGCTCAGCAAAACCCAGGCCGAGGGTTTGAAAGGTGCACTGGAGAAAAAGTTTTTCAATGACATGCGCAAGATCGAACGTCAACATCACGAGGCATTGAAGCGTATTTATCGGTATCACCACCTGGAAAGTACGATCGACGAGCTGCCGCTGGAAGGGAATCTGTTCGATACGGAAAAGTGGATCATGTGGGGACTGAACCGTAAACAGCTGACTGTGGCTGCCACCATCGCAGGCGCGGCCGGCGGAGCGGTGGCAGATGCTGCGCTGGCTGGAAGCAGCGTTATGCTGGGCGCTGTTGGAGGCGGTCTGCTGGGTGCTGGCAGTGCCTGGCTTGGCGCTGATCACATATCCAGTTTCCATGTGCAGGGATTACCGCTCGGCGGCTATGAAGTGCATCAGGGCCCCATCCAGAACCGTAACTTCCCTTACGTGGTGCTCGGACGTTTTCTCTACCTGGCTGACTCACTGCGCCATCGCACCCATGCACACCGGGATAAACTCCAGATAAGCGAAGGCGATCTGTCCGCGCGCATCAAGCAACTCGACAGTGAGCAACAATCCGGACTGCACCGGGCGCTGGAGCGACTGCGGCAGCAAAAAACGGTGGCAGGACTGGAGCAGTATTTGTACGCATTGATCGCCACGGATGCTTAAAGCACTTCCTGGAGGCGTTAGCTCAGTTGCCAGAATCCCGGTCACGAGGGAATTATGGTGACAGTTTAATTGTCCTGGAATTAAGCAATTTGTCGTCGTAATTTTGCAGGGAATGGGTGTCAGAGAGCAATTGTTACTAATATTAGAATCAATTGCTCTCTGACACCTATTTCTGCTTCTGGTCTGTTCGCTATCTTCCGGTTCGAACCACTGATCGACGCGGATTTTGTTATGCTGGTGCGATTACTCGAACGGAGGAGGGAGCGGCATGAGCGAAGTAACTTTGATTGGACTGGGCGCCATGGGGTCTGCCATCGCGCGGACGCTGATGGATCGTGGTTGTGATCTGACGGTCTGGAACCGGTCCGCCGATAAAGCGGCGCCGTTGGCGGAGGCGGGTGCCAGCCTGGCCGACAGCCTGTCAGAGGCGATCGAAGCCAGCCCTCGTGTGCTGGTCTGCATCCACGGTTATGCGACGGCTCGAGCGCTGCTCGACGATCCTGCTATCACTCCGCTTCTAACTGGTCGCACGCTTATGCAGATGAGCACCGGTACGCCGGCCGAGGCCCGTGAGGCCGAAGCCTGGATTCACGGGCACGGCGGTCTTTACCTGGATTGCTCGATCATGGTTTACCCACCGTCGATCGGGACAGAGGGAGGCCAGCTGCTGATCGCGGGGGCTCGCGAGGCCTACGACGACTGTGCCGGGTATATCGGTCTCCTCGGTGGCGACGTGCGCTATCTCGGCGCCACCATTGGTGCCGCAGCAGCGCTCGATATGGCGCTCGTGTCCCGGCTCGTCGCCAGAACGGTAGCCATCGTTTACGGCATTCATATCTGCGAGTCGGAAGGTGTGCCCCTGGAGGAATATGCCGGTATGTTTCCGGAGGGTGACCGTGCCCATCACCTTGCCCGGATTATAGACAGCGGAGATTTCGACAAGGATATCCAGTCCACGGTCGGCACCTCGCTCGAGGCGTCCTCCGCGATTCGTGCGCTTGCGGTAGACCTCGGTATCAACGCCGAGTTTCCCGAATTTATCCTCGGGCTTTATCAGCGTGCGTCGGCGGCCGGTTACCTCGACAGGGACAGCGCCAGCCTGATCGAGGTTTTCCGGGGCAACGCCTGATCGGGGGAATTGCTCTCTGACACCTGAATTTTCAGTTGCCCGCTACCTGCAGTTTGCCGGTGACACCATGTTTTTCGATCAGCTCGGCCACCAGCCCGCTCGACCTGGCGTCGGCGATGAACGCCTGGGTAAAGTCATTGAGGGCGGTGTTTCCCGGCCTGGTGCCGAATGCCTGGCATACCGAGGTATAGCTGCCCTCGAGCACGCGCGAGCCCGGCAGGTTTTCGGCATTGTCCTTTAACGCCGGTACCAGTCCTGCAAGCGCGTCCAGTTTTTCAGTAACGAACAACTCGAACGCGCCGGCAAGACCCGGGGCGCGACACAATTCGGCGTGCTTCAGGTGTCGGCTCAGGAACAGATCATAGGCGGAACGATCCGACACCGCGATTCGTACGCCTGCCTGATCCACGTCGTCGATGCTTTGCAACGACGAACCGGCGGGAACCAGGTAGGTGGCTTCAATCTCGACATAGGCATCACAGAAGTCGATCACTGCGGCGCGTTCCGGCTCGATTGCAATCAGGCCGACATCCCACTCGTCGCGGGCCGCGGCATCGGCGACCTCGCCCGGTGTCGCATAAGTGATATAGGAGACGGTGACACCGAGGCGCCTGGCGAGGGCCGCGGCCATATCGGGGGCAACACCCTGCGGCTCCCCAGCGGGACTGGTTCCCGTAACCAGCAGGATATTGCCGAGATTTATGCCTACGGTTAAGCAGCCGGGATCGATGAGATCGGATTTTGCCTGTGCCAACATGTGAAGTATGGTGACCTTAATTCCGAACTAAGTAAACCGTTACCATAATTGTTCGCGGGCTAACTTTTGCGTAACGATGCGCGCGGTATTTTTTTGTCGGGATCGAGGAACGGTAACGAGGTGAGCGTAATATTGCGCACGCCCTCGGGGGTCTCGACCCGCAGCGATTCGTCTAGGCTGCTGTGTGCCGCGTCGAGCAACGCGAAACCAATGTTCCGCTCCAGGCGGGGCGAATAAACTGCCTGCGTGACCACGCCCACTTTTTCCGTCTCGTTAAACAGGGGCCAGCGGTGTTCATTGTTTTTTTCGAACGCGTCGCCGTCCATGAAAATCCCGGCCACTTTCCGCTTTATACCCTCGGCGCGAATCTTTTCCAGGGCAGCCTTGCCGATAAAATCGGTTTTGTCGAAGTCGATCAGCCGTTCCATGCCCATTTCGAGCGGATTCTCCGCGGGGGTCATGTCGGAGGCGAAATCGAGCACGCCGCCCTCGACGCGACGAATGCGGTTCGGCGAACCGGGCGCCAGGCCGAGCGGTTTGCCGGCGGCCATAATGATTTCCCACAGTTCATCGCCGCGGTCGTAGCCGAGCAGGTAAACTTCGAAGCCGACCTCCGAGCTGAAACCGGTTCGCGAAATCACCACGTCGATCCCGTCGACGGAGGCACTCATCCAGTGGTAATACTTGAGATCGAGAATCGACTCGCCAAAAACGCTTGCGATAATGTCGGGCGAGCGCGGACCCTGTACCTGCAGGGGATAGACGTCCGGGGTGCCGATCTCGACATCGTGTCCCGAGTAGGTCGCCACTCCTTTCGCCCACAAATACATATCGGCGTCGGCGGTCGACAGCCAGAAGCGGTCCTCGGCCATGCGCAACATCACCGGGTCATTGAGAATGCCGCCCTCCTGGTTGATCATGACCAGGTAGCGGCACTGGCCCACCGCGACCTTGCGAATATCGCGGGGGGTCAGGAGATTGGTGAACGCCTCGGCGTCGGGCCCGGAAATTTCCACGCAGCGCTGGACCGCGACATCCCACAAACCCGCGCGTTCGACGGTGTTCCAGTACTCGTTGATGGGCGTATCGTAACCGACTGGCATCCACATGCCGTTGTAGGGATGAAATTCGATCGCACCGTATTTCAGGCTGGATTTGAAATAGGGTGATTTGCGAATTCGCGGATTCAGTCCTTGCGCTTTCATGCTGTCCTGGTCTCGCCGGGTAAACTCGAAATAGCCCCGTAGTTTACACAGATATATGTGTCAGAGAGCAATTGTTACTGCTTTAGTGCCTTCCCATTGAGGGTTAACTGTCCCTGGCGAAATTTCGCCTTCGTCTGCAACTGACCTTGTTCATTCTTGATATAGTCCTGATCGATAAAGGCAGGTGCAAAAGCGGCCAGCGGGGTATTCTCAATCAGCACGGCGGGAACACTGGCGTTGCCTGCTGCCTGCACCGCCATCATTAACAACAGCGGATTTTGCAGCGCTGCCAGGTCGTCAACCTTGATCGTGGCTTCGAGATCGACATCCACTTTACCGTGCTCGGTGGTTGCCTGCAGTGTGGTGATTTTGAACACGGGTCCGGCGGCCAAAATAGCGGCGACTTCGCTTCGCACCATTGCGAGACCAGGCGGCCGCCCGGGATTTCCGCTTTGCATGGCGAGCCTTTGATGCTCGCTCATTTTTCGGGTGATTGCCAGCAGGGCTTTTGTTTGCAGGCGTTCCATGGCAATGGTCAGTTTGAAGTCGCTGGCGACAGACTTGTTTTCGACGACGACGTCCTTGACGGTTATCGAGGCATGACCCTTGACGAGGTTGCTGCCATCCACTTCGGAGTGAGCAAAGATGCCTAGCCCCTTAATCGTGCTATTGGTGGGCATTTCGCCTGAAGCGTTTGCTAAAGATTTGTTCACATTGATGCTCATGGCACTCAGGATAAAGTCATCGTCGCCCAGCCACAGGCCTTCTGCCGACAGTTGCTTTTGCGAGCGGCCGGTAAGTTTCCCGACGACTACATTCGCCTCCGGGGTCACCAGTTGCATACCGTTCCAGGTGATGTCCGCGTCAGCCCGGGTAAACTGGTCCGAGAGTGTGATGGTTGTGGACATGGTTTCGAAATTAAGCTTGCTCGCGGGATCATTTTCGATGTTATCCAGCGTGAATCCGGCAATGGACACCTCGGTCAGGGTTTTGCCATCGAGGTCGATGTGGCTTTGAACCTGGATCGGGTTTTCATTGCCTTTCCAGATCCTGGCTATGTCGGCCTTTTGTGCTGCGCTCAGTGGCATTTTTGTTTCAATTGCGGCCAAACCAAATTGATTCGGGCCGTGCAGGAGCAACGGGCAATGGCTGATATTGCTGTTGAGTTCAAAGGTAACCGGATCGCGTTCCGGTGCTTCCAGGGTAATCGTGTTGATGGCGGTTGAAGAGAGCCAGCCGCGCCGATAATCGATCTCATTTTTGACGGTAAAAGCCCCCCGCTTGCTGCATCGCGAAATCCTGGAAGATTACCATCCCGTCCCGATACTTTTGCTCGGCCATCATACCCGCGGCGTATGGCGTTGCGGCGACAAGTGCTGCCACTAGCACGACGGCTATGCCCGATATCGCAGCTATTTTCTGAACCCCTGGTTGCTTGTAGTACTTCTTTCTGCAGGAGCGGCAGATGCAGGGGATGCCGCCCTGGTAGCAGCCTGATCATCGGCCGGTGCAGTGTCTGCGGACATGAGTGTCAATTCGCATATCGCGCCCGCTTTAGTGAAGGCTATGCTGTACTTGTCTGCCACCTCTGCACTCAGGTTCTTTTTAACGACGATACGCCTGCCCGAAAACAGCATCTCTATCGTGGCTTCATTGGCTTTGAACATCTTTGCGATTCTGGCCTTGACCGCATCCCGGTCAGTACCTTCCTGAATTTGACCGCAAAAGATCACTTCATACAGTGGTTCATTCATATCATGGTCGCCCATGTTTTGTGTGTTCCTGTTATTTCTAGCCGTAATTGGTAAATAAGCCAGAAAAAGGGGATGGACGGACCAAAGAATGCTCTCACCGTACCCTTAGCCACTTATAAGGTAGACGCCGGCCGTGAGGCTGGCGCCGGGCGTCGCAATGGTAAGCGGAAGCGCGATCACAGAGTCGAATATCGTGCGGCACTGCGCACCGGTATCCGGCGAATCACCAATACCGCCAGACAAGCCAGGCCGACGATGCCTTCGAGTGCGGCCGCCTGCACCAGGCCGGCGGCGGGCACGCCGTCCAGGGCCATGCTCATCGAACGCGTTACCGCGTAAGACAGGTAGATCAGGGCCGCGAGCGACGTGGCCGTGTCGACCATGCGGCGCATGAAGACCGCGCCAACCATGAACAGGCCCGCGGCAAACAGCATGCCGGCCGGCGCCTTGAGCTCGTTGAGCAGGCTCACGTTGGCGCCCAGTTCGATGTTGTTCGATGCGTAAAAGTCTGTTGGTGCGGCGAGGATAAAACCCCTCACCAGGATCAACAGTGCACCCGCGACAAGCAGGATTGCTATCTGTGTTTTTACCAGTTTTGTTTTCATTTCGGTTCTCCAGAAGTTAAGTGACGGTAAGCAGGGTTCAGGCTTGCTGAGAAAGGCCGCTACGGACCCAGGCGCCCGTCGCCATGACCTTGCGTACGTATTCGCTGAAGTCCGTCGGAGGACGGCCGAGTGCTTCTTCGACGCCGGAGCTGGGCTTCGAGTTGCGGCCGTCGAATACCACGGTGAAAAGTTCCCGCATCAGCCACAACAACGCTTCCGGCGCACCCTGTTCGCGCAATCCATCGATGAAAACCTCGATCGGGATCTGCGTGTATTTCACCGGGTAGCCCGTCGCAGCAGAAATGGTTTCCACGCACTCGGCAAACGTCATCGCGCGCGGGCCGCTGACTTCGAAGACGCGGTTGCGCAGCGCCGGACGTGTCAGCGTCGCGACCGCAACCTCGGCGATGTCGTCGACGTCGATGAAAGGCTCGACGGTGTCGCCCGCCGGCAGCATCAGTTCGCCGTTTAGAATGCCCTCGATCATGAAGTTTTCGCTGAAGTTCTGCATGAACCAGCTGGCGGGAACGATGTTCCAGTCGAGCCCGCCTTCCTCGAGCACGATTTCGGCACGACGCGCGCCATCTTCGCCGCGACCGGACAGTAGCACGAGGTGCTCGAGACCCAGTTCGACAGCTAGCGCAACGAAGTCACGAATGGTTTGCTCGGCGGACGGAATCGCGAGATCGGGGTGGAAGGTGATGTAAGCGGAGCGGGTGCCGTTCATCGCTGCTCGCCAGGTGGCCTGGTTTTCCCAGTCGAAAGCGGCTGAGGTCGAGCGCGAAACGGCCCGGGTCGGGTAACCCAGCGCCTGTAGCCTGCGGTCGACCCGCCAGCCGGTTTTGGCGTTTTTGCCGATGATCAGAATGGGTGAGTTTTGCATGATTCAAGTCTCCAGTTCGGGTTAGTTAACGGACCGACAGGTTTTTCGCCTGTCGATGCGGAGCATTGTGGAGCAATAGAATTGGATAAAAAATCATAAAATATCTATAATAATTATCTAATCGTCTAAAAATGATTAATACTCGTGTCCGAAACTCAAGCAGTAACACCGCGCATCGAAGCGGAGCTGCCACCGACTTCCGATCCCCTCGGCGAAGTACTGCAGTTGCTGCAATTGACCGGCGTGCTCTACTGCAGCGCGGAATTCACCGACCCCTGGGGCATCGAAGTGCCGGAGTTGCCGGGGGTCATGAACGTCGAGGTCGTGACCTCGGGACATTGCTGGCTCGAGCTCGATGGCGAAGTGCCGGTGTTCCTGCCGGAAGGTAGCCTGGTGCTGATTCCGCACGGCCGTCGCCACAAGTTGCGCGGCAACCCCGGTGATAAAACCACCTGGCTCGAAGACATTCCGATCGAGCGGATCGGGGATCGTTTCGAGATCATGCGTTTCGGCGGTGGAGGACGACCGACCGAAGTGACCTATTACGGGGTGCGTTTCGATCCGTATCTCGCTGACCGCCTGGTCCGACTGCTGCCCGAAATGTTGCACCTGCGCACGCATGTGGACGACGGCAGCTGGCTGCACAGCACGATTCGTTTCATTGCGCAGGAGGCGCGGCAACGACTGCCAGGCAGCGAAACCGTGATTACCCGGCTCGCCGATATTCTCGTGATCCAGGCGATTCGCACCTGGATCGAGAGCGCGCGCGAGGAAACGCAGGGCTGGATCGCCGCGCTGCACGATCGCCAGATCGGCAAGGCGATGTCGTTGATGCACCGGCAACCCGAGCGTGACTGGCGCGTGGACTCACTCGCCCGCGAAGTCGGCATGTCCCGATCCGGGTTTTCAGCACGTTTTACCGCGCTGGTGGGAGAGTCCGTGTTGCATTATCTCACCGGGTTGCGCATGCGGTTGGCTCACCGCGAGTTGCGCGAAACCCCGGACACGCTTGCCAGAATTGCCGAGCGCGTCGGCTACCAGTCGGAACCCGCATTCAACCGCGCCTTCAAGCGAGTGGTCGGCATGACCCCGGGCGCGGTGCGTAAACTGGGGAAATGATGGAGGGCAAGTTTTTCTCAATGGCGATGCGGGGGTCCGGCCTTACTTTTTACATTTCTCGTCCTGACCATTGTGAAACGTATGGCCTGATACTACTTCTACTTTTATTCCCCGGTTTCTTACCGGGCCAACCTTGTGAGAACTGAATATGTTCACGCCGAAATTCTTCGAGTTTTACCAGGCACTGGCGAGTAACAACAACCGAGACTGGTTTAACGAACATAAACCGGATTATCAGCAGGCGGTGGTGCAACCGATGTGCGCTTTCATCGATGCGATGGCGCCTCGGCTGAAGAAGATTTCACCGCATTTTATTGCCAATTCGCGACCGCACGGTGGCTCGATGTTTCGCATTTACCGCGATGTGCGTTTCTCCAAAGACAAACGCCCTTACAAACTGCATGCGGCCTGTCAGTTTCGCCATGAACTGGGCAAGGACGCGCATACGGTGGGATTTTATGTGCATCTCTCCCCCGAGGAGGCGGTGTTCGGTGGCGGGATCTGGCTGCCGCCTAATAGCGAGCTATTGAAGATACGCAACACCATCGTCGATAACCCGCACGCGTGGCAGCAGATCAAGTCGAGCCGTTCGGTGAAGAAATACTTCGGCGGTATCGGCGGCGACGGCTTGAAGCACCCGCCGCGCGGTTTCGATGCCGAGCACGAGCACATCGAGGACCTCAAGCGTAAGAGCTTTTTCCTGATGCGCCGCGAGCCGCCCGAAATCATTCTCGATGGCGGTTTCGTGGGCGAGGTGGAAAAAACCTTCAGGGCCGCGATGCCGCTGATGGACTATATCTGCTACGCGCAGGACATCGAGATCTGATCGCTCTTCTGATGGGGCGAAGTGGAATTAGCGATATCAGGAAAAACGGGGTCAGGCATCAGATATTTGAGCGGGGCAGAAAAAACTACCAGCAACGATGCCAATTGCAAGGCCTGACCCCATAGTTCATAGTTCAGGTGCAAACGGCTACTCCCCCGGACATTAACCGAAAACCGCTCATGGGAATCGCAAGCGATTATTTACAGTTAATGCAGACCATCGGCACGAAGCTACAGATTCCGCGAGTACGGGAAATATGCATCGCACCGTTTGCAGCAGATCCTGTAAAAAGCAGCAAGTTTGGCGCCCTGGTGTTAGCGGATGGCACTGTTGGTCTTACCTACACCGGGCTTGATGACGACTTGCTGGTGCTACAGGACCGCTGCAAATACGAATCCCTGCTCGATGAATCCCCTGTTCAGATGGCGAGTCTGTATGCCGGGGAAGAGGGTTGGCAGAAGGTTCTGGGTATGGCGGCAATTAATGCAATAAGCCAGTACCTGTTCAATCGGGGTGGTTACTCGCCACCAGCGGGTGGAAAAACGGTGACTCATCTGCAGCTTGATAAGGGGGATCACGTCGGCATGGTGGGATTTTTCCCGCCCCTGGTTGAGCAGGTGCGCCAAATGGACTTGCCTTTGACGGTAATCGAGCTGGATGAACGTTGGTTGCAGCAAGAAGGCCAGTTCGAAGTCACGCTGGAGCCGGAAAAACTAAATGATTGCAGCAAGATTATCTGTACCGGCACCGTGCTGGTTAACCAGACCATTGACGATTTGTTGCCCCACTTCAGGAATGCCGAACAGATTTTTATCGTCGGCCCGACCGTGGGCTGCCTGCCTGACCCCTTATTCGATCGGGGAATTACACGGCTCGGCGGCTGCGCCGTGCTGGATACCGCTTAATTCCTCGCTTTGTGGACGGCTCAGGAAAAGTGGCGTGATTCGACCAGGCGCTATGTGTTGAACCGGGATTCGACTTACCCGGGTTGTGTGCAGCTTGTGCAAAATGCTGCCCGGGACTAACGACCGGGAGCAAGTAATTTCAGGTAGCCGAAGATTTATACGAAAGATCCACTTCGCCACAATGTGCGAGGATATGTCGATGCGCGGCCTCCCTGATATTGACTGCGGCAGTCCAGCTATCTCCTGATCCGGCTACAACCTCGGCAGCCGGTGTTATTCCCTTACCGACAGTAAAAGTAATCTCGCCGCGGCGCGGCATCCAGGTACCGGGTCGCAGTACGGATCGCGTGCCATGAATGGCGATCGGCACGACCTGCATGCCGGTTGTTGCCGCGGTGACAAATGCGCCCATATGGAAATTTCGTAATCCGGTTACTCGTGTAAAAGTACCTTCGGGATAGAAAAAAAGTGACTGGGCCAGGTGTTCGGTGCTCGCGATATCGCGGGCATCACGGACACTTCGAAGCTTGTCAAAACGTTCCACGAATTTCGTGCCTATCCTTTTTAACGCGGCGCTCGTGAAGAACTTCTGGCTTAGTTCATGCTTGGCTATGAAGCTGAAATTTCGCGGAATCGCGGCGACGACCGCAAAGCTGTCCAGGTAGCTGCTGTGATTCGCGACATAGACTGAAACCTGCGATTCGGGTGGCAAGTTGTCGAGGCCATGCACGGCAATCTTGATTCCCGCTGCGAAAAACAGTAAACGCGCCAGGCCATGCGCCGCTCGCCAGCGCCATTTCAACGTGGGTAACAACATTACGGCTAACCAGCTGGCACCGGTCAATATTAGAAACAGTGTCCATACGTAAATCGCGTAGACGCGTCTGCCAAATTCATGCAGCAGACGGCGCGCCAGGGGCAACACGGATTTCGCCGCGGTTCGCATAACCTGCAGCCAGAACGACCGGGGTGCCTGGCCGAGCTGGTCTTGCTCATAGAGGTCGCGGCAGGCCGAACGCCTGACTTTTCCGCTGGATGTTTTCAAAACGGTATGCGGCGGTGCAATTACCACTTCATCCGCCGGTAAACCAATCAGGTCGCTGGATATCTGGTTGACCTGGTTTTTCAGCGTCTGCTGGATTTTCTGATCGGTTATCCTGGTTTCCGCTACTATCACCAGGCGTTCGGTGGAAAAATGTCGATCCCTGGCGGCAAATGCCACGACACAGCCTTTGCGGATGCCATCCAGGTTGCCGACGGCTTCTTCGACTTCAGGCGGGTACACGTTCCGGCCTGCGCGAATGATTACATCCTTGTTTCTTCCGGTAATAAAAACGTCGCCCTCGGCAATATAGGCGAGATCTCCCGAATTCATCCAGTCTCCGGCAAACAGGGTCTGCGTCGCCTCGGGGTTGCGGTAATAACCCGATGTCACCGACGGGCCACGAAACAGCAGGCTACCCTGTCGCCGTTCGGGTAAATCATTACCGTCGATATCGACGATGCGAATCTGGTGTCCGGGCAATGCGCGACCGCAGGCCACAAATTGCAGCGCTGTTTTATCTGTCGGCTCGGCGGGTATTGCCTGCCCGTGCTGGCTGAATTCATCGCGCTTGATCCGGTCGATGAGCGGTTTGCGATGCAGTGGCGGGAATGCCAGCCCCACCGAGGATTCGGCCAGCCCGTATACCGGCATCATGGTTTCGGCCTTGAATCCGAATGCCTGGAAACGATGGATAAAACCGTTGATCGAGTCGGCGCTCACCGGTTCCGCACCATTGAATGCGAGGCGCCAGGAGCTTAAATCGAGGCCGGCGATTGCCTCGTCCTCGAGGCGCAACAAACAAAGCTCGAAGCCGAAATTCGGGGATGCCGACAAGCTGCCACGATATTGATGTATTGCCCACAACCAGCGTTCCGGTCGCGACAAAAAACTTAACGGAGACATGACCACCAGTAACATTGCAAAATACATGCTGCCCAGCCAGGCGCCGATCAATCCCATATCGTGGTAAAGCGGTAGCCAGCTGACAAATACGTCATCGGGGGTCGCCGCCACCGCCTCGCCCATGGCGCGTATGTTCGCGAGTAAATTGTTATGTGTTAACACAACACCCTTGGGATTGCCGGTGCTTCCGGAGGTGTACTGTAAAAACGCGATATCGTCAGGACTTATCGCAGGGCGTATGTAGGGTGAAGAGACAGAACTCAGGTCGTTCACCGTGACCACTTCGCGCAAGCTCGGTACCTGCGATTTCAGCAACCTGGCAACCACCTTGGCTTCGGGCATGGTAATCAGGACGGTGGCGACGCAATTGTTCAAAATACCGCCATGCCGGTGTAAATGGTCTTCGAGTTGGCTGCGTCTTACCGGCGGATAGATCGGAACCGGAACCGCCCCGGTGAGTAAAATACCGAAAAAGCTGAAAAAATAGTCGCGCCCGGTTGGCAGCATGATGGCGACTGTATCACCCGACTGAACTCCGCTTTGCTGCAGGCCGGCGGCAACCTGCTGAGCACCCTGCCAGAGTTGCCGATAGGTCAGTCCCTGCACTTCATTGTCATCATCCAGAACATTGATGTGCATGCGTTCGGGATTATGTTGCAGATGCCATTCCAGTACCTCGACCAGGGTTGCGGCATGATGGGGTAATTCCCCGACCTTGCCGACCGCGCGTTGGATCACCTGCCTGGCGGAAAAGGTTTTCTTATGCCCTTGTGCATTGATGATGGAACGCAACAGGTCACCGGGTGATTCTGCCTCGGCGAAGTCTCGCTGTGGCAGGGTGACATTAAAATGTTGTTCGATACGGGGGATCAGCTCGACGCGCGCCAGGCTGTCCAGGCCGAGATCGTCATCGAGTGAGCTTTCCAGGCTGAGCACGAAGCTTAAGGTTTTATCGGCATGTAATTCGGTAACCAGATCCTCGATCAGCGTCAGCAAGGTATTGGCCAGTTTTTCCTGGTCATCTGCTGTAAAACCGGCCGCCATAACATTTCACCTGTGAGTTATCAGTCCTCGCTTTACTCGTCTGTATACAATACTTTTTTTGCCATCAAGTTCCAATTGACCTGCCTCAACTGGAGACTGATTTCTCGGGTTTAAAAACCGGGACAGATTTATTTTATCGTTCAGTTTTAAGGCTTATGCAAAGCTTTCTCGCCTTTAACCAGAAATTGCAACATCGGAGAATCGAATGCCCGGCATTAACGCGGATCGACCTTCATCCCAATTCTGTTGATTACCGATCATCGATATTTTATTTAGCATTTCATAAAAGTTTCCGGCGACGGTAATGCCTCTGATCGCCTGAATTCGCTCTCCGTCCTTGCACAGATAGCCGGAAGCGCCGAAGCTGAAATCGCCGGAAATTGGGTTGGCGCCGGAATGTAAACCTGTCAAATCAGTGAGCTCTATATATTCACCACTGTGCAGGGCTGCCGGGTCAGCGGAACCTTTGGCGATTTCAACCTGATGTAGATTGACGCCCAGGGTCGACCTGGGTCCGCGGCTCGCGTGTCCGGTTGTTACGGTATCAAAATAAGATGCGCTGGCACTATTGTGTATCAGTGTTTGCAGGCAACCCTCTGCGACCAGTTCTGTTTTATTCGTGGCCGTGCCTTCGGCATCAAACAGGTGATAACCGAATCCCTCGACATTGAGCGGGTGGTCGTAAATGGTTAGCCGTGAATCGGCTATGACTGCCCCGATTTTATCTCGCATCGGGTTGATGCCGTCCTTCGCTGCCTTGCCGGAGAACATCATGGAAAACACGGCAAACACCGATTTCTGGCAATCGGTATCGAAAATCACATCGTAGTGGTTGCTCGGAACTGGCTTTCCGTCGAGCAAGCCAAGACATTTTCCATGGGTTTTATCGACTACGGTGGATGCGTTTAAAGCAGAAAATAATCGCGATACCAGGCTGGTACCCTGCATTGCGTTTTTTTCGCCGTCTTCGGCTAAAGCATAGGCATACGCGGCACACATGCGGCTACGCGTTAAAGCATTTAATCCGGCGCTCGAGAAAATATGGCGTTGGCTGGTTGTATCCTGAACGCCGTTGTAGGGAACATTTTTTATCTTATGTTTTGCAGCCAGTTGGCTCTCAATCTCGAGCGCCATTTCAATCTTCTGCTCGATCGAAACCTGCTCCTGTGGGCATAGCAATTCATCATCCGTTTCCAGATGGCCAGAATTGGGCAGAATGTTTTCGTGAGCTTCGACTTTGCCGAAACTGGCGTTATTTAATGCCTGGCCCACCATTGAACCAAGGGCATCAGTGTCAACGGCTTCACTGTAGGCCGTGCCAATATGACCATTTTTAATTACACGCAAGCCGAAGATCCGGCTCGAACTCACTTTGTATTCTTCCAGTTCTCCATCGCGTGCTTTGAGGGAGAGTGTTTCTCCTTCATCGACGATAAGGTCACCCGTCGCTCCGGCACTCGTCACCTGGTCTAATACCTGCTCAGCCAGTTGTGCCGTGGTTACATTGGAGGAATTCATCAGGCGTTACCTCCCACCAGTATGTCATCGACCTTTAACGTCGCCTGTCCAACGGTCGTCGGCACGGCACCGGAGACTGACCCACACATGCCGCAGGCCAGTGAAAAGTCCTGGCCGATCATGGAAATTTCTTTGAGCACTTTGGGGCCGGTACTAATCAGGGTGGCCGCTTTAACGGGATATTGAACTTTGCCGTTTTCGATGTAGTAGCCTTCAGTGACCGCAAAATTGAATTCGCCGGTACCCGGTTGAACCGAGCCACCGCCCATGTGAGTCGCGTAAATACCCTTGTCGATAGACGCTATCATGTCGTCAGCGCTCGCATCACCCGGTTCGATGAAGGTATTGCGCATACGCGATGCCGGCGCAAACTTGTAAGACTCTCGGCGACCCGAACCAGAGCGCGCAAAACCTGTTTGCTGCGCTCCGATGCGGTCGACCAGGAAGTTGGTTAAGCGGCCGTCCTTGATGAGTTGGGTTCGTTGTGTGGGCATGCCTTCGTCGTCAATATTGATTGAGCCCCATTCATTGGCCATGGTGCCGTCGTCTACGGCATTTACGATTGGATTGACGATCATTTCACCCATCTGGTCATGGAATACCGATGCCTTCTTGGCGACTGAAGTGGTTTCGAGCAAGTGTCCGCAGGCTTCGTGGAAGATGACGCCGCCAAACCCGTTGCCAATAATGACAGGCATTCGACCCGAAGGGCAGGGTTTGGCCGTCAGGTTAACCAGCGCCTGCCGGGCTGCTTCTTCACCGGTATGCTGTGGGTTGATTCCCGCTTCAATTTCCCAGCCCAGCAAACCACCGTCATTCCAGCTGCCAGTCGCCTGTTCGCCAGCATCAGACGCGATGGCGGTTAAAAGGGCTCGAATATAATTGCGCTTGTCTTTCGTGTGCAGGCCATCGCTATTAAATATTTCGACGCGCTGTTCGCGTTGCAGACAGGAACCGCGGGTTTGTGAAATCTGTTCACCGGTTGCCCTGGCAGCGCGGTCTGCCGCCATCAGGTAGGCAATCTTGCTTTCAGTTTCTGCGTCAACCGAGAGAATTTTGCTGGCCGGGTGAATGTCGGGGATCTGATTGAAATTAAATGATTTGAGGGTGCTGACGGGGTCCCTCAGATCTTTGGCTGCCAGCACTGACGTGATGCGTAATAGCTCTTCCTGATCGGTCTTGTTGGTGTAGCCATACAAAACCTTGCTGCCGTAAACCAGTCTGAGGCCGACGCCAAAATTAATGCCCGATTCTACCGACTGGACCTCATCACTGAGTGTGCTGACAACGTTGGTTTCATTCTTTTCAACGAAAAGTTCGGCGAAGTCGGCAACCAGTGACAGGGCGTGATCAACAACCGATTCTGCGGTTTGACTATTAAGCATCGAAATCTATTCCTTTGGCGGTTAGAGCAAAATCAGGCTGATTGGACAATAGTGTAATCTCACGGTTCCATACATGGGGTTATCGAGTGCTAATACAATGAACTCGTGGTCAGGCCTTGCATTTGACGTGCACCAAACGACGATGCCTATGCTGCACCTGACTTCTCTAGTCCGCAACAGCTAAAGCAGCTTAAGAGATCGGTGACAAATGATTATCGTTCTCAAATGTCACCGACCCCTTTGCCCATTCGAACGGACCTGGCCAAAATCAGCCGCAAAAGGAGTTTGCGATGCCCGCGACTGATTTCATAAACTGCCCCGGTTGGCTTGAATAAAATCCGCGTATCTGGTTTTTCGAATTCAATTTAGTAGATCGACCTCCGCTTTGGGATATCCACCGTGTATGAATTGGTTATACTGTTGTCCGGATTTTTGCCTATTGATCAGGATGCAGATGCCCAATGACCAGTTCTAGCGAGGCAGCCCGGGATTTTCTCGATTCGGCGCAGTATCGGACTGAATCGATCCTGCAGTACGAGTCGGTCTACGGTGAAGATTTCGTCAGTCCCGGCGGTAAAGCCATGGCGCGTGAAATGATCGAATGCCTGGATCTTGCGCCGGGGTCGAAAGTGCTCGACGTCGGTTGCGGGCTGGGTGGCAGCGCCTTCGTCATGGCGCGTGAGTTCGGTTTGCAGGTCGATGGAATCGACCTGTCTAAAAACATGCTCGAGATCGCAAACCGAAAACTCGAAACCTACCGCCTTGCCGGACGGGCAAGTCTCGAATGGGGCGATTGTCTCGAGCTCGACCGCGAAGACGCATATGATGCGATTTACAGCCGCGATGTTTTTTTGCATATCCACGACAAAGCGCAGCTGTTTTCGCTTTTACGCACAGCCTTGCGCCCGGGTGGGAAACTTCTGTTCACCGACTATTGTTGCGGGCCGAACCCCTGGGCTGACGATTTTGCCGACTATGTCGCTGACCGCGGTTACGATTTGTATACGCCAGATGAATATGCCGTATTGATTGCGGCGGCGGGTTTCAGTGAAGTCAACGGCGAGGACATCAGCGACCGTTTCGTCTCGATAATGCTTGGCGATCTCGAGCGTATTGAGGCGCTCGAGATCGAGCCGGTGCTGCGCGACAAGCTGACGCAGAGCTGGCGACAAAAACTCGAGCGTTCGCGCAACGGCGATCATCGCTGGGGGCTGTTCACTGCGCGAAAATAAATCATTCTAATAAAAACGGGGGAACAAGAATGAACGACGATCTGGACCAGGTAAACGAAGTGCTGAGCGGCATTCCGGGTTTCGAAGGCATATCTGCCGATGCGTACACCACTGAACGGCTGGGTGGATTGACCAATCTCGTCTATCGTATCGATACCGGTGCCGATCAGTACGTATTGCGCATCCCGGGTATGGGCACTGAGGAATACATCGACCGCGCGGTGGAAATGCACAATGCCCGCGTTGCCGCTGACGCGGGCGTCTCGGCCGAGGTCGTGTATGCGGACGCACCAAGCGGCGTGATGCTGACTCGGCATATCGACGGTATCGTCACGATGACCCCGGAATTGTTTGCGACGCGTGAAGGCGCGGCAGCGCGTGCGGGCCTGGCATTCAAGAAAATGCACGACTGGGCCGAGGCTTTCGAGTTTCGTTTCGAGCTGTTCGCGATGATCGACGATTACCTCGGGATTCTAGATCAGCGCAAGGCCGAGCTGCCCGGGGGTTACGCTGACGTTGTCGACGCAGCGCAGCCGGTGCGTGAAGCGCTGAACAGGAATCCGGCCAAACTGGCGCCCTGTCATTGCGATCCACTGTGCGAAAACCTCCTCGATTCGGGCGAGCGCATGTGGATCGTCGACTGGGAGTATTCGGGCATGAACGATCCCCTGTGGGACCTCGGCGATCTGTCGGTGGAGGCCGGGTTGACACCCGAGCAGGATCAGGAATTGATCCGGGCCTACTGTGGCGGCGAACCAGGTAATTCGGATTTTGGGCGAATGATCATCTACAAGGCCATGTGCGATCTGTTGTGGACCTTGTGGGGCCTTATCCAGCACAGCGACAATAATCCGGCCGAGGATTTCTGGGCCTATTCGATCGGGCGTTTCGAGCGCTGCAAGATGCTGATGTCGGACCCCGAATTCTCTCGATACGTAAAGGCGGTAGGCAACCGGGCATGAGACCTGGCAGCGGCGCGCATTGACATACCCGGGTAAAAGTGAGAAAAAGATTCGGGCGTCCGGACGTAGATCCGGCGCCCGACCAACCTGGAGGAACGATAACGATGAAAAAGAAATCCTGTTTCACCCTAGTTAAGTCCCTGTTTTTAATCATGTTTGCGGCTCTCGCGCTGCCTGCGGGCGCGGTCGAATCGAAAGATCCGATCAAGCTGACCCTGCACGACTGGACCGGGCAGTACCTGACGACGACGCTGATGGGCGAGGTATTGAAAAAAGCTGGCTACAACGTTGAATACGTACAGGCCGATTACATCGCGCAATTCGCCGGCCTCGAATCGGGCGACCTGCATATCGCGATGGAAATGTGGGAAACCACCGGCAAGCAGGCGATGGATGCCTCGCTGGCCACCGGCAAGACGGTCGATCTCGGCGAAACCGGAATGGACGCCAAGGAAGAGTGGTGGTACCCGATGTACATGAAGGAAAAGTGCCCCGGGCTACCCGACTGGAAAGCGCTGAACGGTTGCGCCGAGGCTTTCTCTACCGCGGAGACCGCACCGAAAGGGCGTTATCTCGGTGGGCCGGTAACCCTGGGCGGGCTTCGATGATGAGCGTGTCGAGGCGCTGGGGCTTGACTACGAGGTCGTGCACGCCGGCACCGATGCGGCGCTGTTCTCCGAGCTTGAGTCGGCGATCCAGCGCAAGGCACCGATCCTGCTGTGGGTTTATGCACCGCACTGGGCAGTGGCCAAGTACGAAGGCGAATGGGTCGAATTTCCCGAGTACACCGACGCCTGCTACGAAGACCCTGGCTGGGGCATGAACAAGGACATGGCATACGACTGCGGCAAGCCGTTCGGCTGGATCAAGAAGGTCGGCTGGAAGGCGGGCGAGAAAAAATGGCCTGGGGCCTACAAGGCGGTGCGTAATTTCAAGATCGACAATGCGCAGATGAGCCAGATGATTGTCGAGGTCGATCTCGAGGGTAAATCGGTCGACGAAACCGTCGCCAAATGGATGCGCGAGAATGAATCCACCTGGAAAGCCTGGATCAAGTAAACCTGTCATTTACCGTAAGGTGGGTCGCGGACTTTAACCCGGCCCGCCTTAATTTTGTAAAGGCGACGAATCGCTGTAATTCCGGGTGAGGAATACATGTCCGACCAGCCAGCGGGCGAGCGCCCGCAATCGACCGGATCCGCGGCCAAGCTGAGCTGCAAACACGTGTGGAAGATTTTCGGCGACGATGTGTCGTCGCTGATTGGCGCCAACGGCAGCGTTGACGAGGCCGCGTTCTCGGGCGGCGGCTACATCGGTGCAGTGCGCGATGCCTGTTTCGAGGTCTACGATGGCGAAACTTTCGTCATCATGGGCCTGTCCGGCTCAGGCAAATCGACTCTGCTGCGCTGCATGACGCGTCTGATCGAACCCAGTACCGGTGAAATCTACTTCGAATCCGAAGACCTGATGCAGGCCAGCGAGGCGCAGCTGATCGACATGCGCCGTCACAAGATGGGCATGGTGTTCCAGCATTTCGCGCTACTGCCGAACCGCAGCGTGATTGGCAACGTCGCATTGCCGTTAGAGGTGCAGGGCATCGGCAAGAGCGATCGCGAGCAGCGCGCGCTCGAAGTGATCAAACTGGTGGGACTGGAAGGGCGCGAGCAGTATTACCCGCGCGAACTGTCGGGTGGGCAGCAGCAGCGGGTCGGCATCGCTCGTTCGCTCGCGGCTGAGCCCGACATCTGGTTTCTCGACGAGCCGTTTTCCGCGCTCGACCCGTTGATTCGTCGCGAGATGCAGGACGAGTTCATGCGCCTGCAAAACGTTCTGGACAAAACCATCGTTTTCATTACCCACGATTTTGACGAGGCGATCCGACTCGCCGACCGTATCGCGATCATGAAGGACGGTGCGATCATTCAGATCGGCACGCCGGAGCAGCTGGTGTTGCACCCGGCCACCGACTACGTCGAGGAATTTACCCAGGGCATTCCGCGGGCCAAGGTGCTTAGTGCTGGTGCTTTGATGCGCGACGTCGAGGGTGACAAATTCGCCGGCACGGTGCAGGCAAATGCCTCGATCGAGACGCAACTGGACGCCATCTTGAACGCCGACCGGGGTGCGGTTTTTGCGGTGCATGACGATGATTACAACGTCGTCGGCGCGTTGCCGCGCAAAGTCGTGGTCGAATTGTTGTCCGCATCGCAGCAAAAGGCATGAGTAATACGGCGGTATCGCTTCCCCGTCAGGCGTCCCTGCAAATTAACCGCTGGGTTTGGCTCTGGGGGCTGATGATACTCGCCACCATCCTGCTGATGCTGTCGAAAGAATCCCTTCCCTGGGCCTTCAAGTACCCCCGCGCATGGCAATTGCCGCTGGCCGGCTGGATCACGGGTTTCATGAAATGGCTGATCAACAGCTTCGACCTGGGCCTGTTTACCTTCAAGGACCTGACCCGCGGCCTGGCGTGGCTGGTCGAGCAGCCCTACATTCTTGTCAAAAGCCTGTTGTCGACCGGGTTCCTGCGCGGCGTCGGCAGCGATGCCGAGCAGATATTCCCGCGAGTCTCATGGCTGGCATTGATCGCCGGCGTTATGCTGCTCGGGCACTATGCACGCGACTGGAGACTCGCGCTGCTGGTCGGCTGCTGTTTCGGCTACCTCGTTGTATTCGGCCAGTGGGATAGCGCGATGGTAACGTTGAGCTCGATTATCATCGCGGTGCCGATCGGCATCGGCGGCGGCATGCTGCTCGGTATTCTCGGTCATCGATCGCGCGGCTTTCGCCTCGTGCTGATTCCGATTCTTGATCTGATGCAGACCGTGCCGGTGTTCGCCTACCTGGTGCCGGTGTTGCTGCTATTCGGTTTCAGCCCGGTGTCGGCGATGATTGCGACCACCATTTACGCCATGCCGCCGATGGTGCGGGTCACGCTGCTGGCGCTGGAGCATATCGGCTCCGAAGTTGTCGAGGCTGGCACCATGGCGGGCTGTTCGCGGCGCCAGCTGCTGTGGAAGGTTTTGCTGCCGTCGGCCAAGCGCTCGTTGATGGTCGGCGTCAACCAGGTGGTCATGCTGTCGCTGAACATGGTTATTATCGCGTCGATGATCGGCGCCGGCGGCCTCGGTTACGACGTACTGACAGCGTTGCGGCGATTGCGCATCGGCGAGGGCGTCGAGGCCGGGGTCGCGATTACTTTACTTGCGATAGCGCTGGATCGCCTGAGTCAGGCTTACGCCAACCGTCCGCCGCCAATGCACCACAGCAGGTCGTCCGGCCTGTGGCAGCGGCATCCGCATGCACTCGCATTTCTCGTTATCGTCAGTCTCACCTGGGTGCTGGGAATTTATCTGCCGGTGTTGAACGCCTACCCGGAGAGCTGGCAGATTACCACCGGGCCTTCCTGGGGCGATCTCGTAAAATACATCAACGTCAATTACTTCGATGCGCTCGAAAGTTTCAAGAACTTCCTGCTGCTCAACCTGATGGTGCCGTTCAAGCGCTTCCTGCTGTCGCTGCCGTGGGTGGCGGTGGTGGCGATGGTGGGGCTCGGCGGCTGGCAGCTCGGCGGTTGGCGACTGGGGCTTTTAACCGCGAGTCTCGCTGCCTTCATCGCTGTCGTCGGGCTCTGGACCAAGGCCATGGTCACCCTGTACCTTTGCGGGCTTGCCGTCGTCATCGCCTGCCTGATCGGCATCCCGGTCGGCGTTTGGGCTGCGCGCAACGATCGGGTGCATCGCGTCGTCGGCGTAGTTATCGATACGCTGCAGACGCTGCCCAGTTTCGTCTACCTGATGCCGGTGGTGATGCTGTTCCGGGTTGGCGATTTCGCGGCGATGCTGGCAGTGATCGCCTATGCGATCACGCCAATCATTCGTTACACCGACCACGGTATCCGGCATATCCCCAACGAGCTGACCGAGGCCGCACGCCAGGTCGGCATGACGCGTAACCAGCTGTTACGCAAGGTGCAGGTTCCACTGGCGTTGCCGCACATTATGCTTGGCGTCAACCAGACCATCATGATGGCGCTGTCGATGCTGGTGATCACCGCACTGGTCGGTACTCGCGAACTTGGCCAGGAGGTTTACATCGCTTTGACGAAGGCGGACACGGGTCGCGGCATTATCGCTGGCGTTTGTGTCGCCTTCATCGCCATCATATCGGATCGTATGATTAACGCCTGGGCATCGCGGCGTAAACGCGAATTGGGACTCGAATGACATGAAGACAACGGTTGATTTTCCGCAAGAGGCGCGGATTGTTATCATCGGTGGCGGCATCATCGGTTGCTCGACCGCCTACCACCTGGCGAAGATGGGCTGGAACGACGTGGTTTTGCTGGAAAAGCATAAACTGACCTCGGGCTCGACCTTTCATGCCGCCGGGCTGGGGGGCAATTGCGCACCAATGCCAATATCACGCAGCTGCTTGGTTACTCGGTGGAGCTTTATAAAACCCTGGAGCAGGAAACCGGGTTCGCCACCGGCTGGAAAATGAACGGCGGCCTGCGTCTCGCCTGTAATCCCGAACGCTGGATCGAGGTCAAGCGGCAGGCGACAACTGCGCATTCTTTCGGGCTCGAGATGCATTTGCTGACGCCGCGAGAAGCGCTGGATTTGTGGCCGCTGATGGATATATCGGACCTGGTCGGCGCGGCGTTTCTACCGAGCGACGGCCAGGCCAATCCATCCGATATCACTCAGTCGCTCGCAAGTGGTGCGCGGAAGGGCGGGGTACAAATCTGCGAAGGGGTAGAAGTTACCGGCTTCGAGTTTGATGGTGATACGATCCGCGCTTTAAAGACCGACGCCGGCAACATTCGTTGCGAACGCGCGGTCATCTGCGCCGGGCAATGGTCGCAGCAACTGGGCCAGCTGGCCGGGATCAATATCCCGCTGGTTTCGGTGCAGCACCAGTACCTGGTTACCGAGGCGATTGCCGGGGTGCCGCCCGACTTGCCGACCCTGCGCGACCCCGACCGACTCACTTATTTCAAGGAAGACGTCGGCGGACTGGTCATGGGTGGTTACGAGCCGAATCCGATTCCGTGGGCCGAGGACGGCATTCCGCCGGGGTTTAACTTCACGCTGCTAAACAACGACTGGGATCATTTCGAACCGCTGATGGAGCAGGCGATCGCGCGCGTACCGGCGCTGGCCGATGCCGGTATCAGACAAATGTTTAACGGACCGGAAAGCTTCACTCCAGACGGCAACTTCATTCTCGGCGAAGCGCCTGAGCGCAACAACCTGTTCGTCGGTGCGGGTTTTAATGCCTTCGGTATCGCTTCCGGCGGCGGCGCCGGCATGGCGTTGGCGGAATGGGTGTCGCACGGGGAGCCGCCGTTCGACCTGTGGCCGGTTGATATCCGCCGTTTCGGTCAGCCGCAACGCGATATCGAATGGGTGCGCCGCCGCACGCTGGAAGCTTATGCGAAACACTATACGATGGCCTGGCCGTTCGAAGAGAATGTCTCCTGCCGGCCCAGCCGCCGTTCGCCGCTCTACGACACACTGCTGTCAAGTGGCGCCTGTTTCGGTGAAAAGCTCGGCTGGGAACGTCCCAACTGGTTCGCCGACGATCCGGAATCAGCGCACGACGAGTACGGGTTCGGCCGCCAGAACTGGTTCGATGCCGTTGGCCGGGAACATCTGGCGGTACGTGAGCGGGTCGCGCTTTTCGATCAATCGTCGTTCGCCAAGTATCGCGTCAGCGGGGTGGATGCGGAGCAGGCGCTTTCCTGGATTTGTGCGGGGGATGTTGCGGTTGCAGCCGGCCGCGTCGTTTATACTCAGTTGCTCAATCGCCGTGGCGGCATTGAATGCGATTTGACCGTCACCCGAATTGGACCCGGCGAATATTACCTGGTAACCGGCACCGGTTGCGCCACTCACGACCTGGACTGGATTCGGCGCAATGTCCCGGTTGGTCTCGATGTCAGGGTGGACGACGTGACCACGGCCTGGGCCGTGTTGTCGCTGATGGGGCCGAGATCGCGTGACGTGCTGCAGGCGCTGGTGCGCGATGACCTGTCGAGCCAGGCGTTCCCGTTTGCGAGCATGCGCGAACTGACGATCTCTGGCGCCACGCTGCGGGCGCTGCGGGTCAGTTATGTCGGAGAGTTGGGTTGGGAGCTGCACGTACCGGTCGAGTCAGCGCTGTCGGTTTACCAGGCATTGATGGCGGCCGGCGCCGGGCACGGTATCGTCAATGCCGGTTACCGCACGATCGAATCGCTGCGCCTGGAGAAGGGTTACCGCGCGTGGGGTGCGGATATCGGCCCGGATTACACTCCGTTCGAAGCCGGACTCGGTTGGGCGGTCGACCTGAAGAGTGGCAAGGACTTTCTCGGTCGTGACCCGCTCGTCTCGCAGTTAGGGCAGCCGCTGCCCAAATCGCTGGCCTGCTTCACCCTGGACGACCGCGATCTGGTTCTGCTTGGCCGCGAAACTATTTATCGTGACGGCGTCCGCGTCGGCTGGCTCTCCAGCGCCGGCTGGGGACACACCGTGGGCGCTAATATTGGTTTTGGTTACGTGCGCAGCTCCGACGGGGTCGATCGGGATTTTCTCGCTTCCGGGGTCTACCAACTGGAGGTTGCCGGCGACCGAATTGCCTGCCAATGGCATGCTGGCCCGCTATACGATCCGGGTAATCTCAAACTTAAATGCTGAAACCGGCATCCATGGAAATGCTTTCTGGGCGGAGAGTTTAGGTGGTGCGATGAACGCTTCGTCGACGCGGATCTTTTTCATCGAGATGATGGGCGAGCCGGGCAGCTACGATGCGTCGGTTTACGATCATTTTGAGGACAAGGATCAGGAGGGTATCTGGTTCGTTAAACGGTACGCTCACGTACCTGGCATCACGATCGGGACCTGTAATGTATGCCTGGGTGAAATCCTGCCCGGTGCGGACGAAGTTGACGGACTGGTGCTCGCGGGCAGTTACAACTCGGTGCACGATCATACGGACTGGCAACAGGCGGTGCGTGCATGGCTCCCCGTAATGCGCCGCCGGCGAATACCGATTCTGGGCATATGCGGCTCCCACCAGTTACTCGCTCATGCGGATGGCGCCAGAGTAGTTACGGTCGATGACGGACCATTTGCCGGGACTTTCCCGGTGCAACTGACGAAAGCGGGCAGGACGTCGCCGCTGATGCGGGGTATCTCGGACAAGGATTGTTTCCATTATGCCAATAGCGAGCACGTAGCCGAGGTTCCCGCTGGCAGCACACTGTTGGCGAGCAGCAGCAAGGTGCCGGTCGCGGCGCTGGATTTCGGAGATCACTGTTACACGACCCAGTTCCATCCCGAGGCGACCGACGAGACCCTGGGTACGATCTGGCGCTTCAAGGCGCCGGAGTTAATGTCCCGTTACCACAGCCGAGAAAAGGGCGATCGACTAGTCGTAAATTTCCTCGAACTCGTGCGCGACCTGTAATCAGCATCCCCCCGGAATCTGCAATTCTGAAGAAGAGGACGGAGGGATTAGAAAATTATTCCTCCGTTCCCTTTCATCCTGTTTTATCCAATCAGGTTTAAAAAGATTCCCGTCTGTGCGGGAATGAAGGGCATTTCCGGCAAGGTTGGTTCGCTGTTGCGCACCTTCAGGTCTGGTGGGTATCGCCACGACGTGGGTTTGAGAGGATATATTTCAATATATATTAACAATTAAATAAATAATAATAATAAATTATATTTAATAATTGATCGTGCGTAGAATCTTCATCTGTACACAATCCACAACTAAACAGGAGAAGACAATGAGTGCAGCCCCAGAAAGCCTAGGTCGTTGCCCGGTGATGCACGGCGCACTGACCAATAACGAAACTTCGGTCACGGACTGGTGGCCGAACAACCTCGATCTCGACATCCTGCACCAGCACGACAGTAAGACCGACCCGATGGGCAAGGAGTTCGATTATCGCCAGGCCGTCAAGACGCTGGACTTCGAGGCCCTGAAAAAAAGACCTGCACGCCCTGATGACCGACAGCCAGGAATGGTGGCCGGCTGACTGGGGTCATTACGGTGGCCTGATGGTTCGTATGGCCTGGCACGCCGCCGGTACCTACCGCACGGCGGACGGCCGCGGCGGCGCCGGCAGGGGTAACCAGCGTTTCGCGCCGCTCAACTCGTGGCCGGATAATGGCAACCTCGACAAGGCGCGTCGGCTACTGTGGCCGATCAAGAAAAAATACGGCAACAAGATCAGCTGGGCCGACCTGATTATTTTCGCTGGAAACATTGCCTATGAGTCGTTCGGTCTCAAGACTTTCGGCTTCGGTTTCGGTCGCGAGGACATCTGGCACCCGGAAAAAGATATCTACTGGGGTTCCGAGAAGGAGTGGCTCGCCAGTTCCGACAACCCTGACAGCCGTTATTCGGGCGAGCGCGATCTCGATAACCCGCTGGCCGCGGTCATGATGGGCCTGATTTACGTCAACCCCGAAGGCGTCGACGGCAAGCCCGACCCGATCAAAACCGCGCAAGACGTGCGCGAAACCTTTGCCCGCATGGCGATGAACGACGAGGAAACCGTCGCCCTGACCGCCGGCGGTCACACCATCGGTAAGGCACACGGTAATGGCGATGCCAGCCTGCTGGGGCCGGAGCCTGAGGGCGCGCCGATCGAGGAGCAGGGTTTCGGCTGGATGAATCATGCACAGCGCGGTGTCGGCCGCGACACGGTCACCAGCGGCGTCGAGGGCGCCTGGACCAGCAACCCCACGCAATGGGACAACGGTTATTTCGAGATGCTGTTGCAGCATGAGTGGGAGCTTGCAAAGAGCCCGGCAGGCGCCTGGCAGTGGCAGCCGGTCGACATCGACGAAGCCGATATGCCGGTCGACGTCGAAGACCTGTCGAGCCACTGTATGCCGATCATGACTGATGCCGACATGGCGATGAAGATGGACCCGGAATACCGAAAGATCACCGAGCGTTTCGCTAACGATCCGGAGTATTTCTCGCAAACATTCGCGCGTGCCTGGTTCAAGTTGACTCATCGCGACATGGGTCCGAAGACACGTTACATCGGTCCGGACGTGCCAGCCGAAAAGCTGATCTGGCAGGATCCGGTACCGGCCGGTAACACCGGTTACGATGTCGATGCGGTGAAAGCGAAGATCGAGGCCAGCGGCCTTGGTATCGCCGAGCGGGTCACCACCGCCTGGGACAGCGCGCGGACCTTCCGCAGTTCCGATCTGCGTGGCGGTGCCAACGGCGCGCGAATTCGTCTCGCACCGCAGAAGGACTGGGCTGGCAATGAGCCGGAGCGTCTGTCGAAAGTGCTCGCGGTCTACGAGGATATCGCCGCCGACACCGGCGCCAGCGTAGCAGATGTCATCGTGATTGCCGGTAACCTTGGTGTCGAGCAGGCGGCGCAAGCGGCCGGCGTCGAGGTCTCGGTACCGTTTGCACCGGGTCGCGGCGATGCCATCGCGGAAGATACCGACGCTGATTCGTTCGACGTGCTGGAGCCGATCCACGATGGCTACCGCAACTGGTTGAAGGACGAATATGCCGTCAGCGCCGAAGAGCTGATGCTGGACCGCACCCAGTTGATGGGCATAACGGCGCCAGAGATGACCGTGCTGGTAGGCGGTATGCGAGTGCTCGGCACCAACTATGGCGGTACCAAACATGGCGTATTCACCGATCGGGAAGGGCAATTGACGAACGATTTCTTCGTCCACCTGACCGACATGGGTAACCGGTGGGTTGCGGCGGGTAACAACCTGTACGAGATCCGGGAGCGTAAGACCGGCGACGTCAAGTGGACCGCTACCCGGGTCGACCTCGTGTTTGGCTCAAACTCGATTCTGCGAGCCTACGCCGAGGTCTACGCCCAGGATGACAGCCACGAGAAGTTCGTTAATGACTTCGTCGCCGCCTGGACCAGGGTGATGAACGCGGATCGCTTCGATCTGAAGTAGATCCAGCACCGTTCCCGCGCCGCCTGCAAAGGCGGCGCGGGATTGTTTTAATCCTCGAATCAGTCCAGTGTCAGACCCGGCTCAGGCTATTTTTACTGGTTTGCCCGGAGCGACGCAGGATCTCGCCATGACATGCTTGTAAGCATGAAGTAGATACGAAAATGAAAGTAGCTTCCTCGTATGACACTGGAGTACAGAGGTTTGTGGGGAATCAGGGAGATTTAAAGACCAATGGGGTCGGTGCCGGTGACGAACCGGTCCGGTTATTCGAGCACCAGATCGTGCCAATCGGTCAGCAGGTGGTCATCTTCGCCTGCCAGTCCGCCGAAGCGCCAGGGATCGCGCGCGGAAAACTCGATCCAGGCGTTCGGGCAGGTCTCGATTCGGTTCGATGATTTCGACCAGGCAATCGATCGGCCGAAGCGATAAATGTCGAGTGGCGAAACAGGGGGCAGAATACCTCCTGTCCCGCAACCCCCCAATACTTCGCCTGGTGATCCTGGTTTGCTATTTCTTCCGGTTTGATTCCAGGGTCATCACTTCGCGCTCGAGCGCGTCGTTCAACTGCTGGTCGTAGCGGCTGGTGGCACCTACGACTTCCTGGCGTACCCAGAGCTCCCAGCGCGGTGCTTCCGCGGCCTCGGGAATGTCGCCCATGACCGTGACTCGCTGGATGATGCGCTGCGCATCGAAATCACTGACGACGAAGTGTTGCGTGCAGCGGTTATCCCAGATTGCAATCGAACCTTTTTGCCAACGGTAGCGCACACAAAAGCGTGGTTGTGCGATCAAGCGCACCAGGTAGTCGAGTAACAGCGTGCTTTCTTCATGACTGAGTTCGACAATCCGGCGGGTGAAGTGCTGGTTGACGAATAGTGACTTGCGTCGTGTCACTGGGTGGATGCGCACAACCGGGTGGATCGCATTGACTTCGGGTTGGCCATGTGGCGTGGCGTCGTGCAGCGCACTGAGACCGTCACAGAGATCTTTAAGTGGTGGTGAAAGTGCATCATAGGCCTCGCTGGTGCTGGCCCACATCGTATCGCCACCCACGTCCGGGCATTCGACCATGTTCAGTATCGAGATGACTGCAGGCTCGGCCTTGAAAGAAATATCGCTGTGCCACTCGTCGGCGACCCCACCGTGGCTTGCGGCCAGTTCGAATACCTTTGGGTGCCGGGTGAACGGGTTTTCGAGGTTCGGGTGCGCATCCAGCGGACCGAAATACTCGCCCAGGGCGACGTGGGCCTCGATATCGAGGAATTGATCGGGGAAAAACAGCACCTTGTGTTCGTGCAACAGGGATTTGATTGCTTCAACCTGTTCGGCGTCGACCGCGTTCAGTGCAATGCCGTGGATTTCCGCACCCAAAGCGGTGCTCAGACGCTTAACTGAAAGATCTTTCATCATCGACTCAAATCGGATACGACAGGGTGGATTAGTATACCAATATTACGGAGTCAGGCCTTACAATTGACAGGGCTGGAGATAAGGCCTGTGAGATGCAAGGCTCGAGGTACTCCAGGTTACCATTGCAGGCAGGAAGACGATTAGCGGTGTCTTTGGAGTCAGGTATACTGTCCGAGGAGTTGCCCTGAACAATAATCCCCTGAAGCATTGAAACCAGACGCTAATCCTTCCGCTAGTCACAGTAATAACGAAGGTTGATACCCATGCCGAACAAGGTCCTGATCCTCTTCGCCCATCCCTCGCAGCACCGCTCCGAGGTCAATCGCCCGCTGGTCGAGGCGTCGCGCGAGTTCAACGACGTCGACGTCGTCGACCTCTATGCAGAGTATCCCGATTTCTGCATAGATATCGATCGCGAGCAGCAGCGCTTGCGCGACCACGACGTCGTCGTGTTCATGTTTCCGCTGTACTGGTACTCGACGCCGGCGATCCTGAAAGAGTGGCAGGACCTGGTGCTCGAGTACGGTTTTGCCTACGGGCATGACGGCACCGTCCTGCACGACAAGTATCTGCTCTGTGCAATAACTGCCGGCGGTCTCGAGGATGCTTATCGCATGAACGGCTACAACCACCACTCTATCCGTGAATTGCTGCGGCCGATCGAGCAGACCGCGATGCTTTGCGGCATGCGCTATCTGCCGCCTTACGCACTGTTCGGCTCGCGTACCGCAGTCGAGGATGGTCGGGTCGATACCCATATCGATTGCTGGCGACGCATACTGCGGCAACTGGCTGATGGTGACATCGACATGGATGCCGCGGAGGCCGCGGACAAGCTAAACGACTGTATGGCTTTCGACGGGGAGGATGATACATGACCGGTTATTTTATCCAGGCATTCATCTATCTCTGCGCGGCGGTGATCGCGGTGCCGCTGGCCAAGCGTCTCGGTCTCGGCTCGGTCCTCGGTTACCTGATCGCCGGTGTGGTAATCGGACCGGTGGTCGGGCTGGTAGGAGACGAAACGGCAACCTTGCAACACTTCGCCGAGTTTGGCGTGGTCATGATGCTGTTCCTGGTGGGACTCGAGCTCGAGCCGGAGCTGTTGTGGTCGATGCGCAATCGACTGTTGGGCCTTGGCGGTTTGCAGGTTGGTCTGACCGCGGCCGCGATCATGGCAATTGCCTGGCTTATCGGCCTCGACTGGCGGATCGCGTTGATCATCGGTTTGACCCTCGCGCTGTCCTCGACCGCGATCGTGTTGCAAACGCTGAATGAAAAGGGCCTGAGCCGCACCGAGGGAGGTCGCGGCGCCTTTTCGGTGTTGCTGTTCCAGGATATCGCGGTTATCCCGATGCTCGCCCTGATCCCGCTGCTGCAGGTGCCGGAACTGGCGCAGCAGGCGCGCGAAATGATGCAACACGGCGGCGATGCCCACGGTCATCTCGACCTTGTGTCTGGTCTGCCCAACTGGGTTTACGCGATGGTGGTGCTGGGCGCGATCGCTGCCGTCGTGCTGGGTGGTTTTTACCTGAGTCGTCCGCTGTTTCGGTTTGTCGCCCAGTCCGGCATGCGCGAGGTATTCACCGCGACCGCATTGATGCTGGTGATCGGCATTGCCGCCCTGATGAGCCTGGTCGGTCTGTCGCCGGCGCTCGGCACTTTTCTCGCCGGCGTCGTCCTCGCCAACAGCGAGTTCCGTCACGAGCTCGAAGCCAATATCGAGCCGTTCAAGGGCCTGTTGCTGGGACTGTTTTTCATTACCGTGGGTGCGGGAATCAATTTTGGGGTGCTTGCAGAGAACTGGTTCGTGGTGATTTCGATCACGTTGGGCGTCATCATGTTGAAGGCGGCCATTGTTTACCTGCTCGCTGCGATCTTTGGGATTCGTTACAGCGATCGCTGGCTTGCCGCGCTGGGGTTGGCCCAGGCCGGCGAGTTTGGTTTCGTGTTGCTCAGTTTCAGCTTGCAAAACCACGTGATACCACCGGATCTGGCCGAGCTGCTCGCGCTCGTCGTCGCGATCTCGATGTTCCTGACACCAGGTCTGTTCATCTTTTTCGACAAGGTGCTGCTGCCTCGCTACGCCGCCGGACAGTCTGATCGCGACTCGGACGAGATCGACGAACGCGGCCGCATTGTTATCGCCGGAATAGGGCGATTCGGACAGATCGTGAATCGCCTGCTGGTCGCCAACGGTACCGAAACCGTGGTGCTTGATTACGACGCACGCCAGGTTGACAATCTGCGCCGGCTCAACGTGAAAAGCTATTTCGGTGACGCTACCCGCCCCGATCTGCTCGAAACCGCAGGCATCGAGGAGGCTGAGCTATTCGTTATCGCGATCGATGATCGCGAGCGCGCCGTCGAGTTGGCCGAATACGTAAAGCATCGCTATCCACGGGTCTCCCTGCTCGCGCGCGCTTTTGACCAGGTGCATTACTTCCAGCTCAAGCAGGCTGGTGCCGACTACATCATCAAGGAGACCTATCTCGCGGCGCTGGAAATGGGATCCGAAGCGCTGGTGAGACTTGGCCAGCACCCGTTTCGTGCGAGCCGCCTGAAGCGTACTTTCATCGAGATGGAAGACGAGATGACTGAGGATATGTATCAGAGCTGGGTGTCGTCGACCGAGGAGGGAATGGGTCCGGGTTATCGTGAGCTGTTCATGCAGCAGGAAGAGGCGATTCGCGAGGCAATGCAGAGCGATCGCAGCGATCGTCATGCGAGTTCGGAGCGCGGCTGGAACCCACCGCCCAAGGGGTACACGGATGACTTCGATTAATCGCGGTTCAGGGTGGCAGTATGTCGATCTAATAGCTCAATGCCTGCATGCGATGTAGCGTTAGTCAAGTATACTGTCCCCGATCCTTAAGCCTGAGAACCAAACGATGAACAATGACGACTACACACCGCCGAAAGTCTGGAAATGGGACAGCGAAAGCGGCGGAAAATGGGCTGGTATCAATCGCCCGATTGCCGGCCCGACCCATGAGAAGACTTTGCCAATCGGCGACGAACCTTTACAACTTTATTCACTGGGAACGCCCAATGGCATCAAGATCACGGTTATGCTGGAAGGGCTGCTGGCCATGGGCAAGGCAGACGCGGCCTATGATTTGCATACCATCAATATTGGCAAGGGTGAGCAATTCGGTTCTGACTTCGTCAAGCTTAATCCGAACTCTAAAATTCCGGCCCTGCTCGATCAGTCGAAATCGCCCGCGCAATCGGTGTTTGAATCCTGCGCGATTCTGTTCTACCTGGCCGAGAAATACGACGCATTGCTGCCGCAGGACGCTGTTGAGCGTACGGAATGCCTTTCCTGGCTGTTCTGGCAGGAGAGCAGCGCGTCGTTCCTGGGCGGCGGCTTCGGGCACTTTTACAGTTATGCGCCTTATCCGATGGAATACCCGATCAACCGCTATGCCATGGAAGTCAAGCGGCAACTGGATGTGCTGGATCGTCATCTGACCGGGCGTGAATACATGTGTGCCAGTGGCTATTCGGTAGCGGATATTGCGATCTGGCCCTGGTACGGGCGTCTGGCGATGGGTGACGTTTACGACGCAGCGGAGTTTCTGGATACGGCTTCGTATACGCATGTCCTGCGTTGGGCAAGGGCAATTCTTGAACGGGAAGCGGTGCAGCAGGGGCTGGCGGCTGCGCGCTGATTTGACGCGCCGCTTCCCGCCTCGTGCGCGCCCACGTCGCACGGGGTCAGGCCTTGCAATAAAAGCCTCATGGCTCGAAACGAGCCGTGAGGCTTTTTTATCAGGGTGTAAATAAGTTTCATGCCAATCAAGTCTTCACCGTAAGCCCGTGACGTTTAATTGCGCCGAAAGAGTCGCCGCGCGTTTTCCACGCTGATCTTGCGGCGCACGTCTTCGGGCAGGTCTGCGAGCCAGGCGCGATGCCAGGCGATCAGCTGTCCGAAATAATCCCAGCCGTCGTCAGCGAGGTCCCAGGATTGGGTGCGCGTGACCCGCCATACCGGGTCGGTGCCGGTAACGAAGCGATCCGGGTATTCGAGCACCAGCTCACGCCATTCGGGCAGCAGCTTGCCGTTTTCGCCCGCCAGTCCGCCGAAGCGCCAGGGGTCGCGCGCGGAAAACTCGATCCAGGCGTTCGGGCATGCTTCGATGATGCGCCGGATGTGTCGCGCGTGCAGATTGCCGCCGGCGTGGGCAAACAGAATGTCGAGTGCCGGGTAAGCGCGGCAAACTGACAGGAAGGCTGTCTCGTTGCCCGAATCGATGTGTATCAGCGCCGGTACCCGGTATTCGCCTGCGAGTGCCATCAACTGTTGAAACACGTCATTATTAAAACGCGGCCGGAACCCGACCATGAAGTGAATCTCGCCGATTCCGCGGTAGTCGCCGGCGCTTAACCCGGCCTTCGCCCTGGCGACGACGCGCGGGTCCAGGTACCAGTCCCGGCGCCCCAGCTCGTGAATATACGGCGAAAACAGCGGGATGACGCGGCCACCCGACGCGTTCGCAAGTTCGAGCGCGAGCTCGGAGGGTGTTCCCGCGGCGACCGCGAATTCGACCCCCGCGGCCTGCAGCTTCGCGGCAACGCGTTCGGCGTCGATCAGTTCGCGCTGGTCCCAGTTGAAATGCACGTGCACGTCGGCGAAGGGGGTGCAGTCAAGGCCACAGCGGACCAGGCCAGCATGGGTAAAGCAGCAAGCGTGCGCACTATGAATCCGGCTCTTGTCATTCCCTCTTCTGGTGTTTGAATACGTCGATTAACATTCTGCAGGCAGTATACTTAACTTTTCCAGGCGGAGGAGTTTGAAAATAATCCCTCCCTTTTCTGTTTATGCTTTGTTGGGGGTAGCGCTATAAATACCATCAGTATTCTGGGCAGCGGCTGGCTCGGTCTGCCGTTGGCCGAGCGCTTCGTGGCGCAGGGTTACCGGCTGAAAATATCGACCACGTCTCTGCGTCGCCTGTCGACGCTCGCTGCATTGCCGGGAGAAGCCTGTATCGTCGATATAGGTAAACCGCTGGACGATATCGATTCGTTTTTGCAGTCGGACACGCTGATCGTCAACATAACCTCCAAAGACATCGAAGGATTCGAGCGCCTGGTGCGGAAAATTGGGGCATCCGAGATCAAGTCGGTTTTATTCGTGAGTTCTACCTCGGTGTATCCGGTTAATTGCAAAGTTGTTTCCGAAGCGGTAGGTGAGGAGTCACCGGATCATCCGCTGGTCATTATCGAAAACCTGTTCCGGCAAAGCAGTCAATTTCAGACGACCGTTGTCCGCTTTGCCGGGCTGATCGGCGGCAGTCGCCACCCGGGCCGGTTCTTTCGTGGTGGCAAGCTGGTCAAAAACCCGGATGCCAACGTCAACCTGATCCATCGCGACGACTGCATCAACATACTCGATCGAATCGTCGCCAACGGCCTCTGGGATGAAACCTTAAACGCCTGTGCCGATTCACACCCGAGCAAGCGGGAGTTTTATACGCAGGCCGCAGAAATGGCGGGTGCACCGTTACCGGAGTTCGAGGACAACGACGATCGTTCTTTCAAGATCATCGATAACCGTAAGCTGAAACAGGCGCTCGGCTATGAATTTTTGCACCCGGACCTGATGGCTATTCGATTCGACGCAGACTAAATGGGGCGTGCCAGGTTTATCCCTTTCAGCTAACCAGGTTAAACGTGGTTTATCCCCCGAAATTATATTTTTAATCAGACGTCGTCGGATGGTTCAGTGAATTGCTGCGAGTAGATTTCCAGAACCTTACGCACGTAACTCTGCGTTTCGGCATACGGAGGAATCTGGTTGCCGTATTTTTCGACCGCGTTTTCGCCCGCGTTGTAGCCGGCGAGGGCCAACTCGAGATTGCTACCGAAACGTACCAGCAGATCTCTGAGATAACGTGTGCCTCCGGTTAAATTCGCAGATGGGTCGCGCCGGTCGGCTACCCCGTAGCGTTTCGCGGTTGCCGGCATCAGTTGCATCAGTCCAACCGCACCGGCACGAGATACCGCGTTCGGATCATAGGCAGACTCGATGGTGATCACCGCATGAAGCAGCGCCTCCGGGACGCTGTATCGACTCGCGACCTCGGCGATCTTGCTGCCGAAGCGTTTTCGGTTGGCGTCCCTGGCGCGGAAATTGATCTGCGGTATGCGCATCTTTTTTCCGGCCTTCTGCACCAATCGATAACCGTCGTGCGGCGGTTTGTCGGTCAGGTGAACCTGGCCGTTGCCGTCGATGTATTTGTAGACCTCGACCGCCGCGCTCGGGCCGCTAGCCACACAGCCGATCGATAAAAGAACGGTAAGTGCCAGTGTTTGACGGGAACATCTTTGCATCCAATGAGGTTAGACCATAAATCCCGTTATTGCCCCGGCAATCCGCTGTCATATTCGACCATAAAGCATCGACTCCCGGGGCCGGCCTTTCCGATACGGACAAGGCAGAGATGGGCCAGGGAGGCGTTATTTTGTGGTGACGCCGGGACGCAAACTTAAAAAAGATAAACAGGTATAATTGACCGCCCCTGCAAAGACTGTACGAATACGACGCATGACCAACGCAGACAAAGATCTTCCGCAAAAATCGAGCAAGGCCGCGATCGACGCGTTTGTGGATCGAGTGAGGTCGACACCGGTAGTCAAATTCGGGCAGGAACGCGGACGCCTGATGTTTGCGCTGGACGCTACCGCCAGTCGCGAACCCAGCTGGGATCGGGCCTGCCAGATCCAGGGCGAGATGTTCACCGAAATCGCGGCGCTTGGTGGACTCGACATCCAGCTTTGCTACTACCGCGGTTATGGTGAGTTCGAGGCGAGTCCGTGGCTATCTTCCGCCAATGCATTGCTGCAACGCATGACGAGCGTGTCCTGTCGCGGTGGACATACGCAGATCGAAAAAGTGCTGCGTAAGGCGATCGAGCAAACCAGGCAGAAGAAGGTCCAGGCGCTGGTGTTCGTCGGCGACTGCATGGAGGAAGATGTCGACCGCCTGTGTCACCTGGCGGGCGAGCTGGGGATGCTCGGGGTACCCGCTCTCATGTTTCATGAAGGCGAAGAGCCCGCGGCGCAACGCGCCTTCAGGGAGATCGCGCGCCTGACTCGCGGCGCCTGCTGTGCTTTTGACGCATCCAGCGCGGTACAGTTACGCGACCTGTTGAGCGCGGTGGCCGTCTATGCCGCCGGCGGTCAGAAAGCCCTGCAGGATTTCGGTAAAAATCGCGGCGAGGTGGTGCGGCGATTGACTAGCCAGTTGGGCAAGGGCTGAGCCGTGGCACGGTTGATATTGTTGCTCGGTGTCGGCGTTGGCTTGTTCCTCGTTCTTCGCTGGCTTTCTAGTCAACCGCCGCGGGTTTACTGGCAATGGATTGCGGTTCTGCTCGCGGCAGTATTGCTGGCGCTGGTGTTGACGGGACGGGCGCACTGGTTGACCGCGGTTATTGCCGCCTTACTGCCGTTCGCGCGTGGTTTGCTGGCGCTGCTCGGTCACATACCGCTGCTCAAGCGGGCGCTGGCCGGCGTCGATGCCGTAAAATCGAAGTCCGAGCCAAGCAGCGGACAAACCTCTACCGTACAAAGCAGGTATATCCGCATGACGCTGAACCACGATTCGGGAGATATCGACGGGGAGGTGCTGGCGGGGCAGTTCACCGGCAGGACGCTCGATCAGATGGACCTGGAAGCCTTGCTACAATTGCTGCGTGAATGTCAGGACGACGAAGAATCGGTTGCCCTGCTGCAGACCTACCTGGAGCGCAAGCATGCGGATACCTGGCAACAGCAGGCCGGTGCGCAGGGACAACAGCGAACCCCGAGCGCACCGGGCGAAATGTCGCGCGAAGAAGCGCTGCAGATACTCGGATTATCAGCCGACGCCAGCGAGGCAGAAATTATCGAGACGCACCGACGGCTGATGCAGAAGTTGCATCCCGACCGCGGCGGGTCTGCCTATCTCGCGGCGACAATAAATCTGGCGAAGGATACGCTGTTGGGCAAGTAGAGGTTCTTTAATGGGATCGATGGAATATATTCAACTTACAGAACAGAATGATCTGCCCGGTATCGGGCATCTGGCGCCGTTTAAGGTAGTGCTTGCCATCGAGGACACGGTCGGCGACTCCCGCCAGAGCGAGATCTCCAGCTGGTTAGTCGAAACGGGTGGCAAGTACGTAATGATTTGCGGCAGTAACTGTGAAAGCTGGGAACAGTCGATCCGCCAGGCAAACCTGGCGCAGGTGGATATAGATACAATGCGACCCCAGGAGTTCGTGATGATTACCACGCATGAGCGCGAGAGATTGCGCAACGTATTCTGGCATGCCAAAAAACACGCGCGCCACAGCCACGTCAAGATTAACAATATCCTGACGATTCATATCGGCAGCCGGAATCGATCGGTCGAGTATCTTTCAATGTTTGAAAAAGCCTAGCAATCCACTTTTTCGCGCGCCGTGCCACCCAGTAAAATGCTAGACGGCAAGGGCCCGGGAGGTTGTCTCATCGAGCACCTCATCAATGCAGGCGCGCACGTCGACACGCGCGTTGATGCGCGCGCACAGCATGTAAATGCCCGCCAGCTTACGATGCAGAAACAGCACGTCAGCCGGTGGCACGCGCTGAAACACCTCGCGCTGGCGCAGCTGGTAAAGCGCTTCGCCAAGCCGCTGTGCAAGACGGGAATGCGCAAAATCGTAAGCGCCGGAATGACGCGCCGGTTCGGCCGCCATCATCACCATGTCGGCGATCGTCATGCGCGCATTGAAGCAATCACTCGCATCCAGGTAGCCTACCTCGATGGCGGCGTCGACAATGGCTTCCAGGTCTTGCATGAGCGCAGCATTCAGTAGCCGGGCAAACGCCGGAGCGCGATTGCTGTCGTTGACACGCAAGGCGCCAAAATCGAGCAGACCGATACGTTGGTTTTCAGCGTCGAACAGAAAGTTGGCAAAGTTAGGGTGCGCTTTGCACCAGTCCCCAGTGCAGGAATTCCTTCAGTGTCAGGTTGATCATGCGGCTCGCCAGCCAGTCACGCCGGGCGGCTGGCAGGTCGCGCATCCGTTCTATGCCGCCACCCTGGATAAATTCCATTGTCAGCACCTGCCTGGCGCTCAGCGCATCGATGACATCGGGTACGCGGAATACCGGGTCCGGTCCGAGCCGAGCGCGGTAACGTCGCAGGCAGATCGCTTCCTTTTGGTAATCCGCTTCGTCATGCAGCTGGCGGCGGGCGATCTCGAGCAGCGCATCGATATCCAGGCCGCTGGGTAGCAGTCGCAGCAGGTTAAACAGCATGGCTACATTGTCTATATCGCTGTCGATGCTCGTGGCGACACCGGGATACTGGACCTTGACTGCCAGGCGACGCCCGTCGGTGTCGACCGCGTTGTGCACCTGGCCGATCGACGCCGCGGCGAAAGGCCGCGTCTCGAATGCGCTGAAGCGCTGCCGCCAGTCGGTTCCCAAATTGGCCTCGAGCACAGCGAACAACTGATCTTCCGGCATTGCATCGGCGCTGTCGCGCAGTTCGGCGAGGATGTCGGTCAATTCGGCTGGCAGCAGATCGCCGGCTTCCATCGAAAGTAACTGGCCGATTTTCAACACTGCGCCGCGCATTTGTGAGAGTTGCGCCGTCAGGCGCTGCGCGTTGGCGGGATTCAGCCATAGTTCGCCGCTGGAGGGGCGCTGCCCGCTGGACCATTGCCTGATGCCCTGACCCACTGCCGTACCGGCGACCCCGCCAGCCAGCCTGCCGAGGCGCAGCATGCGGCTGAGGCGGCCCGCAGGCACGCGGGACTGTCTGATGTTATTCAATGGACTGGTTTCGTGGCTGACGACTTAAGGTATACGTAGCCATGGCGACAGCGGATTAATACGAGCCTGTGAGTTCAGGGTTCTACTCTGGATTAAGAAAGTTCGGGTGGCCTGTTTCCAGGCCACCCGACAGCTCGCTTGCGGGCGTTTTTTACTAGGCCGCGATATCTTTGGCGAGGTAACTCTCGAGTTCTTCCGAACCGCCGATGAACTCACCGTCGATGAACACTTCGGGTGTGGTCGAGCGACCCGACACTGCGCGTAGCGTGGCCTCGGTGTAATCGCGGTTCAGCACGAGTTCTTCAAAGTCGATACCGGCTTCGCGCAGCATACCCTTGGCGCGCACGCAGAATTCGCAACCCTCGCGCGAGAATACGGTTACATCGTGCGGCTTGACGGCGTCAGGGGCGACGTGTGCCAGCAGGGTGTCAGCGTCGGATACTTCGAAGGGGTCGCCGGGCAGGTCGGGCTCGATGAACATCTTTTCGATGATGCCGTCCTTAACCAGCATCGAGTAACGCCAGGAGCGCTTACCGAAGCCCAGGTCTTCCTTGTCGACGAGCATGTCCATGCCTGCACTGAAGCTTCCGTTGCCGTCAGGCAGGAAGGTCAGGTTATCGGCATGCTGCTCGCGCTGCCACTCGTTCATCACGAATGCATCGTTGACAGATATGCAGATGACGTCGTCGACGCCATGCTTCTTGAATGTCGGCGCCAGCTGGTTGTAGCGCGGAACGTGGGTGGATGAACAGGTCGGGGTGAACGCGCCGGGTAGTGAAAACAAGACTATGGTCTTGCCCTTGAAAATGTCATCGCTGGAAACGTCGACCCACTGGTGATCCTTGCGGGTACGGAAAGTGACCTGGGGTACTGCATGACCTTCACGATTGCTTAACATTGTATGGCTCCTGAAAAGTTGCTTAAAAAGTTGATGCAAGTCTGTTTACCTGCGACGGAGGGAATTTTAGGTAACGACGTTATATAGATAAAATCGTTTGTAACGATTTAAATGATCGGTTTAACCGATTAATCGTTCGCCAGGACCGATCAGCTTTGAATATCGATCAAAGCTTCGTTTCGGCGCAGAAACGGCAGCGTCCAGGGAGGATCGTAAGCGGCGACACGCGGCAGGGAGGCGGCTTCGAGCCGGTTTCGCTCCATCCATTGTTGCAGAAGCTCGAGATTTTCCTCGTAAGCAGTTTCGTTCCAGGATCCCGTGTATCGCACTACAGCAACTTTCCTGGCGGGAATCTGTTTCAGCTTCACGCTGGTGTTGCTCGGTAGCGGGGCGGTATCGAGTGTGTATCCGGTTGGCAGAACGAATGCAAAACGCCAGCCGAGTTCGGTTTGCTGGCCCGTTACAGGTGCGGTCATCGAAATTTTCTCACCACTGGAACGGTTTTCATCGAGGGCCATCACCGGTGCCGTCATGCTAATGCTGGAGGCCGCCTCGTTGTCACCCGAGATATAACCGAACAGACGTTTGAAGGCGATACCGCCGGCATTGTCAAAACTCGCATCGACCAGGGTTTCAGCCACCACCAGCGTTTCGTAGTCGCGAACTTCGAAGCGATCCTCTTGCTGCAGCAACGAGTAGTCAGGCTCTTCGGTGCTACGTATGCCCATCAGGCTGCACCCGGTTTGTAACAGGATGAGAACAAGCGCCACCAGCGTTTTGGGCAACGGGGTTCGCATGGAGGATGATATGTATAGCTTCATGAATCGGAGGGGACGCAAAAGTAATCATTGTTAAAGTTGATACGCTCAAGGAACGATTTCAGATCTGGAATGGCGTATTGTCCGCTAGCTGCGGTGAAAGTTCTCAGGGAGAGGTGATCGGTCGAATTGATGGAGATAAAAAAAGCGGGGCGTTTTCGCAAGCGGAAAAGGCATGTCTACTTGAGGGGGATTAGCCAGGGAAATGGCTGGGTAGTAAAGCCCCGCAAGCGAAATAAATTACGCCCCGCATCTATTACTACGCCGCTGCGATTCGATTGGATCAAACACCGAGCAAAAAAATCCCCTCATGAGTGCAACAGTTTTCTGAGAAGTCTGTATTGAAGGATAAAAGCATTATCGCCTCGTCGCGAACCAACAACCCAGCTTAAGGCAGCAGGGGAGTGCAGGGCTCGGAGGGAAGCTAGCGGGAGCGGTTGCGCTGGCGTAGCCAGAAGTCGTAGCAGCGGTGGCTGACGAGATTTATCAGGGGCCAGTCGAGGATGCGCCAGAAATAGCGAAACGGCGTATGGTGCCATGCGCGGATGTTGGCGTGCAAACCCGTGATCCAGTTTCCGTCCGCGGTTCTAAGGTGAAGCCTCGACAGCAGTTCTGTTTTATCGAGACCGGCGTCTGCCTCTCCGAGCTCGTGGATATTTCTGAGCTCCAGTTTGTCTTTCGAAAAGTGAGAGAGCTTCGCAATTTCCGCGCTGCAGATCGGGCATGCCCCGTCATAGTAAAGCGTATCTTTGTTCATGGTCTGGTTTACGTCCGAGCAGCACTAACGGATCAACCCCGTTTGCGCATATTGTCGGGCGACTCGCCGCTTGTTAGCGCGCGATGGACATGTTACCGGGTTCGGATACTTAATCTATGATTTTTCTAGACAAAACCTGTTTAATCGGGTCTATTCGATCTCGAAAGTAAAGATTTACTAAACAAACGCCTACCTGGGAGACGAGCTTTCATGGCCAAACCGCCTGCCTCAAGAGATAAGGACGAGCCCAAATATCGTATTGGTGCCGTATGTCGCATGACGGGAATTTCCCAGCATGTGCTGCGTGTATGGGAAAAACGTTATGCCGTGGTAGAGCCGGAACGCAACGAAACCGGGCGACGGCTGTATCACGAGAGCGATATTGGTCGCCTCTCGCTGTTGAAACTACTGGTCGATCGCGGTCAGGCGATTGGCTCGATCGCCGACCTCGACAACGCGGAACTGGAACGGCGCGTGCAGCAGTCGGGGAGTACCGTAAAATTGCCCGCCGCGGTCGATAAGCCGGATCTGGCGCTGTTCGGAGAGACGCTTGCGGTAAACAGCGGCGACTTTGCGGCGAACGAGTTCTTTGAGCTGCGCGGGTATTTTAGTCAAATCTCGGACTATGAGGCGGAGAAACCGGCCACTCGCCTGGACGTGGCGGTGATAGAGTGGCCCAGCCTGCATCCGGATTCGGCGGTTGATATAACTCGACTCGCCAATCGCCTGAACGCGAGACACCTGATCCTGGTTTACGATTACGCACCGCGCGCTGCACTGCAGCGATTATCGAACGATAGGCTCACCGCGCTGCGCTCACCCCTTGATGTAGCTGCACTCGAGGCTGTAATCGCCTGGCGCTTCGGTCTAGTAACGCAGCAGGACGAGGCTAGCGAATACACCGGCGGCGTGATCCCCTCGCGTAAGTTCAACGATCGTGAGTTGGCTTACCTGGCCGCACAAAGCCCGGCGATCGCGTGCGAATGTCCGATGCACCTGGCCCAGCTAATATCGAAACTGGTCAACTTTGAAGCTTACAGCGCCGAGTGCGAAAGTCGTAATGACGAAGATGCGGCACTGCATAGCTACCTGCACAAAACCACGTCGCGTGCGCGCAACATGATGGAGCGGGCGCTGACGCGCGTTGTAGAGTTGGAGAATCTCTCGGTGCCGCAGGATAGCTGAAATGCTCTGCCCGGAGGTAATCAAGTGTTGATGAATTACCGAAAGTGTCAGTCAATTAATCATATATTGTCAAATTTTAAATTAAATTAATCTAAACAATAATTAGACGCGTATATCTTCTGACTGTTAAGAGGAGTCTATTATGAAAAAGATTAACCGCCGACAATTCCTGGGTTCGACCGCAGCGATCGTCGCTTTTACCCCTTCGCTTTTGCTATCCGGCCGTTCGCTGGCCGCTGCGAAGGTCGATCCGAACGACCCGCAGGCCAAAGCCCTGGCCTACGTTCACGAGTCGCCCAAGCCCGATAACATCTGCGCCAACTGCCAGCTCTACAGCGGCCCGGCCGATGCGGCCTGGGGTGCATGTTCGATATTTCTCGGCAAGCAGGTAGCCGCGGGTGGCTGGTGCAGTGCCTGGGTCAAGAAAGCCGGATAGACCGGCCGGTCCGCTCGAATTTCCAGATTGGTTTAAAAGTTTTAGGAGAAAGAAATGGAAAATGATATTGCGTTGATGGCCTCGGGCTATGTGCTCGCCCGTATCGGGGCGATTGCTGCCTTCGGGTACCTGATTTACCGAGTCCTGCGCACTGAACCCAGGAGAGTTCCGGTTCGGACGCAAGATTACCAGCCGAGAGAGCGTGCGAGCACAATACGTTTCGATCGTTAAAGAATACGTCTCCGCCGGTTGCCGCACCCGCTCCAGGCAGTCTGCAGCCACAGGCTGTCCCCTGAGGTACCGGCGGATGACGTTCCCTTACCTGCCGCCGCTGCACTCCTGTAGTGCCTCCACGCAATATTCCAGAAGCTGCATTCCACTCCCGGGCCGGCTATTAGTCAGCATGTGACTTGTCGTTGTTGGCCCTTCGGTAACGCGGATTTTTTATGGCCGGATTCACTCAAGAAACCCGCCGGATTGTCGTTATATACATAATGATCCGTAAACAAGCACCGATGCTCTTTTGACTGCAGAAAATACCAGTTCTAGTGATTGCCCTAAAACCAGCGAGGAGCTCCAGCAAGAGATCCTGCAGCTGAGGGAAGCACTCGCTGCAAAAGATGCAGAACAGCACTCGATAAATGAGCGGCACGCGACATTGTCGCGCTCGATTAACATCGGCTACTGGGAATGGGACGAGACGACCAAGCAAGCTGCCTATTTCTCCGCGGAAATGGCGGATATCTTCGGTATGAGCCTGGAACGGCTGTATGAAATCTATAAGAACGAAGAAGATATCTATTCGATCATCCACCCCGACGACCTGGATCACTACATCGCAAACCTGAGCGCTGTGCTGGATCCTGCTCATCCGCGCGGCCTGGCGCACATCTTCGATTATCGTATCGTCAGACCCAACGGCGATGTGCGTTTCGTGCGCGAGCTCGAATATGGAGTGCAGAAAACAGATGGTGTCTTTACCAGAAGCTATGGTGCGATTCAGGATATGACCGATATACACGAGTCAACCCAGGCACGTATGGAGAGCGAGCAACGTTATGACTCCCTGTTTTCGCAATTGCCCTTCGGCGCCCAGGAACAGGACTGGTCCGGGATAAAAAAGGCGGTGGATAAGCTGCAAGCCGACGGCGTAGGGGATTTGAAGGCTTATTTCGATAAGAACCCCGACCTGGTCAAAGAGCTGGTCGGTATGATTTCGATCACCAATGCCAACGAGGCTCTGGTGAAAATATACGGCGCCGGTTCCGTAGAAGAGTATATCGAGGGCGAAGAAGATGCCTCGGACTGGTGGGATCCGAGTTGGGGGAATCTGTATGCATCAGAAATCGCCGCACTGGCCGGACCACGCAGAATACATATCGGTGAACTTGAAGAAAATCGATGGGATGGATCCCTGTTTCAGACCCGCCTGGTTACGAGTGTGGTCAAGGGCGACGAAGATACCTGGAAGAGGGTGCTGACGCTTGTCGAGGATATCACCAAGCGCAAGCAAAGCGAGATTGACTTGATTACCGCCAAGGAGGCGGCCGAGCAGGCGAGTAAGGCCAAGAGTGAGTTCCTGGCAACCATGAGCCATGAAATCCGAACCCCGATGAACGGCGTTCTTGGTATGACCGAATTATTGATGGACACCGACCTCGACGTGCGTGCTCGACGCCTCGCGACCACCGCACACCGTTCGGCTGAATCCCTGCTCGAAATCATCAACGATATCCTCGATTTCTCCAAGATCGAGGCCGACAAGATGGAGCTTGCCGACGAAGATTTCGACCTCAGGGAAGTTATCGAAGATGTGCTCGAGATGATCGCCGACCAGGCGCACCGCAAGGGTCTCGAATGCATCGCCGATCTGCCTCCCGATCTGCCGCGACAGGTCAGGGGGGATGCGATGCGACTGCGCCAGATAATGGTGAATTTACTGGGCAACGCGGTCAAGTTTACCGAGCGCGGCGAAGTCATGCTCTCGGCGAGGGTCGGCCAGCGCAACGTCGACAGTTTCGCAATCATATTCGAGGTATCAGATACCGGACCCGGTATACCCCTTGAGCAGCAAAAGACAATTTTCGATGCGTTCAAACAGGCAGAAAGTGGTGCCAGTCGACGCTTTGGCGGCACCGGGCTGGGGCTGGGGATAACCTGCCAGCTGGTGGAGTTGATGGCGGGGCGGATAGAGCTCGAAAGCACGCCCGGTAACGGCGCTGTTTTCAGCCTGACTCTGCCGCTCGCGGTCGCTGATGCCGAGGTAAGTCCGCTGCAATCTCCGGAGAAGTTGAACGGTCTGCGCGTATTGATTGTCGACGATCACCCGGTCAACCGCGAAATATTGCACAACCAGGTTATCTCCTGGGGTATGCGCAACGACAACGTCGACTCGGGCGCCAAAGCGATAGCACGTATCCGCGAGGCCCAGGCGGAGAATGATCCCTATCAAATCGTGTTGCTGGACTGGCACATGCCGGACATGGATGGCCTGGAACTGGCCAGAACCCTGACCGCGGATCCGTGCGTGCGCACACCCAGGCTGGTGTTGCTGAGCTCGTCCGGGTTCGATACTAACTCCACGATTGCAAAAAAAAGCCTCCATCGCCAGTTATCTGCAAAAACCGGTGCGCCAGAAACTGCTGCTGGACGGTCTCTGCGAAGTAATGGGCATGAGGCAATCGGTCACGCAGTCGGTTGCCGGCAGGGACAGTCAGTTCAGTGGCGAAATTCTGCTCGCCGAAGACAACCCGGTAAACCAGGAAGTGGCACTGGGCATGCTCATGACGCTGGGTTGCGATGCCGACCTGGCGGAAAATGGTGCCGCCGCTGTGATTGCCGCCAGCAACAAGCGCTACGACCTGATTCTGATGGATTGCCACATGCCGGAAATGAATGGCTTCGAAGCCAGCCGTAAGCTGCGCGCGCACGAACAACAGCAGGGTTTACCGCGCACGCCGATCGTTGCGCTGACCGCGGACATCAAAAAAGGGATCGAAGTCGAATGTACCGAGGCGGGCATGGATGGTTACCTGAGTAAGCCGTTTAGTAAAACCAGGCTGGGGGAATTGCTGGATCAGTGGCTGAGCCCCCGCGCATCGGAAGTCAGCGCGAGTGGCGCACAGTTACCCGCCGGGATCGATACGACGGAAGCTGTTATCGACAGCGCAGCCCTCGATGAATTGAAGTCGCTGTCTGAGGCGACAGGGCGCGATATCCTCGGCAAGTCGGTCAGGTTCTTCCTCACGCAAACGCCTGAAGATGTCTCCAATCTGCGCAACGCCGCCGACCGGAGCGATCTGGAAACTCTGCACACACTGGCGCATAGCCTCAAGTCGTCCAGCGCCAATCTCGGGGCGCTCGGCTTTTCCCAGGCATGCGCAGCACTCGAAGCGTCGGCGCGAGAAGAAAGCATCGAGTTATGCCTGGCACAGTTGCAATCGATCGAAGCGCTGTTACCCGGGATTCTTCGCGAGCTGCGCCGCCAGGCCGGTATCGAAGAAACCGTGGCAGATGAAGACCCGGATGCGGCTTCGTCTGCAGGCGCAATCGTCGCGCCCAGAATCCTGGTGGTCGACGACGATAACGGTTTTCGCCTGACTACCTGCGAAGCGCTCAAGGGCATTGGCTACGACGTGGTCGAAGCACCGAGCGGTGAAGAGGCCCTGTAGATGCTCGAGGAGATGTCCCCTGATCTGGTCTTACTGGATGCGCTCATGCCGGGCGTCGATGGCTTCGAGGTCTGCCGGCAATTGCGTAAGAAACGCGAAACCCGTGCCACCCCGGTGATGATATTGACCGGGCTCGGCGACATGGATTCGGTCAACCGGGCATTCGAGTCGGGTGCTACCGACTTCATCATCAAGCCGGTCAATTACGCGCTGCTGGGTTCGCGGATTCAGTTCCAGTTGCGCGTTGCCGGGAATCTCAGAGAGTTGCACATCAGCCAGGAGTGGTTGGCCAGCGCGCAACGTATTGCCGGGGTTGGTTACTGGCAATGGGACTCGAGTAGCGACCGGATTACCCTGTCCGAGCAATTGGCGGATATGCTGGCGCTGGATGATGCTTCCGCTATTGGCACTCTCGATGACTTTATCGGCTGCGTGAACCCACAGGATCGGGAGTTCATCCATAGCAGGATACTTTCCGCGGCCGCGGAGGGCACCAACAGTTCCGACGATTACCGCCTGGTGACATTGCAATCCGATACGCTCGTGGTACACCAGGAACTGGCCCAGCCCTCCAACTCGAGTCATATCGTGCTCGGCACCATACAGGACATTACCGCGCAACGTGAATCCGAAAAGAGAATACGTCAACTGGCCTATTCCGACGAGTTGACCGGGCTTGCGACCCGCGCCTATTTCCACAAGCATCTCGAGGATGTTATCAAGGCTTCGCATCGCCGTAGCGAACGCTTCGCAATGCTGTTTGTCGATCTTGACGGGTTCAAGGATGTTAATGACAGCCTGGGCCACGATGCTGGCGATACCCTGCTAAAGGTTATTGCCCGGCGCCTGGAGGGCCTGACCCGGGACACCGATTTCGTGGCGCGCCTGGGCGGTGATGAATTTTGTATCCTGGTCGACAATATCTCCGATCAATACGGCGCTGCTTACGTTGCTGATCGTTGCCTCGAAGAAATGAACGAGCCGGTTGACCTGGGCCGCCAAAATGTCCGCCCCCGGTGCAGCATCGGCATCGCCTATTTCCCCGATGATGGCGAGGATTCCAGGGCGTTGCTTAAAGCGGCCGATAGCGCGATGTACGCGGCCAAGCAGGCCGGTAAACACCGTTACGTTTATTATCAGCCCGAGTTCACCGACAAAGCCGAAGATCGCTTACGAATCGAACAGGATTTACGCCTGACCATCGACCATGAAGAGCTCACATTGCACTATCAACCGCAGGTCGATCTCGCCAGCGGCCGAATGACCGGGGTCGAGGCCCTGGTGCGCTGGAATCACCCGACGCGGGGTTTATTGCCGCCCGGTGAGTTTATCGACATCGCCGAACGCATCGGCTTTATCAAGCCGATGGGTCAATGGGTGCTGAAAACAGCCTGCCAGCAAGCCATGGCCTGGAGATGCATGGGACTTCCCGAACTGCAGCTGGCGGTAAATATCTCAACCAGTCATTTCCTCGATGTCGATTTTATCGATATGGTGGAGAAAGTGCTCGCGGACACCGAATTTCCCGCTTCGTCGCTGCAGCTGGAGGTCACGGAAAGCGTTACCCAGCCAAGCAGCAGCAATATTTCGGTGTTTACGCGCCTGCGAGAAATGGGTGTCAAGATTGCGATCGACGATTTCGGTACGGGATATTCGTCGCTGGCATCGCTCAAGCATCTGCCGATAGATTACCTGAAAATCGACCGGCTTTTTATCAAGGATATGCTGGAAAACCCGAGATCGTCGATTCTACTTGGTACCATAATCGGCGCCGGACATGCGCTCGGGCACACCATCGTTGCCGAGGGTGTCGAGGAAGAGGACCAGGTGAAGGTGTTAACCGCCATCGGTAGCGACCTGATCCAGGGATACCATTTCAGCAGGCCGGTACCTGCGGACGAGATTCCCGAGCTCGCGCATACCGATTTCCTGGCGGATAATAGCCCGTCTGAAATCGTGTTGCCACTGCAGCAAAAGACAGCCTTATGAGCGCCGGCTTATATCACTCTGACGATCCCACGCTTGTCCAGTTGAGCACGCTGAAGCTGCCTTCTCTGCCGGCTGGGACACCTTACCTGTTGAAATCGCTGACTGACGAAAACATTGATTTTGTTGAACTCGCGGCGATTGTAGAGAAATTTCCCGGCATCGCCGGCAAGCTGATATCGCTGGTCAATTCGGCCTGGTCGGCACCTACTTCCGAGGTAACTTCTCTGGAGGCGGCCTGCTCGCGCCTGGGTTTGGGCGCTGTCAGAAGCACCAGCATCGCACTGGCTGTCGCCGCCCCTTTCAACCCGGCGCAATGCCCCGCATTCGATCTTGAATATTATTGGTGCAGCGTATTGCTGACTGCGGATGCGGCTTCCAGGTTGGGAGCTGTCTCCGTGCCGAAACATGAATATGAACCTGCATCGCTGCGCGCGGCGGGGTTACTGCATAGTCTGGGTCTTTTGTGGTTGGTCGACAGGCTTCCGCACGAACTGGACGGTGCCCTGACGATGGTTAAAAACAATCAGGCCGGAACATTGCAGCAGGCTATTTTCGATGTTCTTGGATTCGACCAGATGCTGGCTGGCGGGCATCTGGGTGATAGCTGGAGTTTACCGGATCCACTGGTTGCGGCGATGGTGCATTATGCGCAAGTCGATTATGGGGGGCCGTATCGTGAAATGGTAACTACCGTTGGCCTTTCGACCCGGCTGGTAGCGGCGACTCTGAAAAATGAATCCTGTCCCGGGCAGGATGCCCGCCAGGCAAGCCTCGGGATTAGCGATGAAAATTTGAATAGCGTTTTTGCGCAGCTGAACGGTCAACTGGCCAAAATCCGGGACATCGCCAAATTATTGATTTGATACCCGCTGGTTTTTGCAAGATTGCCGAATTAGCCAAACCAGGACAACATCGCCAACTGGTGAAACTCGAGTACGCGCAAGCCGGATTAGCCTGTTCCGAGCCGGATGAAAGACTGGGCCTTTCTCAGGGTGAGGTAACTGATCTCACCAGTTCGTGCAGAGAACTCCAGATCTTTTCGAATTCGGATTTAAATTCATCCCATTCCTCATCACTGGCCTGCGCGAGCAGGTGGAATTTTTGATTGGCTGTTTCAAGTTTTAAATGCAGTTCGTCGATGAGCGTGTAATATTCAAGTTCCAGGTTGGTTTCAACCTGATCGGCTTTGTCCTTGAGCTCAGCGAATTCGGTTTTCAATTCATCGAGCCGGGCCTGCATTTTCTTTTCGTAAGTTTCTCTTAAGCTCATTTAGATACCTGTTGATTTGCTGGCAGCGGTGCCATAGGCCCTGCAATGTTGATCGAACAAACTTATCCGTTTATGCCTCGCGATTGCGCTGCTTTGCATGATTTCTTTCGCGCTGACGCAATACGTTCTCTAATTTAGATAAATCTGAAGAAGACGAAGTTGATGGCAGTCAAGCAAACTGTTTATTCTGCGTATAAGAAAGGCGTTTGATAAAAGTGACGATATCCTGAGGCTGGATCGCGGGAATCTGCTCTGACTGGTGCTCGAGCGGATCGACTTCAGTTAGCACTGTTTCCATTTGCTACAAAAGCTGTCCGGGTGCCCGTGGTTTAGTCCATCTCCTGCGCAACGCGCTGGCCTTCGAATTCATCGACGAGCAGCAGCAGTGCACCACCGATGACGAATAGTCCTATGATCGACAGGATCGCCAGCCGCGGGTCCCTGGTAAATGCGCTTACCATTGCCACCAGCAATGGTCCCAGCACGGTAGCGAACTTACCCATGATATTGTAGAAACCAAAAAATTCAGCCGATTTGCGAGGAGGGATAATCCTCACATACAGGGATCGGCTCAAAGACTGCACACCACCCTGTACCAGCCCGATCACGATCGCCAGGGCATAAAACTCGGCAACAACATCGATGAAGTAACCGTAGATCGTCACCGCGATATAAACGCCAATCGCGATTAATATGCCGGCCCTGGCGCCGATTATTTCACCCAGCTTGCCGTAGGCGATGGCCGCGGGAAAGCCGATGAACTGGGTGATCAGAAACGCCCACACCAGGCTTACCTGGTCGAACTCCAGACGAACCCCGTAATCCATCGCCATTCTGATGATCGTGTATACACCGTCGATGTAGAACCAGTAAGCCAGCAGGAAAAGCCATACGACTTTCAACCGACGAACTTCCCTGAAGGTCGCAAGCAATTGTGCGACGCCGCCGGCGACCGCCTGTCTCAGGGGGATGTCCGCCTCGATTCGGCTTTCCCTGACACCAACCAGCAGGGGAATGGAAAATACCGCCCACCACAGACCTGCGAGGACAAAGGATGCCAGCATTGCCTGCTCGGTGTCGGCGAAGCCGAAGGTTTCCGGGGTGGTGGTAAACGCGATGGCTATGACCAGGGCGAGACCGCCACCCAGGTAGCCCGTGGCGAAGCCGAATGCCGAAACAAGATCGAATTTGTGCCGCGGCGAGATATCTACGATCAATGCGTCGTAAAAGATGTTTGCGCCGGCAAAACCGATTCCGGCCATTGCGTAAACGCAAAGCGCCAGCTGCCACTCGCCCTGCTCGACAAAATACAGCGTTACCGCGAAGAGGATGCCCATGGCGGCAAAAACGAGCAGAAATTTTTTACGGATCCCGCCCTTGTCCGCTATTGCGCCGAGGGCCGGTGCCAGCAGGATAATCACCAGGCTGGCGACGGAATTGGCGATTCCAAGCGGTGTGGTGCTATTTTCGGAACCGGAACCCGCAAACCAGTAGTTGCTGAAAACCAGCGGGAAAAATACCGCCATCACGATGGTCGCATAGGCCGAGTTTGCCCAGTCATAGAGTGCCCATGAAAGCGTTCTACTGTTGAGTAAATCTTTCATGCGGTATTTTTGTCAGTCCCGGGTCGGAAAACCGAAGTTGTCATCAGAGTAAGACTTTATAGCCTGGCGATCTCTCTGAATAGTCCCGAGTCGGTGATCAGGGCGAAAAAAGTGAACTTTCACCATAGTTGTTCCATTCTGCTTGCTGGTTCCTGGATAAAAAATGAAGGGTCTTAATTAAAGCATTGATTTGTATAGTAATTAGTTAATTAAGCCTTGGGTATAAAGCGAGGTGGAAGCAGGATTTTGTCGGCGCAATCCACCCCGGTTCGACCACTGCGACCTGTATCACCAAAAATTGACCGTGGTTTTTATTCAGGCTGGTCTATATTAATCACGTTACACCTATATTAATCACGGATTCCAATCAACAAAAACTTAGCTTATGTTCACCAAATCCGAAACAAACAAGACAAAAACGATCGACGCGCTAATTCCGATGATCGATCTGTTCGCCGTGCTGGCGATCGTTTTCATGATTTACTCGAGCGATGAAATCGTTGCCGAGCAAGAGAAAAGTCAGGAAATGATCGAGCAGATAGCGGCTGATTTCAAAAAACTTGAAGAAGAAGTTGCCGCTGCCGAACAGGCCCGCCAGGATCGACGCGAGATGCTGGCGCAAAATGCCGTGAGGTCGCTGGAAGAAATCGAGGCGGAGCGCGAGCAGAAAGCGAAGGAACTGGTCCAGCAATTCACAGAGATGCTGGAAGAGCAACAAAATCAGGCTGCAGTGCAGTATGAAACGCTCGTCGCCAAGTTCGAACAAGAGCACGAGCAGGAAGTGGAAAAGCAGAAGGCCGAACTCGAAGCGGAACAGCAACAAGAGCTGCAAATTAAGGTAGCCAAGCTTGAGCAGGAAAAGGAAATCGAAGTGTCGACCGCGAAGCAACAATTTGACCAGGTCGTCAAGGCACAGGAACAGCAACTCGAAACCACTACGCAGGAGATTATCGAGGCTGAGCTGGAGCGCGTAAAAGATCTAACCCAAAAGCAAAAGCAACTCGAACAACAGAAAATCGAGCAAGTGGCCCAGCTGGAAAATCAACAGATTCAGCAACAGATACAAGTAGCGCAGCTAACCGAGGCGCAGCAACAGGCAAAACAGCAGGCAGCCGCAGAAGCTGAGCAGGCACTCGCGCAAGAACTGGCCGCTCAGCAAGCCAGGCTAGAGGCGCAAAAGGCACAGGAACTGGCGGCGCAGCAGGCAGCCGCGGAGCAGGCCAAACAACAGGCGCTCGCGCAGGAGCTGGCTGCTCAGCAAGCCGAGCTCGAGGCACAAAAACAACGAGAACTGGATGCGGCGCAACAGGCAGCCCGGGAATTGGCACAGCAAGCGGCAGAAGCGGCCGCCGCGGAAGCTGAGCGCGAAGTCATGAAGAACGCAAAAGAGCGCGCGCAGGCAGAAGTCGAAGCGGAACACGCTAAAGAACTGGAGCAGCAGCTGGCCCAGCTGGAGGCAGCGAAGGATGCCGAAATAAAACCATTTCTCGACGCAGAGAAGGAAAGGAAAGAGGCAGAGAAAGTCAGGGAGCAGATCGTCGATAATCTCCTCGAGAACTTCAAGGACTCCGATGAAGGAGACGTGGACATCGACCAGAAGACCGGCAAGGTCAGGATCAACTTTCAGGAATCCTATTTCGTGCGCGGATCTGCCGAGCTTTCAGACAGCATGAAAGACTTGCTCAGGGTCATGATTCCGAAATATGCGAAGAGTATTTACGAAAACGAGGGTGCGGCCAAGCAGGTCGAGTCGCTCAAGATTTCAGGTCTGACGTCGCCGATTTTCCGCGGCAAGTATTTCGACATCAACGATACCTCTCCCGAAGGCGAGGAGGCGCGAGAATACAACTTGAAGTTGAGTAACGATCGCGCGCTCGCCATGTATAACTTCATTTTCGATGCCAATGAAATGGGCGATTACCAGTTTCGTGCGCAGTTGAAAGCCGGCCTGGGTATCGAAGCACTGGGTTACCGGACCGCAACCCCGGTTCCGAGTCATCTGGTGGGAGAAAAGGCAGTCTGTCTCGAGTACGACTGTAAGAAAGAGCAGGCGTCTATTCTGGAATTCCGACTATATTCGGAAATATAAAACTTAAATTTTGATCCTGGCTACGGGTTAGGGGAGCAACAAATGTTCAAGTACGTATTTTTAGGCATTATCGCGGCAACGGTGTATTTCGTGTACTTTCTGGAGGTGCAGTTCACCAACCAGATGATCGGTCGACTGTTTGTTAGTGGCATCGGGGCATGTTTCATCGCGTTCGGAATTTTCAAATTCGGTCTGCATTACAAAATTGCATCGGTCGGCCGCTTCGCGACGGCGTTTTATTACGCGGCTTTCGAGTACAAGAAAGTACAAACGGAGCCGTCGGACCTGTCCTACGTCGACAGCGTACGCCAGCAGGCCGAGGTCGCGCTCGCTGCCAACTTCGATCCGACCTTATCGGCTCACCAGATGGCGATTCCCGTGACCCTCTATTCGGGCAAGGACCCGTATCTCGAGGAGTTGCGTGCCAAGATCAAGGAAGCGGAAAGGCTAAAGCTCCAGTCGCACCAGCTCGATGCCAAGGCGAACATTCTGCTCGACAAAACCCAGGAAGACCTGGTGGAAAAAAACCTGGTAACCGGTCAACAGCCGAAGCTGTTCGATCGCTGGTTCGATATGGTCGAAGGTACCGAAGCGATCATCGAGCTCACCACCAACGAAGTCAAAGAGCAGGGCTATGGCCATTCGCCGGATTACGAAATGATCAGCCGCATTGCGCTCGACCGGAATCCATTCTTCGCCACGACCTACAAGTTTTTTGATTCGGAGGCGATTGCCGGCATCCTCTCCCGTGCACCGTTCATGATTATCCTGGTCGGTATTATCGGTACCTTCGCGGGTTTTTACCTGGCGTTGGCCCAGGGTGGCGATATCAAGGCCGGTGCCGCGGTTGCAATCATCAGCTCGCTGGTAGGCCTGCCGACCGCGTTGTCGATGGAGTATATCAACACCCTGTTTCCGGATCAGGAACGCTACCAGCGGGGGTTCAACACCTATAAAGTCGCGCTGGAAATACTGTTCAATCACGAACAGGAACTTTCGAGCATCCGACACGACCGCAGGCAAGAAGATAAATTACCGGGTTCTTACGCGCCCGGTGAAAGCGACACTTCGCGCTACAGCGGACCTAACTAGAGCCTGATTTCGAGCTCTAAAGTACTAGACTCGACAAAACACGGGTCAGAGAGAAATTGCTCTCTGACCCGTGTTTTTCTTACTACCAGCCAATTTCCTCAAGACCTTTAACGATTGTAGTGATTGCCCGATCCGTTCTTGCCGGGTCCTGGTAGGGTTCCTTCTGCCGAACCCAGTGCTCCCAGAATTCTGCTGAAAAGTGTTTTCCCGTCTGGATATGGCTTATTTCGCTCATTGTTTCAATCAGATCCCGAAACTGTTCGATTCGTCCGGTCGTAAAACAGGCTCTTGCCATAACTCCATATCCTGACAGGCCCTCCAGTTCTCTGAAATTTCTAAGTAGTTCGATTGTTTTTTCCGGCTCCCCGATCTCTTCGTAGGCCCAGGCGAGAAATTCGTCGTACCATTGTTCGTGCAGTGGGTTAAGCCGAATAGCCTGGTTTAGCAGATCGATTGCCCTTTGGTACTCTCCGGTGTAGATGAGCGGTTGGGCCATTTCGGCCAGCAGGCGTGAGTCGCAAAGATTCAACTCACGTGCCCGATTATAGTGATACATTGCGCGAACATAATCCCGCTTGGCAAACAAGTAAGCCCAACCCATCACCCATTGCGAAAGATGATTATCCGGCCATTGCTTTACCGCAATTACGGCATTATCGAACGCAAGCCGAATAGATTCTTCCGGGTCTCCATATTCCCAGTCGAAATCTATGGCATGTTGCCACGCAAGACCTGCATTAAGCGGCAGATCGGTCACCGGGTTACTTTGAATAAGTTTGCTGAATACGGCCTTTGCCATTTCACTAAACTTTTTCCCGGCCTCCCACGGTGGATAAAGGGATCGATGTAACAGGTATCTCCCCTTTAGATAGTGATCATATACACTAAAACTTTCAGCGGGCTTATTGGTCTGTCGGCGTAATTCGGCTTTAGCGATTTGACCGTCTGTCGTCATCAAGGTCGCGGCTATGGAGCGCGTGATTTCGTCACGTATTTCCATAAGTTCTGCATTTGCCCGGTTGTAACGACTGGCCCACAATTGCAGGCCCGTACTTGCCTCGATTAGCTGTGCAGTAACTCGGAATCCCTCTTGACTTAACTGTACGCTCCCGGTCACTACATAGCGCACTCCCAATTTCCTCGCGATACTTCCAAGGCTTTCCGAGTCCGACTTGAATTTGAACGACGATACCTGGGAGATAACAAAAAACTCAGGGGACATGGAAAAGTTTGTAGTGAGATCCTCGGTAACCCCGTCAACCAGGTATTGCTTGTCCTGGTTCGGCATCAGATTGGTAAAAGGCAGAATAGCAATAGATGGCCTGTCGAGAATCTCGTGAGGCGACTGGCTGGAGAATGATTCTGCTGCAGCGGATGGGGAATCTGAACCCGGGTTAGACTGATAAACGTGGATGGGTTCCGAAATGTTTTTCAGCCATTGATGGCCAATCGAATGGAATTGCATGTCAACCTTGTTCCGGATCTCGCTATAGACCCGTTCCGATATGCAAATACCACCAGGTTGAGCCAGGTTTTCTAGCCGTGCTGCAATATTAATATCGTTTCCGTAGATATCGTCAGGCTCGACGACTACGTCACCAAAATTGATCCCGATGCGCCAAACCATTTGACGGCTCGGTGGTAGATTCTGGTTTTGTATCTTGAGTTTTTGCTGAATATTAATGGCACATTGAACTGCCCCGATAATGCTTGGGAACTGTGCCAGCAAAGCATCACCGGCTATCTGCGTAATCTTGCCATTATTCGAGGCGACTTCTGTATCGATTACCGATTGGCGCTGTTCGCGCATTTGGCGATGAGTTTCTCTTTCATCTTCGCCCATCAGCCGGCTGTAGCCGACCATATCTGCCATGAGAATTGCAACCAGGCGGTGCTCGAAAATACCACCTTCAACGGCTGCGTCCTGCCGGGGCAAGGCCAGATCGTCCGAGTTTCCCACTTACACTCTCCACCCCGTGATAAATCAGGGCTGTTTAAGCATTCCTAAGAGGTGCACCAAAATTCTTTTTTCACACTCGAAAAACTCGCGCCATTCTTCTGAATAAACCGGTTCAGGGTCAGACGCAGCAATGTAAGCTTCAAGTTGTTTACATTCCGCTTCCATATCTGTTCTTATCCCGACAGCTTGTTTTTTCCCAGAGCCAGCGACATTCTGATTTGTATCGGATCGTTGGGTCAGGAAATTTGCCCAGCTATCTGCGATGTATCTGCCAGCACCCGTGAAATGATCTTTATTGTAACTGTGTATGAATTTCACCAGCTCTCGCAAAAGCTCATTTTCATTATCTAGAGTTTCTTCAACGTCTTTTTCACTCATGGAAAATCTCCTTATATGTGGACAGTTTCCGACGGCAAATACCTTGTTGCGCAGATGTCGTTAGTTTTACGTGCTGTAAAAACATTCCGGAAACCGGGTTTAGTAGTGTGAGAGTAAATCCCTTTACCATAAAGATCAAAAGGTATTGAATCGCTGTTTGCTTTGCCTTTTATCCTTTTTACCGTGAAATCGGAGTATCTTTACCTCTCGCGTCTGAATATTTCGCAGGATTGCTCTTGTTATCGGTCAATTCCTACTAACACGCAAACCGATTTTCAGACACCCTTGGACTGGGTAGCAGCAGCTTGAATTGAATAGGCAGGTTGCTTGATTACAGTCGGAAAACCGGCCTGCGGCGGCCCTTGATCAATCGGCAACAGGTTCGCTGGCTACACAATAGCTTTTTCTTTCAGGCAGGGAAGCACCCTTATTAACTGCCACGGGTACTCGATGGCCCATTCGGAGGGAATTTTGATACCCACCATTTGAATGAAAATATCTAAATATATTCAGCTAGTAGCTCGGTTAAACCGTCTACCGATTTAACCGTCAGAACACGTTGATTCTGTTCAATCAGGCCTGTACGAGTCAGTTCATTCAATTCCCTGGTTACTGCTTCACGATGAGTGTTCACTCGATTTGCGATTTCTCTGTGGGTCGGGAAATCAGGAATGACGGCGGTATCTTCGCCGGACATGCTCTCACGGGCAAGACGCAGCACTTCCATGCGAACCCGGTCTTTAACATCAAGGGCCCCGTACTGATAAACACGATTGATCAGGAAACGAACCATCCTCGCGAGACGCTTTAGCGTGGCCGCTGCTACGCTCGGGTATTGATCGACAAGGTTCCAATAGTCGCTTCTCGACATCAGGCCGATGTTTGCAGATTCCAGCGTGATTACATTTGCTGCACGGGGCAATTGATCAATGGCCGATAATTCACCGAACATTTCTCCGGGGCCCAGTTCCTGATAGGAGATTTCTTTCCCGGAAAAGGAAAACATAGTGACCCTAACGAGTCCTGATGCCATTAAATATATCTCGTCGTTTTCAGCCAGGTAAGAGATGACCTCTGTTCCTTTTCGATACTGTTTCCATTTTACCAGGCCCGCAACGTCTCTAATGGCCTCATCATCCAGGAATTTAAATAGTTCAATTCTTCGCAGTGCTTCTCCTGCATCAAATTTATTCGGCGGACTATTTTTCATGCGCTCGGATGTACTTAAACATTACCTGGCTCTCTAACGCATAACATTCTACAGATTAATAAGTGCTTTTCTGCGGAAGAATTCTGTTTGTTTGCGCGCTGCAACAGTCAGGCAAAGACCAATTGCGAGTTATTACGCTGCTTCAGCCTACTCATCACATACGACTTCTATCGTTGCGTTGCAAGGATTCATCTCATTCGGTGTGTGGGTAATACCACATACAAAGCTCCCGATATTTTGAAAATAGAGTGAGTTACTTTTACTTGCATAGATTTTCTACAGGTAAAGGTCCTGGCACGAAATCTTCAAAGGAAGCTTTGATACTACTGGAGGGCAAGTTAATGAGACCGTTTATCCAAAATGCAGTTGCATATTTAATGGAAGGAGCGGAGACCCATCAAACAGCGGCAACTGACAATTCACCTGATGCCATCGTTTCAGGCTACAGCTACCCGCTGACTAAGACTGAAGAGGAAATGTCTCCACAGCGCTGTGATCATCGGCAGGTTGGGATTCTCTGCGCAGACATTGCCGATTACACGCGACTTACCGAACAGGATGTAGAGGGTACTCGTCATCGCCTGGTCGAGGGCATGAAAATTATGGAAGCTTATATTGCCGCCAATAAGGGCAGGGTCGTACATACGGCTGGCGATGCCATTCTAGCTGAGTTCAAGGACGTCGACAGGGCGTTGCACTGCGCGGTTAATGTGCAGCTGGCAGCACGAGAATTGAACGCCCGGTTTCACGTGAGTGATCAGCTGCTGTTTCGAATCGGCGTTAATTTCGGCGACGTAATCGCTGAAAACGATGACATCTACGATAACGCCGTAAATCTGGCCGCCAGGCTCGAAAATCTTGCCAATAGCGGAGGTATCTGTGTCTCCGAGTCGGTTCGTCTGGAACTGGAAGATAACCCTGCTTTCAAGTTTGTCGCCCTGGGTAAGCAATAAGTCAAAAACATTAATGACCCGGTGCAGGCCTTCTGGATTGAAATTGATACACAGGAAGTCGTCGATGCCGAATTTACGCGTTCGTTAAAGGTATCAACAGTGGCTTTATGAGTAGTCACTCCGGTTATCGGGACTGTCGCTTCTCTCCGGGGCGCGGTTCCGATTCTTTTAACCAGTGAAAGCTTGTTGTTGCTCCTCACCTGGTGGGTGGTAACTCTACTGTGACTATCCTCGATGCAGTTAACGCCGGGTGCGTTTGCGCAACAGGAATTGCGCCGTCATCAATAGAAACAAAGACGCTGCCAGTACCATGGTGCCGATCGCGTTTACTTCGGGTGTGATGCCGCGGCGTATCGACGAGAAAATATAAATGGGGAGCGTCGTATTGGCGCCGGCCACGAAAAAGGAAATGATGAAATCATCGAAGTTGAAGGTAAGACTGAGCAGGAAGCCTGCCAGTATGGCCGGGTATATCTGTGGCAGGGTGACCTGGTAAAAGGTACGCCAGGGCGTTGCATACAAATCCATCGAGGCTTCGATCAGCGCGCGATCCATGCCGGCAATTCTGGCGCGCACCAGTATGATTACCAGCGACATGGTAAACAGCGTGTGGGCCGCAATCACCGAGACATAGCCCATACGTAATTTCGGTGGCTTGGCGCCTTCAGGCCAGATGGAAGCCAGTAGCGGGTTCAGGAAATCAAACACCGTCACCAGCGCCACCAGCGTGGCAATGCCGATAACGATGCCGGGTATCATCACGGAGATATAAATCAGGCCATCGAACAGGACTCGCGGGGTTCCTTTCAGGCGCTGCAGGGCCAGGGCTGCCGCGGTACCCATCAGGCTTGACAAAATTGCTACCGAAAAGGCGACGATCAGGCTGGTGACGAAGGCGTCGCCGACAAACGGATTCGACAGCGCTTTCCCGTACCACTGGATAGAGAGCCCCCTCAGCTCGCTGGCATGCCGCCCGGCATTGAAACTGAACAACACGATGATGCCGATGGGCACATAGAGAAACAGGAACACGGCGATGGCGTAAATTCGCATGATTTCTGATCCCTTTACATCAGGGACTCGTCACGACCGGTCTTGCTGCGCATAACCATGCGCATATACAGGCTGACGGTAATCAGCATGATCACCACCAGGGTGACAGAAACGGCCGCGCCGAAAGGCCAGTTGCGTGATTGCAAGAACAGGTCCACCAGCGCATTGCCAATAAAGAAGACCTTGCCGCCCCCGAGAAATGCCGGGATCAGGAATTCTCCCATCAACAGGATAAACACCAGCATGCACCCCGTTGCTATGCCCGGCATGGATAGCGGCAGCGTGATTTGCATGAAGGTTTTAAACGGGGAACTGCCCAGGTCGCTGGAGGCTTCCAGCAGGGTTTTGTCCAGTTTTTCCAGCGATACAAAAATCGGGAACACCATTAACGGCAAGTAGCCATAAACGATGCCGACCAGTACGGCTCCCGGTGTGTTGATCAGTCTGACGCCCTCGATGCCGATGAATTCCAGCAGGGTCGGGATGCCGCGGCCGCCAAGAATGAAAATCCAGGCATAGGTGCGTACCAGCAGGCTGGTCCAGAACGGAACAATCACCAGTACGAGCAGCATGAGTTTGAAACGCCGACTCACGCGCAGGGCCAGGTAGTAGGCAAGCGGGTAGGCTACCAGCAGGCTCAACAGCGTGCCTGCCGGGGCAATAACCATCGTGTTCTGGAAGGCCTTCAGGCGTGACGGCAGATTGGCATACTGTTCCAGGGTGAAACCCGCGGCGTAACCGCCTACCGCCGCGCGTTCTCCGAAACTGAACACCAGGATGACGATGAGAGGGAAGATCAGCATAAAAAAATCACATCGAAGTCGGCGCTAACAGCGCTGCCGTCAACCAGCGGTTCGGCTTGTTATCTACTTTCATCGTCATCCATCGGTCAGATGAAAATCGGCATCAGGCGGACTTGAATCGCGCCATCACCTCGGCCCGGATCGGGTCGGTCAGCGTCTGCGCCGCACCGAACTCGAGGCCGTTCATCAGGTTTTCTGCCGGATGCAGAATCGGGTCGCTACCCAGTGAGTCAGGTTGCAACGCAATCGCGCGCGAATCGGTCGGGGCGTATCCATGCACCGCCGCATCACGCGCCTGCACGTAGGGATCCTGCATGAAATTAATAAACGCATAAGCGGCATCCAGGTGCGGCGCTTCCTTGGGAATGGCGTAGAAGTCGGTCCAGATCTCGCCGCCGTCGGTCGCAATGACATAATCCATTTCCGGCATATCGTTTTTCAGCTGGGTGCCGTCTCCATTCCAGCAGATCGACATCCAGGCATCGGTGCTGCGCATACCCGGCTGATAATCAGAGGTGATGGCAAACAGATGCGGCTTGGACTTGATCAGCAATGCTTCGGCCTCGGCCAGTTCCTTGGCGTCGATGGAATTGAACGAATACCCCAGGGCGCATAAAGCGGCACCTATGGTGGTTAGCTGGTAGTCATGCAGGATGGTATGCCCGGAGCCTTTGCCCATGGTGACGTCAAAGAAGTCTTTCCAGGATTTCGGTCCGCTCTTGATTTTTTTGGTGTTGACGATAAACCCGGTGGTGCCCCAGTTCTTCGGCACGCAGTAAACCTTGCCATTCACCGTGGCCGGGCCCGCGAATTTGGGATTGTTCGCGTCCGGGTCGTAGTTCGGGATGCGCGACAGATCAAGCTCCTGGATCAGGTCCAGCTCGACATAATTCGAGATGGTGTAGTTGGTCGGTACGAAGACGTCCCAACCGGTGCCGCCCGCCTGCAGCTTGGCCAGCATTTCTTCGTTCGACCCGAACGCGTTGACCTGGATATTAACGCCTGTCATTGCCGAAAATTCATCCAGGTTGACCTGGTTCTGGTAGTTCGGCCAGGTAGAGAATACCATTCGATCACCCAGGTCGCCGAAGGCATGGGCCTTGCCCGACCATAGCGAGGGCATGGCTGTCCCCATAACGGTCATTGCAGTACCCAGTCCGGTTACGCCCAGGAAATGTCGACGCGTGATTGAGCCTTTCTCATAGCTGCGAAAATACTGCATGAATTTCTTCGCGGTTATTGGCTTGTTGTCATCACTTTTACTCATTGTCTTGTCCTCATGGTTGTCGATCCGTTAATTTTTAAGCGGCCGTGACTGACGGATTTACAGTCCAGCCTCATGCGTCTCCAAGTATCAGCGCTGCCTCCGGTTTCCAGCTGATTTCGACCTTGTCGCCGGGTGCGAAACTTCTACTCGTACTTTCAATATATTTCGGGGTTAACACCATTACGTCGCCGTAGCCTTCGGTTGCGACCAGGTATTCGGAGTGCTCGCCGAGGAATATCCGGTTCATCACCTGGCCCGGTATGGCGATACTACTGGAATTACTTTCTTTATCTGCCCCACTGATAGAGATCATTTCAGGACGCACGGCCACGCTGGCGTTCGTCCCGTTGGCCAGCGATGCGGTGCCTTTTGGCTGTGTGCCGACCAGCATATGACCTGAATCACATTTGACCGTAACGCGAGAGTCACTGCTTTCGGCGACGATGCCGTTGAAGAAATTGGTCTTGCCGACAAAATCGGCCACGTAACGACTGGTCGGTTCGTCGTAGAGTTCGCGCGGGCTGCCGGACTGAACGATTTTGCCATCGCGCATGATACAAATCAGATCACTCATCGATAGTGCTTCTTCCTGGTCATGCGTTACCAGGATGAAGGTAATCCCCACTTCGCGTTGCAGGGTTTGCAGTTCGATTTGCATTTCGCGTCGTAGCTTGCGGTCCAGTGCCGCCAGCGGCTCGTCGAGTAACAGGCAGGTCGGATGGTTGATCAGTGCCCGGGCCAACGCGACTCTTTGTTGCTGGCCGCCGGATAATTCCCAGGCCCTGCGCTTGCCGTAACCACTCAGCCGCACCATTTCCAGGGTTTCATCGACCCGTTTGTTGATCTCCTGCTTGCCCGGTTTCGGATTGCGCTGTCGCAGGCCGTAACCGATATTCTCGGCTACATCCATATGCGGGAACAGGGCGTATTGCTGGAAGACCATGTTTACCGGGCGCTTGTGGGAAGGAACACCCACCACGGAGTTGCCGCTGATGAAAACATCGCCTTCGGTGGGTTGATCGAAGCCGGCGATTAATCGCAACGAGGTGGTTTTACCGCAGCCGGATGGACCCAGGAAGGTGAAAAAGGCGCCGCGTTCGACGGTTAGCGACACGTTGTCGACAGCGACAACGTCTTCAAACCGTTTGGTGACGTTGCGAAACTCGATATCAAGTTCGCTCGAATCACTGGATTGATTGGGCAATTCGATCCCCCGGCAAGTGTGTTTCTCCAGTTTTGGATTTTATTCTTGAGTTTTGCAGCCTGATCAGTCTACCATGCAGATTCGAAAAATGTACAAAATTTATCGATTTCAAGGCATATACCAGAAAAACGAATAATTGCTGCGACTTTCACGACATGGCTTTGAGTATAAAAGACCATTATGGCTAAAAAACCGGAGCGGGTAAAAAAAATCGACCTGGGGAACCCGACCTGGATATCGCTCTTGTCCCGGTGTATTGATTCGATCAGCAGCGAAACCTTTCCCGATCGTCTGGTCGCCGCACTCAAATCTATCACCGATTTCGATTACTCGGTAGCCTTCGTATATCATCGAAATGAAAAGCCAGTCAGCCTGTACGACACGTTTTCGGATGCTGAACGGGTAGTATTTGTCGATGATTATCTGAAGGGACCCTATCTGCTCGATCCGTTTTTCAAGGCCTGCGAGCGCAGGGTCGATAGCGGTCTTTATCGACTGCGGGATATCGCACCCGATCGTTTTTTACAGAGTGAGTATTATCGCTCTTACTACGTGCGTACCGGTCTCGCCGAGGAAATCTGTTACACCTTTTACCTGCACAACGATGTGGCCGTGGTGATTTCGTTAATGCGCTCGGGAGACAGTCAGCGCTTTTCGGCACGCGAATTCAGGTTACTGGAAAGTGTGGCGCCGATTGTCAGTAGCCTGGCGCAACGCCAATGGCAGGACGTGCCGGGCTGGTTTGGAGATGGGACGGCCGAGCAGGGAAAAGCCGACAATCGCTCCGTTATCGAAAATACCGTCGGTGCTGTTTTCGGTCCGCGGATTACGCCGCGGGAAACCCAGGTAGTCGCGCAGGTGCTCGAAGGGCATTCCTCGGAGTCGATTTCGAAAAGCCTCGGAATATCTACCGGCACAGTAAGAATTCACCGGCGTAATATTTACGCGAAGCTCGACATTTCGTCACAGCAGGAGCTGTTTTCAATCTTTTTTCAGAAAATCAGAACGGTGCGTGCATAGCGCCTGCGGCTGGGCGCGAATCAGCCGGCGAAGCGAGTTTCTGCAAGACCCTGAATACCGAGACCGTGAATGGCAAACAGTCCGCCCGCCTGGGGCGACTCGTCACGTTCACCATCGTATTCGCCGCCGATGGTGGTGACATAGAGCACGTCGTGATCATCACCACCGAAGATCAGGCTGGCGACCCACTGGATCGGTAGTTCAATAACCCGATCGACTGCGCCATCCGGGCTGATTCGGCGAATGCTGCCACTGTCGAAATGTGCACTCCAGAGGTAACCTTCGGCGTCGACCGTGCCTCCGTCTGGATAGCCGCCCGACCCGGCAGTCGAGAGGAAGGTCCGGCGGTTGCTGGCGTCGCCGTTTGAAATGTCGTAATCGTAAGCGAAAATCGCATCCCTGTAGGAATCCGATATGTAGAGCGTGCCGTTGTCCGGACTCCAGCAGGGGCCGTTGGGGCAAATCATGCCGCCGTCGAGCTTGCTGCAGTCAAGATTACTGTCGAGCCGGTATATTGCGCCGACGGCATCGCTTGAGCCGGTGTGCATGCTGACGGCTATCAAGCGGCCCTGGCGGTCGACCTTGCAGTCATTGAAGCAAAGCTCATCCCGACCCGCTTCGGGTTCAGTGATAACGGTAGTCTTGCCCGTTTCGAAATCGAAACTGTGGAAACCGTGATCCATGACGAGTATGGCGCCACCGTCAGTGCGCAAAGCCAGCGAGCCGAGGTAATCACATGCCACATCCCAGCGTTTAATGCTGGCGTCTCTCGGGTCATAGCAAAGCACAGCGCAGCCCAGGCTATCGACGAAGTAGAGCACTCCTTCCCTCGAATCCCAGATCGGGCTCTCGCCAAGTTGGTAACGTTCCTTGCCAATACGTTCGATGCTCATATCGCTCCCCGGCCTTTGTCAGTTTGCAGGTTGTTTGTGTCATCATCCGACAGAGTTTCGGTATTTGCAATATTCAGCCGGGTGGTCCTTGCTTTCCTGTTAGGGAATGCCAGTAACAGATCGGTTAGTCGCCGAAGTTCGAAGCGGATTATTATTGCTGTTATCATTTTAAAAATCGCAAGTAACCCTGTATGGAGATCAATCAAAATGAAGAGAATTGTAATCTGTGCTGACGGTACCTGGAACCGTCCGGAAGAGGATCTGGAGAAGAATTTCCCGACGAATGTTTTAAAGCTTGCGTGCGCGATAAAACCAGGGGACAAAGACGTTCCTCAACAGGTTTTTTATGACTGGGGAATCGGTTCTTCCCATGACCGGGTTATTGGCGGGGCGACCGGCAGGGGTCTGCATAAAAACATCATGGACAATTACCGGTATATAGTTCAGAACTATTCACCTAATGATGAAATATACCTGTTCGGCTTTAGTCGTGGGTCATACACGATCAGATGCCTGTGTGGTTTGATCAACAACTGCGGGATATTAAAGCGGCCACATGCGTCCCTGATTCAAAAGGCATTCGATCACTACAAGAAAAGCGGACCGAAACACGCGCCTAAAGGCGAAAAATCGGTGGAGTTCCGTAAAAACTTTTCGCATCCCTCGCGCAAGATTAAATTCGTAGGCGTTTGGGATACTGTCGGGGCGATGGGAATTCCAATTTCATTTCTCGGCCTGTTCGAGGACAAGGATGAGTTTTATGACACTAAAATCGGCAGTAACGTTGATTTTGCCAGGCATGCCATGGCTATAGATGAGCACCGGGAAGATTTCAAACCTACGATCTGGGAACCTCGCCCTGAAGTCGATATCAAGCAGGTCTGGTTTGCGGGCGCCCATGCCGATATTGGCGGTAGTTACAAGCCGGATGGTGACGGTACGCTGCTATCGGATTTCCCGCTCCTCTGGTTGATTGACGAATCCCGCAAGATCGGACTGAAAGTCGAACCTCACCTAGTTAACTCCATAAAGCCTCACTATAACTCCACGCTGCATAAATCGAGGCGGTCTTTCTATAGAGTCAAGAAGGCGTACTATCGATCGATCGAACATGGCAAAAGCGACGTATTCATACATCAATCGGTAAAAGATCGATGGGACGCTAACAAAAAATATCGACCCAAAAACCTGCAGGCATATCTGGGTGAATCAGAAAACTGGCCATTACCTCTTGTGAAAATTTAAGTTCCAGCAGAGGTCTGGAACGACCGCAGGGGAGAGCGACTTTTAAAGCCAGTTACTCGCGAGACTCACGTTACTACAGCTCTCATTTCACCGGATGTAGGAAGCTGGCGGTCACGACATAAACGGATTAAACTCCCCGGCCCATGATGCCTTTTCTCCCGGTCAAATCACGCTGGTTCAGAATTACCTCTGTTACCGTCATTCTATGCCTCGTCGTGCTGCTTGGTACGCCGCTTCTGGCAAGATACCTGGCGCAACAATGGCTGCTGGAGAATGGCGGCGAGCAGGTCCTGTTTGAAGACGTCGACCTGAATTTCTTTACCGGGGAACTGGGTCTGCGAGGCCTCGAGGTCACGGTCGATGACGAAACCACGCTGCTTTTCGATTACGTGGGTCTGGACCTGGACTGGTGGCCACTGCTGCAGCGGCAGGTGGATGTGCAATCCCTGCAATTGAAGGGTTTGTACCTTGTTATCGACAATCGGCAGCCGGAAGCGGCGCGCGTCGGGGGTATCCGCTTACCCGGCCCCGGTGCTGACAGTGAGCCGCCGGCAAAAGAGCCGAGCGCATGGTTGTCCGGTATCGAAACCCTGACCCTGCAGGACTTCCATATTCTCATTCGGGATTCCAGATTCGAGCTGGACGTCGCTCTTGAGTACCTGCGTCTCAACAGGATGGCGCAATGGACGCCGGAAAAAGCGGCCGTGCTTGAGTTCGCTGGCAGAATCAATGATGCGCCCGTCGAGTTGAGCGGTGAGCTCGCCCCTTTTGCCGGGCAGCCCCGTTATGACCTTGACCTGTCGGTTGAAAAGTTGCAGGTGGGCGCATTCCGAAAACTGGCCTCACCTCCGATCGATGAATTGTCCGGGCTATGGTCCTATGCCGGCAAACTTACCTTAGAGCAGACGGGGCCTGCACTAAAGTTGAATCATACGGGCAAAACCCGGATCGAGTCACTGCTCCTGGTGCTGGCTGAGGCGGGACTGGAAACTTCGATCGGGCAGTTTTCCCACGACGGTAAGCTGGCATTCGAACAGTCAGGAACCGAGCTCCGCGTGGACGAGGGCGGTGAAATCTCGGTTGAAGCACTGCGCCTGGCGATGCGCGAGGCGGGGATAGAAACCTCCATCGATCAGTTTTCTATCAACGGCGATTTGGCCTTCGCGCAGACGGAGTCCGCACGCGAGTTGAGTCAGACGGGTAAAACCGCGCTCGGGTCGTTGCGCCTGGTGCTGGGTGAAGCCGGAGTTGAAACCTCGGTCGGGCAGTTTTCCCATGACGGCAAGCTCGCATTCGCACAGTCAGGAACCGGCCTCCGCCTGGATGAGGGCGGAGAAATCGCGGTTGAGACACTGCGCCTAACGATGCGCGAGGCGGGAGTGGAAACCTCGATCGGTGAGTTTTCTCACAGCGGCGAGCTGGCATTCGAACAATCGGGTGAGGCGGTTTCGCTGCAACAGGAAGGAGCTATAAGTCTTGCTCTCCTGGACGTCAGCCTTCAACAGCCTGCCCTCGATGTCAACAACAGCAAGCTGGAACTGACGACGAAACTCAACTATTCCGACTCTCCTGCTGGCGCCGAAATGCAGCTCGCTTCCGACATTGCATTGCAAGACCTCGATATCAAGGCCAGCGAGGGTAAGGTCAACCTGGTCAGCGCCGAGACTCTGACGATTGACGAACTGCTGTTCCAGGGGGCTGACCAGGTCTCGATCAAAACCATCAGCTCGGAACAGATCCAGGTCGGAAAGGTCTCGGATGGGGAGGCAGACGAACCGCAACCGCTTGTGCGCAGCGAAAAGTTACAGATTGCGAAGTTGTCGCGGGCCGGGAACCTGCTCGCCATCGACAGCGTGGTCTTTGAGGGTTTTCACAATCGTATGGTTCGAGACAAGGATGGCAATCTGGAAGTCATGAGCTTTATTGGTTTAATCGGGAACCTCAATACACCGGCTACAAACGCCGAAGAAACCGACGCGGCGACGCCGGCAAATGAGGGTGAGGACGAGCAGGCTGAACCGCTCAACCTGTCGATTGGTAGTATCAGGGCTTCCGAGGGAAGCAGCCTTACTTTCATCGATGACAAGGTAAAACCACCCTTCGCTACAACTGTGATATTCAAGGAAATCTCGCTCGAGCAAATCGATACCCGCAAACCCGCGCAGGAGAGTCCGTTGCGGCTCGACGGTGCAATCGGCAAATACACGCGGCTTGCGCTTGGCGGTAGCGTGAAACCTTTTCTCGAATCGCCAGGCCTCGACCTTAGCGGGCAAATTGAGGCCCTCGATCTACCCGCGCTAACTTCATATACCTGGGAGAGCATGGGCCTGCAGGTGGACAGCGGCACGCTGGACGCCGACCTGAAGTTTGCCAGCGAAGACGAGGTCCTGAACGGTAAGGTGGATCTTGTATTGCGCCAGCTGGAACTGGGCAAGGTCGACAGCGAGGAGGGGCTGCAAAGCAATTTCCTGGTGCCGATAGATACTGCGCTGAATACCCTGCGCGACAGCAGCAACACCATCAGACTGACTATTCCCGTCGAGGGAGATACGAAAGATCCGAAGTTTGATGCGAGCGATGCCATCAACCAGGTTCTCACCACCGCTATGAAAACCGGAGCGCTGAGTTACCTGCAGCATACCCTTCAGCCCTTTGGAGCATTGATAGCCGCTGCCCAGTATGCCGGAGAAGCCGTTACCCGGGTGCGCCTGAATCCCCTGGAATTCGAGCCGGGGCAGGCAAGCTTGACCACGACCGCTGAGGACTACCTGTCGAAAGTTGCGAAAGTTATGCAGGAACGGCCTGAAATCGACATAAAACTCTGTGGCGTTGCGGTTTTGCAGGACCATGTATTTTTCCAGGATCAACAGGATCAACAGGATCAACAGGATCAACAGGATCAGCCTGTGGATGACGGTATAGCCGCCGCACAACCGTCAGCAGAAATTACGCTAATCGATGAGCAGAAGCTAACCGATATTGCAACGTCGCGCGCAGCCGTGATCAAGGATTATATGGTCGAAAAGTACCAGGTTTCTGCCAGTCGCCTGGTTGGCTGCCGCGCGCGTATCGAAAACGACCCGCCAGACGCCAACCCGCGCACCGATCTGCTTATCTGATCAGCACGAGGTCAGCAAGTATTTATTGCGTGACAGCATTGCGGCAGGAGATGGATAAGTCGGTTACGACGCAATGTCAGCTGTCCGGGATCCCGCGGCCGGTTTTCACCAGGGTATGCTGTCACCGTTAAACTCGATGAATTGACCGTTTTGAGCGGGCCCTGCGGTTTGAAGAATGCTTTTTAACCCGGAAACACTCTGTGCGGTGCTGATTTCTGCATTGGGGCCGCCCATTTCAGTTTGCACCCATCCCGGGTGGAGACTTATTGCACTGATGCCACGGTCTGACAGGTCAATGGAGAGACTTTTGACGACCTGGTTTACTGCCGTTTTGGAACTGCGGTAAACGTAGCTGCCGCCACTGCTGTTATCCGCGATACTGCCTACCTTGCTGCTGATCACCGCTACCAGTTTTTGCTGGCTGGCCGCCACCTGCTCGACAAACGCCTGCACCAGCATCAGCGGTGCAATCGTATTGACCTCGAGCACCTGCCGCCATTCCTGCGCATCCACCTCACCAAAGCCGACGCCTTTCGAACCATAGATACCCGCATTACTCAGCAATATATCAATAGGCCGGTTAGCCAGCTGATCTGCCAGGGCGGTCATCTGTTGGTAGTCAGTGACATCCAGCGCATGCAATTCAATGGCCAGGCCTCGTTCGCTGAGCGCCTGCAATTGCCCGGCATCGGCAGGGTTTCTGCAACAGGCGAGCACTATCCATCCATCCTCGGCAAACTGTCGGGCTAACTCCAGGCCGATGCCACGATTGGCGCCAGTAATCAAAATAGTCGGATCTGCCATAAAAAATATCCTCGGTTTACCTGCGAATTATCATAAATACGATACCGTTCGACCCAGGTCATCCTGCAAAACGATAGCAGCGCTCAATCACAACCCGGGGTCGACAAACTCCAGCGAGACCGGTTAATGGTATACTGTCGCGAAAATTACTCAAATCACCGGTACCCGTGACGATTTCACGGGATAAACAGCGGTTGATCTGTAAGCAAGGGTGCAGCGTTATGAAATTGACTAACACTTTGATATACATGTTGTTTTTACTGCCCATTTCGTCTGTGTTTGCCGCTGAAGAGGTGAAAACCCTTAACATTGGGGCGGCAAAGGTTTCCTACAATTACCAGCCAACCGATACGGGTGTGGAAACCCTGACACTGGTGGCACTGGTCTCTGAAACCAATAATTCGTTGCGCGGGCTGAAAAATATGGATCAACGCCGCCTGAGCAAGCTCGGGCAATTGATTTACCAGTGCAAACTGATGCTTTACAAGAACGATAAGAGTAATAGTGCTATCGATGCAAAGGCGCCCATCCTGATCTCCAAGAACTATAGTTTGTTTACCGGTGTGGACCTGCCGTTGGCCCCCGATGAGCGCGTGGGTATCCAGGCCGAGGCGCTGCAAACGGTGGATCAGAAGAGTCTGTTCAGCCCCACCCTGGGCGACGCAGAAACTCTCAAGAAAAAGTGGGAGACCCTGGACGGAAGTTCCACGGTCAACCTGAAACAGCTTAATGTCAACATGTTGCACGAAACCGATTTGATTTCGACCTCGGAAAGTATCGATATCGTTGCCCGCTTCCCGATATTCCAGCTGGAAAAGCCGGTGTCGCGGTGGATCTATAATTTTAACCTGAGAGATTTCAAGCAGGCGATCCGGCATATCGATGAAAACTGTACACCGACCAGGTTCGTAGAGTTGGTCAGGTAAAACTCCCGGCCGGGGAAATGAACACATTAGTTCTCTCCGAAATATAATAAATTACGGTTTAAGCAGAAAGAGAGCACCTCGATAGTTAGTAAGCTAACTGTCAGCACTATCCTTTGTCTTAGCTGTTTCCTGAATGATCAGCGCGACTGATCCAAAACCGTGTCTGGACCGTAAAAAGCCCCTAATTACCCTATGTCTATTACTGGATCGACGATGAATAACGCATTGCTGGATAAATTTAAAGCTAACTTCAAAGACTTGCAGCAAGCCGACTGGAGTCAGCTTGGCCAGTTTTACGCCGACAATATAATGTTCAAGGACCCTGTGCACGAAATTCGTGGACTGGTGATACTCGAGGATTATTTCACCTCGTTGTGCTCAGACCTGCAGGACTGTCGTTTTGAATATCTGGATCAGGTGGTGTCGGATAATGCCGCCTACCTTAAATGGATAATGCATTTCCGGCACCCGAGGTTCGGCAACGAAATCATCGATGTGCGCGGTGTCAGTCACCTGCGCTGGGACGACAAGATCGAATTCCATGAAGACTTTTATGATATGGGCGCGATGTTGTATGAACAGTTGCCGGTGCTCGGCAACGTGACCCGCTGGCTTAGATTGCGACTGGCGAGCTAGGCTCATGACGCAAGCAGAGACGACAAGCGGAAATCAGGGCAAGGTAATCTGGGTCACTGGCGCAAGCAGTGGCCTGGGACGAAGCCTGGCTTTGGCCTTAGCGGCGCAGGGGCACAGTGTTATCGCCAGCGCGCGCGATGAAGCGTCCTTGTCATCATTGAAAAAATCCAGTCCGTCGATAATGGCGCTGCCCTGCGATATCACCGACGAGAGCAGTTTGCAGGCGGCGCGGGAAAAAATATCGGCCAGTTTTTCGGGCCTGGACCAGGTTATCCTGAATGCAGGCAACTGCGAATATCTCGATTTCCCCGAGCCTGACTGGAGCGCTATCCGGCGGGTGATGGAGGTTAATTATTTCGGCACCGTAAATTGCCTGCAGATTGCGCTGCCGTTACTGCGCAAAAGCGTAGCCACCCGACCCCATATCGTTGTGGTTGCGTCCCAGGTGACCAACGCACCCTTCGCAAGGGCCGAAGCTTACGGGGCCTCCAAGGCGGCTTTGCAGTATTTTTATGACAGCCTGCGTATTGATCTGGCCCCTGAAAATATTGATGTCAGCGTGGTCAACCCCGGGTTTGTCGATACGCCGCTGACCCGTAAAAATGATTTCGATATGCCGTTTTTAATGGACGTCGAGGACGCCGCACAGCGCATCATCAAGCAAATCGCGCCGAGACCCCGAAGCTACAGCTTCCCGAAAAGGCTGCGGGCGTTACTACTTATTTCCAAATTGTTGCCTGGGACTTGGCAGAAAATGGTTTCCCGCGACATCGGCAAGTCAGAGCCGTCATCACAACCCACCCAGGATAGCAAGCTATGAAGATCGCGATTATAGGCGCAGGCATTTCCGGCCTGACGGCAGCTTATTACTTACGCCAGAAACACGAAGTAAGCGTATTTGAAGCCGCCAACAAGATCGGCGGTCATACCGCCACGGTCGATGTCAGTCACCAGGGACGCGACTACGCGGTCGATACCGGTTTTATCGTGTTTAACGACTGGACTTATCCCAACTTCATCGAGCTAATGGATGAACTGGGCGTTGACTCCCAGCCTACCGAGATGAGCTTTAGCGTGCGCTGTGAAAACACGGGGATCGAATACGGCGGCAATAACCTGAATGCAATGTTCGCCCAACGCGGCAACCTGCTGCGTCCGTCCTTTCACAAAATGCTAATGGACATCCTTAAATTCAACCGCGAGGCAATCCGTGACCTCGACAAAGGTAGTATTCCCCAGGACGCGACGCTGGGCGAATACCTGCGTGCGAACCGGTATGGCGAAGCGTTCGTGTACCAGTACATATTACCGATGGGTTGTGCGATCTGGTCTGCGTCAACCGAGCGAATGATTGATTTTCCGCTGCGCTTCTTCGTGCAGTTTTTCAAGAATCATGGTCTGCTGAGCGTAAATAACCGTCCGCAGTGGCGGGTGATCAAGGGTGGCTCGAGGACTTATCTCGATCCCCTGACTGCTGGATTCAGCGAGTCGATCGAGCTCAGCGCCAATATCGAGCGGGTTCGGCGCCTGGGAGAAACGGTGGAGTTGATTATGACCGACGGAAGAGTGTTGACCTATGACCATGTCGTGCTGGCCTGCCACAGCGACCAGGCCCTGTCGCTGCTGGGTGATGCGTCGCTGGCCGAGCGCAGTACACTGAGGGCAACACCTTACCAGGATAATGAGGTAGTATTGCATACCGACGAGGAGCTTTTGCCGCGCAGGAGAGTCGCCTGGTCAAGCTGGAACTACCTGCTGCGCGATCGTTTCCAGGAAAGAGCGATACTGACTTATAACATGAATATACTTCAGGGCATCAAATCCGATTCGACATTTTGCGTCACCTTGAATGCCACCGACTCGATTAATCCGGCAAAAGTAATCGAGCGATTCAACTACAGCCACCCCGTATTCTCACTGGATTCGGTGCAGGCAGCCAGTCGCATAGATGATATCAACGGCAATAACAACACCTGGTTTGCGGGCGCCTGGCTGGGTAACGGTTTCCATGAAGACGGTGTAGTCAGCGGACGCAAGGTAGCAGATTCCATCAATCGCCTGACGGCAGTGCCGGCAGCGACCGATAACCTGATGGCCGAACGTGAATTCGCCCGTGCATAGTGCCATTTACAAGGGCAGCCTGAGACATCGGCGTTTCTATCCGCTGGAGCACAGGTTCGTTTACCAGGTATTTATGATGTATCTCGACCTGGGCGAACTCGAAACCGTGTTGAAGTTGTCTCCCTGGTGGTCGGACAAGCCCTGGCGGCCGGCACGATTCGAGCGCAGTGACTTCCTCGGCGGTCCGGATATCCCGCTGGACCAGGCAGTGCGCAAACGAATTTTTCAGGAAACCGGTGAGTGGCATTCCGGGCCGGTGCGCATGCTGGCAAACCTTAGATATTACGGCTTCGTGATGAATCCGATCACCTGTTATTACTGCTTTGACGAAAACGAGAAGTTGACCACGATCGTTTCCGAAGTTACCAACACCCCGTGGAACGAGCGTCAAAGTTACGTGCTGAAATGTGACCCCGAGAAACGCGTGCAGCGTCTCGATTTCCAGAAGGAAATGCATGTTTCGCCGTTCAATCCGATGGATATGACTTATCGCTGGAGCAGTAACAACCCGGCGAAAATCTTGAGTCTGAACCTCGAGACTGTGCACCAGGGTAAGAGGCAGGTGGATGCGACCATGGCGTTGAAACGTCGTGAAATAGATGCGCGCAGCCTGGCGGGCATTCTGCTCGAGCATCCATGGATGACGGCCAAGGTGGCGACGGCGATCTACTGGCAGGCGCTGAAGTTGGGGGTCAAGAAGACCCCGTTCCATAACCACCCGAAGTACCTCGAGCCGGGCAACCAACAACAATCGACAATTGAAAGCTAAGACCTGAGTTATGACATCTTTAAATCAATCGAATATCGCCGTTAACCAACAGCCGGGTTTGCTGGAGAACTTTGCCCAGAACCAGTTGGAAAAACGCTTGCAAAAAATTCCCCACGGGATCCTTGTTATCGAAGATGGTTCCGAGTCAAAAAGCTTCGGCAACAGAACCTCGCCGGACGACATCAGCGCCAAAATGATTATCCACGATCCCAGCGCCTATCGGGACATTGCGTTTGGTGGTTCGATCGGTGGCGCCGAAGCTTTCATGCTCGGCAAATAGTCGTCCCCGAACCTGGTCGACCTGGTCCGATTGATGGCGATCAATATCGATTTTCTTAATGGGGTCGATGATTCGAAGCCGTTGACTCATCGTCTGTTCGATAAGGCCTACCACTGGTTTAACCGAAATACCGCCGACAAGGCCAGGGAAAATATTTCCGCGCATTATGATTTGAGTAATGAATTTTTCTCGCTGTTTCTCGATCCGGAAATGATGTACTCGTCCGCAATGTTTCCGCGGGCAGAGGTAGGGTTGGACGAAGCTGCGGTTCATAAGCTCGACGTAATCTGCCAGAAGCTGGATTTACAGGCGTCTGATCATCTGCTCGAAATCGGTACCGGCTGGGGTGGCATGGCGATTCACGCGGCCAGAAACTACGGCTGTCGGGTAACCACCACCACTATTTCCAGGGAACAGTACGAGACCGCTCGCCAACGTGTTAAAGATGCAGGGCTCGAAGACCTGGTTAGCGTTATTTTTGAAGATTATCGTGATCTCGAGGGAACCTACGACAAGCTGGTGTCGATCGAGATGATCGAAGCCGTGGGGCATGAATTCTACAAGCAGTACTTCGGTGGATGCGCCTCATTGCTAAAGCCCGATGGGCTGATGCTGATCCAGGCGATCACTATCCCCGATCAGCGTTACCGCTATGCGCGTAATTCCGTCGACTTTATCCAGCGGTATATTTTCCCCGGCGGTTCGTTACCGGGACATGAAGTCGTGATGGCATCCCTCAGGAAGCATACCGATATGCAAATGGTCGGTATGGAAGAAATAGGCGAGGACTACGCGAAAACCCTGGCCGTCTGGCGCCAGCGATTCCTCTCCAGGCTGGACGAGGTTAAAGCCCTGGGTTTCGACGACGTTTTCATCCGCATGTGGGATTACTATCTCTGCTATTGCCAGGGGGCGTTCGAAGAACGTGTCATTGGCACATCGCAAATGCTTTTTGCCAGACCGGGATGGCGGCAAAAATCTTGTCAGTAAACGGGATCCGTTTCATCCGCTAATGAAAAAGACTTTAATAAATCTGGCAATTTTTCAGGTCGGCTGGCTGGTCTGCGTGGTCGGCGGAAATTTATATGCGCTTGCCTATACGGTGGTTGCACTGCTCGTGCACAACTGGTTCGTGCTTGAAAAGAAGTCCGAATGGCAACTTATCGCAATCGTGACCGTGGTTGGCAGCCTGTGGGATATGCTGATGGCGTTCGGCGGCGTGGTTTATTACGCGGACGCCGGTTTACTCGGTATTCCTCTCTGGCTGGTATGCTTGTGGGTCCTGTTCGCAACAACCTTCATGCATGCGCTGTCGTGGTTAAGCCGTTACCTGTGGATTGCTGCCGTTTTTGCGGCCGTGATGGGACCGGCCAGTTACTGGTTCGGTAGCGAGTTGAGCGATGCCTATTTCGGCACACCCATTCTGACCTCGCTGGTGGTCATGGCGGTCGGTTGGCCGACCCTGTTTCCAGCCGGCATCTATCTCACACGGCGGTACCAATAATGAACGTGACACGAAAATTCCTCTCAAGCCTGATCACTATGGCTTCTCTACTCGTGCTGGCTGCGATGCAGGTGGCAGTCGCGAAGCAAGCCTCCGCGCACGTTATCGGCGAAGCGTTTGATTTGAAAAACGACGATTTTTTGTACACCGAAACCCACTGCGGAATCGGTGAGATTAGCAGCGAAGTCATTTATCAACATAGCGACGGGTCTTTGCTTGCCCACAAGCAGCTCGACTATCAGTCCGGCGCAGCGACGCCCTCGTTTGTCCAGCGCAATCTGCAGGCAAACGAAACGGTCGAGGTCAGTTTCGATCAGCAGGAAGTATCGATGTCTGTTACCGATTCCGCGAATAAGGAAATAGAAAAGATATCCCCGGTGACCGATATAGAAAGCAATCCCCTGGTGATCGACGCCGGGTTCGATGTGTTCATCCGGGGCAACTGGGACAAACTGGTTTCAGGGGAAACACTGGAATTCCAGTTCCCGCTTGCATCGCGCTCCAGCCTGGTATCGCTGCAGGTCAAACCCTCGGTTTGCAGTTATGCGACTGAAACAGACCAGTGTTTTGCGCTGGAACCGGCGAACTGGTTTTTCCGTATGCTGGCATCACCGATCGAACTCGGTTACGACGCTGGCCTGGCCAGGTTGACCCGCTATCGCGGCTTGTCAAACATTAACGATGAAAGTGGCAAGGGCCTGATCGTTGATATCAGGTATCGATACCAGGAGAGCCCCGGAACTGCCTGTAGTATCGATCGGTTGTTGTTGAGCGATAACGCGACAAACTCTTAAACAAACCAGGGCATCAGACCATCATGAGGATTCTGGCACGTTTGTCGATTGTTCTGCTGAGCCTGGGACTTATTGCGTCCTGTTCCAGCGTCCCCGTCAGTGAATACGCCGACAATACGCCCGTCATGGTGGTGGAGGAATTTTTTAACGGTTCGCTCCGCGCCCACGGTATCGTCAAGGATCGTGGCGGCAAGGTAATCCGTTATTTCAACGCCAGCATCAACGCCTCCTGGGTAGATGGTGTCGGAACACTCGATGAAGTGTTCAGGTTCGACGATGGTGAAGAACAGCGGCGTATCTGGAAGCTGGTCAGGGACGACGACGGAAACTATGTCGGCACCGCCAACGATGTCGTTGGAAGCTCCACCCTCGAGGTCGCCGGCAACAGCCTTTTTCTGGATTACGTGCTGCGCATACCTTACGGCGACGGAACCCTGGATCTGAATATCGATGACAGAATGTACCTGGTGTCAGAGCGGGTACTGATTAACGAATCCGTGATGACAAAATGGGGTTTCAACGTAGGGCAAATCACGCTCGTTATTGAAAAAGAATGAAGGAAATCAGCAAGACCTTCAATTTTGATTTCCATCATCCGGTAGACAGGCTTTGGTCGGTAGTTGCGGATACACCTCGTTGGGGTGAGGCATCCGGGTTCCCCAAGTATCAGTCCAGCGAACAATTGCAGGCGGATGGCACGGTGAAGGTATTTGGCGAGGTGTCTATTGCCGGGATGAATCTTTGCTGGGAAGAGCCTCCTGCTAACTGGATAGAAGAACTCTGGTTCGAGCAGTTGCGATTGTTCAACAACGGCCCCTTCGTCAGCATGGCGACTCGCGCCGAAGTCTGCGATAAAAACCCGCACAGTAGTCTCAAGATAGAAATCAGTTTTTTACCCAGAAACCTGCTTGGGTATTTCCTGTCACGCCGCCTGATTGCCGCTTTTCAGGGGAAAGTCCAGCAGTTGCTCGACACGGCCGACCAGTTGATAAGGGCTGAGCAACCTGATTTGTTCGAAACCGATTTCCAGCTATCGCCATCCGCCAGGGAGCGAGTAGAAAAGGCAAAGCAGGCTGTCGATCGAAGTCAATACGGGCATGGATTGACAGACAGGCTGCTCGAGTACATTACCAGTATGCAGGAGGTAGATCTGTGGACGATGCGTCCGCTGGCGCTCGCCCATCGCTGGCAGGTCAATCCCCGCTTTGCCATCGAATTGTGCCTGCAGTCGGTGCGTGACGGCTTGCTCGAATCCCGCTGGGATATACTATGCCCCCGCTGCCGCGTCGCAAAAGCAAAAACCGATAATATCGGTGAATTGCCGGGCAAGACTCATTGCGATGCCTGTAACATCGATTTTGAAACCAATTTCGCGCGTAACGTAGAGCTCAGTTTCAGCCCCAGCCCGTCGGTACGCGCGGTAGAATACGGTTATTATTGTCGCTCGGGCCCGGGTTTTACGCCTCACATCAAGGGGCAGTGTACGCTGCATCCGGGTGAATCGCGCTGCCTGCCGGCCAGGCTGTCCCCGGGGGAGTATCGTATCCGTACGCTGGAAGCCGGGGACGAGTTATCCTTCACGCATGATTCCACTGTCCTGCCCGAAATAGTTGTGCACGATGACCAGCTGAAGCTGGGTGACGGCTCTCCAGATGGTGAAATCCTGCTGCACAATAAAGGCCGGGTTCAGCGCACCATTGTGATAGAAGACCGAAGCTGGCTTGGTGAGGTGTTGACCGCCGAACGGGTCACCACAATGCAGGCTTTCCGCGATCTTTTTTCGGACCAGGTGCTGCGGCCAGGCGATGAAATTACTATCCGTAATATCTCTTTTGTATTTACCGACCTGGTCGATTCGACCAAACTTTTTGAAAATATCGGAGATGCCGCCGCTTACCAACTGGTTCGTGAGCACTATGCGATACTGGGCGAGGTCGTGCGCAAACACGACGGCACCATTGTAAAAACTCGCGGCGATGGGATTCATGCCGCTTTCCTGACACCGGAAACCGCATTACTTGCCTCAATAGAAATACAGCAGGCGATTGAGCAGTTCAATAACGAAAGCAGCAGCGTCCCGATCAGAATTAGAATCGGCATCAACTCTGGAAGCAGTATTTCAGTGAATATGAACGATCGCCTGGATTACTATGGCAAAACAGTTAACTTTGCGGCTCGACTCGAAGGTCAGGGCGGGGCCGGCGAAATTACCATGTCGCGGGAGTTTGTCGAAGACCCCGCGGTTGCTGAAATTCTTCGGGACTACGCTCTGCGCGAATGCAAGGTCCAGTTCAAGGACTTCAAAGAACCCCTGACGATATGCCAGATCACGCCGTGATCCTTTAGTCAGCAATCCGGGTGACGGTGAGCTTTGATCCAAACGCCCAGGTCCTGCGTAAATACTTGTCAACCTCGTAATAAACGGTTATTTGCGCTTCGATATCATGGAAAACCGGCCGCGCCTCACTCTTTTTGCCATGCTCGTGTTCGTCACGGTGACGGGCGGTTGCGCGACCCATCAACGCGACACTGCAGTAGCGCAGGCTCCGTTAGAACGCTTCGAGGTCGCCCAGATTCTGACCGGGGTAGTTTTCACCAGGCCTGAGCGGGCCGAACCGCTCGAGGGCGACCTGTACCTGCCGGGAAAACCGGACAAACGCGCAGTGGTGCTGATGGTTCATGGTGGCGGCTGGGCATCGAGGGATCGAAACGACATGACCGGCATCAGCGAGAAACTGGCGCGGCATGGCTACGCTGTGTTGAACGTGAGTTATCGTTTCGCCCCGGCATATACCTACCCGGCGCAACTGCTGGATCTTCGGCAGGCGCTGGCGTGGCTGGTGGAGAATGCCGATCGCTACAACCTGGACGTCGATCGCATCAACGTCTGGGGATATTCCTCGGGAGCGCACCTGGGCGCGTTACTGGCGAGTTACGATTTTGAGCACACAGATTCGATAGAAGCTTACCCGGCCTTACCCAAAATCAGGGCGGTCGTGGCCGGCGGTACCCCGGCCGATTTGCGCAAGTACAGCAGAAGCCCGGTGGTGATGCGTTTCCTTGGCGGCGCCCGCGATGAGCTTCCGGAACTGTATGCAGAAGCCTCCCCCATATCCCATGTCAGCGCGGATGATCCACCGGTTTTCCTGTATCACGGTAAACTGGACCTGATGGTAACCGTGGATCAGGCGACGGACTACTACGCGGCTCTGCGCGCCAACGGTGTCGAAGCCGAACTCTATGTAAACCCCTGGCTCGGCCATCTTGCCATGCTCGTGCTCGGTGGTGACGCCGAAGCAGAGGCGATCGAATTTTTGAATCGGAAGAACTCACCAACACTTATCGGTGGAATATTATGAAAGCAATAACAACAGCAATAGCATTCCTGATTTCTTCTTTTTTTACTGCTGCGCCGGCGACAGAGAACTCCCGGGAGAGTCTCGATGTCGATCTGCAGATCCAGGCGCTCGAAGCACAGGCTTTGAGCGGAAACGAGAAAGCACAGATGAAGCTGGCGCGAATGTATTTGCACGGCCAGGTGAAGATGGCGCAAATGTATTTGCAGGGCGAAGGTGTGGGAAAAGATGTGAAAAAGGCCCTTGTCTGGTATCACCTGGCGGCCGAACAGGATCTGGCTTTTGCACAGCACAAACTCGCCCGACTGTACCTTGAGGGCGATATCGTCGAGCAGGATGTTGAACAGGGTTTAGCCTGGCTGGAGCGCGCGGCGGATCTCGGGTTCATCGAGGCCCAACTCGATTTGAGCCTGTTGCTCGAGTCCGGTCAATACAGCCCTCCCGACTACGTCAGTGCCTACAAGTGGCTCAATATTGCCGCATCGTTGAGTGAAATCGATATCGAATCCCGACAGGACCAGCTCGAAACGAAGATGACGTTTCTCCAGAAGGCGCAGGCGAATTACCTTTAGCGCAGCTGTGTACTGAATAATTACACCGATTGTTAGATTAGCCGACTACAGCAGCTTGCAGGAATCGAATGCCGGCGGCACGCTGCTCACGGAATGCCGCGGTAAAGCCTTCCAGCGAAGCTGAATCGACAAAGTCTTCGAGTTTAATATCCTCCGCGCTCCATTTTGCCGGGTGGTCCTATGGTTTCCTTGCTACGGGGTTATCGATTCTGAATCGGAGATCGTCAATATCTGACGTTGTCAATGCAAGCGAACCTCAATATCGAGTGACCCGACATTATGCCGGCTGGATCAGCCGTAATCCCCGTATAACATTGTTTTATCCGGCAGACTTAAAGTGTTTCGTTAAAAGTAACCGGGTAAAAGCGTTCCCTGTGGGAAGCCCTGATGTGGGCTTTATACCGATTTGGAATGGCGGCAGTCCAAATCAACACTTGCCATACAGGCTTGATCAGGCGATATTGGGCGCCATGAGCGTAAATGATTTATGGCTCGTATTTTTTCCTGCCACAGAACAATAATTTGAACAGTGCAGGGTAACAGCGGAAATCCGCTAGTATTTCAACCCAGTAATCGAGGAGTCAATAATGAAAAAACCAGTACTTAGTTTGGCGTTTGGTATTGCCGTCAGCCTGTCATCGACAGCGGCATTCAGCGCAGAGAAAGTGAATATAGGAACGCCAGCCTGGACCGGGGCGCAGGCGATCGCCGCGCTGCTGCAGGCGGTTGTGGTCGAGCGCATCGGCGGTGAGGCCAACCTGGTGCCGGGCAACAATGCGACGATCTTCCAGGGTATGGACCAGGGCAAGAGAGACATCGACGTGCATCCAGATGTCTGGTTGCCGAACCAGGAAAGTTTCACCAAGAAATATGTCGATGGTGCGGGCACGGTTGTCCTGAGCAAGAATGCCTATGAAGGCAACCAGGGGTTTTGTGTCTCGCAGGATTTTGCCAAGGAAAACAGTATCACCGATATTGCCGACCTGGGTCGTCCCGATGTGGCGATGAAGATGGATAGCGACGGCAATGGCAAGGGCGAAATGTGGATCGGTGCGCCGGGCTGGGCGTCGGCCAACGTCAATGAAGTCAAGGTTCGTGACTATGACCTGTTATCGTTTATCGAGCCGATTCGGGCGGAAGAAAGTGTCAAGACCGCGCGCGTGAAGGACTCGATCGCGAAGAATGAAGGCTACGCGTTCTATTGCTACAAGCCGCATGCTGTCTGGTACATGTTCGACGTCACCATGTTGTCGGAGCCGAAGTACGATCCGGCAAAGTACGTCATGGTGCAACCGTCTGATTCGCCGGACTGGTACACCGAATCCAAGGTCGAAACCAAGGATGCGCTGAAGCGCGTTCAGATCGCCTGGTTCAAGTCACTGCAAGACCGTTCTCCCGCCATCGTCGAATTCTTCGAACGCTTTTCGCTGACCGCGGACGATGTCAGTGGCTTTGCCTACGAAATTTCAGGCAAGGGCCGTAAGGCGTCTGAGGTTGCCAGCGAATGGATCGCGAAGAATCCAGATCGCGTCGATGCCTGGTTAGGCCTCTAATCGCGTTATAACAAAACTGTGCGGGGTCGGCGTGACGTCGGCCCCGGCACAGCCATTAATTCGGATTATTATCGCTGCTCGTGGGGGATTCTGCGTGTCTAATCAGTCGGAACAGTCATCAGGCGAGAACGTTATCGAAATCTCCAACGTGTGGAAGATTTTCGGTGCGCAAGCCGGTGCCGCCCTGAAGGCAATCAGGGAAGAGGGACTTGGCAAGGCGGAGGTGCTGGAGACCTACAACGCGGTCGTCGGCGTTGCCGATGTCAGTTTTAATGTCAGAAAAGGCGAAATATTCTGCGTCATGGGGCTGTCGGGCAGCGGTAAATCCACGCTGGTGCGTCACTTCAACCGCCTGCTGGAACCCACCGACGGCAAGATCGTAATTCACGACACCGACGTCATGGCGCTCGGTCCTGCCGCACTGCAGGAATTTCGCAATCGTAAAATCGGCATGGTGTTTCAGAACTTCGCGTTGCTGCCGCACCGCTCAGTGCTTGATAACGTCGCCATGCCGCTCGAAATTCGCAACATCAACAAGAATGAACGCATGCGTCGCGCGGCCAACATGCTGAAGACGGTTGAACTCGACGCCTGGGGCAACAAGTACGCGCATGAATTATCCGGTGGCATGCAGCAACGCGTGGGGCTCGCTCGGGCACTCGCGGCCGACCCGGACGTGCTGCTGATGGACGAACCTTTCAGCGCACTCGACCCGCTGATTCGACGGCAGTTGCAGGATGAATTCATCAAGCTCTCCGCGGTGATGAAAAAGACCACCATGTTCATCACCCACGATCTCGACGAGGCCGTGCGTATCGGCGACCGCATCGCCATCATGCGTGATGGCAGGGTGGTGCAGATCGGCACCGCCGAGGATATTGTCATGCATCCGGCCGACGACTACGTGGCCGATTTCGTCGCCGGCATATCGCGGCTCAAGATCGTGCGCGCCCACGCGGTGATGCAGCCCATGGAAAAATACGTCGCGAGCAAGGGTTCACCGGACGCCGACGCGCCACGAGTCAATGAAGACGCGTCCTTAAGCGAGTTGATTCAGCTCGCCATCGACGCCGACGCGCCGATTGTCGTGCGTGATGGCGGTGCTGAAGTCGGTGTGATCACGCGACCCGATATCCTGCAAACCGTTATCGAGGGGGCGGAGACATCATGAGCGAACAAACACTTGATGCAGCAGCAGAGGTTAGCTCCACTGAAAGCGAGGATTTTGCCGCGGAGCGCTCCGAACAGGTCGAACGCTTCGTCAAAACCAGCCCCGGTTATTACCGTGAGCAGTTCGCCAGGATCGGCAGCGATTCGAAGTTCGTGCGCACGTTTAATTTCTGGGCCGGCATACTCGGCCCGGTCTGGTTCTGTGCCCGCGGCATGTGGAACTGGGGTCTTAGCTTTCTGATCCTGGAAACCATGGCAGTGGTGCAGTTCGTGCGCGGGCTGTTCGGCGACCTGGCATCGGAAGCATGGGAACGTATCGCCAAGATCGAGGGCACGCTCGAACTCAGGCGCCAGCAGCTGGCGTCCGCGATTGAAAACAATACCGACAAGATCGACGTCTACCGACGCACGGTGGAATCGCTGGAAGAAGCGATCGGCGGCATTCGTCTGGAAGCCGAGCAGCTCGAGGGCACGGGGTTGACGATCGCTAGCGTGGGTTTTTTCGTATTGATCGCGGTCAAGGCCGGCCAGGCGGTGATCGCCAACACCTTGCTGGAGAAACGTTTTTCGGACTGGCCTTCCGATCCAGGCATCTCGTCCGGCATGACCCCGCGCCATATCGCGCTCAGCTGCTGCTTCGTGGTGGTGATCCTGGTGGCGACGGTAACCCACTACAGTTTCCCCGGGCTTTACCCGTGGCTGATCGAGTTTCCGACCGAGCATGGCATTCGCCTCACCAGCATCGGCTGGGTGGAAGACTTCTTCGCCTTTTGCGTGACCAATGGCGAGGCATTTTTCGACGCCATTACCTACGCCATCCGCAGCGCGCTCGATGCACTGGAAGTGATTTTCGTGGAAACGCCGTGGATGGTAATCGCGAGTTTTATCATTCTCCTCACGTGGCTCTCCGCGGGTCCGACTGCGGCCGTTTATTCGGGCGCATTTTTATTGTACATGGGGTTGCTGGGATTCTGGGAAAAGGCTATGACTACGCTGGCCCTGCTTGGGACAGCGGCCTGTCTTTCGATCGTCATCGGCATTCCGCTCGGCATGTACTGCGCGCGCCGCGAGCGATTCTACGCATTCATCCGCCCGATCATGGACTTTATGCAAACCATGCCAGCCTTCGTATTCATGATCCCTGTCATTGCCTTCTTCGGCACCGGCAAACCTGCCGCGGTCGTCACCACGATGATCTTCGGTGGGACGCCGGTAGTGCGCCTGACCGTACTTGGTCTGCGCGGCGTGCCGGAGCATGTGCGTGAGGCGGCGATCTCGTTCGGTGGCAGCAAGTGGTACCTGCTAACGCGTGTCGATCTGCCACTGGCGAGCCCCTCTATTCGTGCCGGCATCAACCAGACCATTATGCTCAGCCTGGCGATGGTGGTCGTGGCTTCGTTGATTGGTGCCAAGGGCCTTGGTGAGGACGTACTCGAAGCGCTGCAATACGCCAACGTCGGTCAGGGTATCCTGGCTGGATTCGCGATTTTATTCTGCGCCATGATTCTCGACCGGATCGTGCAGGGCGAGCGCAAGTAGGCAGGCCTGAAAAATGCCCACAATGGCAATCATTCGCCCGCAGGACTGGCTTCGATGAAGTCGCTTGTGTTTGTGCACGGCTATCTCGGTGGCGGACTGCAATGGGCCGACCAGGTGGAAGTTTTCTCGGAGTACTTCAGGGTTATCACGCCCAACCTGCCGGGCTTTGGCGACAACCGGGCGATGACAACCCCGGAGACCATCCGTGGTCTCGCGCAGTATGTACTGGATGAACTCGACAGGCTCGAAGTAGACCGGTTCCACCTGGTCGGGCATTCGATGGGGGGTATGATCGTCCAGGAAATGGTAGCGCTGGCGCCGGAGCGCGTCGATAAGCTGGTGTTATACGGGACCGGGCCCGTCGGCATTATGCCCGGTCGCTTTGAAACGATCGGTGAATCGAGGCGTGGCGTGAAAGCAAAAGGTGTCGAGGAAACCGGACGTCGCATCGCAGCGACCTGGTTCCAGCATGGGAAGTCGGCAGAAGGTTACGCGGTTTGCGCCGAACTCGCGGTAAAGGCCTCACTGCAGGCCGCCCTGGCAGGGTTGACGGCTATGGAAGCCTGGTCCGGCGTAGCGGCATTGCCGAAAATCGAGTCGTCGACCCTGGTGTTGTGGGGCGATGGCGACCGGGCTTACCAGTGGAGTCAGCCTGAACAGCTCTGGAGGGGGATCGAAGGCGCACATCTGGCGGTGATTCCCGGCTGCTCGCACGCAGTGCACCTGGAAAAACCGCATTTGTTCAACGCGATGCTGCTGGATTTTCTCGGCACTGTCTAAGGCAGGATTTTTCTTTTAGCTGTGCCTGGAGCCTGGCTGCTGCCGACAAACACGATTTAGTGGACGTTTCCGAACCTGCTGCTCGATAGCTCCGTTGCTAGAGAGCTACGTGACCCTGAACCCAGCGGACGATGTCCGCTGCCCCCATCGCGCCCGCCTGGCGCGCCACTTCACGCCCCTTATGAAACAGGGCCAGCGTCGGGATGCTGCGTATATTGTATTGTGCGCCCAGTTGTTGCTCGGCTTCGGTATTGACCTTGAGCAATCTCAGGCCGGGTTCCAGTTCGGTCGCCGCCTGTTGAAACGCCGGCGCCATCATTTTGCAGGGGCCGCACCAGGGCGCCCAGAAGTCCACCAGCACGGGGATCTCATTGCGCTGCAGATGTTTGACCAGGCTCGCCGGGCCAACTTCCAGCGGCTTACCGTCGAACAATGACGTATGGCATTTGCCGCAATTGGGTGCTTCCTGCCGGCGCGCCAGTGGAATGCGATTGGTCGCGCTGCAGTGTGGGCAAACGATATGCAAGGACTCCCTCATTATCACTACCTTTGATGAAAAATCGTTGCTGTCTTATATGAGGGTTGAAAATAGATTTCCTAGTGGCGAGGTTCGCGAATGATTTTGACTAGTGTTTCCGCTACAGTGTCTGGTTTATGCAAACCAGGTGTAAAATGTTGGCCGGATTTTTCGTCTGGCTGGCGATCATTGAAGGCTTACAAACCTGCACCTGAACTGATAGAGATACGAAAGATGAGAAATGCAATGCGATACAGGCACATGGCCGTTACATCCAGCCGGGCTATAGTAATTCTGCTGGCGTTGGTAGCAAGGCCGGTATGGTCAGCGGAAAGCTGGGATATGGCCGCGGCTTATCCGGCCAAGGACTACATCACCAGCAGTTATATCGCGTTTGCCAAAGGGGTAACGAAACATTCCGGTGGCAGCTTGAAAATCAAGGTGCATCCGTCAGGTTCGCTGGTCAAAGGCGCGGAAATTTTCGATGCGGTCGAGTCCGGTCGGGTAGCAATCGGTGGGCTGATCATAGGAGCGCACGCGATGAAGGATCCTGTTTTCGGTCTCGATACGGTGCCGTTTCTGGCAACTGACGTCGACCAGGCCTGGGAGCTCTACCAGGTTTCAAAAAATGCGTTGGCATATGCGCTGAAAAAGAGAAATATGCACCTGCTGTTCACCGCCGTGTGGCCGCCGCAGGGTTTGTTTGTCAACAAGGAAGTTGAGAGTCTGGCGGATATGAAAGGGGTAAAGTTTCGCGCCTACGACAACAATACCGAGCGACTTGCAAAACTGGCGGGCGCGATCCCGATTCAGAGCGAAGCCACTGAAATCAAGCAGGTATTTTCCAGTGGTGTCGCCGAAAGTATGATTTCCTCCAGTGCGACAGGAGTGTTTTACAAAATGTGGGAGCATGTCGAGTATTTCTATGAAGGTAACGCGTGGTACCCCAAAAGCGTCGTCGTGGTAAATCTCGACGCCTGGAACGGCCTCGACGGCATTACCAGGGAAGTGTTGGTGGAGCAGGCGACCCGGGCTGAAAAGTCGGTTTGGGAGGCGATGGTGTCGGCCGACAACAGTTACAAGAAAACCATGACTTACAACGGCATCAAAGTGCGTCCGACCAGATCAAAGCTGCGCAAGGAATTCAAGAAAATTGGTGAAACCTTATCCCGTGAATGGGCAGAAGTCGCCGGGGATAGGGGTAAACAGATTCTCGAGGATTATGATCCGTAACCCTGAACAGACTCAATCAGGATATTCTCCGCAAGAGATGGTCCGCAGCGACAAGCTCCCGTGAATCTATAGCAATAGTTTTCTCAGGGTTGATTATTTCCGGGTGTACAGGCGATATTCAACCGGCTTCCAGTCTTGCACGCATTCGTTTGACGGTCTGTTCGAGTTCTTTGGCTGCGCCGTCACGCACCAGCGCTGTCGGCACCAGGAATCCGACATCGACAAATGATTCGTATACGATTTCCTGAATACCATCAGCGGGACCTGGAATTATCCCCCAGCTGCCGGAAAGATGGCGGAAATCACCACCGGTCCTGTGCCAGGTTATCAGTTCGTATGGACGCACGTAGTCTCTTTGCAGCGTGTAGTCGAACGACAGGAAGGCGACCTTTATCTTGAAGCGAACACGGGCGCCCCGGTCGTCCTCGTTGATGACCTCCAGGCTGCGTATGCCGGTGAAGGTTTCGGTGAATCGATCGTAGTTGGTTAACAGGTCCCAGATTGCCTCGCGCGAAGCGTTGAGCTGAAACGTCGCCCGCAACCCCTTCACGCCCCTGTCGTTGGTGACGTCCTCTATGTTGAGCGAATCTTCCGCGGCCGCCCCTTTGCCGGCAAAAAGCATCACGAAGAGTAACATCAGGACAGACAGTGAAACCGCATGGCGCATTTTACGGCCCCGAATGGCTTTGAGCAGGTTTGCCAGCTGTTCGCCAACCTTGGCCTTACCCGGGGATGAAGCGGTTTGCATAGGTCGATACCTGGAGCTTTAGCTGCACATAGCCCCGATATTATCACTACGGCCTTTTTGCGCACAGTGACAAGCAATCGATATACAATTGGACAATTAAACTCGTTACCGGGTGATATCACCCCGTAAAAAAGCGCCCTGTACAATATCGGGCTCCACTTTTTGATCTGGGTCAATATGTGACCAACAGGGCGATGCATGATTGAGCGTTGGAATTTCTGTTTCTTTACCCGGCTTTGCCTAAAGTTGAATTGCAATAGAAGGAAATCATGACCGTCAAAACGCCTGAAGTCATTGAGGTTACGGCAGACAAGATCAATGCGTTGAAGCCCTATGAGCTGACAGACCATCTGGAGCGCGGCAGGGTGCTGATGTTCCCCACACCGCCACTGGAACTGCCGGGAGAAGACGATCTGCGTTTCCTGAAAGAGCAGACTCCCGAGTATCACACGACGAAGAACATCAGCTATTATCCCCGGGCCGGGCTGATCAGGGGCATAAAGGCGCCCCCTGACATCGAACAACGTACACAAAGCATACTGAAGGATTACCAGGACAGGGTGGGAGCCTGCCTGCATCGGCTCATTCCATCATTTACACCGGACTGGCGATCTGCAACCTCCAGCCTGCGCGTGTTCGAAGAAAATAACCGCGGCCTGCCGGTTCGGGAGCGCAGCGATCTGATACACCTGGATGCGGGTACCTATGGTGCGGCGCGCGGTGATCTGATTCTGCGTTTCCTGACTAACCTGGGCGACAAGGATCGTGTCTGGAGATGCAAGGGAACCGTTGCCGACCTGGTGGAGACCTTTGGCGAAGCGGCCGGGTTAGCGCGTAACGAAGGGTTGCTGCGAGACAGTTTTCTCAACCGCATGGGGTCCGGGTTCGTTCGAGGCCTGTCAAAAGTTTTTCCCGCAACAGCCACCCTTGAGCGCTCGGCCTACGATCAGGCGATGCGGCACATGCATAACTACATGAAGGAGAGCGAGGAATTCCAGCAGGATCCGGAAGGCGTGGTTGAAATAAGCTTCAAACCGGGGAGCTGCTGGCTGGTGTTCGCAGACATGGCGGGTCACTCCTGCCTGTCGGGAGAATTTGCGATGATCAACACCTTCATGGTGCCGCGGGGAAATTTCCGTCATCAGGAATTTTCGCCCTGGGAAGTGCTCAGCAGGTATGCGGCCGGAAAGTCGGCGCTACCGCCTGAAATTCCGTTCGGGATGTAATGCAATGGAGCTGGCAATGTCCGGACGATATTGCAAGTTCGCTAACGATCCTGGACCACCCCCCGATACGGAGAAGCTAGCTGGTTTATCAATCCAGGACGAATCCTTCGCCGCGGACGAATTTACTTTGCGCAGGCCTACAGGCATCATTGCCAGATGACGGTATTCCTCTTTATTCCTGACTTGCCAGGCCACCTGGCGGGTCGATCAACTATTGCAGATTTGAAGCTAACTATGACGGGAGCCTCAGCCAACCAGTTATGCCTGCTACTAACCGAATAGCGGAACTATCCAGTACCCCGGAGGGGAGGTTGTTGACCGGGGCGATACAACGGACCTGCGATCGGCGGCTCTCCTGTCTGCTGTTTTCCCTGCTAATGCTGATCCCTCTGGCGGCTCTTAGCTCGGATGACACGAATGAGTTCATCGAGCAGTGGCAGGGGGATTTTGATGGCATGGTCGAGCGTCGCAAGATCCGGGTGCTGGTAAGCCACAACCAGTTAATGTTTTTTTTCGACAAGGCGCGGATCAGGGGTGTTACTTATGACTCGTTTGTGGAGTTCGAGAAATACATCAACAGGAAACTGAAAACAGGATCGCGCAAAATCAGCGTCGTTTTCCTGCCGGTGACTCGCGACAAGCTGCTGCCGTGGCTTGCCGAGGGCAGGGGTGATATTGCCGCGGCAAATCTGACGATCACCGACGAACGCAGCAGGTTGGTCGATTTCAGTCGACCCCTGTATAAAAACGTGAGTGAAATTCTCGTCAGCGGTGCGAACGCCCCTGCGATTGAAACCCTGGATGATCTATCGGGCAGGCAAATTCATGTTCGTCCTTCGAGCAGTTACTACGAGCATATCGTTGCACCGAACAAGACATTTGAGGAACAGGGTAAATCGGCGCTCGAAATAATTGAGGTCAGCGATTATCTCGAAGACTCGGATTTACTGGAAATGGTCAATGCCGGCCTGATTCCGATGATTGCGGTTGATGATCACAAGGCGAGATTTTGGGGCCAGGTTTTCAAAAAAATAAAACTTCATCCGGAAGTTGCGTTCAACCGGGGCGGGAGTATTGGTTGGGCCATGCGCAAGGGCAGCCCGAAACTAAAAAAAATCGTGGATGAATTTGTCGCTAAAAATCAGAAAGGAACCTTGATGGGTAATATTCTGTTCAAGCGATATCTGGAGGACAACCAGTGGGCCAGAAATGCCCTCGGACCTGCGGAACAGGAGAAAGTAAGGGCGCTTTCGGAATTGTTCGAAAAATATTCCGGTCAGTATAATTTCGATTTCCTGATGATGGTAGCGCTGGCATTTCAGGAATCTCGACTGGACCATAGCAGCGTTAGCCATGTCGGGGCGGTTGGTATTATGCAGATTTTGCCGAGTACCGCGGCGGACAAAAATGTCGGCATCCCGGATATCGAGAAACTTGAGAACAACATACATGCCGGTATCAAGTACCTGCGTTTCATACGTGATCGCTATTTCAGCGATCCCGCAATCGACTCGTTGAACCAGGACCTGTTTTCGTTCGCTGCTTATAATGCTGGCCCGGCGAAAATAAATCGGCTGCGCGGCCAGGCCGGTAAAGCCGGGTTGGATGCGAATGTCTGGTTCGGTAACGTTGAAATCCTGGCGGCTAGAAAAATTGGTCGCGAAACAGTGCAGTATGTAAGTAACATCTATAAATACTATGTTGCTTATCGTCTCGCGTTCAATAAGCGCAGGGCCGCGCAGAAAGAAAAAAAGTAAACCAGGCAACGCAACCGTATTATCAATAGCCTGTTCCTGGTGCGGGTATCTCCATCCTGGTTCAGTCACGGAACTAACTTTCGCAAACCTGATTTTCTGTGTAGGCATCCGGCTGTTAATCCTGTGCTATAAATAGTTTGCTTAAATAAGGATTCTATAGTGACTCAATACGCAGAAGACAGAAGCTGTCTCACACAGTTCGCAATGGGCGAAATGTTCGTCAAGGGAGAGAGCCCGCGAGACCTTAAGCTAGCTGCCAAATGGTATCTGGAGTCAGCCAGGCAAGGTTATAGCAAGTCTCAACGCCGATTGGGCACTATGTATGCGATGGGTTACGGTGTACCGAGAAATTACATTAAATCTTATGCATGGTTCAAAATCTCGGCGGTGCAGCGTTCACACAAGGCTCTGCGGAATCTCAGGAAAGTCGAATCAAGGATGACGGGCGAGCAAATCTATTATGCAAAGAAGTTAGCTAAACAGTACTACGAAACATTTGTCGTCCCCTTTGCCCGCTAACTTGATTTCGATAAAGTGGCAGCCAACTTAGTTGGTCTGCGCAACGCTTCGAGCTATCCGACTCCTTTGATGCCCGGTTAATCAGTACTTTGAAAATGGGTCGCGAAAACTTTCTCTACAGGTCCTGCTATTGCGAGGAAAATATCTGGCATCTTGTCCGGGAAGAATGGTTTCGTGAGCGAGAAACAGTGGTTGTGATTGTTTCGGGCGAGGCTCGCTACCGAAGGTTCTGGTTTCAGGCTAATGCAGAAAGTCCGGATGCACCGGTGTACTGGGATTATCACGTCATACTGCTTGCATACGACAAGGACTGGTGGGTCTGGGATCTGGATACGAGGCTGGGATTACCTGTGCTCGCGGATATTTACTTCCGCAAAACATTCCTGCCACGAAATATCGATGTAACCTGTAACGACGTCATTCTGCGGTTGATCAGCGCTGATGAGTATGTGAGCAGACTTTCCTCCGATCGTGCTCATATGAAACTCCCGTCGGGAGAATGGGTCGCTCCACCTCCCGAGTGGCCGATGATCATACAGGGTAAAGGCCCTAACCTGCTTGACTGGATAAATATCCATCATGCGGCGCCTGGCAAAGTACTGACGTTGGCTGCATTTATCCAGGACTATCTGGCCGGGGCGACTGATAGCTGACAAAATACCTGTGAGTGATCTTGCAAGGAATTCGAAAGCGTCGTAATCTCTCCGGGTTCCGGATTGAGAACAGCTGTAGGTACTACCAGTATAATTTTCTGAAAATGAGCAAACAGGACCGCGAAAAATGGAACCAGCGCTACGCAGAGGATAGCTATCGCAAGAACAATCCAGTTGCTTTATTAACGCACTGGTTGCCTGAATTCACTGCGGGGAAAGCACTCGATGTCGCCTGTGGCGCGGGGCGTAATTCGATTTTTCTGGCACAGGCGGGGTACCGGGTCGATGCGATCGATATTTCCCGGCAAGGTCTGCACAGGGCCGGGCAACAGGCAAAGAGCCAGGGATTAAGCATTAACTGGATTGAACACGACCTGGACCAGTCTTTCCCGTTCGATACAGATTATGATCTTATTGTCGTCATGTGGTACGTCGACCTGGCGCTTATTACACGACTGTGTGGCTGTCTGGCGCCAGGTGGTCATCTTCTTTGCGAGGAACACCTGGTCACCGACCAGGATGTGATCGGGCCGGCCAACCCGGCTTACCGGGTAGCGCCCGATGCTTTGCGTGAGGCAGTATCGGGGCTGGATATCCTGCTCTACGAGGAATCCATTGAAACAGCTTCCGAGGACGAGCGGGTCGCGAGTGCCCGGGTCGTGGGCAGGAAGAATTAGCATGTTGGAAAAACGCGCCAGAGCAGCTTAGGCATGGACAATCAGGACCAAACCAGCTGGTTCGAGGATGTCGAAACGATCATCTCTGAACCGCTTAATTTCAAGGCTAAACTCGCCATCGGTGAGGATGCCTATACTTCGCTGAAGTTGAAAAATGCCGCGTTCCAGGCCTGGGAAGTGGCCGGGGTGGCGACCACAGCCGCAGTGGTGGCCAAGTCTTCAGTGGTAGCTTCTACCTTTTTTGCACCGACTGGATTTCTGGCCGCGCTCGGAATCGGTACCGCTGCTACCCCGCTAGGCTGGGTAATCGCCGCCGGTGTCGTTAGCGGGGGCGCCTGGGTCGGTATTACCCGATACTTAAAAAAGGCCTCGGCCAGTCGGGTCACCGTGATCCCGAAGTTTATCAATACCCCGCTCGATGTGTTGGCGCTTGGCCTTTTTGATCTGCTTGCACCACTGGCGTTGAAAGTGACTGCCGTTGACGGCTGTATCGATGGCAAAAAACGTAAGCTGATTGAGGACTACTTTGTCAAGGAGTGGGGTTATGACCCGGACTTCGTCGCCGAGGGCATTAACTATACCGAGTCAAAAACGGGTGAGTTTTCAACCAGGCGCCTGGCACAGGCCCTGGCTGAATTTACGCGAGATAACAGGGACTGTAACTTCGACATGATGTCGCGGGAAATCCTGGGCTTTCTGGGTAGTATCGGGGCGGTTGACGGTATTCTCGATCAGCGCCAGCAAAGGGAAGTCGAAAAAATTTCAGTCATCTTTAAGTCGGCAGGTAAATACTCGCTAAAGCAGAAAATGCAGGCGGGCTGGGGTGCGCTGAGAAAAATGCCGGGTCGACTGTTTTCGCGCAAGCATTCTGCGAAAGAGGATTAGTGGCCGGGGCTTCTAGCCTGTTTCAGCCGAAGCGCTTATCGAGATACTCGATAATATTATTCGATCCATACATCCATTCCGTCGAGCCATCGTCCTTGAGCAGACGCAAACAGGGTACCTGGTATTTACCCCCTTCGTTTATCAGCTCGCTGTTCCAGCGTGGATCATTGCGCGCATCGCGCGTTTCTATGTTCAAGCCCAGGCGACGAATGTTACGCCTGGTTTTGACGCAGAACGGGCATTGCCTGAACTGGTAAATTTTCATGTTCGCGGTTATGGCATCGAGTTCGGCGCGTTTTTGCGCCGAAAAGTCCGGTATTTCTGGCCGTGTGATCCAGTCAAGAAAAATTACAAGCTGGCCAAGCGGCCAGCGGATCAGGCGAAATACAGTTTTCATCGCAAGGTTTTTCCAGTGCTATATCGTTATGTTGCCGGCTACTCGTCCAGGTCAGGAGCAGGTCATCCCAGGGTGCGAAACCGGCAGTTATTTTGAGTATTTTGCGCATAAAAGCAAGTTGTCAGAGCGTTAATTGCCAACTAATCCCGCGGTTTTGCGATCCTTGCTTTCGCCGGTATTTCCGTATCACTGTCAAAAGTTGAAAAAAATGCTTTAGAAACAGCATACACAAGCCGATACAGCGTGCATTAACGGAAGATAAGTTAATAGCATGTGCTAAATGAAGGGTTGCGCGGGTAGCCCGTAACTTTGAAGTAATGATCCTGGATAACATTTTGACAGGCAGATTCTACAACCTGAAGCTCCGTATAACGGTGCTGCTGACAATATTGTTAATTGTTGTATCGAACAATGCGTTGGCGTCAACTGCGCCCGTTCAGCTCAATGAAGCGGAACGGCGGTGGTTGGAGGCGCATCCATCGATTCGCCTGGCCGTTGATATTGACTGGTCACCATTCGAGTATATCGATGACCAGAAGCAGTATGTCGGTATGGCTGCGGAATACATCGAACTGGTAGCTGAGAAGCTTGGCGTCGAGTTCGCCGTCGAAAAAGAAAAGACGTGGTCTGAAGTCGTCGAGTCGGTCAAGAGTGGTGAGCTCGATATGTACTCCTGCGTTGTCTCCACTGCCCAGCGTCGGGAGTATGCTAATTTCTCCAAACCCTATCTTTCCTTCCCGATGGTCATAGTGACCAGCGACCAGGTTGCATACGTCAATGGTCTTAAAGACCTGCGCAATGAAACAGTCGCCGTGGTGCGAGGATATGCGACCCAGGACCTGTTGGAGAAAAATCATCCGGGCCTCGACCTGTACCTCGCTGATAATGTTGGCGATGCACTGGAAAAACTTTCTCACGGCAAGGTATATGCCTATATCGGCAATATCGCCACCGTCAGTGATGTCATAAGGCGTGAGGGTTTAACCAACATAAAAATATCGGGTGAAACACCCTATAGCTATGAACTGTCCATGGGGGTCAGAAAAGACTGGCCTGAGTTCATACCTATCCTGCAGAAGGCGCTGGATTCAATCACCGAAGAGGAACGGGATCAGATCTATCGTAACTGGATAAAACTGCGTTATGAGCACGGATTTGACTACGATCTTTTATGGAAGGTGCTGGCCGGCGTATGCCTGGTCATCATGGTTATTCTTATCTGGAATCGTCGCCTCTCGAGCGAGATCGAGAAGCGTACCGAGACCGAGAAGCTGCTCAATGATGCTCATCATCGGCTCGAGCATACTAACCAGCAACTGGTTAATTACCTGGAAATAGTCGACAAGTACGTGATTACGTCATCCACTGACAACAAGGGCGTAATCATATCTGCCAGTGACGCGTTCTGTGAAATCTCGGGATACAGCGAGCAGGAACTGATTGGTCACACCCATGGCATTCTCCGCCACAAGGATATGCCCGCCGCGATTTACAAACAATTGTGGGACACCATAAAGTGCGGAAAAACCTGGCAGGGAGAGCTTAAAAACAGGAAAAAGGATGGCGGCTTTTACTGGGTACACGCCTATATTCCCCCCGTTTTCGACGAGCAGGGAAGTATTACCGGTTACACCGCGATCCGTGAAGACATCACCAATAAAAAACGTGCCGAGGCATTGGCTATTACCGATGAGCTAAGCACGTTGTTCAATCGTCGCCATTTTAACAGCCTGCTGCCGCAGGAACTCGCGCGCGCCGAACGGGAACATAAGTGCCTTGCGCTGATGATTATCGATGTCGACTACTTCAAGCCCTATAACGATAATTATGGTCACCAGCAGGGGGACAAGGCATTACAGGTCGTCTCGGGGGTGTTGCGGGACTCACTGCGCCGTGCGGGTGATTTTGCCTTCCGCATCGGAGGAGAAGAATTCGGCGTCATTGTTACCGTTGATCAGTGCGAAGATGCTTACATAGTTGCTGAAAACCTGCGCAAAGCGGTTGAAGACCTGAAGCTCGAGCATGGCTACAACCCGGCATCGCCGTACCTTACGGTGTCTATCGGCTTAAAAACCCACCAGGGCAGTGGCACCCGGGCGCCGCAAATGGATCTGATTTACCGCCTGGCGGACGATGCCCTGTATGAAGCCAAGGGAAATGGACGCAATCAGGTAGTACGTACTGGAATCAGTCAGTTGCCAGTTCAGGGTAATGTCAGTTCGGCCGGCAGCTAGTAACAGTGCCCGCTCAGCGGTGCTGCTAGGCATTGGCCAGGCTTGACGGTTTCTCGCGCTGGCTAACTATGATCTTTAGTAAGTCGGCGGTTGAAACAGGTTTGCTGAACAGGAAACCCTGCATGATGTGGCAATTGAGATCCTCCAGAAACTTTAGCTGATTGGTATTTTCAACCCCTTCAGGAACGATATTCATACCGAGCGCATGCGCCATGCCGATAATGGCAGCGACCAGCGCAGCGCCTTTTTTTGAATGCTCGATTTCAGAGATGTATGAATAATCTATTTTTACCGTGTGAACCGGCAGTTCGCGGAGATAGTTAAGCGAAGCGTAACCGGTGCCGAAATCATCAATTGCAATCGAAAAACCCTTGTTGGACAGGACCTGCAATTTATGAGTACAGGCTTGAATGTCACTCATGAACATATTTTCCGTTATTTCAATTTCGAGGCGAGACGGCTCGATGCCATATTTGCCGGCAATAGCCACCAGGTTCTCCGGAAAATCCTTTTGTCTGATATCGGCGGCGGACAGGTTGATACTGGCTTTTATTCCGCTTTCGAGGAAAGCTTTGTCGCCAAACAGGTCTATCGCTACACGATTCAACACCCACTCGCTGATCTGTTCAATAATGCGGGACTCTTCTGCCTGTTCAATAAAATAGTTTGGTTCGACCAGTCCAAACTGAGGATGATTCCATCTAAGCAGCGCTTCAACGCCCACTACCTGTCGGGTTTTGGTGTCAATCTGGGGCTGGTAATACATTTCCAGCTCGTCATTCCTGAGCGCTTTGCGCAACCCGCTTTCTATGGATATTTTTTCGGCGGCGGCGTGTTCCAGTTTGGCGTTATAAAAAGTATAGCCGTTTTTCCCGGTAGACTTGACTTCGTACATCGCCATATCCGCGTTTTTGATTAGTGTATTGATATCTTTTGAATCAACCGGAAACACGGAGATACCGATACTGACATTGATATAAACTTCTTTACCGCGCAGGTAGAAAGGCTGCTGCAAACTGGCGATTAATTTCTGCGCGACACTCTCGGCCTGTGCCCTGGAGGTGGGCTGGGGAAGAGGCAACATGAACTCATCTCCACCGAGCCTGGCTAATGTGTCACCCGTTCTGATTTCAGCTTTTAGTCGGCCGGCAACTTCTACCAGCAATTGATCGCCGACCACATGGCCAAAGCTGTCATTGATAAGCTTGAACCTGTCCAGATCCAGGAACATGACAATCAGTGTTTCACCGGTTCTTTCCGACTGCTTGATTGCCAGGTCCAGGCGGTCGCGCAGCATGGCCCGGTTGGGTAACTTGGTCAGCAAATCGTGATATGCCTGGTAGGTAATTAATTTTTCTGCTTTCTTCCTTCTTGAAATATCGCGCGCCACCCCGTAGGTGCCCTGGTAGACTCCCACTTTTTTTGAGCCTTTCGAATCGACCGAGTAAATGCCCATCGAGCTGAGATCGATCGGGCAGGTTGTAGCCTCGAAAGGTTTTGCGGAGCTTGCCGCATTGCATTTCAGGCCAAGTTCGACGGTTCGGTTTGAGCGGCTTTCGCGGCGGCGTTCGTTAAAAAGATACTCGGCTTTGAGGTTGTCTTCATCGGCGATGAACTCGCTGAAATGCTTACCGATCAGGTCAGATTTTTTGAAGCCAAGCAGCCTGGTCACGCTATTGTTGACGAAGGTGAACTCGCCCGCCAGGTTGAGTATGTAAATCAGGTCGGGTGAATTATCCACCATGTAGCGATGGAGTTTCTCAGAGTGCTCCAGGCGACTCTGGATTTGTGCCTTTTCCTCCTCGATGAGCAGCTTGTCGAGGGCATTGCGGATGGCATGCTCCAGTTCGTCAAAACTATAGGGTTTCTTGAATATTTCATAAGCACCCAGGCGAATCGCTTCGTTGACCTTGTTGATCGAAGTCTCACCGCTCAACACGATCACGGTTGTTGGTATTTTCTTTTCCTTGATGAAAGCCAGTACCTGATCGCCCGATTTTTTAGGCATGTTGAGGTCAAGTATTATTAAATTGAATTGCCGTTGCTGAATGAGGGTAATGGCTTCTTCACCATCTTCGGCCTGACTGACATCTGGCCATTTGGTTTGCAGCAGTGTTGCCAGGCTCTCGCGGGCGCGAAGGTCATCATCTACTACCAGAAACGAAACCGGCCTATCCAGGCGCCGGGATTTTTCTTCAAACGAGATCAACGAAATTTCCATGGTTAAAAAACATTGGCTTACTGTTCAGTTGATAATGGTATCGACACTTCGAACAAAGCGCCCCTTACCTCATTTTGCATGTACTTGATCTGGCCATCATAGCGATTCAGTGTTTCAGCTACTACCGAGAGCCCGAGTCCCCGATCGTCGCCTTCTTTCATGCTGGTCACCGGGGAGAAGGGTAACCCTCGCGTCTTTGCATCGACGCCTTTGCCTCGATCCGAAATTGCGAACTGTGCAAAGGCCCTGCCATCAATGTTGACGAAATGATAACTGGAAATCATGATCGCCGCATCATCGGTTTGTGCTTCAACTGCATTTTTTACCAGGTTGAGAATAATCTGGCGTAGCGCATCCCGCGGGATGCTTATCTGGGCATCTACCCTGTCGAAGGTCCACATGACCTGAACCTCATTGTCATTACCGAAGGATTTGACATATAACGGGATGCAGGCTTCCAGTTCCGTGTTTAAAAAAAACCGGCTCGGGCTCGATGTCTTTGCCTTCCTTGAAATTCAGGACTATGTTGCGGATTCGCTGCAGTTCGTCCTTTAATATCACAATTTCCTTCGAGCTCTCGGCGCCATCGGCTTCGGATTTGAGCTTTACGATGTCGATATAATTACCGATAACACTCAGCGGGTTGCTGGTTTCATGAATTAGCTTGTCGATATCTTTTTGTTCTTCTTCATTCCTGGCACGGTCTGCGGCAGCCTGCCGACGTAAGCCGGGATTGCTTTTCAGCCACATCCCGGCAATGTTTTCCAGGTAACTGGCAATAATGTCCGACAGCTTCTCGAGGTTGTTTTTCTGCGTTTTGTGAGCACCGATAACAATTGTGCCAATGATCTCATCCTCGTAAATCATCGGTAGGCTCAGGGCAATATCATGGTGCAGTCGGCGAACGATCTGGCGATCGGATATGGGGGATTTGCGCTTGTTGGTAGTTTCAGGTTCGATCCAGAGCTTGCATTGCTCAGTAAAGCTTTTGATTATCTGACTATTCTTGTTATCAACCGAGAACTTACTCACTGGCTGGGTCAGATCAACCTCATACAGTGTTAAAAAGTCGGCGGAACGCGAGTCATGAAACAGCAAAGACACGTCGGAAACCGAGAAAAACAACTGCATTTCCTGCGCGATCTTCAGCAGCAGGCTTTGCGGCGAATCCAGTACTTCGAACTGTGACTCCTCGGAACTGATCACCTTGACCAACGAGGCATCGCGGATTTTTCGGGCCAGGCGGATAGTTTCTTTTTCGATTTCCCCGCTTAAATCGTCCTGGGTAAGGCTTCTGCCTCTGGGTGAAGTGATGCCGAGCTTGGCGGCTGTTTGGGCTACCTTGTCCTGTACATGAAGGTAGATCTTGTTTAAATCCGATTTACTGACCAGTTTCGATTGCCATTTGGCGGGATTACCGGAGCGACTCCAGTGCCGGGCAATGTGGCTGGCTTCGGCAACTATCCGGCAAAGAATGTCGCTGCCCTGCAATAACTCCTCCGTTTCGTGATGGTAACGCGTAGCATCGGCGATCGAGGGGTTCAGGCTAGGCCATTGTTCCAGTATGGCGGCGCCCAGCTCGGTATGGCTGACACCGTACTTGGAGATTTTCTGGGCGATGGTTTCAGCCTCGGTCTTGGCATTTATTATTTTGACGTACTGGTCATGGTACTTGGCGTCAAAAACGATTTGTCCAACGTCGTGCAGTAAGCCCGCGAGGTAGGCATCCTGAGGGTGTTCATACTCTATGGCGATAGCGATATCCCTCGCGAAAACCGCGCAATAAAGGGAATCCAGCCAGGCATTGTATAAAAACGCCTTTTGCGAATTAATCAGGCCGGCAAAAAGCTGCTGAATCGATGAGGTGATGACCATCGACTTCACCTTGTCATGGCCGATCAGGGTTACCGCTTTCTCGAGGTTGTTTATCGGCAGGTCAATCGCAAAAGCGGCCTTGTTCACCGCCATTGTCAGCTTGCTGGTGAGTGCGGCATCGAAGCTGATTATATCGGCCAGGTCGCCGGTGGAACTGTCCGGGTCATGACAGACATCAAAGAGTTTACTGAGAATATGCGGCGGACTGGGCAGCCGGACCAGTTCCATGGATTCAATTATCGATTTTGGGGGACTACCCGACTCGGCCATTCGTTTTATTTTTTATTTGAATTCAGTACATTATCAAGGGGGGGATGATACATCAAATTTCTTTGATTTTTTGCGAACCGGTCGGCTATTAGTGAAATGACCGGCTGGAGGGGCTTTTGTGCTGTTTCCGGCGCGAAATAACTATGCCGGGTTGCTGGCAGCCCTTTCCTGTAGCCATTTATTGATAATTAGCGCTTTATTGAGTGATTATGGCCGGCGTTACTGCGCGGTGCCCCATGCTGCAGCGTGGCGATCTGTACCCGGTCACTGCCCTTTTTGTGCAGTTTTTTTGCTGTCTCATTTACTGTTTAAAAACTGTGCTGTCGACGATAAACGGATTATTGCCCGTATAAACGATTTATAAATATCGGGTTTAATGTAAGAATTGCCAGCCCCGGGTGATAATGCTGCAAACTTCAGGTATCCATATGTCATACACGCCAGAAAACCGCGCCGAGCTGGAAGTACTGATGCTGTACAAGTCGGCTACCAACCTCGACGGTATCAAGATCCACAAGACGGCTGAACCCTCGGTGATTGCGGCGGCAGAACGCCTGTTCGAGGGTGGTTTTATCACCCAGGTTGACGGCGGCTACCTTACCCCGCTCGGAAGTACGGCTGCCGAACATGCGCATTTGCTGGTTGATATGCTGAACGCCCCCATTGAACAATAAGCGCTCGCCGGAAAATATCGTCGATAGAGTCGAGCCGAGAAAAGGAAAGGATTCGTTCAGGAAAAAAATGCGCCTTCACTTATACTATTTCCTGTCGGCGTCATAAAATTCATCGACAATAAAAATTCGAATGCATAGACATGATCGAAACCAGAATACCGGATATTTCCACGTTGCGGCGTATCAAGGTAACTTCCGAGTTACCCGAGAACCACCTGATAGCGCTCGCCAATCGGCTTGAAGTATTAACTGCCCGAAACAAGGAGTTACTGCTCGAGATCGGTTCGACCGAAAAGACCAGTCTCTATATCATCAAGGGCAAGGTCTCGCTCAACGCCAGCGATGGCAAAACAAGAATCATAACAGTTGACGAAACGCAGGAATTAGGGCCTGTCGCTCAATTACGACCCTCTATCTATGACGTAAGAGCGCTCGGGCCTGTCGACTACATGAAAGTCGATACCCAGCGGTTTGTCGATTTCGCGCAGTTAACCGAGACGTCCGTGACTGATATCAGCGTGCATTCCCTGTTCGCCCACGACGATGAAGACGATTCCATTGTTAACCATCTCTACCACAACCTGATGGACAAAAGCATCCTGTTGCCCGAATTGCCGTCGGTAGCTGATCGAATTCAACAGCTTTACAAGGGTGAAGCTACCGATATCGATGCCATGGCGCACATACTTATTGCTTATCCTGACGTTGCCCGAAAAATCAAGAATGTGGCTCGCTACGCGAAGAATTATGATCTCGGCGCGACCGAAAAAACCCGCCGTTCCATTGAACAGCTGGGAGTACTGGCCGTGTACTGCCTGATCATGACTTACGCGGTCGGCAAGCTGGTCAAGCGCCTGCCGGAGAGTCATTTGCGGCTGGTTGGTTCGTTTTGGGACCACAGCCTGAATGTCGCTGCGATCAGTCGCGTGCTGGCAAAGAAAACCAGACTGGTTTCACCCGATCTGGCAATGCTGGCCGGTCTGGTTCATGGCATCGGCGTGCTGGTGATTGACGATTTTTTATTACAACACAATAACCTGATGCTGGATCATCTCGAAATCGACCATGCCGTGCAGGTGATGCGCCCTGAAATTTCGAGCCTGTTGCTCCGCAAATGGAATTTTAGCGACGATCTGATTTTAGTGGCGGAAGAGTGCGGCGACTGGTCACGCAACAAAGAGGGTGACGCAGATTTATGCGACCTGGTTCTGGTCGCGAACTACCTCGGTCTGATGAAGAATGATAAAAATCATTCTCTGCCACATGTCGACACTATGCCCGCAATAGCAAAACTCGCTATAACGCCCGAAGACAGTATTAGTGCAATAAAGGCAGCATCGGTAGTGAGACGAAATATTAAAAAACTGTTCAGTTAGGATTTTTGCAGCGCGCCATTGGCACACAGTTCAAGCCGGCGCGAAGTCACGATATGTTGCGCAGTTGCGTCGTGAACCGCAGCCCGCGCATGGTTTGATGCTGCTTTGACGACATTGCCAGGATGCATCTTTTTCACTAGATACTCCGGGTTTGGCTGTGCGCTGACGGTGCCAGGCTCAGGGATATCGCGGGTAGCGGTAATAGTATCCGGGATATTGAAAGCGGAGATCATAATACCACCAGGGTGGCGGGTTGTTGGGATATAGCGCTACATCGTCTGCTCGCCAAAGGTAGGACCCTTCAACGGTAACAATCGGGAAGACGTAGTCGTACCCGCCGATGGGCCGTTCAATTCTGTCTTCGATACTCCCGACAACGGTTAACAGCCGGCCAACCTCGTACACTACCGGGTCGATAAACCCGGTAAAGCTGGCAATGAAGCGGCCGTCACTGTTGCCGTTTGTGTCTGGTTTTCCGTTTTCCCGTAACTGGCGGCGAACTATCTCGACCCAGGTTTTATCGGTCTTGTTCTCGACTTTTGAAATCTCGCCACCCCAGCGAAGCTCTGCACCGATGTATTGATCGATATCCTGCCGTACCGAGGCCAGTGACGGGTTGTCGGCCGGAATTTTACTGATCGTCTCGGGTGGTTTGCTGGCGCAGCCGCTGGCAAGCGCAATCCACACAACGAGCCCGATATGTATCCTGAATTTCTGCATCATGCTGTAGATCTAATCACGAGAGTAAAGTTTCAGTGCCTATTCATATCACAATGCGGTTTGATGAGCATCCATTACGGGATGGAAAAAACGGTTTTAACGAGGCGAGGGAATCAATTGCGATGTTTAGTTGCAGCCACCCAACCCATTTATCCAGGCGGTCAGCAGATTGATTCCACTGTTATCCACCAGGTTGGAACCCAGTGGCGGCATGCCCTGGCTGTCGCGGCGATTTGCCCTTGCAATGACTAACGAGCGTGCCGCGTCGCCGGGCGCGATTAAACGGGCTGAGGCGATTCCGAGATCGCCCTGTAGCGGCGCTGCGTCACAGGCGTTGGTATCTGCCAGTGAGGTAGTATAGCGAAGGTCCATCGTGGACGGTGTGGGCCCACCCGGGCGGTGGCATTGCGCGCAATTCGTGTGCAGGTAAGCACGCGCGCGCTCGGAAACACTGGCGCCGGAATCGACAGGATCGGCCATCTTCGGAAGACTCGAGGCTGCCCCTGGTAACGGCGAGGTGAACATCATGACATGGTCGATAGTTTCCAGTTGATTGGCCGTACGCGAGGTGGAAGGATAGGTAAAGCCCTTGTTGAGCTGCGATGTTTCCGGCCCCAGTGAAAAGTTTGCAGCACTTGTGTGGCACTCCATGCATTGACCCTCGGACGGAAAAGACCATAGCTGGCCATTGATGAGAACGGTTTTGCCACCTTTTACGCGACTGGCTTCAGTTTGCTGCGCATTCCATTCGTAGGTATAACCCGCCCAGGCTCCATCAGGGTGTCGCATCAGGTGACGTGTTTCGACCAGATCGCCATCAACGCGGAAGTTTTTGACGATGACGCTACCGTTCGGAAAATCCCAGTCGCCATCGGCGTTACGGGTTATGGTAGAGCCATTGGGCAAGCCTATGTAGCGATCCTTTTCGGCGTCGTCGGACCAGAATGGCGCGTTGATATCGTAAGGTAATAAACCGGTATAAGGGCGGGTGATATCAGTTGGGTCGGTGCAACCGGTATTTGAAAGCAGGGTTGCTATGGTGTCGGCTGTCGGAGGTCCGGCAGGCATCAGTTTGCGTAAGCGGCCGGTGTTGATGTCGGTAAGATAGAGCTCGCCAAATTGATCGACTGCAAACGAGGTAGGGCCGGAACTGGTATCGATTAACTGGTCGTTCGTGTATCCGCCCAACCCGTCTGATTGTAAGGACCAGAAACGACCTGATCCGTAATCCGCGAACACGTAGCGGCCGATAATTCCCGGAATCGCTGATCCTCGATAGACGTAGCCACCAGTGATTGAATTGCCAAGGCTGTGAGGGTACTCGGAAACCGGGTCGATCAAGCCAGGGCCACAACCACTTGAATTGTATGTATGGGCCCCCTCGCGACAGCGCCAGCCGTAATTCCCGCCGCGCTCGATGAGATCCACTTCTTCGTATTCGCCCTGACCAACATCCGCGAGCCAGAGATCCCCGGTATCTGAGTCGAAACTCCAGCGCCACGGATTGCGCAGGCCCCAGGCGTAAATTTCGGGGCAGGCATTCGCATTTGCTCCGGGTGCGCACTTCGCGTTACCCGCGAAAGGATTGTCAGCGGGTATGACGTATGGATTGGCAGGGTAGGACACGCCCGGCCCAAGTACATCGATACGTAGCATCGAGCCGAGTAACCGGGTTGTATCCTGGGCGCGATTGTTGGGATCGCCACCGCTACCCCCGTCTCCCAAACCGATGTAAAGGTAACCATCAGGCCCGAATGCAATATCCCCGCCGTTATGATTATCAAAGTCCTGGTCTACTCTCAGTATTACCTGCTCCACGGTCCCGGCGTCGGGATCGGTGACATTGTCGAGAATGAATCGGGAAATTACCGAGCGCATCGCGGGGCCGCTATGGTTAATCGTGTAGGAGAGGAAGATTTCAGGAGTGGCGGGGTAGTCAGGGTGGAAGGCCATGCCCAGCAAACCGCCTTCTGACGAGGTGCGTACAACCCCGGAAAGGTCCAGGTATGTCGAAGTCGCGGTGGCATTATCGGGATCAAAAGTTACCAGTTGACCCGATTTCCTCAGTACGAACCAGCGAGGGTCGGCGACAGGTTCCAGTAACATTTTGGTCGGCTGAGAGATGTTGGGCAGTCCGGGAAACGGGTCAATTACAGCGACGCTTGCATCTTCGTTGGGTCGGGGCGGGGCAACACAGGTTTGATTATCCGGACGATTGTCGAGGCCGGGCAGGCTTGAAAAGTCATCGGTGGTAATAATGCCAGTCGCACTAGTTTGAGAAATTGTGGCATTCACAGGCGCCGAAAGAGTCATCACTAGCGTTTCATTGGCTTCGATCTCAATGTCACCGTTTACTATGACGTTTATCGGTTGCGCAATGCTACCGGCAGCAAACTGTAATGAACCACTGGTGGCCTGGTAATCGGTCCCGGCTATGGCGGAGCCATTCGAGGTCGCATAGTCAACACTGACCACGGAAGCGGAGCTTGCCGACAACGATGCGGTAAAGACCATTGTTACTGTGTCCGAGTCTCCTTCCGAAATACTGACGTCATAAATTGAAATTGAGGGCAGCGTCAGGGGTGTCTCTTCCTGGCCCGAACTGCCACTCCCGCCGCAGGCACTCAGCAGCAGGCTAAAGCAGAAAATCAATGCGAAGTACGCTCGCATGCGGTTGCATCCTCATAAACGATCATGCCAGACCCCGGGTGGTTGGGCTATTTTACCTGTATACCCGCAGGGCTTTTGCTGCGGATAGTACATTCTGCGCCAAACTCCTGTTTAATGCTGCGAACTAAGTTACAGGGAAAATCCCGTATGTGGTGACATTTGTAATACATTTTCAACCAGGGTTTCGACTAATCAACCTTTTGGGTTCATATAATGATACTTCGATAAAATTAGTTGCTTAATGAAACTAAAGTACCAGAGTATGCGAATCTCTTCAGGTAATGTCGGGCAGGAGATTCAGAATATGAAAACGATGATAAAGGGGCTGTTGGTATTGTTCGGGTTAACGAATTCAGTGGTCAGTGCCGATGCGCTGCGCGAAGCAGATGATATCTACATCGGATTCCAGATAACGACTTCACTCGATTCGATATTCAGTGGACTGTTTTCAGGTGACCATCAGTACAACTACCTCTTCGTCCAGCAAAGAAACGGCATCAGGGACGGAATAGTACTCACGCAGGATAATCATGGTCATCGAACCCTGAACTACTTGAGACCCTCCAACAGTTTCGATATCGGCCAGAGCAGGATCGTGGAATACGCGGTGCCTATTATGCAACTCGAAGCACAGGACAGTCACGCTACCGATCAACCCGGTAGCGGGAAATCCGGCACCAATGCATCGGCAGCGTTAGCCGTGGCAGGGTTGGCGGCACTCGTGGCGATCCCCTGGATGATCAAGCGTGATCTTGAAAAAGACTGGGAGCGGACGGATTGAGCCCGGCGATACTCGATACAGATCTGGCTATCCCTGCCCACGTGCTGCGGATACGTATCCTTGCTAGTGCGTCATCGCCACCGCGTCAGCGTAGCTTGAGCGCTCGGCGACGTGATCGAAGCCGATAGCCCCCAGTTCGTCGAGCAGGAGTGCAAGAATATCGGAGCGCTTCATTTTAACCGCGGCGTCGACCAGCAGCTGGAAAAACAGGTCCCGCTGTGCGTGACTGCCACCCATCTGCCACAGGTTCCGCCTTGCGGGCATCATCAGATCGATGACCCGCTGGTAATCCTTTTTGCGATGTGCGATCGCCGCTTCGCTGGCAGGTAACACCGCGATAGCGTATCTCGGGCCGAGTGAACCACTGTCCTCGGCGACGAATGCCTTCATCGACCTGATCAGTTCATCGGCTTCCCGGTAACGCCCGGCTGCGGCGAGCTCCAGGGCGCAATGGGCGCTGGTAAAAGGACTTGCATGGTTACCGATCCGGGTCTGTGCCAGGTCGGCGATCGGTTGCCAGCGGTCTGCAATGCCCGCCCCGCGCAACTCGAGCCTTTGCAGCAACGCGGTATCGTTCTGAATGTCGACATAGAAATCGGGAATGGCCTGCATTAGCGGTGAGTCGAGATCGCGCAAACGTTGATCGTACAATTCCAGAGCGGCTTCATAGTCGCCATGCTCGGTATGAAACAACGCCAGGTGCCACCACAGGTGGTGGACGATGTGGTTTGCCGCCGACCAGTTGGTGGACAGTTCAGACAACCAGCCGACACCGTCGAGCAGGCGGCCCTGCATGATTAGAACATGAGCTACTGCATGGGCCCCCAGCAATCTGCGGGATTGATTTCCACTGCTTCACGGCCGCACTTCTCGGCCAGCGCGTAGTCGCCATTTTCTTCCAGGCCGAAGGCGCGGATCGACAGATAAGACGAATATCCGGATACATCGGGATTCCAGCGCGGTGCCGCGCGCTCTGAAATGTCGCGCATCCAGGCGACCTCTCCGATCCAGAACAGCTCAGACTGCGCGATTCTCAGTGCGAACAGATCAAGGGGGTGATCATTCGCGATCTGCTCGTAATGTGTGACCGCAGCAGTGACGTCATCGACCAGTGCCGCTTCGAGCGCAGCCATATAGTGGCTTTCACGCTGCGATATCGGGGCGGCGCAGTTTTTGGCTGTCTCCAGTTCGCCGCGCGCCAACGGGTAGAGTTCCGGCTTTTTCAGGCCTGCGATCAGGGTGGCCTTAATGATGCGAGGCAGCGCGAACTCGGGGTCGGCGTTTATTGCCGCATCCAGCTGCGCCATCGCATCGGTGCGAAAACCGACATAGGCGTTGAAGGCGCAATCGAGTGCCTCGACTGCGTTCGAATCATCTGCTGTAACCGGGTAGCCCCGCTGATCCTGTTGCATTATTTTTGGCCTGTAATCTCTGCGATCGACCTATCATCCGCCTAAATTGTACGACCGTCCAATTTTGTAGCGTGGTTCAGAGTCGAATGAAGCGTGCCGTCAGCGAATACTTGTATATCAGCTGCAGAAAAACTCTCAAAGCAAGCAGCTGGTATATATTGAGCATGTAACGCAACCACGGGTTTCGCTTTTCAGGTTGGTGCCACAGGTAGGATGACACGAGCCTGCCTGGTTCACCGGTTTTGATCGACGCCATCGCATCACGGTATTCGGGGCTGGCGTCAGGATGCGATTTGAGGCCCTCGGTAATAAACCCCAGATACTCAGTGGTGGGTTTCAGATCCGGGGTCGAGCGGTTGGTCTGATAGAAATAAAGTACCTCCCCGTCTTGCTCGACGACGGTGCGTCGATATCTTTTGACGACCGGAACGACCTCGTAAAAATCCATGCGCGCCGCATCCCTGCCGGAGAGAGTGTAAAGAAAGCCATGCACCGACTCACCAGGCGCAGGTTCGGCCGACGCGTAACCGCAACCATCCCATGGTGCAGGATGATCGGAGCGCAGACCATGGTCCCGCAGCGTGAAGTGCCTGGCGGCGAACGGGGTTATCCGCCGTTGTTTCAGGATGGCGTCGCTGAGGTTGGCACCAAAGGCCAGGTACTGCACCCGCTCGGGCCCGTGGCCGAACAGGCGTTTGATATTATGGACTTCGAACAGAAGCCTCCAGACAAGGTAGCGAATCATGTCGAGCCCGATCTTTTTAGTCGATCCGGCAAAAGTACTCAATGATGTCAGCGCGGTCAATTACTCCAGGAGTTGATTTATTTTCCTGTGCTGGATACAGGAAAGGGTCCTGATTCCCATTGTGTTAACATGGCCGGATGAAACGACAGCTCGCAGCAATCCTGTATGCGGACGTGGCTGGTCACAGCCGTCTTACCGGCCGCAACGAAGAACAAACACACCAACTGCTGAATGAAGCGCTGACCTCGCTTAGCGAAGCGATCAGCGCGTCCGGAGGTTCCAAGGTACATGAGGCCGGGGACGCTGTACTGGCCGAGTTCCCCAGTGTGACCGAAGCGGTCGATTGCGCATTCGGATTTCAAAAGATGACATCTACGGCGATGGGGTCAATATTGCAGCGCGAATCGAGGAGGTTGCGCAAGCGGGCGGATTGAGCGTGTCGAGTGCGGTGGTGGAACAACTGGCATCGGCGAGAAAGTATAATTTTGACGACCTTGGGTATCGTAATTTCAAGAACATCGACCGGCCGGTACATGTTTACCAGTTGCGATCCTCCGATTTACTCGGCGGCAACCCGCTGCAGGATATCGAGCGGCGCGTTGAACACCAGCCGCTGTTCGACGATGCCATTGAAAGGCCGCCACTTACCACGGGCCGGTGCGTGTGTGGCTTAGTCAGTTTTGAGGTAACCCAGGACGCCGTTGGCACCGGCTTTTGTCATTGTCGGATATGCCAACGAAGCACGGGTGCGCCCGTGTTTGCGTGGACAGCCTTTCCGCTTGACGGGCTAAAGTTCAGCGGAGAAAAACTCAAGTATCACAGAATCTCATTAATAGCCGAACAGGGTTTCTGTGAAAATTGTGGATCTCCCGTGGTCTGGAGGAGGTTGAAGCCCAAACCGGCAAATTACATGGTAATCGCTACTACCTGCCTCGAAAATCCCGAAGATTACGCGCCGACCTGGCACCAGGGTGTTGAAAGCCAGCTACCCTGGCTGGAAATTCATGACGACCTCCCCAGGACTCGAACCGAGGAATCGCCGATGCTGCGCAATGCCTGGGCGTCGATGGGCGCTCCTGATCCGGATGACTGGAGGGCGCTGGATTACGAGGAAGCCGAACAGCTGGATGATGATCCGTAGTCGACTCGAGGAATAAGCTGAAGGTCCTTTCGGCGCGCTTCGCTTAGCCGCCTACTGCAGTTTCGGTGCAATGACAGGCTACCTGGCGCTCGAACTTCGTTTCCAGCGGTGGTGCGGTGGTGCTGCAAATATCCTGTACGAAACGGCAGCGGGTATGAAACGGGCATCCCGGTGGTGGGTTGAGCGGAGACGGTAGCTCGCCGGTCAACTTGACGCGTTCGCGACGCAATTTGGGATCTACCGCGGGTGTTGCCCCCAGCAGTGCCTGGGTATAGGGGTGTGCCGGGTTGGCGAAGATAGTGCTGGCCTCGCCCTGTTCGACCACCTTGCCGAGGTACATGACCATGATCTGGTCGGCGATACGCCGCACCACGCTGAGGTCATGCGAGATGAACACCAGCGCCAGGTTCATTTCCTCCTGTAAATCCATCAGAATGTTGAGCACCTGCGCCTGTATCGAGATATCCAGTGCCGATACCGGTTCATCCGCGATCAGAACCTTTGGCTTTAGCATCAGAGCGCGTGCGATGGCGATACGCTGGCGTTGACCACCGGAAAACATGTGCGGGTAGCGATCATAATGCTCTGGTCGCAAGCCCACTTTATCGAGCATGGTTTCGGCCAGGCGGCGGCGGTCCGCGGCGGGAACGTCTTGATTGATGATGACCGGTTCTTCGAGGATTACGCCCACTTTTTTACGCGGGTTGAGTGAGCCATAGGGGTTTTGAAAAATGATCTGCACATCCTGGCGCAGTCGCGGAATATCGGCGCCACCGTGCGCGTGAGGGTCTGACCCGCTGATAAAAATATTTCCCTCGGTCGGTTTCTCGATCATTGTGGCGAGCCGCGCCAGCGTGGATTTACCACAACCCGACTCGCCGACGATTGCCAGGGTTTTGCCTGACTCCAATGAAAAGCTGGCACCATCCACCGCCTTCAGAATGGATGGCTGGGCAAAAAAACCTTCGCCCTTGACCTCGTAGTAGCGTTTCAGGTCCTGCCCTTCGATAGCAGCGCTCATGTCGCCTGGCCCTCGAGATCAACCGGATGAAAACAACGCAGCGCAATATCGCCGATGCCTTCAAGTGGTGGAACACTTGCCTTGCAGTCATCCTGCGCATACTTGCAGCGTGGTGAAAACAGGCAACCGTCCGGCCGGTCACCGGCACCTGGCACGATACCTTCGATAGTCGGTAGCCGGTCCAGCCCCAACGACCGTTCCGGCAACGCATCGAGCAGGGCATGGGTGTAAGGGTGATGCGGTGTAGCAAACAGGCCACTGGCATCCTGTTGCTCTACCTGTTGACCGGCATACATGACGACGACCCGCTTGGCGGTTTCGGCGACCACGCCCATGTCGTGCGTAATCAACACCAGTGCCATGCCTTTTTCATCCTGCAGGCTAACCAGCAGGTCGATAATTTGCGCCTGGATGGTGACATCGAGCGCGGTAGTGGGCTCATCCGCAACGAGTAATTTCGGGTTACAGGCAATCGCCATGGCAATCATGACGCGCTGGCTCATGCCGCCCGATAACTGGTGCGGAAAAGCTTTCAAGCGTTCTTCGGGGGCAGGAATGCCGACCAGGTCGAGCAGTTCAATGGCGCGTTTCTTACGGGCATTTTTATCGAGGCCCAGATGCTCTTTCAGGGTTTCGCCGATTTGAAAACCCACCGTGAAACACGGGTTCAGGCTGCTCATGGGTTCCTGAAAAATCATCGATATGTCCTGGCCGATGATTTTACGCCTTTCCTTACTGGAAATGGTAAGCAGGTTGCGCCCCTCGAATTCCATCTTGTCGGCGGTCACGTTCGCGGTCCAGGGTAACAGTCCCATCACCGCTAACATCGAAACCGATTTGCCCGAACCGGATTCACCGACGATTGACAGTATGTCGTTCTGGCCAATGCTCAGGTCGACGCCGTCGACTGCACGAAAGGTACCCTTGACGGTTTCGAATTCGACCGAGAGATTGCGGATTTCGAGCAGGCTCATGATCTTTTCATCTTCGGGTCGAGGGCGTCGCGCAAGCCATCGCCCATCAGGTTGATGGCGAGTACGGCGAGCAGTATTGCCAGCCCCGGGAAGGTGACTGTCCACGGCGCCGATAGCATCAGGTCCCGGTTTTCCGCGATCAGTGTGCCCCATTCCGGTGCCGGTGGTTGCGCGCCCATGCCGAGGAAGCCCAGTGCAGCGGTATCCAGAATGGCGGTGGAAAAACTCAGGGTTCCCTGCACGATCAATGGTGCCATGCAGTTTGGCAGTATGGTGATAAACATGATGCGAAAGCGGCCTGCACCGGCCACTTTGCTGGCGATAACGTATTCCTTGGAGCTTTCGGTAATATATGACGAGCGGGTCAGGCGCACGAAATGGGGCAGGTAGGTGATCGATATCGCAATCATCGCGTTGAGCAGGCCGGGTCCCAGAATAGCGACCAGCACCAGGGCCATGAGCAGTCCCGGTACCGACATGATGGTGTCCATGATACGCATGATGGTGGTATCGACCCAGCCGCGGAAAAATCCTGCCATCAGGCCAAACACGATGCCGATGCTCAAACACAACAGCACCACGATGCCGCCAGCCACCAGGGATAGCCGGGTGCCGTAGATAATGCGCGATAACATGTCGCGTCCGGCATAGTCGGTACCGAAGATAAAGTTGCACTTTTCTTCACCCCAGGCCGGTGCATGTTCGAGGCATTCGCGGTATTGAATCGTGGGATCGTGGGGCGCGATAAAATCGGCCAAAATAGCCATCAGAATGATGCCTACCAAAAAGGCAAGGCCGACTACGGCTGATTTGCTCTCCGAAAAATAGTACCAGAATTCTGCCAGGTTCTGCCGCAGCATGCTCTTGCGGGGAGTGTCGGCTACCGAATCCATCGTACCGTTACTCATGAGCCGGTATGTAAAATTCGTGGGTTGATCATGCCGTACAACAGGTCAACCACGAGATTGACCGTCATGATGATCATCGCGATCAATACCAGGCCCCCCTGGACGGCATAGTAATCCCGGCTGAATACGGAAAATATGATCCATTTACCGATGCCGGGCCAGCTGAAAATTGTTTCGGTCAGAATCGCGCCCGCCATCAGTGTTCCGACCTGTAACCCGATGACCGTAATAACGGTGATCATTGCATTCCTCAACGCGTGCAGACCATAGACGCGCAAGGGTGACAGTCCCTTGGCACGTGCGGTGCGCACATAATCTTCGCTCAATACCTCGAGCATCGCCGAACGCGTTTGCCGGGCAATAATTGCGAGCGGAATCGTGCCGAGCACGATAGTGGGCAATATCATGTGATGCATCGCCGACGCGAAGGCGCCCTCTTCATCGCTCAGCAGCGAATCGATCAGCAGAAACCCGGTCACCGTTTCTACATCGAACAAGAACGAAATCCGACCGGAAATAGGGGTCAGTCCCCAGATGCCGCCGAACAATATAATTAGTAACAGGCCCCACCAGAATATCGGCATTGAATAACCGACCAGCGAAATCCCCATAATACCCTGGTCGTAAAAAGTGCCGCGTTTAACCGCGGCGAAAATTCCGATCGGCACGCCAATAACAACTGCCAGTACCATCGCGGTTAAACCAAGCTCAATCGTCGCCGGAAATAATTCCAGGAATTCGTCGAGGATCGGACGATTGGTCAGCACCGAAGTGCCGAAATCGCCATGCAACAAATTCCAGATATAATCGAGATATTGTTGCCACACGGGTTTATCCAGACCCAGCTTGAGCATAATTTCAGCGTGTCTTTCCGGTGTCATATCGCGTTCACCGGCAAGCGCGGCGACGGGATCGCCAGGCAGCATTCTGATAAAGCCAAAGGCCATGAGGGTCACGCCGAAAAATATCGGCACCAGCAAGGCAATTCGCTTGAGTACGAAAGAAAACATTTATTTTTATCGTTTAAATAACAAAGGGCGTGAGATCTTAACTCTCACGCCCTCGTTATCATTACAGCGATAATTTACTGCAGGTCCACATACTTGAAAATGTGGCTGCCCAGCGGGTGAATTTTGAAATTCTTCACCTCTTTACGCACCGGGCGGAACTGCACTGAATGGGCAACGGTATACCAGGGCGCTTCCTGCTTGAAGATCACCTGTGCCTTCTTATACAGCTCGGTACGCTCAGCCTGGTCTGAGGTCAGCTTGGCGGCACGCAGCAGGCCGTCAAATTCCTCGTTACACCAGCGCGCTACGTTTGACTTGGCCGCGGCACAACCGAGCAGAACAAACATGAAGTTGTCCGGATCGCCGTTGTCACCGGTCCAGCCTAGCAGGGCGGTTGAATGCTCACCGGCACGAATCCGCTCGCGATATTCGCCCCACTCGAATGACTTGATTTCAGCGGTAACACCGATTTTCGCCCAGTCAGCCTGAATCAGCTCGGCCATACGGCGGGCATTCGGGTTGTAGGGGCGTTGCACAGGCATAGCCCAGATATCGGTTTTCAGCTCCTTGATGCCGGCAATTGCCAGCAGCTTTTTGGCAGCTTCGGGATCGTACTTGTAATCCACGATATCGTCGTTATAAGACCACATGGTCGGTGGAATCGGGTTCTTCGCCGGGGAACCGGCACCCTTGAAGACCACGTCCAGAATAGCCTGCTTGTCGATCGCCATGCTCAGGGCCTGGCGCACGGATTTGTTGTCGAAAGGCGCTTTCGAGGTATTGAAGCCGAGGTAACCGACGTTCAGACCTTCCTGGCTCAACAGGTTGATGTTCGGATCTTTTTCCATTGCATCGAGGTCGGCCGCGTTCGGGTAAGGCATGATGTGACATTCGCCCGCCTTCAGCTTCTGAAAACGCACGGTGGCGTCAGTGGTGATCGCGTAAATCAGCTTGTCGATTTTAGGCGCGCCTTCCCAGTAGTCCTTGAATCCGTTGAAACGGATTACCGAGTCTTTCTTGTAGGAAGAGAACTCGAAGGGACCGGTACCGATGGGGGCGTTATCGACGGTTTCCTGGGTGCCTTCAGCCTGCATTTTATCCGCGTACTCGGCGGAGAGAATAGAAGCGAAGTCCATTGCCAGGTTCGAGATAAACGGCGCGTCCGGCTGGTTCAGCGTGAATTTGACCGTGTAGTCATCAATCTTGTCGATCGATTTTAATGCGGGACCCATGTCCATCCAGCCGAAGTAAAGGTACTTGCCGCCGGAAACACTGTGATAGGGATGATCCGTCTTCCACTGCCGATTGAAACTGAAGAGTACATCGTCGGCATTGAAATCGCGGGTCGGGGTGAAGTGCTTGTTGGAGTGCCACTTGACGCCTTTACGCAGTTTGAAGGTATATTCCGTACCATCGGCAGATACACTCCAGGACTCGGCCAGACCAGGAACCACCTTGGTAGTGCCGGGCTCGAACTCGGTTAAGCGGTTGTAAATGGGTTGTGCGGATGCATCAAAGTCGGTACCTGCTGAATGCAGGCTCGGGTTGAATCCTCCGGGGCTGCCTTCGGAACAGAACACGAGTGTTTTACCAGCCGCAAGTGAGGCCGATGCAGTCACCGTCAGTGATATCGCGAGGGTTGTGCGAATTAAGGTTTTTCTCATTTTCAGTCCTCCCTACCTGTCTTTATTGCAAAGAATTTGTAGGTAATTGAATGGATTATTTTTGGTTAATTCAACGTCTCATACGCTGGATTGGAATTGAACCTACTCGTCGCTCGGTTAATTGTCAAGGTTGGTCCAAAAAGGGTACCGATTTCAGGTAGCGGCCAAGCCGCGAGATTGCACTATTCCGGGCGCAGCATAATTAAAACCGGACGGCTAGCTCGCGGCCTGGGTTTCCGCTGACGACGCGCTTCCCTGTGCAAGAGGGACAGTCACATTCCAGCCGTGGCGGTCAGTCAGTTTGCCATACTGGATGCCAGTCAGCTCATCATACAGGCGTAGCGTTAGCTCCCCGGGAGGGGTGGTAGCCACCTGGAGTACCTCGCCCTTGAAGCCGATACTGGCCACGGGACAGATCACGGCCGCCGTACCGGCGCCGAAAACCTCCTCCAGTTCACCGCTGCGGAAGGCTGCTACCACTTCATCGATGGCAATGCGGCGCTCTTCCACCGGCAGTTCCCAGTCGTCGAGCAATGTAAGCACGCTGTCGCGCACCACGCCTGGCAGGATCGAACCGCCAAGCGGCGGCGTTACCACCTTGCCGCCGATCTTGAAGAAGATGTTCATCGCGCCAACCTCTTCCACGTAGCGGTGTTCGTTGCCATCCAGCCATAATACCTGGTCGAATCCCTGTTGCCGGCTTTCGAACCCGGGCAGCAGGCTGGCGGCATAGTTGGCGGCAGTCTTGGCCGCTCCCAGCCCACCCACGCTGGCAGCCCGGGTAAAGCGGTCTTCGACGTACAGCGAAACGCCTTTTTGCAAATTGCTGAAATAGCCGCCCACCGGGGAAGTCATGATGATGAAGCGATAGCTGTTGGCCGCACGTACCTCCAGCGTGGCCTCGGTGCCGATCACCAGGGGACGCACATAAAGTGAATGGCCCCATTGGGATGGCATCCAGGCGTGATCAAGGGCAATCAGCTGGCGCGTGGCCTCGATCATGATCTGACTCAGTTCGTCGACGGGCATGATCGGGATGCAGAGCCGCTGACATGAATCATGCAGCCTGCGCGCGTTCATGTCGGGACGGAAGATGCGCGCTTCGCCATCCACCCCGCGAAAGGCCTTGTAGCCGTCGAATACCGTCTGTCCATAGTGCAGCATGGCAACCCCGGGTTCCATGGCAAGCGCCTGGTAGGGTTCGATGCGGGGGTTCTTCCACGCGCCGTCCACGTATTCCATGCTGAACATATGGTCGGAAAAAATACTGCCGAAGCCGAGGTTGTCAAAATCCACCTGGGCCAGGCGGCTTTGCTCGACAGGCGTAACCGGAAATTCTGATGACTGCATGGATGCTGGCCTTTTGTTAATGGTTAGCGAGATGATACGATAGGACCTGCTCAAATTGCGAGATCCGGTCGCAGTAGATCCATATTCCCGGCTTCTGCTTGTCGTTGCTCAGGTTTGCGCAGCGAGGCGTCGATGCAGTGCGCGTAACCGGCTGAAAAATTCATCCCGATCGACGTGACATTGCCTGATGTGCCTGTTTCCCTGAAATGCAGTGCGAGCATGTAAAACCCGGTGATTGTCCAGTACTGCCGCCTGTCCGGCTTCGAGGCGATATTTCACGCAGGCCTCGGGGGCATAAAGCAGGGTCAGCATTTCCCGAAGTGCCCGATAAACGGGTTCGACCAGGCTTGCCTCGATATCCAGGGGTGCCATGGTGCGTTCATTGATATGCACCGCGACGATATCTCCATGTTGGTCCAGTTCGATGACCGGCCACCTGGCTGCTAGCGCTACATCGTCCACGTCATCGACCAGGAACCTGCGGTGCGGGATTGGAACCTGGCACAGCAGGTCAAACAGGTCAGGGTTGCTGCTGCGAAGGCTTTCGGCGGCCTTGAAGCCATCGACCAGGACTGACGCACCGCCGCCGCAGTCGCTGGCGCGCAGGCAATGCATCATAAACAGGCCGGGTATGGGGTCGCGAAACAGTTCATCGTTGTGAGGCCTGATGGCATGCGCCGTTTGCGCCAGGATGCGTTGTTGCGGTGTGGAAATCAGGTCGAATACGCGCCCATAGTGAGTTTGTCGTATAAATCCAAACACCGCCGCCAGCTGTTCTATCTGGTTTTCGTCGACGGGGACGTCGTTAATAATCGCGAAACCGTAGTCGGCTATACGTTGAAACATCTGCAGTCGATAGGCTTCGTCGATGGTGATGCGGCATATTCCCATTGCGGGATCTTGTCGTTCAGATTTGCATCCCATAGCACCGGTTGTTGCCGTCGCCCGGCGATCGACTCGCTTGAATAGCAATGTGCGCGCAGCCAGGCGGGCGAATAGCGGGTTATATGGCCATCCCCCTGCCAGCTGATGTATAACGATCCGTCAGCATCTACGGCAACCTCTGCAGGACTTACGTCGGGGTCTATGCTGCCCAGCTCCAGGTATCGATGGCCGCCACTGCGGTCACCGCAATCGGCGCAGGTGCAATTGTCGCGCAGCCAGATATGGTGAAACTTGCTGTGATGCCCGTCTTCCCAGGTAACGGCTATGCAGCGTTGTTGCGGGTCTATATGCTCAATCGAGAGTCCCTGTTGAGTTGGCGGTTCGGGTAAGCGGGTATTGTTCAACTATGGGTTTCGGATAATCGACACAGGCATCAAAGTTTATCCAAAAAGCGAATCCCTGTCGCGTGCCGGGATGGGTCGCGCCAATCTCCGGCAGTCAATCCAGAATTGTAGCTTCGCGTTGAAAAGCGTTTTTTTCTTGCCGGTGCCGAATATAATGAAATCCACGGCGGGCTGACCGAATAGGCCGGTAAGACTTGTAATCGGACAATGCCCCCCGCCTGGTCAACACGATTTGCCAGAGTTGACCCTGGCCGGACCTGAACAAACCGGCACAGGAATGCAGGTAATAACGCCACATGCGATAAAATCGCTGTCCGTACTTCCCGCTCAATTCGGGCCAGTGCCGATCAAAATTATGCCACCAGGCCATAATTGTCCTGTCGTAGTCGGGGCCGAAATCATGCCAGTCGCGAATCACCAGATTCGGTTCGATCGACGACGTGATACGACTGGCGGAAGGGAGTTGCCCATTGGGGAAAATATACTCATTGATCCACGGATCGGTAGTGTCATGAGTGCGGTAGGAGCCGATGGTATGCAATAACATTAAACCGTTGTCGGTTAACAGGTTATTGATGGTATCGAAGTATGTCCTGTAATTTAATCTACCCACATGTTCGAACATGCCGACCGAGGCGATCTTGTCGAACTTACCCATTAGCGAGCGGTAGTCGCATAACAGTATCTCTACATCAAGGTGTTTGCAATTTTCCCGGGCCAGCTTTTGCTGTTCCCTGGATATGGTTACTCCGGTTACCCTGACGCCATATTCCTCGGCGGCGTACCTGGCCAGCGACCCCCAGCCGCAACCTACGTCGAGCAGATGCTCGCCGGGTTTCAGGTCCAGCTTGCGGCAGATAAGGTCCAGTTTATCAATTTGCGCCTGCTCGAGTGAATCGGCATATTGCCAGTAACCACAGCTGTAATTCATCAACGGGTCAAGCATTCGGGTATACAGATCGTTGCCGAGGTCATAGTGCTTCTCACCGACCTGGTAAGCGCGATTGACGGTTTGAAGATTGATTAACTTGTGCGAGATTCGATTGCCAAGACTTGCCATTATCAGGCGAAATTTTGCTAATCCACTGAATTTCTGATCAAGGTTATGGCGTTGAAACTTGGTAAAGCATTCGTCCAGTTCGTCGCAGTCCCAGTATCCTTCCATGTAGGCTTCGCCAAGGCCAAGGGTGCCTTTTGTCAGCGTATACTGGTATGCATTAGGATCATGGACCTTGATATCCCATGGACGATCGCCATTAAACCGGATGCCGGCCTGCTCAACCAGTTCGACCAATATTCGGGGTGGTCTGGTGCCCTGTGTCGTTAATGTCATAGTCGTGTTGCTTTAACTAATTGACAGTAATCCGAGCATTAAAATACACATTTTGATTATGTTCAACAGGTTCAGGGCAGGATATAAAAGGATTTGATGTCTGCAGTCAGCGCATCAGGTTTTCTAATAGTGGGCCGGGCTCTGCGTTGCTTCGATGCGGCGACCGCAGTCAGATATAGCTAAAGATTAAACGGGTTCTCGAGCGACTGGCTGGGCTCGGTAAACCAACGCGGGCCGTCTTCGGCGATGTAGGCATGGTCTTCCAGCCGCACGCCGAATTCGCCATAGCAGCAAATCATCGGTTCAATGGAAAAACACATCCCCGGCGCAAGTGGTAAATCGTTGCCTTTGACAATGTAGGGATGTTCGTGCACATCGAGGCCGACGCCGTGACCGGTGCGATGCGGAATTCCAGGGAGTTTATAGCCCGGACCGAATCCCGCGGCGGTGATTACTTCACGCGCGGCCTGATCCGGCGCCGAACAGGGCGCGCCGATTTGGGCCGCGTTGAAGGCGGCGAGTTGTGCCGCCTGTTCCAGCTCCCAGATTTCGCGCTGGCGCGAGTCGGCTTCGCCGAAAACATAGTTGCGAGTGATGTCAGAGTTATAGCCATGCAAGGTAGCCCCGGTATCGATCAGCACCATCTCGTTTACCGCCAGGGTTTGCGGGTAGGGCACGCCATGCGGATAGGCGGTGGGCTCGCCGAATAACACGATCTTGAACGTGGAACGTCCATCCATCCCGCAGGCGATATGGGCCGCGTCGAGAAACGCCTGCACTTCGTGGGTGTCGATGTCTGCCTGCAGAATTCTTCCCGCCAGTTGATGAATGCGCAGGGTGATAGCCTTGGCCTGCGTTAGCAGCGCCAGTTCATTGGCGGACTTGATCCGGCGGCATTGCGCGATCAAATCCTCGCCATTAACGATGCTCAGTTTCGCGTTCGCGCTTTGCAGGCGGCTGGCCGTGAAAAAGGGCGTCTGATGATCGATGGCCAGCGTACAAGCCTTTTTGCCCGTGCATTTCAGGGCACTTTCGGAGACCAGGCTGGCAGGATCTTCGTGTTCTTCCCACAAGGCGAAATCGCCTTCGACCACCATCTCGGCGCGTGTTTTCTGTTCTTCGAACTTCGGACAGACATAAATCAGTTCGCCGCTGACGGAAATAATCGCTCCATGCAGGCGCTCACTCGCGTAGCATTGCATGCCGGTGAAATAACGCAGGCTGGTGGTGGCATCGAGGTAGAGGGCATCGATCCCGGCCTGTTGCATCAACCCGCGCACTTTTTGCAGACGATCCCCATACTCTTCGAGGCCGATCGGAACCGCCTGCTCACGCATGGAAGACAGCGTTGCAAGTTCCTGATCTGCGCTAGAACCACCGGCACCGTTAGTCATTTTGTCATTCTCCTGCAATCCTCATTGTATTTACCTGATGAACGGTAAATCGCTTATGGTCACGGTATGCGGCGTGTTGTTAACCGAAATCGCCAGATTCTCCGCGTTGTCGGCGATTTCGTTGCTGATGATGCCGATGGCGATATTCTTGCCCAGTCGAGGTGAATAAGCCATTTCACCGATCGAACCCACTTCGATATCATTTTGTGTCACCGCTACCGGGTGCTCGCTGCCAGGCACGGGTTCACCCTGGATGATGAAACCGGTGAGGCGACGTTTAACGCCGTCGGCCCTGATTTTTGACAGGGCCTGTTTACCGATGAAGTCGTCTGGCCCGTCGAGGTCCACCAGTTTGCCCAGCCCGAGTTCGAACGGGTTGGCTGGAAATGTTTGCGCGCGAGCATCAGCGCCGTAGGACAACAGTCCGCTTTCCAAACGTTCGACATCATTGGGCGCGCCGGGGCCAATATCGTAGGCAGAGCCTGCTTCCCTGACCAGGTCCCATAATGCATCGCCATATGCAGCATCGCGCAGGTAGAGTTCGAATCCCCCCTGCTTGGACCAGCCGGACCTTGCCAGCACCAGCGGAATGCCCTGCAGGCTGGTTTCACGGAACCAGAAATACTTCAGCTCATGTATCCAGTCCCCGAACAACTGTGCGATCAGCGCCGCGGCTTTTGGTCCCTGTACCGCCAGCGGCGAGACGTCGGGTTCCCAAACTCGCACATCGAGCCCACGCTCCGCTGCAATAGCGCTGGCCCAGAGCTCGATGTCGCTATCGGCTATCGATAGCCAGAATTGTTCTGTGGACAGTTTCAACAGCACCGGATCGTTGATCAGGATGCCGTCATGGTTACAGACTGGAACGTATCTACCCTGTCCGATCGCGGTGTCTGAAATATCGCGCGCGCAAATGTACTGTGCCAGCTGCGTTGCATCGGGACCCAGCAACTCGACCTGGCGCTGGGCAGCCACATCCCACATGGCTACCCCATTTATAAGGCGCTCGTACTCAGCCTGCGGATCGCCAAAATGCGCAGGAATATACATGTGGTTGTAAACCGAAAAAGATTGCACTCCGTCGGCCACGGTGGCGTCGAAGTAGGGGGATTTGCGTATATTCGAGCCGATTCCCAGTAAGAATGACATTTCCGTTCCCGTCTCCATAAAGCAAGGGTTTCCTGGTGACGCGATTTGAGGATACCCTTGTTTCGCGACCACAACCTGCCGCAGGTTGAATTCATAAGCTATTCCCGGCCATGTTAAAGAAGGCGTATTTATGTTCAAGCGATCAATCCTGTCGTCACTTAAGCTGCGCTCCTCCGCTATAATCCGGTTTTAGCCTGTTTAAGCAGTACCGCCGTGTTACAAATCTCGCGCAATGTCGTTATTCCCGATGAAGAGATCGAGCTGTCCGCGATCCGTGCACAGGGTGCCGGCGGGCAGAACGTGAACAAGGTATCTTCGGCGATTCACCTGCGCTTCGATATCAATGCGTCGTCGCTGGCCGATGATTACAAGCAGCGCCTGCTTGCCTTGCGCGACCGGCGCATCAGCAAGGATGGCGTGATTATTATCAAGGCGCAGCAATATCGCACCCAGGAAAAGAATCGGCAGGCGGCGCTCGAGCGCTTACAGGAGTTGATCAAAACAGTGACGGTGGTGCAGAAGGCAAGAAAACCGACCAGGCCAAGCAAAAGCTCGCAAAAAAGGCGTATGGACAGTAAAACGCAACGCGGCAGGACCAAGCTCCTTCGCGGCAGGGTTGAGGATCAATAGTATGACTAAGACTGACGCCGAATAAAGTGGCGGCGTCAGTCTTCAGGATAAGTGATTTTGAATGGCGCCGAAGGCAGCCAGGCTGTCGCGGAAGAAATCAAGGATCTTGTAATCGGGCCAGGTCGATAGTTTGACGATGGTTAATTCGGTCGCGCGGTTGACATAAATCATCTGTCCAAACACGCCGCGCGCCATGAAATCACCTTCGCTGATATTGTTAACCCACCAGAAATTACTGTAAGCACCATCGGCGCAGGTGTCGGTATAGGGTGACCCGTAAACACTGCGATCGCCGCTGGCACAGTCGTCAACCCAGCTTGCCGGTACAATCTGTGTGTTGCCTGCCTTGCCGTTGTTTTGCATCATCAAACCAAAGCGAGCGTAGTCGCGCAGACTGGTGTTGAAGCCGCCGTTGGCGAGTGCGGTGCCGGCCCGGTCCACGGTAAAAAAAGCATCGTGTTCGGCGCCGATTTTTTTCCAGATCAGTTCGCTCGTCAATTCGGCGAGCGACTTGTTGGCCGAGCGTTCGAGTGCCCAGGCGACAACATCGGTTTCGACCGATTTATACTCAAAAATTTTGCCGTGATCCCTGATTTTTGGCGGGGTCAGAATTATGTCGCGAATCGTCGGTTGTGATTCGTCGTCGGGAACCGGGCGCCAGCCCGAGGCGATATCGATGCGCGTCATGTCGGAACCAGGTACGTTGTAATCTTCAGCGAAACGCACGCCACTGGTCATGTTCAGGGCATGCACCAGCTTCGCATCCCGGTAGCCACAACGTTTCAGTTCGGGTATGTATTTTACAATTGGTGCGTCCGGATCGATCAGTCCCTGCTCATGCAAAATGCCGCTCAGGCTGCCGACCAGTGACTTGGCAACGGACTGGGATAAATGCGCTGTGTCCGCTTGCATATCATTGAAATATTTCTCGGTAACAATATTGCCCTTGTGTAACACCAGGAAACCATCGGTGTAAGAGCTATCAAGAAACCCGGCTATGGTTTTCTCTTCGCCCTCGTAATCGAGAAATGTAACCGACGACAGATCCTGCAACTCGCCGGGCAGGGTTTGAATACTGCTGTAATCCGCCTTTACATCCACGGTCGGGAACAGGTTGCGGATATTCATGAATGACCAGCGATTAAATGGCGCCAGGTCCCAGTTGCTCAAATCCGGACGCTTTTCGGGTGGCGGCGGGAAGCCGCGCATAATCCCGAGCTCGAGGGCTGTCCTCGGTTTGAGTGTGGATTTATCCATGGTTAAAATTCAACAGGACTCGAAAAACGGGGTGGGAGCAAACTGCGCCCCCACCCAGTACCGAGGAGCCTACTTGTTGAGATTTGTCCAGATCTTGGCGTAAAGATCGGTTACTTCCTGCGAGCATGGTGGCACAAACTCAGGCGCAGGAGCACCCGCAGGCATGACGATTTCCGGTGCGGAAACCAGGTCTGCGTTCATCATCGACTCGCTGCCCGTGATGCCGTTTGCGTAGTTGGCAAAGTTGGAAGTCAGCGCGGCAGCTTCCGGGGTCATCATGAAGTTCATGAACAGTTTTGCGTTTTCCAGATTCGGCGCGCCCTTGAGTACCGCAACATTATCCATCCAGCCGGTGAAACCTTCTTTCGGGTACGAATAAACCAGTTCAGGACGGTCCTTGCGCGCACGCTTGGCGGCGCTATTCCAGCTCTGTGACAGGTCGACGTCCTTCGAGGTCAGTTTCTCGATTACCGAGTAGTCCATGGTGCGCCAGTCCGCTTTTGCCTTGATCAACATGGTATTGAGTTCTTTCAGCTGTGCCTTGTTGGAGTTGTAGCGTGGGTAGTTCAGGTAGCGCAACCCGGCGTTGATGACATCGTTCATGTCCTTCAACATGTTGATGCGACCTTTCAATTCGGCAGGTGGGTCGAACAACAGTGCCAGGGTGTTGACGTCACCCTTGTAAACGGTGGCATCGACGGTGAAGTTGGTGGTACCCCACTGATACGGAATCGAGTAGTTGCGTCCTTCATCCCAGTAAACATCAACCCATTTTTTGTCGATGTTCTTGAAGTTGGACATCTTGTTGGGTTCGACGCGTTCCAGTAACCCCTTCTTGATCATGATTGCAATCATGTAGTCGCCGGGAACAACAACGTCGTAACCCGACCCGCCCTGTTCGACTTTCGCCAACATGGTTTCGTTTGAGTCGTAACTATCGATGGTTACCTTGACGTCATGCATCTTTTCGAACTTTTCAATCATTTCCGGGTTGGTGTAGTTGCCCCAGTTATAGATGTGCAGTTCGCCGGCGGCATAAACGCTGCCCGTCATTAAAGTCAGGCCCATGGCCATGATCGTAGTTAGTATCTTGCTTTTCATTTGCTTAACCTCAGTTATGTTGTTGCTTCTGTTATGTTTCACCTGTTGCTCACGATTGCTTGTGAATTGTTACTTCCGTCTACTTTTTTTATCTTTCCCGAAAAGGAATATAAAACTGACCAGAATGACTGAAATTCCCACAAACACGGTGGATACCGCGTTGATTTCGGGAGTCACTCCGCGTCTGATCTGCCCCAGGATATACAGGGGCAGAGTCGTTTCGCCGGGACCAGCCACGAACAGCGTGATGATCACGTCATCGAGCGAGACGATAAATGCCAGCATCGCGCCCGCCAGGATGCCGGGCATCATCAACGGCAGGGTGACGCGCCGGAAAACCTTGAAAGGGGGGGGCATACAGATCCGCGGCGGCCTGCTCAAGACTCAGGTTCATGTCCTCGAGCCTGGCGCGTATCGGCATGTAGGCAAAAGGAATGCAAAAAGCCGTATGGGCGGCCATCAGGTAGCCAATGCCACTAACCCCGGTGACCTGCTTGATAATGGCGAAGAAGATCAGGGTCGCCACCGCGGTTACAATTTCAGGCACCATGAGCGGTTGATTGATCACAGCGATTGCCGAGTTCAGGCCGCGATAGGAATCTGTGCGGGTTGTCACCAACGCTGCCATAGTCGCCATGATGGTAGAGACAATCATCGCTACCAGAGCAACTTCCAGCGATATCAGCGCGGCATGCTGGATGCCTTCGTTGTTCCATGCCTCGACATACCAGTCGAGACTGAACTGGGTCCAGACCGTAACCGAGCGATTTTCATTGAATGAAAAAAACACCAGTACTGCTATCGGTGCGTACAGCACCGCAATGCAGAACCACGCCACCTGCGAAAAACCGGGCTGGAATTTTAAATCGATTGCCTTGTGTGGCTTGCGCGCAGTTGTTGTCGCGAGATCAGCCATGTGTCAACGTCTCTTTTTTGGCGCCGAAGCGCAGATAGAAAAGCAGCGACATCATGACCATCACCATCAGCACCAGCGCGATCGCCGAGCCGAAAGGCCAGTTTCGTGCCTGCCCGAATTGCAGTTCGATCAGGTTGCCGAGCATTAGAGATTTGCCGCCACCGAGCAGTGCCGGGGTGATGAACGCGCCCAGGCTCGGGATTAACACCAGGATACAGCCTGCCGCAATACCAGGTTTTGCCAACGGTACTATGATACGTTTGAGTACCTTGAAGCGCGTCGCATATAAATCGTAGCTGGCCTCGACCAGGCGAAAATCGAGTTTTTCGAGGCTGGCGAAAATAGGTAGTACCATGAAGGGCAGGTAGGCATAAACGAGCCCCAGGCAAACCGCGAAATCGGTGTACAGCATCGGGATGGGGTTGTCGATCAGGCCAATTTCCATCAACGACAGGTTGATGACTCCCTGGTCACGTAAAATCAGCAGCATCGCGTAGGTGCGAATCAGCAGGTTGGTCCAGAATGGAATCGTGATCAGGAACAGCCAGGCGTTGCGGCGTGCCGGTGGTTGTGTGGCGATAAAATAGGCGGTTGGAAAACCGACCAGCAGGCAGGCGATGGTGGTAAACAGGGCGAGACCAACCGAGCGCAAAAATATCTGGATGTAATCGGTGGTAAAAGACAGGGTCTCGTCGAAGATATCCTCTTCGAACAACAGCTGGACGTAGGCGTCGAAAGATAATACCCAGCTGATCCCGCCAAAGTCCCCGGGCTCGAGAAACGAGTAAATCAGCACGATGGAAAGCGGCATGATGCCAATGCAGAAGATCGTCAGTATTCCCGGGGCCAGCAATGCGTAGCGTGCGTTGCGCAGGCGTTTTGCCTCGGCGGCAAGGCTGCTGGAAAGCTGAACCTGGGTCGTTGGCTGATCAGTCATCCCGGATTCCGTCAATCCGTCAAAATTTGCATGCTATTGTCGCTAATCGCGATGTGGGCCTGGTCGCCCAACTGGTAACCGATATTCTCGGCACCACGATTTTGTATTTGCAACATGACCTTTTCGCCGCTCGGCATCAGTATCTGGTAGTCAAAACCCGAACCGAAATAGGATATGTGTTCAATCCTGCCCGAAAGATGCGCTGCTGTGGCGTCGTTGACGAAACTGAGCTGCTCGGGCCGGATCGCGATACTGACTTCCTGCCCCAGGTTTTCCGGATTCGTCGGCAAACCCGCTTCGCCCTCGTGACCGGCCTCGAGTTTGACCTTGGCGCGAGATCCATTCTTGCTGAGGATGTTGGCTTTGAGGATGTTGATGTCACCGATAAAATCAGCGACAAAACGCCGTGCCGGCCGATCGTAAATTTCACTCGGATCACCTACCTGCAGGATCAAACCATCACGCATGACCGCCACGCGATCTGACATGGTCAACGCTTCTTCCTGATCGTGGGTTACAAAAATAAAGGTAATTCCGGTATCGCTCTGCAAGCGCTTCAGTTCTACCTGCATTTACTTGCGCAGTTTGAAATCGAGTGCTGACAGTGGTTCATCGAGTAGCAGTACCTTGGGTTTCGGCGCCAGTGCCCGTGCCAGCGCGACGCGTTGCTGTTGGCCGCCCGAAAGCTGATCGGTCTTGCGATCGGCGAGATGATCCATCTGCACCAGTCCGAGCACCTCCTTGACTACCGACGATATTTCGGATGCCGGCTTGTCGAGCATTTCCAGGCCGAAGCTGATATTTTCAGCCACCGTCATGTGTGGGAATAGCGCGTAGTGCTGGAATACGGTATTGACCGGGCGTTTATACGGCGGCAGGCCTTCCAGGTGCTCGCCGAACAGCACGATTTCGCCATGCGTGGGTTGTTCGAAACCGGCTATTAAACGCAACAAGGTAGTCTTGCCGCAACCGGATGGCCCCAGTAGCGTAAAAAATTCATTGTCCTCGATGACCAGCGAAACATCGTCCAGTGCAACCACGCCGCTGACGCGATCGTTGCCGTAGATCTTTGATGTTTGGCGGATATCGATGGCGGCGGTTGCCGTCGGCTTCGACACGTTTGCTCCCCGGTATTGCTGATTATTATGCGAAGTAGCTTAGTTTCAGCGCGGGTAAGCTGTATATAACCTAAAAGTGTTAATGCGGAACAATCATCCTAAGGTATTCAAAAACTTAAGGAAAAGTTCACTTTGCGACGATATGCCGAGTTTGCGATATATATTTCGGCGATGGATTTTTACCGTTTCGGGACTGATATCGATTTCGCGCGCGAGTGACTTCGACGAATGCCCTCTGAGAATACAGGCCGCGACTTCGTGCTCGCGCGGCGTCAGCGCATCTTCGCCAAATCGCTCCAGTGCGAATTCCAGGCGTTGTTCGCCGACGCCGCCGGAAAGGCTTTCCTGGTTATATGAAGACTCACCGAAATGTTGCCGGCAAAGTGACGCCATGACCGGTAGATCCCGCTTAACTGCATTCAATTCTTTAGACTTGAAGCGGGGCTCTGCGCCACGGCGTCCGATCGAGAAGAACAGGTATCTCCCATCGCGTAAATCCGTGAAGATTGCCAGTTCGTCGCGCAGTTCGATATTTTTGTAATAGCGTCGAAAGTACTCGGTGAGCTGAAAGCGGTCCGGGGCAACGTCGCGGATCAGCATTGCACTGGTTCTTTTACGTTTGCAAAAGCGAGTATAAAAAGGATCCAGCTGGTAGACACCATCGAGGTACATATCCAGGTTGAGGCGAAACGAGCTTTGAATCGTGTCGTAAATATGATGTGGTCGGTTTTTCTCGTCGAGTAACAGCAACAGGATACCGACAAAAGGCGCATCGACACGAAGGTAATCGAGCAGGTTGGGCAGAAAACTGGCCTGACCGATTGCGTCTATTGCTTTCGACAGAGATGCCGCACGTAAGTCTTCGCGAGTCTTAACGGGCGGGGACGGTTTAGTTTTGTCGTGCACGGATTCGTATCCTCGGACTGATAACTTCGATAGTACAATAATTACCGTAGGCCATGATGCTCGCTGATTTTGTATAAAATGCTTTACTCAAAAGTTGGTCAAGCGGTGAAAGTAGCATTATTGATCGCAGCCGGTAAACCATCTGCCTGGCAACAGGCACTGTAAAAAATTTTAAAAAGCGAATATTCATCTTTTGTATTGGATGGAACAAGCCAGTGGTACTATGCTGTGATCAACCGGTGGCGAGCCCTTGAAATATGAAAAAACTTTCCGATATCGGCCTGGTAGGCCTGGCTGTAATGGGTGAAAACCTGATCCTGAATATGGAGAGCAAAGGTTATACCGTGACGGCTTTTAACCGCTCTACAGATAAAGTCGACAACTTTATTAATGGTCGTGCTGCGGGCAAGAATATACGGGGGGCTCAAACCATCGAGGCATTGGTGGAATCCCTGGAGTCTCCACGCAAGATCATGTTGATGGTGAAAGCCGGGCAAGCCGTCGATGATTTTATCGAGCAATTGATCCCGCACCTCGATCCCGGCGATATCGTAATCGATGGCGGTAACACACATTACGCGGACACCATCCGCAGAACCGGGTACCTGGAGAGCAAAGGTCTGCTGTTTATCGGCACCGGCGTCTCCGGCGGGGAAGAAGGTGCTTTGACCGGCCTGTCAATTATGCCCGGCGGATCGCCGGCTGCCTGGAAATCGGTCAAACCGATCTTGCAGAGCATTGCGGCCCGGGTTGAAGATGGCACCCCCTGCTGTGACTGGATCAGCGCCGGGGGCGCGGGCCACTTTGTCAAGATGGTTCACAACGGCATCGAGTATGGTGATATGCAGCTAATCTGTGAAGCGTATCAAATCATGAAAGAGCTCTTGGGCATGTCCCCGAGCGAGATGCATAAAGTCTTTGCCAGCTGGAACGAGGGCGAGCTCGACAGTTATCTGATAGAGATTACACGCGATATTCTTGCCTACGAAGAGAATGGTGAGTCCCTGGTTGAGAAAATCCTCGATACCGCTGGCCAGAAAGGAACTGGCAAATGGACCGGTATATCAGCCCTCGAGTTTGGAGTTCCGCTGACTCTTATTGGAGAGGCGGTGTTTGCGCGTTTTTTATCCTCGCAAAAGGAAGAGCGGGTGCAGGCTTCCCGGTTGCTGAATGGCCCTGAACGAAACTTCGAGGGTGACAGGCAGGCCTTTATCGAAGATATTCGACAAGCACTGCTTGCCTCCAAGATCGTTTCTTATGCGCAGGGTTACCTGCTCATGCGCGAAGCCGCGAAGGAGTACGACTGGAATCTGGATTATGGTGGCATCGCCCTGATGTGGCGGGGTGGCTGTATCATTCGCTCGGCTTTCCTGAGCAGAATAAAAGAGGCCTTTGATGAAACCCCGGGCCTGTCGAATTTATTGTTATCTGAATACTTCCGGGGAAAAGTCGAAAGTGCACAAGCCAGCTGGCGGCGCGTGGTGGCGGCTGCAGTTTGTCACGGTATCGCTGCGCCCTCGTTAACCTCCGCGCTTAGCTATTTCGATGGCTACCGCTCGGAGCGTTTGCCCGCCAACCTGCTGCAGGCGCAAAGGGATTATTTTGGCGCACATACCTACGAGCGCATCGACCGGCCTCGCGGTGAATTCTTCCATACCAACTGGACTGGTCGTGGCGGCAACACCGCCTCCTCGACTTACGATGCTTAAACCCGGATCGGGTTGTTTGCTGCCGCCTGCACTAATTCAGGGCAATCCAGGTCGTCCTTTGTTACCACTGTTACGGAATTTGGCACGCTGCCCCGCCGTGTATTAGCGGCAATTCAAAACGCCCATTAATATTGACCAGGCCCCCCGAAGTATCTTTTTTCCGTTAACCTTGTACCATTTTGCGATTAAGCTAGCGAAGATGCGTTCGGCAGGTAAATTAGTTTTCCGAGGTAAACCAGTAGTCGATCAATCCCAGGATAAGTGATCCCATGATAAATACACAGAATAATACCCCCTTCGTTAGCCGTCTTACGCGGCAAACTCTGGCGCTGGTGCTTGCCGGGGGGCGTGGCTCTCGACTTTACGAGCTGACCGACTGGCGCGCCAAACCAGCGGTGCCATTCGGTGGTAAATTCCGCATCATCGACTTCCCGCTATCGAACTGCATCAACACAGGGATTCGCCGAATTGGTGTGTTAACCCAATACAAGGCGCATTCATTGATCCGTCACCTGGTGCGTGGCTGGACCCGGTTTGACAGTGAACTCGACGAGTTCGTAGAGATTCTTCCCGCCTCGCAGCGTGCCGGTGGCGAGTGGTACCAGGGCACTGCCGACGCGGTTTATCAAAACCTCGATATTATGCGTACGCACAAACCCGAGTACGTGCTGATTTTGTCGGGTGATCATATTTACAAAATGGACTACGGTGAGATGATCGTCACTCATGTTGAAAGCAAGGCCGACATGACAATCGCCTGTCTGGAAGTACCGATCGAGGAAGCGGCCGGCGCATTTGGCGTAATGACGGTCGATGAATCCGGTCGCATCGTTGAATTCAATGAGAAACCCTCCAATCCAGCGCCAATCCCCGGCCAACCAGGACTCTGCCTGGCCTCGATGGGTAATTACCTGTTCAACACCGATTTTCTCTATGAGCAGTTAATCAAGGACGCCGACGACCCGAAATCCTCACACGATTTCGGCAAGGATATCATCCCGTCGATTATTGAAAAGTACCAGGTTTATGCCTATCCGTTTCGCGATATGGCCACCGGCGAACGTGCCTACTGGCGCGATGTCGGCACGCTGGATGCCTTCTGGGAAGCTAATATGGAGCTCGTCAACGTGACGCCGGAACTGAACCTCTACGACCAGAGCTGGCCAATCCTGACGCACCAGGCGCAATTACCGCCGGCCAAGTTCGTGTTTGACCTGGAGGATCGGCGTGGCATGGCGATCGACTCGATGGTATCGGGTGGATGCGTGATTTCGGGTGCCCTGGTCAAGCGCTCGCTGCTGTTTTCCCATGTGCGGATCCATTCCTACGCTGAAATTATCGAAAGCGTCATACTTCCCGATGTCGAAATCGGCCGCAACGCCCGTATCAATAAAGCGATCATCGATCGAGGATGCACCATTGAAGCGGGCATGGTGATCGGGGAAGATCACGAAGAGGATAAAAAGCGCGGTTTTCGCGTCACTGAAAAAGGCGTGGTGCTGGTGACTCCCGATATGTTGCGCCAGGCAACCCATCTACAAAGGTAAACTGACGTGACGAGTTGTGAAACGATAGCCACGCAACCGTTTGGCGATCAGAAACCGGGCACTTCGGGCCTGCGCAAAAAAGTACGCGTGTTTCAGCAAGCGTATTACCTGGAAAATTTTGTCCAGTCGATTTTCGACGCTACCATTAGCAGTGCTGACAGCTTCGCCAACAAAGCCCTGGTGGTCGGTGGCGACGGCCGTTTTTATAACAGCGAGGCCCTGCAGACGATTATCAAGATGGCTGCTGCGAACGGATTTGGCCGCGTGATCGCGGGACAAAACGGACTCCTGTCCACCCCGGCCGCGTCCTGCATAATCCGCAAATACCAGGCTTTTGGCGGTATTATATTATCCGCCAGCCATAATCCTGGCGGTCCCGACGCAGATTTCGGCATTAAATTCAATGCAGCGAACGGTGGACCGGCCAGCGAAGAATTGACTGACGCTATCTTTCGGCAAAGCCGGGAGATCGGGCAATACCATATGCTCGATTCGGCAAACGTCGACCTCGGCCGCATCGGTAGCCAATCGCTTGGCGACATGCATATCGAAGTTATCGACCCCGTTGATGATTATGCGCAGTTAATGGAGCAATTGTTCGATTTTGAGCAAATCCGGTCGCTATTGACCAGTGGAACTTTCAGCATGCGGTTCGATGGCATGAACGCGATTACCGGGCCTTACGCCCACAGGATCCTGGAACAACTGCTGGGGGCGCCGCAAGGCAGTGTCATGCGTGGCGAGCCATTGCCGGACTTTGGTGGTGAACACCCCGACCCCAACCTCGCCCATGCAACAGAATTGCAGGGTCACCTGAGCGGCAGCGCAGCGGCCGATTTTGGCGCAGCGTCAGATGGTGATGGGGATCGCAACATGATTCTCGGGGCGAATTTTTACGTGACTCCGAGCGATAGCCTTGCGGTGCTGGCCGCCAACGCGACACTGGTGCCGGGCTATCGCCACGGACTCTCGGGTGTGGCTCGCTCGATGCCGACCAGCCAGGCGGTGGATCGCGTTGCGGCTGCGCTCAAGATTCCCTGCTTCGAGACGCCGACCGGCTGGAAATTTTTCGGCAACCTGCTGGACGCCGAAAAGATCACGCTTTGCGGTGAAGAGTCTTTCGGTACCGGTTCCAGTCATGTGCGCGAGAAAGACGGGCTCTGGGCGGTGCTGTTCTGGCTGAATATTCTCGCGGTCCGGGGTGAGTCGGTTGCCGATATCGTGCAGCAACACTGGCGCCAATACGGACGCGACTACTATACCCGACACGATTACGAGGCCGTGGCAAGCGACTCGGCACAGTCGTTGATCGAAGCCTTGCGTCAGAATATCGATGCGATGGCCGGGCAACGGTTGGGTAGTTACGAGGTCGAGCTCGCCGACGACTTCAGTTACACCGATCCGGTTGACGGTAGCACGAGCCAGCAACAGGGTCTGCGTATCCTGATGCGCGGTGGGGCTCGTATCATTTATCGACTGTCGGGTACCGGTACCGAAGGTGCCACGCTGCGGGTTTATATCGAAGGCCATGAAACCGATCCTGCAAAACAAGCGCAGGACCCGCAAACGGCGCTAGGTGAATTGATCAGCCTCGCCGGCCAGCTTGCCGAGATTGGACATTACACCGGCCGCAGTAGCCCGGACGTGGTGACCTGATGACGCATATCCTGATGGTTGCCGCAGAAAATGGTGCCTTGCCCGGCGGCAAGGTTGGGGGTATCGGCGACGTGGTACGCGAGGTTCCTGTGGCACTGGCGCAACGTAATTGCACGGTTTCCGTCGTCACTCCGGCTTATGGTGTTTTTGCTGGCTTAGCGGGGGCGAAGCGACTGCAAACGCTCAAAGTCGGGTTCGGTGGCGCTGCACAGTCACTCGAGCTATACCAACTGAGCGGGAGCGGTACTAACAGGGTAAGGCACTATGTGATTGAGCATCCACTATTCAGCAGCTGCGGAGTCGGTCGAATCTACTGTGACGATCCTCCCGGGCGCCCCTTTGAGACCGATTCGAGCAAGTTTGCGCTATTTTGCATAGCTGTTGCCGAGGCCATAAAGAAAGGCGTCTTTGCTGATCTCGACGTGTTGCATCTGCATGACTGGCATGCGGCTTTCCTGCTCATCCTGCGTCATTACGATCCCGGCTACCGTTCTCTGCAAACCTTGCGTTGCGTTTATAGCATCCATAACCTGGCAATCCAGGGGATAAGACCCTTTGCCAATAATGACTCGTCGCTCGAGGAATGGTACCCGGATCTTGTCTACGAACGTAAACAGCTCGCCGATCCGCAGTGGCCCGACTGTGTTAATCCGGTGGCAAGCGCAATACGCCTGGCCGATGCGGTACACACGGTATCGCCGAGTTACGCCGAGGAAATCCTGCTCCCCGATGACCCGGACAGCGGTCATCATGGCGGAGAAGGTCTCGACCGAGATTTGTGCAATGCTCGCGACAGAAAGCGCCTGTTCGGTATTCTCAACGGTTGCGATTACCCGCAAGAAAGGTTTCCGGCGATTACCGACTGGCCGTCATTGCTGCAGCGCATGCGTGAACTCATACCGTTGTGGGCCAGTCGTAATACCGCACTTGCCAGTGCGCATTTCATTGCCCATAACACGCTTGGCCAACTCGCCGATCAACGTCCACAAATGTTGATTACCAGTGTCGGTCGTATTACCGACCAGAAGCTTGGTTTGATGCGCCAAACGACATCTTCAGGACAGCCCGCCCTGCATGCCGCCCTGGAGGTGCTCGGGGACAATGGCCTGATGCTCATGGTTGGTACTGGCGATCCGCAATACGAGCAGTTTTTGTGCGAAACCGCGGCCATGCATAGTAATTTCATTTTTCTGTGTGGCTACTCCGACGAACTGGCCGAAGCCCTGTACGAACAGGGTGATCTGTTTTTCATGCCAAGTTCTTTCGAGCCCTGTGGCATCAGTCAGATGCTGGCTCTGCGTGCGGGCCAGCCCTGCCTTGTGCATCACGTTGGCGGGCTACGCGACACTGTCGAGGATAACAGCACGGGTTTTACCTTCACCGGTAATAACCTTACCGAACAGGCCGACGCGCTGGTTGCGACAGTGCAACGCGCTCTCAACCAGTTTCAGAAAAAATCCAGCAAGTGGCGGACCATGCGCAAAGCGGCCGCGGCGGCGAGGTTCGAGTGGGCTAGCAGCATCGATGCCTACATCAAAGATCTTTACCGGGAAGCGTAAACCACTTAAGTCATGGCAACCCTGGAATCCTGTTATGAATCCATTGCGCAAGGGCGTCACGGTGACCCGTTTAAAATCCTGGGTCCGCATGGCGCGAGAAAAAACTGGACAGTGCGTAGCTGGCAACCGCAGGCGCAGACGGTAGAGCTGCTCGGCGCCAACAATGAATTGCTGATGGAGATGCGACGGGTGCATCGCGATGGCCTGTTCGAAGCACGCCTGCCGCTGCCGGTTACTCCCTATCGCCTGCGCCTCCATGAAAACGGAAACAGCACTATCATCGACGATCCGTATCGTTTCGTATCGCTTTTCGGGGATCTCGATCGTCACCTTATGCGCGAAGGTAAACTGCGGTATCTGGCGGATAAACTCGGCGCTCACGTAACTGAAATCGATGGCGTCGAAGGCGTGCATTTTGCAGTCTGGGCGCCTAATGCAAGCCGGGTCAGTGTCGTCGGTTCATTCAACGGCTGGGACGGTCGACGGCACCCGATGCGACGACACTCCACTGGCGGCGTATGGGATATCTTTGTCCCGGGCCTTTGTGCTGGCGACTACTACAAGTACGAGATACTCGACGCCAGGGAGAAATTACTGCCGCTCAAGGCCGATCCGTTTGCGCGGCAGATGGAACTGGCACCTGGCAATGCCTCCATCGTGCAGCACGATGATTACAGCTGGCAGGATAAAGAATGGCTGGAAAACAGGCGCGCCGCCAGTACGCTCGATCAACCCATGGCAATTTACGAAGTGCATCTCGGTTCATGGCGCCGGCAGGCCGACAGCAACCAGGTGTTGAGTTACCGAGAATTTGCCTCAAGCCTGGTGTCTTATGTCGAGGATATGGGTTACACTCATATTGAATTGCTCCCGGTTAGCGAACACCCTTTCGACGGTTCCTGGGGTTATCAACCGATCGGCCTGTTCGCACCCACATCGCGCTTCGGCACCCCGGAGGATTTCAAGTTCTTCATCGACAGCTGTCATCAACAGGGTATCGGCGTGATCATGGACTGGGTTCCCGCCCATTTCCCGCGCGACGATTTTGGTCTCGGCCAGTTCGACGGCAGCAGTCTCTACGAGCACGCCGACCCGCGTCAGGGCGCTCATCCTGACTGGGGTACGCTAATTTTTAATTTTGGCCGTCCGGAGGTCGTCAATTACCTGATCGCCAATGCCCTGTTCTGGGTCGAGGAATACCATATCGACGCGTTACGGGTCGATGCCGTCGCTTCCATGTTGTACCTGGACTACTCGCGTGAAGCCGATGAATGGATACCCAATCGATACGGCGGCAATGAAAACCTGGAGGCGGTAGAGTTTCTGCGCCGGATGAATGAACAGGTACACGCCAGCGGCGCGGTCACCGTGGCAGAAGAATCAACGGCCTGGCCAGGGGTTTCTCATCCGGTTTACCAGGGTGGGCTGGGTTTCAGCTACAAATGGAACATGGGCTGGATGCACGATAGCCTGGCCTTTTTTGGTGAAGACCCGGTGCATCGGCGTTATCACCACGACAAGCTCACGTTTGGACTATTGTATGCATTTAGTGAGAATTTTATCCTGCCCCTGTCGCACGATGAGGTCGTGCATGGCAAGGGCTCGATGATTCAGCGCATGCCCGGAGACGAGTGGCAGGCATTTTCCAACCTGCGGCTCTACTTCAGCTTCATGTACGCGTATCCCGGCAAGAAACTGCTCTTCATGGGTGGCGAATTTGCGCAGCGGCGCGAATGGGACCACGACAGCTCGCTCGATTGGCACCTGCTCGAACAACCCGCGCACGCCGGTATTCAGCAGCTGGTTCGAGACCTGAACCATTTCTACCGCGATACGCCAGCGCTATACCAGGTGGACTTCAGCGCTGAGGGTTTCGAATGGATCGACTGTAGTGATAAAGAGCAGGGTGTGATTGCGTTTATCCGCCGGGGCTCGAGTCCAGCTGAAATTGTCGTTGCGATTTGTAACCTGACGCCCGTAATACGACACAACTATCGGATCGGCGTGCCGCTTGCGGGTTGCTACCGTGAGCGAATCAACAGCGACGCCAGCGTCTACGGCGGCAGCGGTGTGGGCAACCTCGGGGAAGTAAACTCCGATGAAATAGCCGCCCATGGGCGCGATCACTCGTTGAGTTTGACCTTACCGCCGCTAGCGACTTTAATCCTGTCATTTGACTGACCGAACACGATAACCTGACCGACTGCAATATGAATCTACGAAACAGAAAAGAAATCGCGGCCCTGGCGCCACCGGGTCGAGATAGCGAAAGCCTGGTGCACGACTTTCGGAACTACTTCAATCACACCCTCGGGCGGGACCATTACCAGAGTTCACCGCATTATGAATTTGTCGCGCTGGCAATGACACTGCGCGACCGGCTCATGGATGGCACTAATAATACTCGCCACGGTTACGAAAAAAAGGATAGCCGCCGGGTCTGTTACCTGTCGATGGAATACCTGCTCGGTCGAAGCCTGCGCAACGCATCCCTGAACCTCGATCTTGACGATGAGCTGACCGCAGCATTAAACCAGCTTGGCCTCGACGAAGAAGAGCTGGTCGAGCAGGAGCATGATGCCGGGCTCGGTAACGGTGGTCTCGGCCGGCTCGCCGCCTGCTTTCTCGATAGCTGCGCGACGCTGGGTTTGCCGGTGCTCGGCTACGGCATCCGCTACCAGTACGGCATGTTTCGCCAGAAAATTACGGCGGGTTACCAGGTCGAAGAGCCCGATCCGTGGCTGCGTGGTGGCCACCCCTGGGAAATCGAGCGGCCCGAGTACGAACAGACGGTGCATTTTGGCGGGCAGGTCGAACACTTTCTTGACGATGACGGGCGCAGCCACGCGCGCTGGGTTAATACCTACGATGTGCTGGCAATCCCTTACGATATTCCAGTGCCCGGTTACCAGAATGGCACGGTCAACACGCTGCGGCTTTGGTCGGCCATTGCCACCAACGAATTCAACCTGGATGAATTTAACGCCGGTAGCTACACCGAAGCAGTTGCCGGCAGAACCGCGGCGGAAAACATCACCATGGTTTTATATCCCAATGATGCCAGCGAGAACGGTAAGGAACTGCGCCTGCGGCAACAGTACTTTCTCGCCTCGGCCAGCCTCAAGGATATATTTCGGCAGTGGGTTAATCGCCATGGTAAAGACTTTACCCATTTCTCCGACAAACACTGTTTCCAGTTAAACGACACCCATCCGAGCATCGCCGTGGCCGAGTTGATGCGCCTGCTGATCGATGTGCACGGCCTCAAATGGAATGCGGCCTGGAAAATCACTACCAGTTGCATGGCCTATACCAATCATACCCTGCTGCCGGAGGCGCTCGAGCGCTGGCCGGTCAGCCTGCTTGAGAAACTGGTGCCGCGGGTGATGGACATCGTGCGCGAGATCAATAGTCGCTTTGTTGCCGAAATTACTGAACGTTGGCCGAAGGACGTGAAACGACGCGAGCGCATGGCGATCATCGAAGAAGGTCCCGAGCCCATGGTGCGCATGGCGCATCTCGCTATCGTCGGCAGTTACTCGGTGAACGGCGTCGCCGAACTGCATTCGAACTTGCTGAAGCAGGGGCTGTTCAGGGATTTCCATGAATTCTGGCCAACCCGTCTTAACAACAAGACTAACGGTGTCACGCAGCGCCGCTGGCTCAAGGCCTGCAACCCCGGGCTGTCACAACTGATAACCGATAGCATCGGCAATGGCTGGGTTACCGATCTGGACCAGCTCGAAAGACTGGTTCCGCTGGCGCAGGACACCACGTTTCGTGAGAACTGGCAAGCAGTCAAGCAAGCCAACAAATTGAAAGTGGTCGCGCTGGTGAATGAGGCTTGTGATGTCGAACTTTACCCCGATGCCATATTTGACGTGCAGGTGAAACGCATACATGAATACAAACGTCAGCTGCTCAACGTATTACATGTCATCCATTTACTGCAAAGAATCCACCGCGGCGACACAGTCGACTGGACGCCGCGGTGCGTGCTCATCGGTGGCAAGGCCGCGCCTGGTTACTTCATGGCCAAGCTGATCATCAAGCTGCTCAACAATGTTGCCGGAGTGGTTAACTCCGACCCCAGAACCCGTGACCTGTTAAGGCTGGTATTTCTGCCCAACTACAATGTCAGTACCATGGAGATCATCTGCCCGGGCTGTGATCTCTCCGAGCAGATATCGACGGCTGGCAAGGAGGCTTCCGGCACCGGTAACATGAAATTCATGATCAACGGTGCGCTCACGATCGGTACCCTCGACGGGGCTAATATTGAGATTCGTGATGCCGTTGGTGCAGAGAATTTTTTCCTCTGCGGGATGAGCGCTGAAGAGGTCGCGCAAACGCGCCAGCACTATGATCCGTCTGCGATCGTCGCCGCCGACGATGACCTGCGCGAGGTAATGGAAGTTTTGCAGAGCAACCAGTTCAGCCTGTCAGAACCGGGTATTTTCGATCCGATAATAAACGGGATTCTGAGTCCGCACGATGCCTGGATGACGGCGGCGGATTTCGGTAGTTTCGTCAGCGCACAGCGGCTCGCAGCGAGAACCTTCCTGGACCGTGATCGCTGGACGCAGATGAGCATCCTCAATACCGCGGCTAGTGGATGCTTTTCTTCCGATCGAACCATTCGCGAATATAACGACGACATCTGGCACCTCGAGCCAGTGGCACCGGGTATGGATAAAACTCACCAGCCATGAGTTACAAGCCGTTGTGCGAAACACCACGGCCGCTCGGCGCTAGCTGGGACGGTCACGGGGTAAATTTTGCGTTGTTTTCGGCGCATGCAACGCGCGTCGAACTTTGCCTGTTTGACACCGAAAACGGGCGCGAAACCGGACGCTTCGAACTTAACCTTACCGGCCAGGTCTGGCATGCTTACCTGTCTGGTTGTGGACCGGGTACCTGTTACGGTTATCGCGTCGATGGACCCTATGAACCTGAGCAGGGTCATCGCTTCAATTCGAATAAACTGTTGCTCGATCCTTATGCCAGGCAGATAAGCGGTAATCTGGGCTGGGACAAAGCCGTTTACGGTTACGATCTGGATGACCCTGAGCAGGATCTGAGCTTTGACAGTAACGACAGTGCAGACTTTGTCCCCAGGTCCGTTGTTGTTGACGAGGCTTTCGACTGGGGCAACGATCAACCGCCTCGAGTACCCTGGCCGTGCACGGTAATTTACGAAGCCCACGTGCGTGGCTTTACCATGCTGAACCAGGAAATAGACGAGTCGCAGCGTGGCGGTTATGCCGGGCTGGCATCGGATAGTGTTATTTCCTATCTCAAGTCGCTGGGAATAACCGCGCTGGAACTGATGCCAATCCATGCGTTTATCGACGACCATTTCCTGGTGAATAAGGGGCTCTCCAATTACTGGGGCTACAACAGCATCGGCTTCTTCGCACTCGAATCACGCTACCTTTCAAATGGCGACCGCAACGAATTCAAAGCCATGTTGCGACGGCTGCACCAGGCCGACATTGAAGTCATCCTGGATGTTGTCTACAACCATACGGCCGAAGGCGACCAGTCGGGGCCGACACTCTGTTTTCGCGGGATCGATAATGCCAGCTACTACCGACTTGCAGGCGCGGACAAGCGCGTGTATATCAACGACAGCGGCTGCGGCAACACCCTCAATCTGAATCACCCGCGGGTTTTACAGATGGTCATCGATAGCCTTCTATACTGGGTGAGCGAAATGCATGTCGATGGTTTTCGCTTCGATCTTGCGGTAAGTCTCGGTCGGGAAGCAGACGGTTTCGATAGCAATAGCGCGTTTTTCGAGGCAATACGTCAAGATCCTGTGCTCTCGCAGGTGAAGCTCATCGCCGAACCCTGGGATATCGGGCCAGGGGGTTATCAACTCGGTGCTTTCCCAGCGGGTTGGGCGGAATGGAACGACCGCTTTCGCGATAGCGTGCGCCGTTTCTGGCGAGGCGACCCCGGGACATTGCCCGAACTCGCGCGCAGCCTGCATGGCTCGAGTGACCTGTTCGAGCATAACGGCCGGCGACCCTCGGCAAGTATTAACCTGGTCACCAGTCACGACGGTTTCACGCTTGCCGACCTGGTCAGCTACAACGATCGCCATAACGGGACCAACGGCGAGAATAACAGGGACGGCCATAGCGCCAATTTCAGCAGCAACCATGGTGTCGAAGGCGCGAGCGATGATGCGAAACTCAAAGAGCTACGGCTGCGTCAACGGCGCAACTTCCTGGCAACCCTGTTTCTTGCGCAAGGAACCCCGATGCTGCTCGCCGGGGACGAGCTCGGGCGTAGTCAACAGGGCAACAACAACGCCTATTGCCAGGATAACGACATTACATGGCTGGATTGGTCGACGCTTCAGCAGGAAGCGGGAACGATTGATTTTGTGCGCTCCCTGATACGGATTCGAAGCGAATACCTGCTGTTGCATCGAGATCTTTTCGTGCATGGGGAAGAACAGTTTGAGCCTGTTGGTTTTTCTGATATTCAGTGGCTACGCGCAGACGGCCAGCCGATGAACGATGCCGACTGGCATGACCACGGCAGCAATTTTCTCGCCATGTTACTGGCGGGTGAGGTGATGCCCGCACGAGATCCACGCTTCGATGGCGAAAAGGAATCGGCTTTGCTTATCGTATTCAACGCCGATTCAAAGCCGGTAGACTTTAAACTGCCGCAGACCGGGTTTCACTGGCAGTGCATCCTGACGACTGCGAGTATCGAGCCTTTAATCGACGGGAATACATCCGTGGAGATCGAACCACGTTCGCTGCAATTGTTTGAACTGATAACATAAGATCGAATATTAACGAATCGCACACACCCATGAGTCAACTTTACTGAAAAAGAATAGATTTCTATGCCGATAAACGACCATGAGGGGCTCGATGCGCTATGCGCCAGCTGCGGTATCGTGCTTGATTACTACGATATCCGCGGTCAGCGACATGAGCCCAGCGTCGAGGTGAAGCGTTCTCTGCTTGCGGCATTGCGGTTACCGGTCAACAGTGATGACGATATTCGGCGCCGCCTTCGGCAGGTCGAATCCCGGAAATGGCAGACTGTTGTCGCACCCGCAGTAGTGCGTCGACAAAATGACCTGCCCATGCGCCTGATGCTGACCCTGGACTCGAGCCAGATAGATAGCGCCATTACCTGGCAGCTAAACGAGGAAGCGGGTCAACATCGGCATGGCGAATGGCAGATAAACCCGGCGGACGCTATCGATGAATCAGTCGTTGACGGGACCCGGCTGATGCGATTCGAGGTTACGCTGCCGGGTCTCACCGATACCGGTTATCATCACCTGGTGATTAAAGCGGGTGATGGTGCCGGGGCGCAGACTACCCTTATCGTTGCGCCCGAAACCTGTTATCAACCACCTGAACTCGCGGACGGCACGAAAGTATGGGGCATTAGCCTGCAACTGTTTTCGCTGCGTTCAGAACGTAACTGGGGTATCGGTGATTTTACTGACCTGCAATCCGTGGTCGAGATATTTGCCCCGCTTGGAATCAATGTGCTTGGCTTCAATCCACTACACGCGTTGTTCCCGCATTTGCCGCAAAACGCGAGCCCTTATAGTCCGTCGAGTCGCGACTTCCTCAACCCTGTCTACCTGGACGTCGAGGCGATCGATGAGTTTATCCATGACTCTGAAGTAAAGCGGTTGGTAATGAATCCGGAATTTCAGGCCCGCCTGCAGGATTTGCGTGGACTCGAGTTGATCGATTATGAAGAGGTCTGGAACATCAAGTTGCAGGTTCTGAGATTACTTTATCAGGCGTTTAAGAAAAAGCACCTCGACACCGACACTGTGCGGGTTAGAGCATTTCGTCAATTCCAGGACTCCGGCGGTGAGGATTTATTTAAATTCGCGCTGTTCGAGGCGCTGCAAGCGTTTTTTTACCGACAGGATGCCAATATTGACTGTTGGCAGAAATGGCCTGAAGCCTACCAGGACCCGGAGTCTGAAACGGTGGCACGATGGGCTGACGAGCAAGGCGCCGAAATCGAGTTTCACCAGTACCTGCAGTGGAATGCCGAGCAGCAGCTAAGCGCAATCCATGAAAATTGCACAAGGCACGACATGTGTATTGGTATTTATCGCGATCTCGCGGTCGGCAATGCGCAGTCTTCGGCACAGTGCTGGGCTGAACAGGCGGATTATGCACTAGACATGGGTATCGGTGCACCACCCGACGATTTTAATGCAAACGGGCAGAACTGGGCATTACCCCCGTTACGGCCACAGGCGTTAGTCGAACAGGCTTATCGACCGTTTATAAATACTTTGCGCGCCAACATGCAGAATGCGGGAGCACTTCGGATCGATCACATCATGGGTTTGACACGATTGTTCTGGGTGCCGCCAAACTGCTCGCCCGAAGCGGGTACCTATGTATCTTATCCTTTCGCTGACATGATGAGTATTCTTGCGCTGGAGAGCCAACGCAATCATTGCCTGATTATCGGCGAAGACCTGGGCACCGTCCCGGACTATGTTCGCCACGCTCTTGAAATCAACAAAATACTCTCCTACCGGATACTTTATTTTGAGAAGGACTGGTATCACGGAAGGATCAGGTCGCCAGCAGAATATCCGCGTTATGCCCTGTGCACCGCGGGGTCACATGACCTGCCAACGCTGCGCGGCTTCTGGCAGGGCACTGATCTGGAACTGCGCGAACAGCTTGATTTGTACCCGTCAGACGAGTTCAGAGATCAACTCCAGCAGAAACGGCATCAGGATCGGCTTGAGATTCTGGCGGCGCTCGGACGGGAAAACCTGATCGCTAGCGAAGAGAACGATGACCCTGGTGAGGTAAAAGATTTGAGCAGTGAACTGGCTTTGTCGATACAGCGCTATCTGGCACGATCGCAGTCAATGCTATTGATGGTTCAACTGGAAGACCTGCTGTTGCAGGCAAACCAGGTGAACCTGCCCGGCACAATCGATGAATACCCGAACTGGAGAGGTAAGTTGCCGGTGAAGCTCGAAGACTGGTTAAACTAGGTCGAAGTCGAAGATTTTACACTTGCCATCAATGCCGAACGCAATACCTGACTAACAGAAGATTTAGGTAGTAGCTCAGTGTTTTTCGATTGCGATGCTTATTTTCAAGCGCATTCTCCCTCGCCAGCTTTTTGCTCGACCAGGAGTATTCAAGGTAGCAGAAATGCCCTGCCCTCAGGCTGAAAGCGGATACCTTAAGGGGCCCAGTAGACCTCTAGCGGCACGCTTTCCTGGTGGATAAAGAAGCTGATCGGCAGGTTCGACGACGCGCCGGACTGGCAGGCCTGCTCAAATACCACCCGTTTATCGGCGCCAGTGATTAGAAGAATCAATCTTTGGCTCTGCAGGATGCTCCATGGCGTCATCGTCATGCGTTCGATATTGTTACCCGTCACTTCAGATCTAATGGCTCGAATACCGGCACAGTATTGTTCCGAGTCGAGTGCCTCGCGAAGTCCCACTGCCCCGGGGAACAACGATGCGGTGTGACCGTCCTTTCCCATTCCCAACAAGCAGATTGTGTAGGGCGCAGGCAGGATCGCATAGCGGGCACTGCATTCAGTCTCACCATCAAACGGCGATTGATGATTATTTTTCATGCCTACAAAGTTTGCTTCAGCTGCGTTATTAATGAGCATGTTTTCCTGCATCAGGCGTTCGTTACTGGCATCACTTTCCGCAGCCACCCAGCGCTCGTCGACGAGCGCGACGTTAATCCGGTTCCAGTTCAGGTTTTCGGTCGAGAGTCGTCGATAAAGTGGAGCCGGAGTCGATCCACCGGAAAGCAATAGCGTCGCTGACGCTTGCTGATCCAGTGCCTGTTGCAGGTCGTTGGTGAAAACCCGGGTTAAGTTTTCGATCAATTCATCACGATCGTTAAGTTTATGTTCGATTACGGCCATTATCCTGTTTTTAGTCTGACTCAAAAAGCGGTCCGGTTTGAAGGCCTATTTTAGATCGCTTCGAATCTCTGATACCAGCTTACTGGGAAATTGATTTTTTCCGAATGTTGGTTTTTTAAAAATAAAAACAATGAAAAACATGAGTTAGATTAAGAATAACTGTGATTTCGACATAAATACTTAAGCCAGGGTATTTCAGAAAATGTAATTTCACTAGATACTTATCATTAATTTGAAACAACCAGAAAACTTTTGCGGGGGAACGGATTTGATCACGGTTGAACCATTTGACCTATTAATATTTGGCGGAACGGGCGATCTCGCAGCACGCAAGCTGATTCCAGCACTGTATCATCGTCACTGCGCGCGGCAATTACCGGAGCAGGCCCGAATTATCGCGCTGGGGCGCAAGGACCTGGGGCGCGAAGGCTATCTCGAGTTGATTTTCGACAAAAGTCGGACCCACATCACGGACAGGTATTTTATTTCATCGCAGTGGCAGGCTTTTGCCGGCAGGATCGAATACCTGCAGCTCGATGCAGGCTCTGACGCGGACTTTGAAAACCTGGCCAATTTCCTGAATAATGCGCAAGAGCGAATTCGAATCTTTTATCTATCGACCTCGCCGGATTTATTTGCCGGTATTTGCGAGCGACTCGCCCGTAGCAAGCTGGCGCAAAGCAGTTCGCGCGTGGTTCTGGAAAAACCTCTCGGAAGGGACTTGCAAAGTGCCGACCTGATCAATGCATGTGTCGAATCGGTTTTCAGTGAAAAACAGATTTACCGCATCGATCATTACCTCGGCAAGGAGGCGGTACAGAACCTGATGGCGATACGCTTTGGCAATTCCATATTCGAACCGCTGTGGAGTCATGGAAAAATCCGGGATGTTCAAATTACACTGGCCGAGAAAATCGGGGTCGAAGGTCGCGGTGAATTTTACGATTCAACCGGCGCGCTGCGCGACATGGTGCAAAATCATCTGATGCAGTTGTTATGCATCGTCGCGATGGAACCGCCGATCAGCATGGATGCGGACAACGTGCGCGATGAGAAGCTCAAGGTCATACGCTCACTCGATCCGTTTACGCCTGAAAGCGTCAATGTGAATGCGGTTCGAGGACAGTATCACGCGGGCGAAGTTGATGGTAAATCAGTCACTGGTTACCTCGACGAGCCCGGCATCGGTGCCGATAGTCATACCGAGACATTTATTTCACTCAAAGCAAGAATCAATAACTGGCGCTGGTCGGGGGTGCCGTTTTACCTGCGCACCGGCAAACGTATGCACGAGTACGTCAGCGAGGTAGTGATCAACTTCTATTCACTGCCGCACTCGATTTATCCTTCTTCGGAGCATGGTGAAAGTGTCAATCGTTTATATATACGCCTGCAGCCGCAGGAGAACATCGAGCTACACCTTATGGCGAAGCAGGCTGGTGAAAAAAATCTCCTCAAGCCGGTCAAGCTTGATCTTGACCTGGCGGGAACCGATGAACGCCATCTCGACGCTTACGAGCGGCTGCTCATGGATGTGGTCCGGGGTAACCAGACCCTGTTCGTTCGCCGCGATGAATTGAATGCTGCCTGGCAATGGGTGGAACCGATAATGAATACCTGGGACGGCTCGGATAAAGCTCCAGAGCCATACAGGGCCGGAACCTCAGGTCCTGCGGCCGCGCGCGACCTGATCACCAGGGATGGCAGGTGCTGGATCGAGGACTACTGATCCTCGAGTGATATCTATGCCTGGTGAAATCGAAACAGCTTTGAAATTCATTACTCGCGCGGAACAAAAAGTCGCACGCGCCGTACTGGCAAGCCCTTACCGGGTATTGCGCAAATCGATCGGATTGCTGGCGAGCGAGGCGGGGTCAGTGAACCCGGCGTGTTACGTTTTTGCAGTGCCTTGAACTGCAAGGGATTCCAGGATTTGTTGATGTGCTGGCAGTGGGCGTTGCACTTAACCGTGGACCCGATTTTCAAATGGCGATCAAGCGAGCGAATCATAGCCACCAGAGTTCCGTATCGTTTCAACGGGTTGAGTAAAGGTTAGTCGCGATTTTATTGTCACTAGTTAACTTGTAACGTGCACAGCTTTTTGGAGGATTAACGCAACGATGCAGGCGCAGCAATACAGTTTGGTAGCTGACATTGGTGGCACCAATGCGCGCTTTGCCCTCGTTGCTGGTTCCGAATCCAGGCTGATCGAGCCGCGCAGTCTTCGCTGCGCCGACTACTCGTCGATCGTCGATGCGACCCGAACCTACCTCGAACAGGTGGAATTGAGCGAGCCTTACCAGGCAGCAATGTCGATCGCAGCGCCCGTCACCGGCGATGAACTGAAGATGACCAACCACAACTGGAGTTTCAGCGTGCGCCAGACCCGGGAAGACCTCGGCTTGCGTTATCTCAAGGTACTGAATGATTACACCGCACTCGCGTTGGCCTTGCCTTTCCTTAAGCAAGACCAGTACCTCAAGGTCGGATCCGGGGAAGGCCTGTCCGGGCATCCCATGGCCGTGCTCGGCCCGGGTACCGGTTTGGGCGTGTCTGGAGTGGTACCCACGGGTGATCACTGGGTTCCACTAGAGAGTGAGGGTGGACATGTTTCCTATGGCCCGGTCAATGCGCGCGAAGATCAGATTATCCAGCTGCTGCGAGAAAAGTACAAGCATATCTCGGCCGAGTCGCTGGTCTCTGGCCCCGGATTATCACGGATGTATGAAACCATCACCCAGCTTGAGAGTGGTGAAGCGAAAAAACTAAGCCCAGGGGAGATAACCGACCTGGCGCTGGGGAATAATTGCGTTATGGCGACCGAGACCCTGCTGATGTTTTGCGACATCCTCGGCACGGTCGCCGGCAACCTGGCATTGACGCTGGGTGCGAGAGGGGGGGTATATATCGGTGGCGGCATCATACTCGAGATACTCCACAATTTTTCGCGTTCGGGATTTCGCGAACGTTTCGAGCAACGTGGCAGGTTGACCGGTTACCTGCAAAAAATTCCGACCTACGTAATCAATATGGATTATCCAGCGCTGACAGGAGCTATTGTTGCGCTGGATAAAGCATATGAAAATGTGGGGGTGGTTAGCCATGACCTTGCATTGCGTTAATAAAAGCATAAATGACGAACTTATAGCCGTGGCCTGTTTATTGTCATGACAGGGACTCTGCGAGAATGCCGTCGAAACCGTTAACTTTGCTGGCAGTAGCGACAGGCGGTATGACAAACGAGCTTGATTGAAATCAGGCTTCTTGTTGGTGTTGTTACCGTAGCGGGATCTTGATCAGGCTATCGATTCCAGGTTTCGCGATACAGACTCGTCAACTTCATATATCCCGATTAGAATGGCCTGATGTCATTACGGAACAACCCTCTGTTGGTGCAACTCGAAGCCGTGGTCGGTACGGCCGGTATTCTAACCGGCAAGGCGCTCGCCGGTCGCAGCGCGGGTATCTGGTCCGGAAGCGAGTTACTGGCGCTGGCACTGCTGCGCCCGAAAACCACCGCGGAAGTATCCTCGGTGATGAAAATCTGCCGTGCGTTTGGGCAGGCGGTGGTGCCCGCAGGTGGCATGACCGGGCTCGCGGGCGGGCATGAGTCGACGAAAACCGATATTGTCCTTTCCACCGAACGCATGAACCGGATCGAGGCAATGGATTCGCGCACCCGCACGATGGTGGTCGAGGCCGGGGTGATACTGCAAACAGTTCAGGAAAGGGCCGCGCAGGACGGGCTCATATTCGCGCTCGATCTGGGCGCGCGGGCCTCCTGTACCATCGGTGGCAATATCGCCACCAATGCCGGAGGTGTGCGCGTGCTGCGCTACGGCATGATGCGCGAGCAGGTACTCGGGCTCGAGGTCGTGCTTGCCGACGGTACGATCGTTTCGTCGATGTTCGACGTGCTGAAAAACAATACCGGATACGACCTGCGGCAAATGTTTATTGGTTCGGAAGGCACGCTTGGCATTGTCACGCGCGCCGTGCTGCGGCTGCATGAGGCGCCGCTCGCTATCGAGACCGCATTACTGGCGGTGCCGTCCTGGGACAAGGTGATGGAATTGCTGCGCTACTTCGACGCCGCGTTGCCCGGCGCACTGGCCGCCTACGAGGTGTTGTGGCGTGATTTCTACGAGCTCAATACCGGCCCCTATTCAAGCGTCGACCCACCGCTCGATACGGGCACAGCATATTACCTACTCATGGACGTTTTCATCTCGGATCATGAATACGGACGGACAAGGCTTGAAGAACTGCTGACTACCGCGCTGGAACAGGGTGAGATTATCGACGGCGCGCTCGCCAGTTCGGAAACCGAGCGTGCTAAATTCTGGCAGATTCGCGAAAGCTTCGCGCCGGAGCAGGATAAGTTTGATTTGATATATGGTTACGATGTGAGCCTGCCACTCGAGGCGATGGAGGATTATGTCGTCGATGTCCGCTCCAGGCTGCTGGAGCGATTCAGCGATGCGTCACTGCTGGCTTATGGCCATATCGGCGACGGTAACCTGCATTTTTCGATTTACCCCGGCGCGCATCGAGACCGGGATGCGATCGATGAAATGGTTTATTTTCCGTTGCAGGCATTGCATGGGTCGGTCTCGGCCGAGCACGGCATCGGCCTGGAAAAGAAGGCCTATCTGAAGTACACCCGCAGTGAAGCCGAGATCGAGCTAATGCGCAAAACCAAACGCATGATGGATTCCGATAACATCCTCAATCCCGGCAAACTATTCGATCTCTAATCCAGGCACTTTTACTCCTGCAGTGTTGTTAAAAAGGGCGCCTCTGGCGGTGGTTGATTTCAGAATCGGGTCCTTCTAAAGCAACGAAAATGTCGCCAGTGCAACCACGATCAGCATGGCTATGGCCATTGCGCAGTTGATCAGGAAATGGGTTTTTGGATTCAGGTCCAGCTGGTTTGCGGTGTTGCCGGCGGCAAGCCATAGCAGGTGGATCGGTATCCAGATCAGGTTGATGACGAGGAACTTGAACAGGGTTTCGCTGACCAGTGACCCCGGGAACAGCGCAAAGCCGGTAAACCAGGTCATGTTTACCGCATAGGCTTTCGGGTTGATCAACTGCAGCAGTAGTCCGGCGCGCAAACCCGGCTTCTCGGTGGCCTCGATAAACGCAATTTTTTTACCGGCAAAGGCGATGCGCACAGCCAGGTACAGCAGGTATATTGCCGATAGCACCAGCAGGGTATTCCTGGCCCAGTCGATGGCGAGAATGATCGCAGCCAGGCCGGAGACCACGATCAGCGCCACCAGGTTGGTACCGATACATAACCCGGTAACGTAACGCAGGCCGGCGTTGAAGCCGAACGCGGCGCCGACCCCGGCGGTGGACAGAACACCGGGACCGGGAGTAACCAGTAAAAGCAGGACGGCGAGGCAGAAAGCGAGCATGGGCTGGAATTCTACCTCAACCGGTCTGACAGGTAGTTAAATTGTGATCCCCGGCTCTAGAAATGACATCCCTCCCAGTCATCTCACGCAAGCGGCGGCCCGACGTATCGGAACATCAAAATCACGCCGCCATTGCAAGATCCCGGGTCAAGCCCAGGATGACGGATCTCGCTTTCCGATGATGACCTACCCACTGCTGTCATTCCCGCGCAAGCGGGAATCTCGCAAAGGTATCGGGTCTTCGGGGATTCCGATACGTCAACCCAGCATTCGCTGGGGGGCCGCTTGCACGGAAATGACAGGAATAAACTCGTGAATGGCAAGATAGCGTTTGGCAATGATAGGATTGTGCTGGCCGTGACGAAGATTATAATCGATGATTCTTAAGCTATCGAAACCTCTCATGCGATTTAAAAATACGATCGGTATCATCTCCGGTTCTCTGCTGGTCGTAATGTCGTCCCTTTTCTGCCAGCTCGCGTTCGCGAGCGAATGGCAACCGAGTCGCCTGCTCGAATTTACGCGTGAAACCTGTCGCAACTGGGAACAGGCTGCCGCACCGGCGACAGGGTATAGCGATAGCCCGATTGAACAGTCCGTGCTAAGGATTCGCGGCGCGGAGCTTGGCAGCCGATATCGATTGACGCTCGATGATAAAGCCGTGGTCGAACTTGATGTGATAATTCGGTCGGGGCAGCAAACGCGTTTCGTCAGTTCGCTCTATGGTGAGTTCGGCGACCCGCTGGTACTGGTGTCACTGGGGTCGGATTGCAGCCTGCAGGTGGTGCGCAAGATCAACTATACCGAGCACGGCCAGGCCATCGATATTGTCTCTCTGGATTCGAACCTTGAACCGCAGGGCGAGCCGGAATGGTTTAATCCCCCGCTGGAATTCATCGAGCGCACGGCCGCAAAGCCGCTCAAGCATCCAGGTGACGCAACGCCGGTAAGGGTTGGCATGGTCGATTCGGGTGTTAACTACCTGTTACCCGAGATTAATCGGCGCCTGGCCCGGGATAGCGAAAACCAGCTGATCGGTTACGACTTCTGGGACATGGATGCACTGCCTTTTGGTGCGCACCCGGTGAATTCCGGATTTTTCGTGCAACGTCACGGCACCCGAACCGCGTCGCTGTTGCTGCGAGAAGCACCCGGCGTTGAGCTGGTGCCGTATCGTTATCCGCGCCCCGATATGTCGCGCATGCAGGCGCTGGTGGAACATGCCGCGAGTAACCAGGTGGCTATTCTGGGCCTGCCGCTGGGTAGTAATCGACCCGAGGACTGGGGCGGTTTTGCGCGTGCCGCGCGTGACCATCCGCATATGCTGTTTATCGTATCGGCGGGCAACGATGGACGTGATATCGATAGCCGTCCTGTTTACCCGGCCTCCCTTGATATCGAAAATTTGTTGGTAGTGACTTCGGCGGATGATTTCGTGAGCCCCGCTGATCGCACCAACTGGGGAAGGATTTCGGTAGATTACCTGGTTCCGGCGGAAAGGCGCGGGGCGTTGGACTTTTCTGGCAGCGAAACCCGTGTCTCGGGATCGAGCTATGCCGTGTCCAGGGTCGCCGCGCTTGCGGCACGGCTCAAGACTGATCACCGGGACTGGCGCGCGGCCGAAATTGCGGCTGAATTTCGCAGGCGTTATGGCGCTCCCGACTCGGCTGCGCGCGACTGGGTCAGCACGGGTTACATTGCCGACCCGTTAGCCGGTGCCCCGGTTGAAAAACGGGCGTTGCCGGATCTTGAGCTGAAGCTGCCATCGACCGGTTCGGGTTTAAGGATATCCCTCGACCTGCTGGTGCTGGATTCGCGCTGGTCGCGGCAGCGAATCGAGCAGGCGGTGCAGCAGGCTTTCATGATACTCGCGCAGTGCGAACTGATTCCCGAAGAAATCTCTATCCACTCCATCAGCGCTGATGATTACCTGCGCGATTTGTCTACAGGTACCGCGCGCACCCTGTTCGAGGCCGTGGGTACCCCCGCGCCAAGCGTGGTGTTTGCGCGCGACACGCTGATGCAGGCTGCTTACCTGGGCGAGGCTTTCGGGCTCGGCAACACGCGTATGCGACCCTGGCTCGCCAATAGTGTATGGCTGATGCTGGATGTCGAAGATGCCGGTATTGCGCTGGCACACGAGCTCTACCATGTACTTGCCAACAGCGGCGCGCATGTCGAGGGTGTCGCTAACCTGATGCAGCCGCGCACCCGTCCGGAGAGCGTGGCATTGACGGCCGAGCAGTGTCGCCTCGCGTAGGTCAACGGTATCGAAAATCAATTGCTGCAGGATTAATGCTTTCATTGTCAGCCAGCCCTGTTTTGTTTCGGGTTCGAGATGACATATCACTGCCCCTTCATTTGTAATACTATTGCCGCGAACTCATCATAGCCTGTCGCCAGATCGACCTGGTGCAACCTGTAAAGAGCATATGACAGGCATTACGTACCGCCCAGTTGCGCTGTAAATCGGGAAAGATTGCATGAAATATATACTCGCATTGTTGAGTCTGGTGATCAGTGTTGGCTATGCCGCGGAGCAGAAACAGTTTCAAACTACGGCTGGCGACAGTCTGTCTTATATTCTTCGTTCACAGAACTACGGACAGACCTATGCAGATATAAAACCGTACTTCGCCGAGGTAATAAAACTAAACCCGCACGCCTTCAAAGATGGCAATCCCAACGAACTGATCCCCGGTGCCGTCCTCACGTTGCCGGTAAACCCGAATGCAATCGAAACGGCCCCCGATTCCGCAACCGAAATAGCTGCCACGCCAGAACCTGAGCCCGAAGCCGAGCCCGCCGTCGAGAAAGAAGCTGAGCCCGCCGCCGAAACAGACGCATCGATCGTGGGCAGCATTGAAGTTACCCGGGGTTTCTCGGAAATAATCCGTGATTCTGAGATAGTAACGGTGACCCGGCAGGAAAACCTGTTCGCGACAGACGAGATTTTTACCCAGCAGAATACGCGCGCGGAAATCAGGCTTGCCGACGAGACCAGGATTATCCTGGGGCCAGAGTCGCGACTCGAGATAAACGAGTTTGCTTACTCCGGCAATCAGGCGCTCGACACCGCACCGCGGGATTCGCTGATTGCTACTCTGCATAGAGGCAGGTTCAATATAATTACTGGCCGTGTCGCGCAGGGTGAAAATAACCGTGTCGATTTTTATTCCGCGTTAATGACCTCGATATCTGTTCGCGGTACCGAATTTACAGTTCGCGTCTGTATCGAGCAGGCTCGTTGTGGAGATCTGTTTGGTGTTTCGGCCGCGGTTAAGGCTGACAGTATCAGTCTGAAGAGTGCCGCCACTAAGATAACGATCGATAAAGACGAGTTTGGCCAGGTCCGGAATGCGACGGATGCACCGGCGAAGGCGGCCCTGCCCGAAGGTTTTCATGATCTCGACTTCGCAGCAGGCAAGATCGAGGCGAGTTCTTCATGGTGGCAGAAAGCAATCGACTGGTTCAGCGCGTATTTTTGACTACGCCGGAACCGATTTGCAGTAACATACTCTGCCTCAAGCCTTGCGAACACTACTCTTATGAAAGAAATCGAGCCGAGTAATACACCAACTGACGCGGCTGAACGCCGCTCTGCCAGGCCATTGATCTGCTACCAGCTCGATCAGTTGCCGTCGTCTAATCTCGCCCTCTACCAGCAGGCCCGACAGGACATGCGCAAGCTTGACGAGATTACCGTATCCCCGCGCGATGGCGGCACTTTTAAAGTGCCGGCGGGTTCGTTTTTTCGTATAGTCAGCATCGAAGGCCCCCAGGTCGGGGATCTGAACCTGTGGCATGCGCATGATCTTACGGAGCGTTTCTTCAGCGGCAAAACCCGCCAGCTCCACGCCACCCACGTTGGTACCGGGGATCGCCTGTGGAGCAGCCTGCCCGGGTTGCGTCCAATGGCGACGATTACGCATGATACGCTCGACTGGTATGGCTGGGACGAGGACGGTGCGGGTGTTCACGATGTCATCGGAACGCGTTGTGACCCTTACACCAATTACATGCTCAACGGCGTCGATTACCACCATTGTTGTCATTCGAATTTGACGCGTGCCCTCGCCGCGGCCGTGGATATTCCGTTGCGCGAGGCGGAGTTGCATGTGCACGACGTCATGAATGTATTCATGTGTACCGGATTTACCCGCGACAGCCATCAATATTTCATGAAGGCAAGCCCGGTACGACCCGGCGACTACATCGAATTTTTTGCCGAAATTGATTTGCTTGGTGCGCTGTCTACCTGTCCGGGTGGCGATTGCGGCAGCAGTCACTCCGATGACAGTACGCCCTGTTACCCGCTGCAGGTGGAAATTTACCAGCCCGTGGCAGGCGCGCTGCAAGGCTGGAGTTCACCACCGCGCAGCGGTTACTCGGGTACCCACGGCATTTAGCCCGCAGGCAGGTAAGGAATTCCCTGGGCAAGGTCGGTATCGTCGATCACGTAAAAATTGCTCTCGGTGCCGGCCTGTCGAGCACTGGCGAAAGGGGCGTAATCCGGGTCGTTGACAAAGGCCTGGCAAGCTTCTACCGAGGGGAATTCGATCAGCGCGATCACCGTAAGATCGGGCAGGTCGCCTTCCAGCAGCGTGATATTGCCGCTGCGGGAAAGATACTTGCCGCCGTGTTTATGCACGATATCGTGTACTTTCTGTGCGTATTCGGGAATCCAGGAATCGTCGTTCACTTTGACATTGGCGATCATGTAAGCGCTCATGGTTTGCTCCTCTTGGTTGGGGCAATCGATTATAAAGGCCGGCCAAGGCAGGCACAAACGCCCCAATTCGCCGGTGATTCTGCTGCGATGGATGGCCGGGCGATTGTGCGGGAGACCGATATTGCATTTGTGCTGGCTGGCGGATGCAGGCCGGGCCGGTTGGTTTGCCGTGCCTGCCAGGATAAATTGGTTAGCGTTGCAACCTGACGGGAAACAGGTTTCAATTCGACGGCTCGACGAGTATAAATGTGCATGGAACGAGCCGGGAACGAGTACCGCTGCGCAAGATAGCAAAACAGACGCTGCAGTGAAGGTGCTGTTTCCTGCTTATTTTCGACTTGTCATAAATCCAGTCACGGAGAAGCAGATGTTTGATCTTAGCAAGCAAAATTGTGAAGCCTGTCGTGCGGACGCTCCTCAAATCAGCGATGAGGACCTGAAGTTGATGATGCCCAGTATCCCGGACTGGAGTGTCATCGTGGTCGACGGCGTCATGCAACTGTCGCGTGAGTTCAGTTTCGGGAATTTCGTAGAGGCGCTGGCCTTTACCAATCGCGTTGGCGAGATCGCCGAGGCCGAGGATCATCATCCCGCGATTCTAACTGAATGGGGCAAGGTCACCGTAACCTGGTGGAGCCACAAGATCAGGGGCTTACATAAAAACGACCTGATCATGGCGGCGCGCACTGACGAGGTGTTCTGATTAACAGCAGAACACTGAGAGCGATTTGCATCGTCCTGCTGGTGGCGGTGTCGAGCGGCCGCCTGCTCGATGATTATGTCGACGATTACACTACTACTTCGATCAAGAATGCGGCGCTGACTTACGCTACCGCAAGAGGTATTAACGCGTTGGTATCGATGATGCAAAGCAGTGAAGTCGAGGCCGGAGTAGGAATCGTTTCGGGGTCGATTACGATCGGTGAACTGCTTGACCCGCTTAACGACATGATCGAGCGTTTTTCGACCGTCATGACCTGGGTGCTGGCTTCGCTCGCGGCGCAGAAGGTGTTGTTACTGCTGGCCTCGCATGAACTGTTTCTATACCTGGTTGCGGTGCTCGGGATATCCGCATTATTGCTGCTTTTCTATGGCCAGCCGCGTGCTCAGAGCCTGGTGTTCCGGAGTTTTCTGGTCGTTGTGTTCATCCGCTTTGCGCTGGGTATGGCGGTTGCACTGAATAGCGGTGTTGATTACCTGTTTCTGCAAGATCAGTTACAGAGCAACGATGCGGAAATCGAAAACTTCCAGGCAGATATTATAAGTCTCGAAACGGATGATGATCTCGATACTGCCGGCATCAGGGATTCCGCAATCTCCTTCTGGCAAAGCTTGAGCATGAGCGAACTCGAAGACAGGATCAGTCGCGGCATCGAAAACTTTATCAACCTGGTGGCGCTTTATCTGCTTAAGACGATCCTGTTTCCGCTCGGCTTCTTTTACGCCGCGTTTTATTTCATCAAATTGCTGTGGCGAATAGAATTTAAAATCACGGCGCCAACCTGAACGGATGACGCCGTTTTTTACGCTGATCAGAAATAAACCAATACTCCAATCAGCAAGCACCAGAACAACAGGTAGGCGATCGTTTCGCGCCAGGGTAGTGACACCTGGTCTTCGCACTCGTCGGGTTCGTCGTCCGTTTTATACGGAAAGCAATTCAGGCTGCGATTAGACATTTTTTCGATATCAATCCTGTACTGTTCAATCTCATCTGAATTGACGACTTCGCGGTGGGGCGTTACCCGCGTTTCGAACCTCTTGATATTGCCATTTATCCAGACCCTGTCGACGTAGCTGAAAATGGGATTCGAAAACCTGCGCACAGTGCTTCCCGCAGGCGGTTTGCCGGGGTAGTAAACATCGATGCGGTGCTCGGCCGCACCGAAGGCGGTGATCTGCACCGAGAAGCGATCATCCGACGGTTCCGGGAAGGCTTTGTAGAACCGGGTCGCAAGTTCGATCCTGTCGTCACCATGAGTTATTTCCAGGTTTGAAATCCGGTACTGTTCGCGCGTGACCAGGATGTTTTTGTCGAGGTCGTCCCTGACCACCGCAACCGGTTCAATCACGGCAAGCTCGAGGCTGGTCGCATCCTGTGCATCTTCCAGGTAGTCTTCACGCAGGCGCTGTATCATTCGCGAGGCGAAACGATAGCGCAGGTCGTCGGCGCGGTGGGCCATGTACCTGCGTGTGATCGTCAGGATGCCGCCGTCGTCACCCTGATCGCGAAAGTCAAACTGGTGTTTTACAAAAAACACCTTGCGTGAAATGTCGAAAGGCATGTTGACCAGTTCTTCACCCGTTTCCGTCAGGACGAGCGCGAAACCGTAGTCCAGCTGCGCAGCGTGTTCGAAATCGCCAGCCTGCTTTTGCGCGGTGGCGTCGAAGTAGTAAGCCTCGTTATCAAACTGGATTCGTACGATCATGTGATTGAAATGTCGTGCCGACGGATTGAGGCCATCGAGACTCTTGCCGCAATTGGTATTGACCAGAGCCAGATCGCACTGGACGCCGATGACGCCGAGCAAGGCTCGCAGCAGGTTCGCCTTGTCCTTGCAATCGCCTGCGCCCTTTTTCAGTACCAGCTCGGGCACTTTTGGCGTGTGCGTGTAAACGCCCTGGTGCTGGCCACGGTAACGAATTTCGTTTTGCACGAAACGGATAATTCGCAGCGCATCTTCACGTTGTTCGCCGCAAAGCTAGATGCGGTCAAGAGTCGCGATATCGAAATTGTTACCGAGCGCGCCGGTATCGCTGTAGTAGCCGTACAGGTAGCGCGAGATCTGCCGCCAGCTTTGGTTGCGGGTTACGATCAGGAAATCCGTCCACCACCAGTCGGGCGCGGTATCGCCGATTTTTTTCGGCATGAGTTCGGGATACTCGCGTTTGAACTCCTGCCGGGGTTTCAGCAAGGTGCAATCGTCGAATGGTCGACCCTCGTCGATGCGGTGATGGTGCAGGTTGAGAGTTCGATTCGAACGGTTGACGATACGGATTTTTTGCAAAAGTACAGGGCAGTCCCAGGTCAGCCAGTAAATTCCCCTGATGTGTTTCACCCACAGCAGATGTTGCGACGCTTTATAGATAAGGCTTGTCCGGTACTCGATCAGATCTCCCACGCGCAGGTCGTCGACATACAGGCTGACGGTTTGTCGATTGTTGGTAACATGCGATTCCAGAGCTGTTTCGCGCCGGTAGACCTCGATGTTTTCGGGATCCATTACCGAGAAACGTTCGCCGTTACGAATGATGTCGACGCCGTGAAAAACGACGCGTTGGCTGCCGTCCTGCATCTCTCTCAGGTAGAGCGAAGCATCCTCGATTCTTGACGAGTCGTTGATCTTTTCGACGGTATGCAGATAGCTTTCGACTTTACCATCGCGCACGGTAGCCTGGTAATCCGCGAGCAGAAAAAAGTAGGGCGCATCCGGTTGGCTGGATGCGTCGGTGAGATCAATTTCACTTTGGTTAATCCAGCCAGCCGGTGCCTGAATGCTGTAGAACGATTCTGTCAGCGTTTCCATGATTCAATACCCATGTCTGTTTGTATTGCGTCCAACATTCGGATTACCTGCGGCGGACGCGTGCGCGCAGGAATTCCATTTGATCGGCCAAAATGGTCTTACCGTTGAGGATCAGGTGCTCCGCGTAGCAGGGCGCGTATGGCACTGCGATCAGCTCGACGCCCCATTCGGCCGGGGTGCGATTGTTCTTGCGGTGATTACAGCTTTTGCAGGCACTCGCCAGGTTGGTCCACAGGTTACGACCGCCACGGCTGATCGGGACGATGTGGTCGCGGGTCAGCGAACGCGCTGCAAAAGACTGGCCGCAATAAAGACACAGGTAACCATCGCGAGCGAACAGCGCGCGATTGCTCAGGGGTGCCCTGTAGATCTGCGACCATCGCTGTTGCCGAACCCGTGCACTGGTCAGCAGAATGCTGGAAATTTCAATGCTCGAACGCAGACCGCTGGCCGCATTGACACCGCCATAAATAATGCGCGCGTGTTCGCCCAAAGGTGCCAGTACCCGGTCGGTTGCAACCAGATGAATCGCCATTTCGTTATTCAGCCATGCACTGGGATTACCCGCACAATCGAGCGCCAGGACAAGACTATTACCTGTCATTAGTTTCATATCAGTTCCCATGGGCCAACGCCCATAAAATGCTTTTAGCAATCTGGAATACTGAATCGGTGAGAGATGAACCGGGCGGGGAGATCCCGCCCGGTTCGAGGACCCCGGTTATCCTTTAACGCACAGTACCTGTTTCAGGGTATGCACGGTTTCAACCAGGTCGATCTGGTTTTCCATAACCTGATCGATGTCCTTGTAGGCACCAGGGATTTCGTCGATAACGCCTTTATCCTTGCGGCATTCGACGCCCTCGGTCTGGCTAAGCAGATCGTCCCTGGTAAATTGCTTCCTTGCGGCACTACGCGACATGCGTCGGCCCGCACCGTGCGCACAGGAGCAGAATGATTTCTCATTGCCCTTGCCGCGAACGATGTAAGACCTTGCACCCATCGAGCCTGGAATGATTCCGAGCTCTCCGGCGCCGGCGCGAATCGCACCTTTACGGGTTACGTAAATCTCGGTGCCGTCGTGCACTTCCCGGGCCGCGTAGTTGTGGCGGCAGTTGATAGCTGCTTCCTCGAGCTTGAACGGTGGCAGCTTGCGCGCCAGCGCGTCGAGCACGATATCCAGCATTTCCTGCCGGTTACGGGCCGCGTATTCCTGGGCCCAGGTCAATGCATGCCAGTAATCATCGAACAGACCGGTTCCCTCGGTCAGGTAAGCCAGATCCCTGTCCGGCAGGTGGATATCGGATTTCTCGATCACCTCCCGGGCCTTGCTGATGAAGTATTGGCCAATATTATTGCCGATACCCCGGCTACCGAAGTGCAGCATGACCCAGACACGGTCCTCTTCGTCCAGGCAGAGCTCGATGAAGTGATTGCCTCCACCGAGGGTTCCAATCTGGCGCGCCCATGAATCCTTCCTGGGCGATTTCGAAGTAATGCCGGGGTGTCGATCCAGGATCTCCCTGAGCCCGGGTTCGACCTTGGCCGCGGCCGCGGCCCGTACCCTTCGATTGCTGTGCATGTCGAATCCGACCGGCACGTCGCGTTCGATCTGGTTACGGACCCCGCGCAGTGATTCCGGCAATTGACTTGCGTTGAGCGAAGTTCGAACCGCGCACATGCCGCAGCCGATGTCGACACCGACAGCCGCCGGGACGATTGCCTCCCGGGTGGGAATAACCGAACCGACAGTCGCGCCCTTGCCCATGTGTACATCGGGCATGACCGCAATGTGGCTGTGTACTATCGGAAGATCAGCCATACGTGAAAGTTGATCATGCGCGGATGATTCAACGTCGTCGGTCCAGACGAGTACGGGTGACTTTCCTTTGGTCATTTTCATCTTGATCATGATTAACCTCCACAAGCCGTTTAGTTTAAAGAAAAAGGATCGGCGATGTTTGCAGCATGCCGACCCGGCGGAAAATGGTGGACGCAACGGGTTTTGAACCCGGCATTGGTGCGCAGAGCAGGGATCGAACCTGCAAGGACCAGACGGCCCACCAGGTTCTCGACCTGGCGCGTATACCGGTTCCGCCATCTGCGCGTAATTAAAGTTAGCGGGGCATTCTGGAGCCCCCAGGAAGATTCGAACTCCTGAAAATCCGGGTTGCAACCGGCCGTTCTGCGGAGCGCCGCTCGGCACATCTCTTTGCTTCGCGGAATAGGTGCATCCCTGTGTAATGGGTGCTTCGAGCGATTCAGCCACGCTCATCGATAATGGCGTCCCCGACCAGTTTCGAACTGGTTACCTCTGGCCTGACAAGCCAGCGCTCTGCTGATTGAGCTACGAGGACCGAAGTTCTGCTGCTGACATGTCTCCCTGAGAAGGGTCATCAGGGAGTGACTACAGCTTTGAGTATTGGGGTGTCTGAAGGGATTCGAACCCTTAGTGACCGGATCCACAATCCAGCGCGTTAACCGTTTCGCCACAGACACCACTAAAGCGACTTGAGCCGGGTTTTTCCCGCTCGACCAGTTTGTCAGGTGGTGGGCGCGGCAGGAATTGCACCTGCATGCTCTCTGGAGGGGTGGGTTACAGCCACCTGGGCCCACTGCACTGCCCAACACGCCCGCATTGATTCTGGTACGTCGCCCAGGACTTGAACCTGGATTTGCCGGATTAAAAGTCCGGTGTTCTGCGCAATTGAACTAGCGACGCAAAGTTTGGCTGGAAAGGCTGGACTCGAACCAGCATACGGCACGTTAACAGCGTGCTCACCTACCAATAGTGCACTTTCCAACAGTACCGGGCGGCACCCGGGAAGTCAGTTGGCCCGGGACGCCGTTACAAGACTGCTCTTCGGGATGCCGGGTTTTTCACCTTCCCGGCACCCCTTGAACTGCACTACGCCCTTGCCTGAAAGGCTTGGACTAAAGCACTCCCCCTTATCCCTGGCGCGTGTTGATCGCCACCTCCAGCCGAGCTGAAGGCGAGGGGACGAGGTTTTTCTGGAGTGACCTGTTACCCAGGCAGGGGAAGTTGATTCCCCCTTTCGTCGTGGTATCACGATTTATCTATGCCAGACCACAGAACCATGGCGCTGCCGACTGCGCTTTCGGGTTTTCGGCTTACCCGTCTCGCTGACCCGATGCGCCTGTCACGCAAATCCCTCGGGCCAACAGGATTCGCATTATCGTCATCCATCAGGATGACAATTCAGTATTCCGGATTGTTAAAGAACAACGAGCTGCCGAATCAGGTCAGCCCGTGGGTTTTGCAGTGCTTAAACGCGAAAACCCCGGTGGTGCGTTATGACACCAACCGGGGTTCTCGGGAGATCCACGGGAGGTGCCTGTTGTGCAGGTAACCTCCCGGAAAAATGCAGGGGTTTACCGCATATCGCTCGCGAATAGATTAAATTCGGGGCGGTAATCAATATTGGCTATGGCTAAATCCATGAGGGAAGCCTGCTGCCGGCTTATGCTATGCACACAGCTCCCCGTCAGGCTTCTGAGGCCTGCATGCCATGCTGGTATTTGTGCTAGCTGGAATAAAGTCATTGCTCTCTCTAAATGCAATAACGCTTGCGCGCTGGATTTAACGTGGAGCGTATAATAATCATAAATTTGGATTTTGCAAGAAATATATCCAAATTATTTGGATTTGATTATAATCGCCATTATGAAACACATGAAACTTGAAGCGGTCAGCAACAAGCCAGCACGAAATCCGCTGTATCTGAAAATCGGCAAACGGATTCGACAGGCGAGGTTGATGGCAAAAGAATCCAATAGCCGTGATCTCAGTATTCGGCTTGGTTGGAGTGCCGGTCGTATCAACAATTACGAGAGCGGATTATCGACCCCCGGGGTTGATGAAACCCTGCAATTCTGTGCCGCGTTAAAGGTGGATCCGGGCTGGATAACCTATGGTATCGGCTCGCCCCGGCCTGCTGAATTGAATTCGGTTCGTTATCGCAAATTTATCGATGCTCTGGATGACGTCGAGAAAAAGGGTAACTTGCCCGACTACCTGGCAGCAATAAAACTGTCGCCCGAGCGGATGCAGAAGTTTCGCAAAAAACCTTATACAAAGATTCCGGATGTCATGGCGCCGCGTTGCGAAAAATATCTCGGCCGGCATCGCGGCTGGATCGATGAAGACCCTGGTGGCGTCGCGTTGCAGGCCGACCTGAGCGAAGAGATGCGCGAATTGCTGGCGTTGTACTCGAGATTAACCCCCGAGGATAAAAAGAAACTGTACGCGATCGGGGAAGTGCTGGTCGGCTGATCCTGCTTGCATCAGCCAACTACAGGCGCAAACCACCGTCGAGTTCAAGAATGCGGCCGCTGAAGTAGTCGTTTTCGATAATGAATTCTACCGCGTGCGCGAGTTCCTCGACCGTGCCCGTGCGTTGTAGCGGCACCGCGCTGGTGATGCGCTCGTGCGCCTCCGGTTTCAGCGATGCGACCATTTCGGTTTCGAACACGCCCGGTGCAATGGCGACACTGCGGATGTTGTAACGCGCCAGTTCGCGTGCCCAGGTGGCGCTGAGCGCGGCGACTCCGGCCTTGGCAGCGGCAGAGTTGGACTGCCCGGCATTACCGGCCCGGCTGATGCTCGAGATATTGATGATTACGCCCCCGTTGCCGCTGCGAATCATGCTGGTTGCGGCCCCGCGTCCACACAGAAATACACCGGTCAAGTTGATATCGATCACCGACTGCCATTGTTCCAGCGACATGCGGTCGACAACTCCACCCTCCTTGACCTTGACCAGCATCGCGTCGCGCAGGATACCGGCATTGTTGACGATCCCGGCTATCGGCCCGAGATGCTCCTCGATCGAGACAAAGCAGCGTTCTACGCTGGTTTCGTCGGCGACGTCGCAGGTAAATGCGTAACAGCTGGCGCCTTCCTGTTGACAGGCTACGAGGGTTTGATCGAGACGCTCGGCGTTGATATCGATCAGGGCGAGCCTGGCTCCCTGCCTGGCAAGTGCGACGCTGATCGCTTCGCCGAGTCCCTGGGCGGACCCGGTAATGACAAAAGTTTTATTTTTGGTTTGCAAGATAGTTTTCCTTTAATGCGTTTTTGAGTGTCTTGCCGGCGACGTTGCGCGGCATCTGGTCAACGATTACAACAGCTGAAATTTTCTGAAAACGTGCTTCGACCCGCTCGTTAATCCATTCCCTCAAAGCGCTTGCGTCGATAGAGGCTGCTGTTTGCAACACGACCGCGGCCACCGGGGTTTCGCCCCATTTCGCGGACTCTACCCCGAACACGGCGACCTCGAGTACCAGTTCATGCGCGGCGGCAACTTCCTCGATGTCCTGGGGATAGACGTTGACCCCACCCGAAATAATCAGCTCTTTCTTGCGGCCGGCCAGGTAGAGAAATCCGCTTTCGTCGAGGTAGCCCAGGTCGCCACTATACAGCCAGCCATCGCGAAAGGTTTCCCTGGTCAGTTCCGGTTGCCGGTAGTAGCCTGACGAGAGTATAGGCCCGCGGCCCACAATTTCACCAATTTCGCCCGGCCCGAGATCCTCGCCATCATCGTTGACGATGCGAATGTCGTATCCCGGGGGAGGGCAACCCACCGAGCCTGACTGGTCGTTGAAGTCATTGCGGTCAAGAATGGTGACAAAGCCCTCGGTAAGCCCGTAAAGCTCGTAAAACCGGCCCGGTATTACCGCGTTAACCGCCTCCTTGTACTGTTGCTGTAAAGGTGCGCCGATGGTGAGCAGCATTTCCATCGATTGCATATTTTGCTGACTGAAATCAGGGCTTTGTAACAGGGCGATAATTTGCGCGGGCACCATCATGATGTGGGTCACTTTTTCACGCTGAATGGTGTCGATCATTGCTTCCACATCGAAATGCGGGTGCAGGATGTAGCGGGCGCCGAGAAAGAAGCAGGGCATCAGCGTGACGAAGGCGCCGTTGAAAACGATTGACCCGGTGTGCAGCACCACGCTTTCCGGCGTCATCCTAAATGACGCGGCAAAATGGCTGCCGTAATTCGCGCGCACCAGGTGGCTGTGCATGATGCCCTTCGGCAGGCCGGTAGTGCCGCTGCTATAGACGATATTGAACAGGTCCTGCTGTTGTAATTGCGGGTAGGCAGGCGGTTCGCTCGAACTGTCTGCGACGAAAGCGGCGTAGTTAGACCCGCTCCCGCGAACGTCACCGACCTGTATATAGTTCTGCGGCTCTATGTTGTCGATCTCGGTGCGGCGCGGATCAATTTCATCCATCAGTGCCGGTGTCAAAAACAACAGGCGTACATCGGCATTGTTGAGCAGGTTGATCAGCCCGGCGGCATTCAGTAGCGGGCTTAGCGGCACCAGAACCGCTCCGATCGAAACGGTGGCCCAGTAAATCACCAGTAATTCCATGCTGTTGGGCAGGGCGGTCGCGAGCTTGTCGTCCTTGCCGATACCCCGGGCCTGCAGGGCATTGGCTAGCTGATTGACCCGTGCGCTGAATTCCGCCCAGCTGTATCTCTGGTCGGCAAATATTACCGCGAGGCGATCACCTCGGTAGCGCGCGTGACGCTCGATTAGTCTTTCCAGCGTTATCGGCAAACTGTCTGCTCCTTTGTTTCGGGGTTGATTCTATGCGACCCGGGGCGCTATTTCACGGTGAATTCGAAAGGGGTTGATCTGCGTCAGTCCCGGGCTGCATGTTTCTCTGCCCTGTCTCCGCCGCGGCCGGGTACCGTGATTTCAGTGATGAATTCCATTAATATAACCGGCGATGAAATTCCTTAAGCTACTATTGGTAATTTTCCCGCTGGGTTTGTTCTCGATAAGCTTTTCTTCGCAAGGAGACTGGCGTACGGCGAGCCGAGAATCCGCCGGTATCGCGCCGGACCCCGCGGAAACCAGCGAGGCGGTGTTGCATGTCTATGGTGCCGATGCCTGGGGCTGGCGTGGCTGGTTTGCGATCCATACCTGGGTCGCGGCGAAGCGCAAGGATGAAGATTTCTACACCCTCTACGATGTTGTCGGCTGGCGTGGATATAACCAACAACCGGTCATGCGCATCAGGCGTGATATTCCCGATCGCTACTGGTATGGCGCGAGGCCCCGCTTGCTCAAGGCGCACCAGGGAACGGATGCTGAAACGCTGATCGAAGCCGTGGACGCCGCGGCGCGGAGCTATCCCTGGAAGAAAACCTACAAGGCGTTCCCGGGCCCGAATAGCAATACCTTTACTGCCTGGATCGCTCATGAGGTACCCGCACTGGGACTGGAGCTACCATTTTCCGCGATTGGCAGTGGGTACGTGAGCCAGGCGGCCCAGTAATTTGCGTTTTTCTTTTTATGTAAAATTCGTGGGACCCATTGTCGGGCCTCGTATCGCAATGAAAATCTGATACCCTCGAAGACGTTTCTACCTAAATCAAGATTTCTCCCCGAAAGCGGACGCCCGGAAATTTGCTGTGGAAGGCAAGAACCCAAAGGAGACTCTGATTCCTGCTGCTATCATTATCATCCTCAGCAAACCAGGGATCTTCCAACATGGTGACAGTTAACCTGGAATTTGGGGGACTAAGTTAGCTGCTACTAATACCCAGGTTTAGGAAGTCAACGGACAACCTGGCCTGACCGGGTAAATATTTCACAACTTTCCGGGCATTACTACCTGACAATCAGGGTAATAGCCAACTGAACGATTTCGATCACTTCCCTATAGTTTCCCTGGCAAAAACAAATAGGAGGTGATCCATGAAAAACTCGATTAGTTGCATCGTTATCGGTCTTTGTCTGGCCTTAAGCCATAATGTGATGGCCGCTAACCAGGCACCCTCTTTGGAAAGGTGGCAGATGAACATGATTTACCATCCCTCCGAATCTGTCTTGGAGCGCGAATCAAAGGGATTCGTATTCATTTATGATGGATTCAACGAAAACCAGGTTGGTGAGATTCTCGATACCAAGTTTGACCGGATTGACCACATGATGTTTACACGGGTCAAGCTCACCGATACCAGTGGGGAAATTCTGCTAGACCCCGAGACCGGTGAAGAATTAATTGCCGACGACGGTTGCGACTAACCTTGAAGTCTGCCAGGTTACTATGAGCAGGTTTACCCGCCCTAACTCGGGGGCGGGATTTCTTTTTTCTGCAGAGTCAACAACTTCCAATTGGTGTGTTCGCGGGAAATATTGTAACGTTACCTCAGTAGTAGTTAAGATAAACAGGGCTATGCTGGATTTTCTGGGAACGGTAACCCCGTATAACACCCTCGATGAACGAGGTCTTCAGTCGCTTTCGAGTATCGCTATCCGGCGGAACTATAAGAAGAATATGTTGGTTATACAGCAGGGTGATGATACCAACACGATGTTCGTATTGATCGAGGGGGAGATGCGGGTTTACGTCGAAGACGAGCAAGGAAAACAGTTAACAATCCGAATCCTAAAGTCCGGCAATATCTTTGGTGAAGTTGCGCTGATCGGTGAGATTCCCAGAACCGCTAGTGTCGTGACGATAACCGACTGTGCAGTAGCGGCGTTCTCACGGGAAAAGTACTTGTCTTTTCTGAAACAGCATCCAGAAATTTCACTTGCGCTCGCTAAAGCCTTGGCCAACATGGTGGGTGATATCACCGAGGAACTCGGCAGTATCGCGTTGTGCGATGTGTATGGCCGCATTACCCATATTTTCGAAAAGTATGCTGTCGAGGCTGAAGATCGTCGGTTAGTCCCAAGATTTACCCACCGCGAAATTGCAGGCATGATCGGATCCTCTCGCGAAATGGTCAGCAAGATTCTTAAGGATCTCGAAAACGGCAGTTATATATCGGTAACCGATAAGCATTACGCGATCAACAAGGATCTCCCTGCCAACTGGTAAACTGCGAGGCTTGCCGACAAGTCACCTGTCAACAACTCTAATTTCCGGTTTGGCGAGAGATCATCGGATACGAGTCGGTTCCATCGATAGTAATAGTACGCATTAAATTGATGATTTAATCCATACCGGCCTGGGTAATTTTTCACAAGTATCGGGGTAATCGGTAACAGGGTAATTTGTCCCCCTTACCTATAATTGCCGTCAACGAGAAACGGAAAGCACAGTGAAACGGATTCATGATTTACCGGCTTGCCAGAGTTTCTAATCAATGACCAATCGGCAATTACGGATTGCCATTAACCAACAGGGGACAAGACGATGAAAAAGCGCAATACAGCAAAGCAACAAAAAGGTTTTTTTGATCTGGGTTTTTCGCTGGCGATTTTGGCGCTATCCGGCGCTACTATCTATGCGGTTACGCCAGATCAGGACGCCAGGGTCACGGCGCAGGAACCACAAACAGAGGTCGTGGCCAACCTGGAATCGGGCAACGAAAACAGAGGTCTTTATCAATAGAGACGGTTTTTGAACGCCCGGTCTCAACATAAGGATCAGCGTCGACGATTCCTTCGGCGCTGATTTTTTTTTGGGCGTGTCGTCTCTGAGCGCAAGAAGCGACATATTATTTCCGTTACAAACACAGCGTGGATGGTAATGTTAGTTGGAATTGAACTTCTAACTAAACGTCTCTTGTTGGCCGGAGATTGCCTCCTGCCTGGGTTTTGTGAGCGTCTCCTTACCAGAAATCTGAGGCTCGACCAGCAATGAATTCCTTTTGGGAGTAAATGTAATGTTTTCCTGTACCAATCGAGCACTTTTTGATCCAAAATCGCGAGGAAACCTGATCTTCAATTAATACGAACTGCCATTATGTATAAACCCGGAAATGTCATCACCTCGTTAAAGAGAGAAGTTGAATTCGATAAAGGAAGGCACCATCGAGCCAGGCTTGGATTTATCTTGATGTCTACTGATCTTGCGGCCGAAGCTGATTTCTATGATATGGCACCAGAGGGTGTCGCGGTTCATGTTACCCGACTGAAGACCGATGACTACACAACTAATGAAACTTTGGCGCGTCATATCCAATACATGGCCGACGCGGCTTCCCGGATTCAGCCCGATGCCAAACCCGATGTGATTAGTTACAGCTGCACTTCGGGGTCGATTGTCATCGGAGAAGAAAATGTTATGGAAGAGATCAGGAAAGGTGCACCTTACGCTATTCCAATGACCCTGGTTACTGGCGTGGTCGACGCCTTGCGCGAACTCGATGCAAAGAAGATTGTGGTGGGTACTCCATATATCGATGAAATCAATACCAAAGAGGCCGAGTTTCTTCACAACAAGGGATTCGAGGTTTTGGATATTCAAGGATTGAACCTTAAAACTGGAATCGAATTCGGCACTGTCACACCGGATTACTGGAAGAAGTTTGCCATTGAAATCGATCGACCAGATGCGGATGCCATATTTCTAAGCTGTGGTGGAATCCGGGCACTGGGAGTGGTGGAGGACATCGAAGGTTTGACTAATAAGCCGGTGATTACTAGCAATCAGGCGCAAATGTGGAGTTGCTTGCGTCGTGCAGGAATACTCGACAGCATTGATCGATTTGGTCGTGTTTTTCATATGGATGGACACAGAATTTCTAACAGATCCTGAAGATTATCGTGGGTGTCCGATCCTGGACGATTCGAGAAGCACAGGTAGCCCTGCTGAGCGTCAGCTATTGAGAAAGCTGCCGTTTAGAATTGAAATTTCAGAGGCGATTGCCGACCCAAAGCGGACCATTATCAAATTCATTAGGAATACTCTTATTGTTGAATAAACAATAATTTTTGATGGAATTAACAATATACGCAAATTAGAATGACCCCATAAAATGCGAATGACGATCAATAACCAAGGCAGGGAATAATCAATGAAGAAAGGCAGGGAAAAATCAATAAAGAATTATTTTTTGACACTGGTTTCGCTCACGATAACAACGTGGTCAGTTCAGGCATTTGCCAAAGATATTGTCCACGATGCCGAGTTCTACGTGCTCGAAGCCCAGCATGGCGAGAAGTGGGCTCAGGAAGATTCCGAGCTGAGCGAGAAGCTCGCCGCGCTTCGTGAGAAATATGGCAAGCCGCCGAACATCATCCACATCATGTGGGATGACACACCGGTCGGCGAGGTCGGTATCCCAGAAATCCAGGAGATCCGTGGTTGGGAAACGCCGGTAATCAACCAGATGGCCGAGGAAGGCATCAACTTCATGCGTATGTACACGGAACCGTCGTGCACGCCGAGCCGCGCTGCCGTTATAACGGGCCGACACGCAGTTCGAAACGGCATGTACAACGTCGGATTCCCTTATGAATACGGGGGACTGGCCTCGGACGAGGTCACAATAGCCGAGGTTCTAAGCGAGGCCGGTTACACAACCGCGTTCTACGGTAAATCGCACCTGGGTGACGTCGAATCCAGCTACATGAGCAGGCAGGGCTTTGACGAAGCACTATGGGCGCCATACAACCAGGTCCCGAGCCTGTATGTTCCGCAGGCCCAAATGGCGATGCTTACGCCTGCGGTCATGTTTCCCGAGATGTTCCCGGACGACCCCTACGACATTGATCCGGGCTGGCGCCCGCGCGGTTATGTCTGGGCGCTCGAAGGCACGAAAGGTGGTCCCGTTCGGGAGGCCGGCAACCCACCCAATCATGACGACTACATGATGCTCATGGATCAGTTCTGGAGTCGTTCTACCACATTCATTCAAAAAAGTGCCGAAGGCGACAAACCATTCTTTCTGGCGCTCTGGCCACAAGCGACGTCTTTCCTCGGCTTCCCCGATCGTGTAACTGTATCCGGCGGGTTCCTGCAGGAGGCTCTGGCGCGCATGGACACACGGATCGGGTTGATCAGGGAAGAACTGGAGCGGCTCGGCATCGCTGAGAATACGCTGGTCGTCCTGATGTCCGACAATGGCCCGATGACACATAACGGCCCTCCGGGTATGGTCGAGACGCTGTATACGGGTGGTAAGGGAGACTACACCGATGGCGCTGTGCGCGTACCCGCCATTGCCTGGTGGCCTGGTGTGATTGAGCCCGGCCAGATCATCGGCGACATCATCCATGAAACTGACCTGTTCACCACGTTTGCGCGTCTGGGCGGCGGAACTAAGCACATCCCCACCGACCGGATCATCGACGGTGTCGATCAGACTGCGCTATTCCTGAACGGTGACGGACAAAGTCGGCGCGACTATGTTCACATCTATACCGGCCCTATCTTAGCTGCTACGGTCAAAGGGCGTTACAAGAAGCACTGGACCGGTGCGAAGCAGGGCCTGTCGGGACCTGAGTTCTACGACCTGTTCACGGATCCACGTGAGGCCAGCGGGCAATTATTACCCATGTTTCCGGCCAAGAGCATGTTCAACCAGATGAAGATGCGACACTTGTTGTGGATCGAGAAATATCCGAACAAGGGACAGAATCGCGACCTGCCGTTCCAGAACATCGAGAATCCGCGACCTGAAATTCAGGAAGCCCAGCGGATGCGAATACCAAAGGACAAGCTGCCGTTCGATCCGCGTGAGGCGATCAAGCGCGTACCCGAATGGGAGAACATCGAACGCTGGGGATCCAGCGAATAGTCACGCTTTTACATGTTCGACTCTTGCCTTAACATGGCAAAAAGACCCGGTTTCGGCCGGGTTTTTCTTGCTTGCTGAATGACAGCTTCTGGCCGATTCGAGAAGCCCAGATAACGCTGCTGAGAGTCAGCTATTGAGATAACTGCCGCTCAGAATTGAAATTTCAGTGGCGATTGCCGACCCTTACCGGTCTTTCAAATCTGCGGTGATCGCTGGGGAAGCAGTGTGATCTCTGTGGGGCATGTTGTTTCAGGCGTGGCAAGGATATAGAGAATTGTCCTGGCAACATCCTCGGGCTGGATCATCAAGGATGAGTCCAGATCGACCGTTTGAACTAAAGGTGTATTTACCCATCCGGGTTTAATAGTGCATACCTTGGTACCAAACTCGCGAACATCTTCAAACATAGCTTGTGCCAGCCCTTCCGCCCCTTGATTGGCGGCCAGATAGGTATTCACTCCAGAATAAGGATGATGAACCGCACCGATTTTTATTACGGCACCGGCACTGCTTTTATTGATATGCGGCAAGGCGTACCGGGCAAAGTGCAGGTGGGCTCGCAAGTTAGTGTTAATCACCAATTCGGCACCTGAGAGGTCGGTCTCATACAAGGCGGCTTTAGCAGAAACACCTGCGCAGTTGATAAGATAGTTTAATCCCCCAAGCAGGTTGACCGCTTTTTGAACAGTGGCTTCGATATTGCAGATTTGCGATATATCACATTGTAGGGGAAATGCCTTTGTACCGAGATCCTCGCAAGCTCCTGCGAGCTCGATTAGCTTATGCTCATCTCTGCCTATCAGAACCGAGGTAATTCCGTGGCTCGCTAGCGTTGTTGCCACGCTGCTGCCTATACCTCCGCTCGCCCCGATGACAATAGCGTTCCCTGATGGGATTCTGAAAGTTGTCGCTGCAGTACTTATCGACATATATAACTCAGCTATGCGGGTCGAAGTTCGCCCAGTATTGGAAGACAAAGGCTTCGTTATACCCACCACAGTCAGGTTTATTTTGTATCATCGGTTCAATCATTGAATCCTCGCACTCTGGAGACTTTGGAGCCGCTTTATTTAACTTAAGTCCAAAAAAACTGAAGTGAGCAATAAGTTCTGAAATGACAGCTTGGCTGGAGATACGTTTGTTTGTCATGAATGAACTCGCCATAAGTATTAACTCCCTTGTTTAATCCATGTTGAAGATGTGTATATACTTGTTCGAGCAGCCTGGTTTGTACATGCAGTTATTCAGAGAACCGCATTAGAAATTCTTAGGAGAACGGATGAAACTACCGCCGATGAATGCTTTGAGGGCGTTTGAAGCTGTATCCAGGTGCGGCAGTGTCAGCAGGGCGGCAGAGGAACTCTGTGTCAGCCAGGGCGCGGTTAGCCAGCAACTAAAAAACCTCGAGGATCACTTTGGCAAGGTGCTGTTTAATCGCTCCGGCAACCAGCTTGAGCTTAATGATGATGGTGCAGAATTTGCGCGCGTGGTTCAGCAATCGCTGGGAATGATAGCTGACGCTTCGGCCGACGTAGCTGCAGGAATATCCAGGCAGACTCTGAGAATATCAGCACCTCCATCCCTTACCACAAAGTGGTTAATGCCCAAACTGGGATCGTTTTACGAGTTGAAACCCGAGGTATCCGTAATACTCGAGGAAAGTGTTGAACTGGTAACTTTCAAGAACGATGGTTTTGACGCAGCAATCCGATTTTCAGATGGCAATTTCGAGAAACTGCACTCGGATCACATTATCACGATTGGCATGCACGCTGTTGCCAGTCCAGCGTATCTGGAAAAGCATGGATATCCCGAAGCTATAGACAATCCGGTTGGGCATTGTTTGATTGACTACTTTTACTCTAGTAAAAAAATTAGCTCACAGCATATTCACTGGCAAGATATCGTTAAGGGCGATCTTGAAGCTATCGATGCTGAACATCAGGTCTATCCAGATGGACTGCAATCTTTAAACGCGGCTATCTATGGGAAAGGAATCGCCTTGGTACCTGAGTATATGTCTGAAGAAGATATAGCGTCAGGGAACCTGGTGGCGGTGACTGGGCGAATTCATGAGTATGAGAATCGTTATTATTTTGTCTCACCCGTTGATGTACGACACAATCCTGCACTGGATGCCTTTCGCGAATGGCTAGTAGGCATATCCAGGAAGCACAGATAAAAAACCGACAAAACACTGGCGATCACAATTTCTTTGTCTTCCTAATGACAGCTATTTGGCCGAAGATTGCCTTCTGCCCTGGTTTGTTGAGGGTCTGCTATCGAGAACGCAGAACTATGTATGATCCGCAATTACCTTTTTGTAGGCTGGACGGTCCCCGACTACAGCACAGAGCCGAGCGATCTTCGAATTTCTCTGAAATAGAGCCTTTTTATCTGGATGCCACCCCGCTAGCATTGTCAAATAGATATCGAGGGCAGTGAATCCGAATGACAAAAAATAGGGCTCCCCCTTAATACCTCCCTCCAGCACATCAAAAAAGCAGGTTACATCCTCTTCAGCGGCCAGGCGGACCGGTTCAAGTGCACTCTGATCCTGCGTATAGCGCTCGGGGTGTGCCAGCCGACCATATAAGTCGTATAACCGGTGGTCGCCATAAACAATAGCCAATATAGGAAATCTGGACGCTCGGCATCATCAGATTGAGGAACCAGAAGACCGTCAGAACATTGCTCACCCAGGTGCAGCATGATAGCCGCTGACTCCCCGATGGTATGCAAATTGGGAAGTTTCAACGCAGGGACCAGTCCCGTTGGATTTTGTTTGAGATATTTCTCTTTGTGGTGTTCACCAGTCTCCATATCGATGTAGCTTCTATCATAGGTGACGTTCATTTCCTCTAATAAAGCCTGTACAGCAATCGAGCCAGACCCTTTTTCCCAGAAAAGTGTGTACATGTGAACCTCCTGTCATTAAAAAGAAATTCTATCGTCTGCTTTCAGCAAGATTAGATTCTATGCCTTAATTAGAGGCATATCAGGTCATTTTTTCCATTCATTAGTAAACAATATCTTTACACTGAATATATGAGAGTTACGCATTTAAATGGGCTTAAAGCACTTGAAGTAACCTTGCGCACGGGTAGTTTTCGTGCTGCTGCCGATGAACTTGGAGTGACTGCAGCAGCTGTCGGTCAGCAGATACGTACTCTGGAGAACTTTCTTGGATGCAAACTATTTTCACGCACAAGCTCCGGTGCGCAGGCAACTGACCATGCACTCAGGATCGAACGAAAACTCACTGCGAGCTTCACTAACGATCGAGGACGTTATTAGTCAACTGAAATATCGTCCGCTAAAAAATCGACTGGCCGTTACCTTGCCGTCATCCTTCGCGGAAAATTGGTTCACTGGTCGCTTGCCAGATTTCTACAGGTTGAACTCGGAGATCGATTTGCGTCTCGATGCCAGCAATCGCATGGTGGATTTGCTCACAGAAGATTTTGATTTTGCGATTCGCTACGGTCAGCCGTCACCTGGAATATATGAAGAAAAAGAACTCTTTGGTGATTTTGTTCTGCCAGTTTGTACGCCTGAATTCGCCAATCGATACCGATTGTCAAATAAGCAGAAGTCATTTGAAGGGGTTCCCCGTTAATCCACCTTGGGGAAAGGACGCCTGACCCCCAATGGGTTGATTGGATGAATTGGGGAGAGGCTTTCGGTTTTCAAACAGATACCCTACAGGCAGGGATGCTTCTAACAGAGTTTAATTCAGGTATACAAACTGCAATCAGAGGACAAGGGCTAGTATTGTGTGGAATTACCGAGGCTTACAACGCGATCAAAGAAGGCATTCTTGTTGCACCATTTGGGCCAAAATTAAATTGCCCGACCAGTTATCAGTATCGGCTTGTATCTGTGCATGGGCGAGAGCTTTCAAAATTGCAGGATCAGTTTCAAAGTTGGGTGGTTAAGATAGCCAACGAATTTCGCAGTGAAGTAAACGAACTTATCTCTACTATCTAGGTTGAAATCTCATTCCCAGTTTGTCTCTGGCCGTTTCGAGAAGCCTGGAAAGAGAATTTCAGTGTCAGTTTTGGAGAAAAAGTAGTATTAGTGCGAGTGGTTTGCTCGACTGCACACTTTAGCTAGGCCTCAGGCCTATTTCCAGGACGGCCAAAGCGAACGTAAAACATCAGCATGAGACCGGTATACACCAGACCAATGATCCAGTAGCTCGATTGGGCAGAAACCTGACCCCCGGTTTGGATCTGCTCCCAGGCGTTTGCGTTCTCCAGAGCATAAACTGTTACAAGCCCGCAGGTACCTGAGATTCCAATAAGAATCTGAGTTGATGCATAGCAGGAGAGCTTACGACTTAGCCACAGCACTACGCCAACGACATTTGGAATGGCGAATAGCAGAACCACGAAAACGCCAGTAGGAAGATCACGAATCGCGGTTAGAATGCCCGCTACGAGTATCCACACCGTAGCGCCGAGCTGCCCTCCAAACCATCCACCAAGATTCCAATTCATGTCTTCTTCCTAATGAGGCAACTGTATAATTGAAGGTATTTGACCTGATAACATATTATCACTGTTGGTGGGAGTTCGCTTATGGCCGATCTCTGGTTTGGTAGCAACGTAAATGAGCGTCTGTGAACGAAAAAAAGATCTCCAGGAACAATTTGTCGGGTAAGTGTAACGCCCGCAAATGACGAAGTCTGCTTCTGCAAAAGATCTGTATACAAGTTGTGTAGTGCCGCCTTCAGCACCTGTTTATGAAGGTTTCTTTTACTCGATGGAGATGATTGTCTTTGATCCTTTTGTATGCTCTTCTACTTCTAGAATAGTGCCCTGGACTTCTGGGTTTTCGGCAAGTTTTTGTATTTCCTCGACGTCAATATCGTTTTGCTGCAATGCATCCAATGCCTTTCTTGGCATTATCTTGGCGACAATCTTAAAAATTGAGAGAGGAATGGTCACGGTTGTTTCCGGTAGGTCGCTGTCAATTTTAAACTCTCTAATCTTTATGCTTTGCATGGGTAATCCTCCTCTCCTGCTTGCTGTCTAAGCTGACAAGTATAAGGTTTTTAATCCGATTTGAAATTATCGCCTCGGTACTAAGCGGCAACTATCGGAAGCTCAAGCTGAGTTCGGGAGCGTCCGCTATTGAGAAGAATATAAAGGTATCCTCTTTCACATTACGGTAGGGGAATGAATTCGGTCTCGCCTGGTACCGAATCGAAGCGGTTCTCTTGCCAGTCTAGCTTGGCCTGTTCGATTCGTTCTTTCGAACTTGAGACAAAATTCCACCAGATATGTCGCTTCCCGAGAGATGTGCCGCCAATAACCATCACACGACAGTCGGTGATCGCCTTGAGTCGTAGGGATTTACCCGGACAAGCCACGGCCATTAAGCCCTCAGTCACAGACCGATCATCGGCACTGCAATCGCCGGATACGACGTAAATGGCTTGTTCATCGTAGCTGTCAGGCAACGTTAATTCCGATCCCGCAGGCAGGAGGCATTCGAGATAAAGTGTGGGACTGTAGGTGGTAACCGGCTATACGAGACCGTAAGCCTCGCCCATGATAACGCGTACCGTTACCCCATCGATTTCAAGCGCAGCCAACTCATCTGCCGGATAATGAACAAAACCCGGATCGCATTCCTCCTGATTAGCCGGGAGTGCCATCCAGGACTGTATTCCGTGAAGACGGGACGTCTTGTGCAAGTCCTCGCCAGCGCGTTCAGAGTGGACTATGCCACGACCCGCAGTCATCAGGTTTATCGCACCCGCCTGGATGGGCTGGACGAAACCCAGGCTGTCACGATGCAGAATCTCGCCCTCGAACAAATAGGTTACTGTGGAAAGGCCGATGTGCGGATGCGGACGAACCTGGATTCCCTCGCCGGGTGGAAATTCTGCGGGGCCCATATGATCGAAGAACACAAACGGTCCAACCATTCGACGTTCGATCGCAGGTAAAACACGGCGCACCTTGAAATCACCGAGATCTTTCTCATGTGGTTTGATGATAAGTTCGAAAGCACCCCCGGTACTGGTGCAGGTTGGCTCAATCGCGGTTTGGTAACTCATATCTTCTCCCGGTTAAGTGTGTATTGGTTTGCATGTAATGGTCACATTATGAGCGGTTTGACCTAAGAACAATCAGCGATGATCTGAGTTTTGACGAGAGATTTCAACAAGCAGTGCCAGGGCCGCGTTCAGGACCTGGGAATATGGCCAATTATAAAGCATTAAAGGGGGTTATTAATTCGTGCCATCAAATTCCGGGCGTCCATTTACGCGGGCATGACGACTATCAATTTCAATCGACACCGACCCGTTCGATTTGCGAGGTAAAAGGCAAATTGAGGCATCGTAAATGACTGAAAGAATTTGCCGATTGAACTAAAATCGACGAATTACATGACGATATCGGATTTCAGTCTTTGAATATTGGCAAGAAGCTAACTCTCACGAATTCGTTAATGGCGTTATCGGCTATTATCGTAGCCATTGCGTTGTCACGCACAGTCGCGTCGATCGAAAAAGAATTCGAAGAATTTAATGATCGAACTCTTCAGATGTCGAGCCTTTTGGAAAAGATTCGTTTTTCAGGCTTACGTATTGTTTCATCAACTAGTGAGTATTTACTAATTGCTGCTACCAGACATCACGGGAATACTAGTGAAATCCAGGATGAAGAAAGGGCTGGATTGAATGAAGTCGAATTAATCAGGGCTGCTAACACCGAACTGGATGGTCTGTTAGGTCGATATCGCGAACTTGTGGTGACCTATTTTCCCGATGAGTCAAGGTATCTGGAAGCAATCGAGCAGCATCGGGATCGGCTTACTCAAGGCAGCAGGAACATGATGCTCATGGACCTGAACATCAACAATATCGCGAAACTAAATAATGCCAAAGAAGATTTCGAGAAAACCGAACTGATGTTTCTGCAGGCAGTTGATCTCGCGCTGAACCCTGAGTTTGTTGAGTACCATGAAAAAGTGGCAGAGCTTGAAGATACGATTGAGTTTACAGATACGCTTATATGGATTGGCCTCGTGGGCGCCGCGATAATCATTCTTATTTTGGGCAGCGCGACAACCCAAAGTATTGTGCAGCCCCTCGTCCGGTTGTCCACTTCGATCGAACACGTCAGGAAGGGTGACTATTCGCAGGAGCTAGGGATCAACAGAACTGATGAAATTGGCAGGCTGGCAGCTTCGTTCGACAGCATGGCCGATCAACTGCAAAAAAATAAAATTCTGCAACAAGAGTTTATCGAGCAACTCGAGCAGAAGAATACCGAACTTGAACGCTTCACCTACACGGTTTCGCACGATTTGAAATCTCCTTTGGTGACTGTAAAAGGCTTTCTGGGGATGCTCGAGAAAGATATTGAGGCCGGGCAAAAAGATGCAATCGACAAGGATATCGACTTCTTGAAAACCGCGACAGATACCATGGGAGACTTGCTCAACGACTTGCTCGAGCTTTCGCGTGTCGGGAGAGTGATCAATCCCTCAACGCTGGTTTCGATGACGGAAGTATGCAATGAAGTCGTTGACACATTGCACAGCTTGATAAAAGAACGTCATGCGGAAATCAGAATCATGCCCGACATGCCAAACGCATATGCAGATCGCGGTCGTATCAAAGAGGTGATTCAAAACCTGCTGGAGAATGCTATCAAGTTTTCCAGGGACAGTGATCATCCGAAAGTAAACATTTACTCGGAGACGCGGGCAAACAATACTTTGTTTATTGTCGAGGATAATGGAATAGGTATAGATTCGGCATACCATGACAAGATATTCGTATTGTTCGAACGTCTGGATGCCAAGACCGATGGCACCGGAGTAGGCCTGGCGTTGGTAAAGAGAATTGTTGAAACTCATGGCGGGGAAATCTGGATAGAATCGCCAGTTGATCTGGAAGGTACTCGCTTCTGTTTCACCCCCCCACATTCGATGCAAGACTTAAACGTCACCCAACCGCTAACGTCCAGTTAAGACAGAACCCTGCTCGGTCGCGTGTGATGAAAATGAACGCCCGCTTCAATGCTCTGCTCCAGGAGCGGGTGAATAGTTAGTAGATGACAGGTAATGTTACTCTGATTGCAGCGCAAACACCGCCTGCGGTTCGTCGATGCCTTTCATATTGTGCTCACCAAATGACTGCACCGGATCGTCGATAAGCTCGGCAAATTCTTTTGAAAAAAGGATGTTCCGGTCAAGTTCCCTGGTTAAGGATTCAAGACGGGCGGTGCGGTTTACGGCCGGTCCCATGACCGTGAAATCGAGCCGATCCGGGGAACCAACGTTTCCGTAAATCACTTCCCCTACGTTAAGGCCGACCCCGAACTCGATTTCGGGCTGACCACGGCGGCGTCGACGATGATTCAGGCTCGCGAGCGTGTTTTGAGCATCGATCGCGGCATCGATCGCGGCCTCGCAGGCCGGTTCCCTTGAAGAGTTTTCGTCGATCGGGAATACGATCAGCATAGCATCGCCGATGAAACGCAGGATTTCCCCTCCCTGGGCCGTTACGGCAGCCGCCACAAACTCGAAATAATCGTTGAGCATTGCAATTACCTGGTCTGCCGCAAGGGTCTCGCTTATATCTGTAAAATTACGCAGATCACTGAACCATAAAGCAGCGTTTATGATGTCGGCGTCCCCCGCTTTATCATTCCCGCCAGGACTTTCTCTCCGGTACGCTTGCCAACGTAAGTATTCAGCAGCGATTTCGACATGTGCCTAAGCGATTGCACTTCGATTATCGGAACCAGGTAGTTTCGAATCTCGCAAAAGTTCTCGATATCCTGGTTACTGAATCCACCGCTTACCCTGGTCGTTACAATGATCGCGGCACTAATTCCATTTGCTGTTATCACCGGCAGGGCCAGGTAATCGGAGAAACCGTCTTCGGACAACTCGGTATAGGCACGGTGCGCGGTTTCGGGTAATTGATCCAGCCGCTGTCGAACTATTTTCCCGGTATCATACAATTGCTTCATCGGGCTACCGATATATCGATCAGTCTCCTGGATACGCCGTTCCGTTTCCAGGTGGCTGGTGACATCGGTAGACTTAAGCCAGAAATTGGAAATTCCTATGATTTCCGGATTCAAGGCCCGCATTGTTATCCGAAATTGGTCAACCGGCGCGCCATGGGCGATCAACTGGTGCGAAAGTTCATAGACGAATTTAGTATCATCATTCATCAGGCAGCCGCTTGAAAATAACCAGTCTATCACCGGTTTTGGCGACCATTCCTTTGTTGGCTTCGAGTTATTAACTGACATGAATCTGGAATTAAGGGGCCGGTCTTATCAATAAAAGAATATGCTAGCAGAATTCACATGCGGAAACTCCAGGTGTTCGTTCATGGCCGTTCTCGGAGATTTTTAGTCGTGAAACAAGCGTCTTCTTCCGGTGGGCCGGTCTGGCTGTTATCATGCCTCCTCGGCTGGTAATCAGCGGGAGGTTGTCATGAAACGCATACATGAAATAACCACTCTGATCACAACTACCTGTTTACTTCTATTTACTTTTTCCGCACTTGCCTTAGAAACATCTCATCTACTGGATGGAAAGACGTTTACTGGTTTTAATGGTGAAAAAGGTCGGGATCTCGATCCTGACGAAGCTGAAGAAATAGTCTTCAACAATGGTCGCTTCATTTCTACCACGTGTAACAAATACAATTTCTCCGATGTGGCTTATTCTGCCAGCAAAGTGGGTGACAGCATTCACTTTGAGGCGATAACTTTGAGCCCGACACACGGTAAGATTGCATGGCAGGGCGTCGTACATGGAGATCAGGCAGAAGTGACCTTTATCTGGACCAAGGAGCGGTGGTACTGGGATACCCATAGAGAGTACTGGTTCAGGGGAACCCTCCAGGAGTAATACATTGCTGCGCGTAAGCGCTTGAGAGTTAATGAGTGTTTCTCCTTTGGAGGCAAGATTGACTGAAACAAATCATGCACCGGTAGCACCATTAAAATCGAAACGATTTGTAAAATTTCTGCTGTTCGTACTCATAGTGGTGTCAGTTAATATCGGTGGAACCTGGCTTACACACCAGATTGATTTTCAACTGTTTCCTCGCCATGATTCGATGCTTCAATTCATGGTTCTCGGCTCTACACTACTATACGTTCTTTTGATGACGATTCCGTTCATGCCTGGCATCGAAATCGGTCTGGCATTGATGATTCTTCTGGGTAACAAGGGAGCCTTGCTTACCTATCTGTGCACTGTGATGGCGCTGGCGATCAGCTTCATCATTGGAAGAAAGACACCACCCCGCCTGATTATGCTGCTGCTTAACTGGTTTCATCTTTACAAGGCTAGCGCGCTGGTAGCTCAGCTAGAACCGCTGGATCAACAACAGCGGCTTAAACTTCTATACGAAAAGGTACCGAAAAAACTTGTTCCTTTTCTTTTAAGGCATCGATACCTGGCTATCGTAGTCATATTGAATCTACCAGGAAACGCACTAATCGGCGGTGGTGGTATTGGTGTTATTGCAGGCATGAGTAAGATATTTCCGTTTCATGTTTTCATTTTACTAGTTGCTTTCGCGGTAGCGCCCGTACCGTTATTGTTCTATTTCGAGATGATTTGAGAACGGAGTATTATCAGTTGCGGCTCGAATTATTGGTGGGATAAACCGAGATTTCTTTGCCATAAACTGTTTTACCCAGTGGATGATTTTGCAGACCAATAAAACCAGTGATGGGACGCGATCCACGGTTGGGATCCGCATCGCAACAGTCGTGGTGGTGGGCACATATCCGGGAGAAGTCCGGTTAAATTAACGCGGCCGAGCGCGAATAAAAGCTCGCAGCAGATCGTTGCGGGCGTTTTCGTGTATTCCTCCGCAGTCGACGTTCGGTTATTAGTGTGTTACACAACTCGTAATATTCCGGCACTGATAGCAAAAATTACAAAGCAGGGGGGCTGCATGAACGAATATTACGATCTTGGCAGTTATAGCCGCGGTATATCGACCTCGTCTGCGGAGGCGCAGCTCTGGTTCGATCGCGGCCTTAACAGGACATATGGCTACCACCACGAAGAAGCCGTCGAATGCTTTAAAAAATCCCTTGAATGCGATCCGCTCTGCGTGATGGCGCGGTGGGGTATCGCTTACGCCAGCGGCCCGAATTACAACAAGCAATGGCAGGACTTCGAGGAGGACGAGAAGCAGGCCTGCCTGGACGCGGCGAACAGTCTGGTGGAATCGGCCGAAGGTCACCTGGACCATGCTGACGACATCGAGCGCGGCCTGATCGAGGCGCTTGGCGAACGCTACCCCGACGATCCCGCAATCGAGGATTTCGGCCCGTGGAACGATGCCTTCGCCAACGCGATGCGGAAGGTTTACCGGGCTTACCCGGACGACCTGGAAGTCTGCACATTGTTCGCCGAAGCGATCATGAACCGCACGCCATGGCAACTCTGGGACTTGCCGACCGGCAAGCCAGCCGAAGGTGCTGATACCGAGGAGGCGATCGAGGTACTCGAAACCGCGTTTGAAAAACTGGCTGACAAGGGATCGAAACGTCACCCCGGCCTACTGCACATGTATCTGCACCTGATGGAAATGTCCCCACATCCGGAAAAAGCGCTCAGTGCCGGTGACGCATTGATCGATCTCGTGCCGGACGCCGGGCACCTGCAGCATATGCCAACGCATGTCGATGTATTATGCGGAGACTACCAGAATGTCGTGGCACGCAACCATCGTGCGATCTAGGCCGACAACAAGTATCTGCAGCGCTCGGGACCGTTTAATTTTTACACCCTGTACCGCTGCCATAATTATCACTTCAAAATATACGGAGCGATGTTCCTCGGTCAAAGGCAGGTCGCGCTGGATACCGCCGACGAACTGGCCGCCTCGCTGCCGCCGGAGGTGGTCGAACCGTTAGCCGACTGGGTCGAAGGTTTCTATCCAATGAAGCAGCATGTATTGATTCGATTCGGCGAATGGGAGCGGATAAAGCGACAGGCGCTGCCTGAAGATCCGCAACTGTACGCGTTCACGCTGACGCTGATTCATTACGCCAAAACCGTAGCGCATGCCGCGACCGGTGACATCCCGGCGGCTGAAGCAGCGCGTGACGATTATCGTGCTGCCTGCGCTGCGATGCCCGAAACGCGGACCATTTTCAACAATCTCTGCACCGACATACTGGCGGTGGCCGAGGCGATGCTGGAAGGCGAATTGAGTTACCGCAAGGGTGATTTCGATGCGGCGTTTGCGTATCTGCGGCGTTCGGTCGAACTCGATGACAACCTGCCTTACGATGAACCCTGGGGCTGGATGCAACCGACTCGCCATGCCCTCGGCGCCCTGTTGCTCGAGCAGGACCGTATTGAAGAAGCCGAGGCTGTATACCGCGCCGATCTCGGTTTTGATAATACGCTTGCGCGTGCCTGCCAGCATCCGGGTAACGTCTGGAGCCTGCACGGTCTGCACGAGTGCCTTACGCGGCTGGGGCGTGATGACGAGGCGATGCTGATCAAACCTGCGCTTGATAAAGCGCTTGCTCGTGCCGATGTCAAAATTCGCTACTCCTGCTATTGCCGCGGCATGTAACCCGACCGGCCTGTGGCCCCGGATTGCCTGGCGCCGGGGTTTGACGATAGCCTGCTATTGCGAAATTAGCCCTCAACACCCGATATCAGCAGCTGAATTCGGTTTGGAATCTTTTTACCTGTTGATTCCGATCCCGGCATATAACAGCATTTTCTTTGTCGACGACAATGCCCGGATGCTAAGCTCCCGTTGAAAAGCCGCAAACCTGAAAACTGACAATTTATGCCTGTTTACCGACTGAGTATCGCTATTCTGCTGCTGGCGCTAATCCCGCTCGAGACGGGTGCTCGCGATGCATGGGCTATCTGGGACAGTCGCTGTGAAGAATGCCATGGAGATCCTGCCAGGTTTGCGGGCAAGTACCTGTGGAATATAGGCGGAAAGTTGCAAGGACATCATCACATTGACAACTTGAGCCTGTTTATGAGTAATCACTACGTTCCTGACCACGAGATGGAGGCCATCCACGACATGTTGCTGTCCGAGGCCAATTCTCCACAGCGCTTCGCCGCTGAATGCGGTGAATGCCACGGAGCGGTCAAGGAGTTTGTCGAGCAATCCCTCTGGGTCAGGGGCAGCGGAATCACGGGTATGGAGTCCGGTATGGATGTCAGCGAATTTTTTACCGACCCACCGGGAACTGGAGCCCGGGGACGTAAGCTTTTATCGGAAATTGTTTGGCCGTGTTGCGGGCAAGCCTGTTCCCTAGGCAGCAGCGCTTCGGGATATCAGCGTAGCTGTATTAGCAACAGGGGTTATTGCCGTACGCGAGCGTGGGCAGGGATGGTCGATTGTCCACCTGGATACCCTCCGGCTCCAGGCGCTCGATCAGCAAGTCCCACAGCGAGTCGGTTTTGGCAGAGAAGATAGCGTCAGTGTCGGCTGCCACCACGTGCCAGCTGTCACGCTCGAGCTCAAAGTCGAGCTGGCCGGCCGCCCACCCGGAATAGCCTAGGTAAAAACGCACTTCGCTTGCGGGTTTACTCGCCGCAAGCAGCGCATCGAGTACGCGTCGATAGGAGCTGATAAAGATATTGTCGGCAACGTTTTTCATGCCTTCGATCGGCGATTCCCCGCGCGCCAACATCAGTACTACCGGAAGTCCGACCGGCCCCCCGTAATAGAGGTTATGCGCCGTTGCCGGTCCGTCTTCGATGTCGGGTACCGCTTCGGACAGGCTGATATCGCTTGATCGATTCACGATTAAACCGATCGTGCCGTCCTCACCATGGTCAACCAGGTAGATAACCGTTCGACCAAAATACGAATCATCGAGCGCTCGCATGGCCACCAGAAACATGCCGGGCGCAGGTTCGCCGGTAGATGCACCGTCGAAACTGTGAGTAGTGGCCGCCGGAGCTGGCGAATCGCCGGCAATGAATGCGCCTGCCAGGGTGATACAGATCGCCACCAGGAATCGAAGTTGCCACTTTTTGTTGAATATAAGCACGTTAAACGGTTGTGATATCGCTAGCTATCGACTGCGTTCACTTCCAGCCTCCTGATCAAACCGTGGCGCTCAAACTCGATGTGCTCGACGCCCTGGCGCTGCAGGTGTTCGCCCGAGTCGGCCGCGGTCGCCTGCAGGCCGAAATCGAAAGTCACCCTGCCATTGTCATAGCGAAAGTTTTCCGTGAGCCAGAAAACGTCGGGGTAGCGAGCGAAAAAGCCCTGCATCATGTCGCCTATGGCAACGGGGCCGACGAATTCACCGACGGCGGATGAAGTATAAACAGCGTCGGCGGCAAACATCGGTAGAATTAGCTCGACGCGGTGTGCGTTGGAAAGCGCGACATAGGCGCGGGCGAGTTCGATTGATTCGATCCTGGTCATAGCTTTAATGTACGGTAAACGGTTATCTCGAAGATGCAGATCGACAGGTCCAGAAGTGTCATCCGTGTCGCTCCTTCACGGCAGGCCCGTGTATGGTTCTGAACGTCAGGTTGATGCGTGGCGCGCAAACCTGTCTTTCCCGGTTGATTCCATGGCGCCAGTATTGTTGAGTCTGACCCTGCATCAGCAACAGGCTGCCCGCTGGCAGCGCGAGTTTGACGGTTTTTAAATCCTTGCGTGACTTGTGCCTGAGCAGAAAAGTACGCTCTTCACCCAGGCTCAACGATGCAATCGCCGGTTCCGGGCCGAGTTCGCGTTCGTCGTCGCTATGCATTCCCATGCTGTCCTGTTGATCACGATACAAATTGAGCAGGACGCTGTTGAAGCTATGTATAACCAGCTTTTCTACCCTGCGTTTGATGTCGATCAGTGTCGGTGTCCAGGGCAGGGGCTCGAGCCTGATACCCGAGTAGCTGTAGGCCAGGTCTCCGTACCAGGCGCTCAGTCGCGGTTGCAGATAGTGTTTGCCGTAGACGGTGATCTCCTCCTGGCGCCACGGGGTCTCGTCCGTTATTGCCTGCAACAGGGCGTGGTATGGCCGGCCCAGGTCTACCTGCCGCCAGAGCAATAAATCGCCATCGACCAGAGGTAGTCGTTCGCTTTCCGGATCTGTCAGTTGATTCTGCATGATCATAGCGATATTAATTCAATCGCCCGATGAGCGTTTCTTTTTCGCTGCGCGACAGTTTTTTTATCTCCGCTTCACGCCGGCTGGCGCTGCTGCGGGTGTGCCCTTCTTCGCGATAAACCACTTTGATCGGGCTGCGCCCGTTAAAGAATTTCGCTCCCTTGCGGCACTGCAGGTGTTCGTCGAAACGACGTTCGACATCAGTCGTAATGCCGGTATAGAGTGAACCGTCGCTGGCTTCGATGATATATAGTGACCAGCTTACGTTGACTGCTTGCATTGATCTATTCAGGGGCCTGGTCGCGCAATCGTGACAGGGTCATTGAATCGTTGCGACATATCCCCGCTCTCAGGTAAGTTTTAAACGCGCAGCATAGCATTAACAGCCGTTACACTGAAAAATCCCTTCGCCGGGGAGGTCACCCCGGAAGCGTAATCGTAGAGCTAATCCGGCTCGCAGGCTGGGAAATATCAAACTACACTCAGGACTGCAACCGACGCAGAATCTCATATGCTCATTTTTCCCTACAGCACCGCGTTAACCCCGGGCCAGCCACCGTACATAAATTCCGCACAGCGATATGGCGGGCTGGTCGAGTGTTTGCTGCGACAGTTATACATCCCCCGCGGAACGCATACGGCAGACCTGCATGGGTGAATAATAAGCACTTCGAAAGCAACTGCGAATAGCATATAATCCCCGCCAGAGGAGCGAAACTTAATCGCAAACAATTACAATAATTAAAAACCTGGAACCCGGCGCATGGGAAATGCAACACCAACGGGAAAGCAGCTTGACGACCTCGGCGTTAGCAAGTTTACAATTTACGCCGACTTTAACTGTCCATTCTGTTACGCGTTAAACGAACGTTTGCACGAATTGAACCGGGAAGACCAGGTCAAATTCCGTGCGGTCCAGCACGCGCCATCAATTTCCAGCGACCAGGTCAGTTTCGATTTACTCAGCGAGCTTTCCGCCGAGGTCGCCGAAGTTCGTCGCAGGGCCCCGTCAACCCGGATCAACGTACCCATGTTCCGCCCCAACTCTGGCCCCGCTTCGCGGTTGCTAGCCGCGATCACGCGGAATTACCCGCGCAAATCCATCGAGTTACGCCGGCTTATTTTTCGTGCCCTGTGGATTGACGGTATGGATATCTCGAAACCGGACCTGCTAAACGATTTATTAAGGCGACTAGAAATCGATGCGCCCCCGGTCGCGGCACCAGGCGATGACATATTGTCGACCTGGCAGAATGAGTGGGATGATAATCGCGAATTCGATCATACTATTCCGATCGTCATCAGCGATCGCGGAGAGACCGTCATCGGGTTTCCACTCGAGCCCGAAATCGATGCGTTTCTAAGTACCGGAAGCCTGATTTCGGACGAGATACTGCATGCCGACGATGAGCAGCAGGCGATGCAGAGAATCCTCGTGCTGGATGACGATCTGCAAAGCCTGCAAATGATAATCGAGCAAATGCGCGGCGCGCAGGTCGAAGTTGCAAAGGATTTTGCCGCGTTGGTAGCGTCAGCGTTGAGTAACGGCATGCCGGACCTGGTGCTGGTAAATACAGCCCTGATCGGCGGTATCGATAGTACCGACTGGTGGCGTAATTCTACCGACTCTGATCTCGAAACCGCGGTCCCCGTTATTTTCGTTTCTACCGACAAGACTACCGAGGCTGAAGTAGCTGCGTTTGAAGCGGGCGCCGCCGATTTCATCGCCAAGCCATTTCACCCCAGGGTTTTGCAGGCGCGCCTGAATATGCATTTGCAGGCGCGTCGCTCGCAACAGCAGCTCAATAACATCGCCCGCGTTGATGCCCTGACATCGATCTGTAATCGCCGTGAATTTGATCTGCGCCTGATGACTGAATGGGGGCGCGGTGCGCGCACCGAGAAATAATTGGCCCTGTTAATGATCGATGTGGATAAATTCAAGGAATATAACGACCACTACGGGCACTTGCGTGGCGACGAGTGCCTGGTGAAAGTGGCACAGGTACTGAGCGCCTGCATGCAGCGTACCGGGGACCTGGTTGCGCGTTATGGCGGTGAAGAGTTTGTTGTGCTGTTGCCCGAGTCTGATCTTGACGGTGCGCTCAGGGTTGCGCAAGCCTGCCACGCTGCGATTCTGGATGCCAAAATCCCGCATGTGACTTCCAATGTATCGATTTACGTCACCGTCAGTATCGGTGTCGCGGCGATGTTACCGATTTACGAAAGAAGCAACACGCTGTTGATCGAGCAGGCCGATATTGCGCTTTACCAGGCCAAGCACAGTGGGAGAAATCGAATTTGCAGTTTTACCGCATGAACCTGTTCTCAGCCTGCTACTGAGGGAATGTCGCGCGGATCGATTTGCTAGCGTAAGCGATCGAGCAGGTAATCGGCAATCCAGCTGCCTAATCTCGGCTGTGCCAGGTAGCCGTAAGACTTGTGCGGGTTACGTTTCTCCCTGTTGCGATTACCCGCGTGGCTTACCACTTCAAATGGATTGTGCAAATCGACATAGTCGATGCTGCGAAACTTTTTCGTTGATCGGAACAGATTTAGCTCGCGCATCGGCTGATAAAAAATATGGTTGAAGTTTTTCTGATGAGACACGACATCGCCGAGACAGGCGTAGTTGTGCCAGAAATCGATATTGGTGGGAAAGCGTCGCTGGCTATGATCCAGATGATGGCGTGCAAATAACAGGCCTCGTACCGTTGAATCGCCGAGTGGCGACCCCAGCGTGATAAACATTTTGACGCGCTTGTCGTTGTATTTCCTGAAGTCGGCGGTTTTGCGGTGCGAAAATCTCCACAGCACGTCATAGCTGATAAAAGTGCCCATACTGTGCGAGACGATGATCGGTTCGCGGCCCTCGTCCCAGGCACGTCGCAGTGCGTTCTCCAGCGGGGCACGAATTTGATCGGCGATATACTGATCCTGTTCGTAAAGTTCTGTTTCACGCAAGAAATCAGTCATTACTTCGTCTTTCACGGATAACGCTCCGGCCAGCAGCTTGACCAGGTCGAGACCGCGATCCTTGAAAAAACTGCCCACCTTTTCTTTCATGCCGACATGAAAACTGTCCCTGATTTCGCGACGTTCGTTGATAACCTTGTCGACCTGCAGCCCCAGTTTCCTGCAGTAGCCGGTATCGTCCGGAATATGGTGGGGTATGACATTAGCCCAGTAAGCAGATTCGAAAACATCGGCATGATCGTCGAGGTTTCGGGCCAGCCGGCGATGGCTGACACGAATATTCTCGATCAGGGTTTTGCGCCATAAATGATGCGTGAAATCCGGCGGGGGCTTGGACGCCAGGCCGTGGATCATGATGATTTTCTTATTGCTGAGATCGACTGCCATGTGATATCCCGCTACTGAATTTTATCGAGTCAGATGATTTATACGTTTGCTGCTAGTGACGGTCAACAGCTTGCGCAGCAGCGCACATGTTCTTCAGTTTGGCCATCGCCAGGTTGCGGCCAAGCATCATCAAGCCGCAATCAGGGGCTGCCAGCAGCCGGTCTGCATCGATGTGTTGCAGGGCAAGCTCGAGGCGCTGGCCGATATATTCGCTGCTTTCGATTTTGCTGCTGGCGATCGTGAGCACACCGAGGATTACCGCGGTACGGTTGAAGTTTTCCAGCAGCTTCAAATCATTAAGACAATGCGCATCCTCGATCGACAGCTGCTGCACACTGCTGCCGTCGATCGCCTGCGCCAGTTGAAAGTAGCAATCGGGGTCTGCTTTCAAATAATGTTCGTCATCGACGTGGCCGGGATAGCCACAGCACATGTGCATCACTCGCGTGACATCTGCGGGCACCCCGTCGAAGCAGCGATCGAGGCATTCGACACCAAAGGCAAGCGCATCATCGACTTTGCGCACAAACAGGGGTTCGTCTACCTGGATATATTTACATCCCGCCGCAGCCAGCGCCCTGATTTCAAAATTAAGTGCGGCGGCCAGATCGAACGCAAGTTCGCGCTCGGTCGCGTAGTAATTGTTTGCCGTGGTATCGATTATCGATAACGGTCCCGGCACCGTGATCTTGACCGGTTTGTCGCTGAAGCTCTGCGCGATGGTAAAATCCCGGTCGAGGAAATGATTACCCCGGGGTACGATTCTGGCGTTGATCGTGGGTAAATCGGCAACCGCCGCCCCGTTGCGGTGCACCTTATTGGTCAGTTTGGTGAAATCGATGCCTTCGAGATTACGGCAATGGTAGTGAATGTAGTTTTCACGGCGCTGTTCTCCATCGGTGGGGATGTCGATGCCACAATCGAGTTGATCCTGGATCGCGGCCTGCGTCGCCCTGACAAGAAGTTCCTCGGCCACCTGGTCGGCGCTGTCCTGGGTGTAGGTGAAGGCGCGAGTGGCGCTGCTATCCTGGTCTTCCGTCTCGGCAAAGTTGCCGATATCGATATAGTCCGGTTTGGGATAAGCGCCGATACAGGTCGTAGTAATTTTCATTGTGCAATAATAATTGAATAAGCTTGCAGGATTAAAGCATTTATAAGCGGTGCCGGCCTGATAGACTGTCGCCCATGTCGCTGTTGCTAACAGAATTTATCGCCGCGCATGAACGTATCTTCGTGCTCACCGGCGCCGGTGTCAGTACTGCTTCCGGGATACCCGACTATCGTGACGATAGCGGCGACTGGAAGCACCAACGACCGATGGAGTATGGTGAGTTTGTCGAACGACATGAATCCAGGCAACGCTACTGGGCGCGTTCGTTTATTGGCTGGCAGCGCTTCAGGCATGCGCGGCCGAACCAGGCTCACCTGGCCCTCGCGCGCCTGGAGCAGCTGGACCGTTTAACCTGCACGGTCACGCAAAATGTCGATGGCCTGCATCAACGCGCTGGCAGCCGTCGGGTTACCGAGTTACACGGCTCGCTGGCCTCCGTGGTCTGCCTTGCCTGTGGTGCGGCTATCGAGCGCGCCGCCATGCAGCAACAATTATTAGAACGAAATCCGTCGCTGGCCGGTTTGTCGGCGAGCAGCGCACCCGATGGTGACGCTTACCTGGATGACTTCGATGAAAGCGGGATCGATGTCCCCGGCTGCACGTCCTGCGGCGGAATCATGAAACCGCAGGTCGTTTTCTTTGGCGAAAATGTGCCGGCTGCGCGGGTCGAGCATTGCTTCAATGCGCTGGAGAACGCGGATGCGATGCTGGTTGTCGGTTCCTCGCTGATGGTTTACTCGGGTTTTCGCTTTGTACGCGCCGGCATCCCTATCGCGGCGATTAATCTGGGCAAGACCCGGGCTGATGAATTACTAACGCTCAAGGTCAGGCTGGATTGTGCAACGGCGTTAAATTCAGTGCTGACTAACATCGATCCCGATGCCGCTTTGGCTGCCGGCACGAAATGTGACCCGGTGCCCAGATAAGTTTAGACAGCGATCACAATCCGCTCCTGGTGGTGTTACAAGGGTACGGATATTCTGCACCGGGGGGAATTGAGTCACAGATTATTACCTTTCTCGATTGTATATATCCTCTTCAGATTTCAGTCGAGGTGTACCATGAGCCAGGTAAATATCCATATCGATCCGTTGACGACGAGCTGTGTGTTGAAGCATCTCGGCCTCGCGATCGATGAAATTAAACTGGTACGATCGATAAACAGTATTAGCGAGCAGGTCAATATGACCGGTATCAGGCAACTTGAATCCGGGCGCAGGCGCTATCTCATTTCCGAGTTGCGATTTTTTTGCAAAAGCGCCTCAGTTCGGTGCGCGAGAAAGCCAATACCAACTAACCACGAAACCCTATCGCCACCATGGATGGTGTACCCCGTAAAACTCTGCCCGACGTCGATTTGCGGGTGATCCACAAAAGCGTCATGCCGGCTTTGCATTGCCTCCATCTTGTTACTTGATTTTGAGCAGACTAAACAGCTGGCTGATACGCTGAAGTCATTTATACTGGCGCCTGATTCAATTACGGTGCCCCGATGCTGCCTGTTTCGATACGTGACGCAAAGGAAGCGGCCCCCCACCACGGCAGGTGCTGCTGATGGCAATGCAATTACTTCAGGCCCTGGAAGGGGTTGCGCAGCGGCTTGCTGATACCTGTTTCCTGGTGATACCTCGCCGACGGCCATCGCGGCAGGCCCTGCTTGACTGCAAGATTATTTCCCATCGCGGCGAGCATGATAACCGGCTGGTCAGAGAAAACACGATGGCTGCGTTGCACGGGTTGCCGAGGCAGGCGGCTGGGGGATCGAGTTCGATGTTCGCTGGACCCGTGATTTGCAACCAGTGGTTATTCACGACCCCAACACGAAGCGGGTTTTTGGCATCGACCTGGATGTTGCGGCAGTGGATTTTAAGGAGTTGCGGCAATGGGTTCCGGAGATACCGACCCTGGAAGAAGTCGTTGCCCGTTATGGCGGGAACCTTCATTTGATGGTGGAGCTCAAGCACGATGAGCTGGGGACCGTGGCAGACAGGGCAGAGCGACTGGGCAAAATCTTTGCGCCGTTGACGGCGGGGGAGGACTATCATTTCCTCGCATTGCAGCTCGATCTGTTCGCACTGGTTGAGTTTGCCGATCACAAGGCTCGCCTGCCGGTGGCGGAACTGGGCCTGAACGCTTTCAGCGAGGCAGCGTTGACACAGGACCTGGGCGGTTTCTGCGGACAATACCTGTTGTTGAATCAGCGCCTGATTCAGCGACATCACCGACTGGGTCAAAAGCTGGGTACCGGTTTCATCGAGTCGCGTTTCTGTTTTTATCGCGAATTGAATCGTGACGTCGACTGGATTTTTACCAATCGCGCGCTCGAGCTGGAGGCTGTTCGGCAGGAGTTGTTGCAGCAATGAGCGGCACAGGGGTAGCGGTAAAGTCGAAAAACCGATGCAACTCGACTATTTTCATGTCAGTATTTCGTTCAATAATAACCGGTTCGACCAGGGGTTGAGATTGGATTCCAAAGGCATACTCGAAGCGTTGAACGCATCGCGGTGGTCGGGGAGTTCGGTCCAGGGCACAGCATTGTGACTGCCCCTGGTGATGACGGCACCAGATATCGGTGAGCCTGTTTAAGCGTACATGGCTGCCTGACAGGGGTTGCAGAGCCGTTTTCTATATTGTTCGGCAAGAATATGCCTTCCTGTGGTAAAGTGCCTTATCCAGTATCGGTATCACTGGCTGTCGGGTTTTGAACGAGGGGGTTCATGTATCGCAGTTTGGGGAATTCAAGAGACTTCTTCCCCGTCGCCAACAATATCGCGTAGTGCCGTAGAATAATCAGTCCGGTCCATCCGGCTACAGGAACGTGATGCTCAAGAAAATATTACTGCCCACTATATTGATAATCCTTTCCTACGGGTTCTGGGTCAGCCCTGATTTCAAGGAAATCGCAGCCGGGGTTTCCATATTCCTGTTTGGCATGCTTTTTCTGGAAGAGGGATTCAAGGCCTTTACCGGCGGCGTGCTCGAAAAACTGTTGCAGAAAACCACCGATAAGACCTGGAAGAGCCTTTTATTTGGCGTGGTTTCGACGTCGATCATGCAGTCAAGCTCGCTGGTTTCAGTCATTACCATCTCCTTCATTAGTGCCGGCCTGGTCTCGCTGGTGGCCGGGATTGGCATTATTTTCGGCGCCAATATCGGCACCACGACCGGAGCCTGGCTGGTGGCAGCCTTCGGGCTCAAGGTCAAGATCTCTGCTTATGCGATGCCTATGCTCGTCTTCGGCATCGTTTTGTCGTTCCAGAAGTCCAAGTACCTCAAGGGTATGGGCGCAGTCCTCGCCGGACTGGGATTTCTGTTTCTGGGTATTCACTACATGAAAGAAGGCTTCGAAGCGTTCAAGGACAGCTTCGACCTGGCTTCGCTGGCGGTTGGAGGTTACCCCGGGTTGTTCCTGTTTGCCGCGATCGGTGCAGCAGCGACCGTGGTGATGCAATCCAGTCACGCGACGCTGGTGTTGATTCTAACCGCACTGGCGGCATCGCAAATAACTTATGAAAACGGCCTGGCTCTAGCAATCGGCGCCAATGTCGGCACCACGATTACCGCCATTATCGGCTCGTTGAGTGCGAATGCTGAGGGCAAGCGGCTGGCAGGCGCGCACCTGATATTCAATGTCGTCACCGGGGTCATCGCAATCGCGTTTATCAGCCAGTTTGTCTGGGCGGTCGACATCGTTAGCAGCAAGGTGGGTATTGCCGCTGATAATTACACGATGAAACTGGCCGTATTTCATACCCTCTTCAATCTCGCCGGTGTATTGGTCATGGTTCCGGTGATCCAGCGACTGGCGGATTTCCTGGTCAAGTCGCTGCCTGAAAAGGCGAAGGACCTTGCCGAACCCCTGTACCTCACCGACGCCGCGATCGAGTTTCCCGAAACCGTGCTGAAGGCTTTGAAGAAGGAGGTCTGGCACCTGTTCGATTCGGCCTTCGAGATCATGGCTCATGGTATAAACCTGCATCGTACCGAGATACTGACCTCCCCCGACCTGCAAAAGACCATCGATAATGATCGGGAAGTCCACGAGTTCGATATGGATGAACTATACGAAAGCAAGGTCAAGGTGCTGTACAGTGCGATTGTCGAGTTCATTTCACACTCACAGTCGCATATGTCCAGCGATTTTTCCGAGGAAATGTTCCGTCTGCGCAAGGCCGCGGGTGAAATCGTCGAATGCGTCAAACACATCAAGCATTTACGCAAAAATGCCACCAGGTACATGCTTTCCGATAATGAACATATTCGCGATGAATACAATCAACTCAGGTACCAGATCGCGATGATTCTGCGGGAGATATATCGCCTGCGCGGGGATGAAGATGCCGATCATGCGATGGCGATGCTTGAAATGGATGAACTCAAGGCAGAGATTCAGGCAGCACATGCCGATCTTGACGTTCGAATCACCGGAATACTGAAAGACGAACGGATCACTCCGGTCATGGCAACCTCGCTGCTGAACGACTTCAACTACGTGGACGAGACCGCAAACCATCTACTGGATACGGCCCAGGCGCTGCTTGTCTCGCACACCGATCTCGTGTCCGAGGCAGCGCAGGAAGTCGTGCTGGATGAGGATGAAATCGAGAAGGCTTCCGCTGCCTGAAGTTGGCCGGTTAATGCCTGCCGCTAATTCCCCACTGAGATTCGATACTGAAGAGAGGTAGTGATGAAATTCACCAAACTGGTCGACAAGTTCGATAAGCTGTTACATAAACATGAAAAGGGCGCCAGTATCGAAGCCGGGAAGCTGACCAGGCTTCAGCAGTTGCTGAGCGACAAAAGGGATCGTTATCAGGCCAGCCTGGATACGACCGAGGATGCGGGCAAGCGTAAAAAACTCGAAACCAGGTTAAGAGTGGTCAACGCGCAGCTGGAAAAAGCTAAAAAACTGCCTTCGGCCGACTGAGCAGTACTCGAACCACTCCCCTTAATTTACGTCATCCCTGACTGTTCCTGAGTCATCCCCGCGCAAGCGGCGGTCCGACGTATCGGGATCTCGTAACGCGCCACCATTGCAAGATCCCCGCTTGCGCGGGGATGACTTAAAAATAACGGGGATGGCGTGAAAACAGGCGGGGACGACTTAAAGACAGGCGGGGATAACCTGGAAGCCAACCGGAATGGGTGAGAATCGAGCCTTACTTCACGGTAAGCACCGAACATTCCGCGCGCTGTGAAACCTTGTGTGAAACGCTGCCGGTAACGAAGCCTTTCAGTTTACTCAAGCCCCGTCTTCCCATGACAATGATGTCGGCGTCCGCCTTTTTGGCGACTTCGAGAATACTGTTTGCATAATCGCCGTCCAGAATTTCGGCAGTTACATTCTTTACGCCTGCCTTGCGGGCGCTAGCGGACGCCTTGCTTACTATTTGCTCGCCCAGTAAAGCAACAACCCTCCTCCCTGGATTCGTTTGCGCCGCCGACGAAACGGGCGATAGCCGTGTAAGTATCATCCTTGCCGCCTGCTCCCGATTTAGAGTCATACAAAAGCTCTACTTCAGCCATGCGCGCCAGTTCGCTGGAGGGATGGTCATGTGTCAGCACGTGAACCAGTGTCAGTCGGGCGTCGTATTTAACGGCCAGGTCTATTGCCAGGCTCTGGGCGTTTTTGCCAGGAGTGGAACCATCGATTGCCAATACTATATTCTTGATCACGGTTTAATCCCCCAATTCGTTATTGGAATAACTGCCTTTGAGGGTGCAATGCTAGCACTGCAGCGGCCTCCTTTGAAAGGGGGGTTACCCGCGTTGATGTCGTGAGCTAGAGGGGCTGTCATTTATTTCAGTCGGTGAATTGCTGTCGATAGATGCCCGCACTGATGTCGGCTACTCGCTGGAAGGCTCGTGAGAAGTTGGCTGCATTGCGGTATCAGATAAGGGAATTGGCGCAAAATGACTGTTTTTGTATGTTCAAGTTTAGTCTTTGCAACTTCAGAATCTAATCCGAAATGTAATGTAATCCGTAAGCAAATGTGGCAGTTTTACTGCCTGCTTGACTATCGTTTGCAATCAGAGCTTTGATTTGATTTGCGTCAAGTCGATATGTTGCTGTTACCTAAATCTTGGGTAAACTTACCCTGGTAAAATTCCCGGCAAATGATCTTAGTTTAGAAAGGAGAAGCCAGATGTCCAATAAACCAACGCCCTACGAGCAATTCAATATTGAAATTCCCGACACCTTTCCCGAGGACACGTTGGATCCTCGTGCAGCGAAAGCACTGGTCAGGAGCGAGTGCTGGACGGATGCCAATCCGATGCTCAACCTGTCGTCTTTCGTGACCACTTTCCTGGAACCCGAAGCGCGCGAGATCTTTGCCGACGGTTCGTTTCGAAACTTTGCCGACCCCGACATGTACCCGCATACCAAGGACACGGAAGCGAAATGTGTCCAGTGGCTGCACGACCTGTGGAACGGCCCCAAGGATGCGCAACCTTACGGCGCGGCCTGCATCGGATCGTCCGAGGCCTGTATGCTGGGCGGTTTGGCGCACAAGTGGAACTGGCGCCAGGCGCGGCAAAAGGCCGGCAAAGGTGCCAGCGAGCCAAACATGGTGACCGGTGGCAACGTTCAGATCGTGTGGAAGAAGTTCATGAAGTATTTCGAGGTAGAACCACACATTGTCCCTTTAAAGCCCGGCAATTATCGGCTGACAGCCGAGCATCTCGATGAGTACGTCGACGAGAACACCATCTGCGTGGTGGCGATCGCCGGCCAGACCTTTACCGGTGAAGACGATAATATCCAGGAAATCCATGACTGGCTCGACGAATACGAAAAGAAAACCGGCATCTCAATTCCGATGCACATCGACGGTGCTTCCGGTGGTTTCGTCAATCCCTTCCTGTATCCTGACTACGAGTGGGATTTCAGGTTGCCACGGGTACAGTCGATCAACGCTTCAGGGCATAAGTATGGCCTCGTGCCTCCGGGCCTCGGCTGGGTTGTTTTCAAAGATCGCAACGTGTTCAACGAAGACCTGGTGTTCTACGTCAACTACCTGGGTGGCGAGGCAGCGACCGCAACACTGAATTTCAGCAAGAGTTCGGCAACGGTTCTGGTCCAGTATTACCAGTTTCTGCGCCTGGGTCGTGAGGGTTATACCCGCATCATGAAACACACTTTGTCGCATGCCGAGTACCTGCGCGATCGCCTGGTCAAAACCGGCAAGTTTAAGATTATGAACGAGACCCAACGCATTCCGGTGGTTGCGCTGACGCTGGATAAGTCCGTGACCAAATACAACGAGTTCGATATTTCGAATAAAGTCCGCGAGCGTGGCTGGATTCTGGCTGCCTACACAATGCCGCCCAATGCCGAGGAAGTCAGCAGTCTCAGGATCGTGGTGCGGCCGCACATGAATCGCAACGTGGCCGAACTACTCGCAGACGATATCGAACGCGCCTGCGAATTTCTTGAAGAGCATGGCGGTAATGCAACGCCGCCGAAACTGCATCCGGCCCATCACGCATCGCCGGCCAAGTGCTGATCAGTCTGCGGACAGGTGCAACGGGAAACAGTCGGGACGAAAAATCCCGGCTGTTTCCGGGGCTGCAGTAATATGTTAATTTGCAAATTGTATTAAAAACCGAGGATTGTTATGAAGATCGTTTATAAGGCAGATCGGGACAGGGAGACGATCATACGTGCTGGCGTGGCTTTTACGCTGCTGGCTTTGTTATTTGCGAGCGTGATCTCCGGAAATTCGATGGCAGCCGATGCTGCTGCGAATACGAAGGAGGCATCGGGGGTGTTCGGGTTCCTGTTTACCTATCTGTCGAATAATCCCTTTGTCTTTTTATTCGTGGCCCTGGCTCTGGGTTATCCGCTGGGCTGGATTACCATCAAGGGCATCAGCCTTGGCACGACGGCGGGAACGCTGGTCGTTGGCGTAGTCATTGCGCTCGCGGCCTTCGCGATTTATGGACTGAAAATCGTTGTTCCCGGACTGGTGTCGGATATCTTCCTGATGATGTTCATGTATGCCATCGGTATGAAAGTGGGTCCGCAGTTCTTCTCCGGCCTGGCGCGCGGTGGACTGGATTTTGTCGTTATCGGTCTTATCGTCGTCTTCAGTAACTTTCTGATTGTTGTCGCCGGCGCCAAAATGATGGAAATGGCGCCCGGTTATGCCGCCGGTATTATCTCCGGCAGTTATACCGTGACCGCGGTAATCGGAGTCGCCCAGTCAGCGGTTTCATCGGGTGCATTCAAGATGCCCGATGGCATGAGCGCCGACCAGGTCGGCGCCAATATCGCCGCGGGTTATGCGATCAGTTATATTCTTTCCAGCGTATTTATCATCCTGCTGATCAAGTACCTGCCCTCCATGTTTGGTGTTGACCCGGTCAAATCCGGTAAGGAGGCTGAAGCCGCCTTTGGTGCCGGTGGCGAGAACGCGGCCCTGCCCAGTACCGCGGGGTTCGGGCGTGTAGGTGTGATGCCGCTGGATATTCGTGCTTACAAAGTCGAGAATGAAGAAATTGCCGGTCAGACCGTAGAGCAGCTTTTCAGGAAGTATCCCCGTGCGGCGGTACTTAAAGTTGTTCGTGGGGATGAAGTCATCGATGGGTCGGAAAACCCAACCATCCAGATGGGCGATATTATCGGTTTGCGTGGACGTTATGAAGCCCTCATTGAAAGGGCCCAGGAAGGCGTTGGCACGGAAGTTGATGAGCCCCGCGCGCGCGATGTCGAAATCGAGGTTGCCGATATTATCGTCGGTAAATGCGAATATGCCGGCAAATCGCTCGAGGAACTGGGCAAGGCATTCGGCTTTGGTCTTAATCTGCAGGCAATGTTCAGATCAGGTAACGAACTGCCGCATTTACCAGAGACGATCGTCGAAGTCGGCGATGTATTGCGGGTTGCTGGTGCCAAATTCTGGGTGGAACATGCCGCCGAGAAACTGAACAGTACGCCCATCGTGGAAAGTACTTTAACCGAAACCTTTTATCTCGCGCTGTCACTGATAATCGGTTACGTTGCCGGCAAGTTGAGCGAGACGCTGGGTGGTATACCGTTCGCACTGGGTACTTCCGCGGGCTGTATGCTGACCGGTATCATGTTCTCTTACCTGCGGACGCGTAACCCGGCGTTTGGCGGACCGATGAGTGAAGGCGCGCGAAGCTTCCTGCAGGATATCGGTTTGAGTTTGTTTGTTGCCGTGCTGGCTTCCAGTGTCGGGCCTAAAATCCTGGCCTCATTCCAGGGTACCGTGGTGATCCAGATTGCAGCGCTCGGTTTAATTGCTGCCCTGGTGCCGCCATTTCTGGCATGGATATACGGCTTCTATTTCCGCAAGAAGATGAATCCTGTCATCCTGGCGGGTGCCTGTGCCGGCGCGCGTAACAGTACCCCGGCAATGAAAGGTATTTCCGACCAGTCGCAGAGTGATATGCCGGCCATCGGCTATCCGGTGCCTTACGCGCTGACCTCGATGATCGTATTGATCCTGGGCTATATCGCCATGGTCATTTCTTAACGATCAGGAAAAGAAGATAAGGGGGACAGGCCACGATTAATCGTGGCCTGTCCCCTTTTTTATTGTGGATATGATTTCGAGCTGTGCCCCGATTTTTGCGACAGGTACATCAACACCAGGAAAATAATGCCGCCGATAATCGATACCAGTCCACCAAAGCCCATGAGCCCCATGCCGGCGATCCGCTGGTTATCTGTCACCCTGGTCGAACATCGGCGGACGAAACCGGCTTCAATATAATTCTCGACGATAACCGGTTGCGTTTGCGGAATCAGTTCATCGTAAGCACGACCTTGCCCGCCATGCTGCCGTTTTCCAGTTGCCTGTGCGCGGCTGCCACTTCTTCGAGCGGGTAGGTGGCGACGACGTTTGGCCTGATGCGGTCCTGTTGCAGCCATTCCATTGCGTGGCGCACTATTTCTCCCTGACGTCGGCGTTCAACTTCCAGGCCGAACCACATCGGCGTCAGCATCATCACGTTATGAATACTGAGGTTGTTGTTGTATGCGGTTTCATCCGCGAGGTCACCGGGTGTCCCCATCAGGGTTACGATTCGTCCATAGGGTGTCATCGCGCCCAGGGTTTGTTGGAAAACCTCTGCCCCGGCATTGTCGAAAGCCACGTTGACGCCTTTGCCATCGGTCCACTGCCGAAGCGCGGCGACAAAATCTTCATCCCGATAATTGATGGCTAGTTGTGCACCCATGGAAGTCACAAGCTCCGCCTCGGCGCGGCTGCTGACCGTTGTTGCGACCCGTGCTCCGAGTCCGTCGGCAACTTGCAGCGCAATATGCCCGCTACCACCAGCGCCCCCGTGAATGAGGACAGATTCGCCCGCCTGCAATCGGGCGCGTTCGACGAGGGCCTCCCAGGCTGTAATAAAAACCAGTGGTAAGCTGGCGGCGGTAATAAAATCGACTGCATCAGGTATTTTCGCCAGCAACCACTCCGGTACCACCGCGTGGCGTGAATAGGTGCCATGATCACCGCCCACGCCGCCATTGCAGAAGCAGACCCGGTCTCCCACTTTAACCGAGGTGACATTGTCTCCAACGGCCTCCACGATGCCGGCGCCATCATGACCCAGCACGGTGCCGGTCCCGTCGCCCAGGTAAGTGCCGAGGGCTCGAAAAAAAGTATCGGCGGGATTGACGCCCGCTGCTTCGATGCGCAGCAGCACGTCATCGCCGCGACCGGGCCAGGCTAATTCAATTTCGGCCATGACAAGAACGTCAGCTGCCCCGAATTCGCGCAATATCGCGGCTTCAGTGGTAAAAGTCATAAGGTCTCCCGTCTGGCTCAAACAATGGATATATTAGTCGTGGTACCTATAATAACTCTGCCATCAGGAAACGTGAAAGGTACAGGTGGCGATACGCTGTCCGCCTGAAAATTTCATCGCGTATATCAGCCAAGCTGGCGGCAATGGGTTTCACGTAAAAACAGTCCCGCGACAAACGCAGTGAGATTGAGTATCAGTAAACTGGTGAACGCCTGGCTGTAGTTACCCGTCGCATAAACCCGTGCACCATCGATCATCTCACCACTCCAGTTGTGGTCCAGCAACCAGCCGATAAGCGGTTGCATCACCGCGCCCGCACCAACGATACACATGTTCATCAGACCCAACGATGTACTGCTGTAGTTTATGTCGTTCAATTCCCTGACCGAACCAAAGCAAACCGTCATCGCGCTGCCGCCTGCGCCGATGATAAATATCAGGATCATCAGCAACGGGGTTTTTTCCGGGGTGTAGTAAACCAGGATGGCCAGCGCCATCAGTGCAATCATCGAGCCGGCAAGCAGGATAACATTGCGCCGACCCATTCGATCCGAGGCCCAGCCGGCCAGGGGTGAAAAGATGGCCCAGCCGACAAAAATCATCGAGGTTACCGCTGCGGCCTCGGTGGTTGTATAGCCCTGTACGCTAACCAGCCAGGGCACGCCCCATAATCCACCGAAGGCAAGCATGGTTGCCGCCATACCGAAGCCGATTATCGAACAGATCCAGGTCTGCGGGTTGGTTGTTACCGCGTGCAAGCCTTTTAGAATGCCGGGCCCAGGCCCCTGTTGTTTTTGTTCGCTTGAGCGCAGCGGAACCAGGTAAAACAGTAACAGCGCGAGTGCCAGCGCAAACAGTGCCAGCACCAGAATCGTGCCCCGCCAGCCAATCGACTCGACCATCTGGCGAAGCGGCGCCTGGCCGAAAATTGCGCCGCACATGCCCACCGCCCGTAGCAGTCCTGCGAGCAGGGCGTATTGAGCGGGTTTGAACCAGTAGCCCGCAATCGCGAGAGTGCCGACAAACCCGAATGCAACCGTGCCACCTATCAGCGCGCGACCGAGAGAAGCCGTGAATACCGAATCACTGAATGCGAATCCAATCGATGCGAGTGCGCACAGGGCGGCGGCAAAACTCATCAGCTTGCGCGGGCCGAAATGGTCGGTCAGCATACCCACGGGCAACTGAATCGATGCATAGGCGTAAAAGTAAAACGCCGACAATGAACCCAGTGCGGCGCCACCCACCGCAAAGTCACTCATCAACTCGTTGGTCATTACGCTTGGCGATACCCGCTGCACAAAGGCATAGCCGAAAAACAGGGTTCCGAGCGCGAAAGCGACGATCGCCTGGCGGCGACTTACGGTAGGTACATCAGGCCTGGGCATGGACAAAGCAGGATTAAACAACAGCGCACTAAACTACCATGATTCAGAACCAAAGCAGGCAATAAATTTTATCTGGAAGCCCGACTTTCTTTACACCCGGGCGCAAGAATCCTGGCTATGGGAGAGTGACAAACATAAGAACAGGCTAACGGTGGACGCCCGTGACATTCTTACGCAGCTACGGATTGTTCACCCACATGAATGGTGAGCTTTCCTTGATTGCTTCCGTACCGCAAAATAAGTGATCAGCCACCGTATTCAATCCTGTCGAGATTGAATCGAGCCATGACTGAATTTCTTGCGGTATCTGCCCGGCGTCAACCCGACCTTGCGCTTGAACACGCGACGGAAAGAGGCAGGGTCGTCGTAGCCGACGGAGCTGCTGATCGTCTCCACGCTGGTCGCATCGGATTCGAGCATCTGCTTGGCTGCCTCGATGCGGATGCCCTGCACGTATTCGATCGGCTGATAGCCGGTTGCGGTGCGAAAACGGCGGGCGAAAGTGCGCGGGTTCAGGCCCGACCGCTCGGTCATTTCGGATACCGGGTTGGAACATTTGTAGTTTTTATCGATCCAGGTCTGGCAATCGCTCACGATGGCGTCATCGTGCTGGGTACTGCAGGACATCGATGAATACGGCAGCTGTCCATCCTCGTGCAACGCAAGCAGGTATACCCGCGCGGTATTGGTCGCATTGCTCAGGCCACAGAAACGTTCAACCAGGTAAATCGCCAGATCTTGCCACGAGGTGACTCCGGCCGAGGTAATCACCCGCTGGTTCACGGCACTCAGATTCAGGATTGCATCCGGCGCCCATTTAATCTGTGGGAAATACTCTTGAAACAAATTGCGATAGGCCCAGTGTGAAGACACTTCGTGACCGTTCAAAAGCCCGGTTTCCCCGAGTAGCGTCGCCCCGGAACAAACCGAGCACAGCAGTGCATCGCGCGCGTGCATGCGTTTTAGCCACTGAACTTCAGGTGTGTATTTACCGAGCGGTGATCGATCAACGGGAGTGTACATATCGCAGACCACGACCACGTCCGCACGCTCGATATCGTCGAGACCCGCCTGCGGCTGCACCGGGATGCCGCTCAGGCAGACGAACGGCTCCGTCGTACGTGTAACAATTCTAACTTCGAGCATGTTGTCCGGAACGATTCCGCCGAGCAATTCCTTGTAGTCCGGCCCGACGTTACCGAGCACGTCGTACAGGCCGTACAGCACGCTCGCCGTTGTGTCCGGCGATGCCAGCAGACAAATCAGTGGCTTATCCATAAGAAACGTCCGATGGGTAGGGGGATGGATGTCCAATATGCCACGGTATTGTGGAATATGCCATTTTAGCTGTCCGAAATGCCCCTTTTATGTGTTTTTTGACAATTGTAGTCCTGTTCTTTGCGTCCCACAATGAACACAACTAATAACAGAGAACCAGGAGTCGAACATGGATAACCCCGTACAAGAACATTCCTTGCAAATTAGTGGTGACGTACTGCTTCCGGGCAACGAGAGCTATGAAGAAGCCCGGTCGGTCTGGAATGCCATGATTGATCGCAAACCCGCGCTGATCGCGCAATGCCGAAGCCCGCAGGATGTCGCCGATACTCTGGCCTTTGCCGGACGCCACGATTACCCGGTCTCGATTCGAGGCGGCGGGCATAATGTCGCCGGCCACGCGGTCTGTGATGACGGTGTCATGATCGATCTGAGCGGCATGCGCAACGTGTCCGTCGATACGGAAAAAAGAATTGCGCGGGTCGCCGGTGGTGCCACCTGGCGTGATGTCGATGCCGCCAGCCAACCGCATGGGCTGGTAACGCCCGGTGGGCTGATTTCCGACACCGGCGTCGCCGGGTTGACACTGTCGGGCGGCACCGGATGGTTGCGCAGTCGCTACGGGCTGTGTATCGACAATATGCTATCGGTCGAGATCGTCACCGCCGACGGTCAGGTACGCCGCGTCAGCGAGCGGGAAAACTCAGATCTGTTCTGGGCGGTTCGTGGCGGCGGTGGTAACTTCGGCGTGATCACCGAGTTCGAATTCCAGTTGCACCCGCTGGGGCCCGAGGTCATGTTCTGTGCGCCGATTTACGCGCTTGAATGCGGCGCCGAACCGATTCGTTTCTGGCGCGATTATCTCGCCGACAAGAACGACCGCATCGGTTCGCTGCTTGAATTCTCGACCGTCGCCGAGAGCGACGATTTTCCGTCCGAGTTCTGGGGTAAACAGGTTCACACGATGGCGGCGGTTTACGCTGGCGACCCCGGGGAAGGCGAACGCGTCATGCAGCCGCTGCGCGAGCTCGCGCCGATGGCGACCGATTTTTCCGGCCGCATGGATTACCGCGAAATTCAGCAATTGTTCGACACGCTTATGCCGGCCGGGCAGTTTCGTTGTTACTGGAAATCGCACTATCTGAGCGGGCTGCCGGATGCCGTAATCGATGAAATACTCGAAGGCGTCTCGTCGGTACCGTCGCCGAACTCGGTGTCATCGATCTGGAACTTCGGTGGCGCCACCGCGCAGGTCGCGGCCAATGAGACCGCGTTCGGCGACCGTTCGATGCCGTGGATGTTTTCGATCGACTCGGTCTGGGAAGGGAGCGAGAACGACGAGACCAACATTCGCTGGACTCGCGACCTCTGGGGCCGCATGCAACGTCACTCGCACAATGGACGCATGTACCTGGACTTTCCAGGGCAGGGCGAGGAGGGTGAAAAGCTGTTGCAGGACACCTTCGGTGACAACTATCAGCGCCTGCGCGAAATCAAGGCGAAGTATGACCCCGGCAACCGCTTCCGTTTCAACCAGAACATCCGCCCGGCGGCGTGACAGGAAGGATCGATGATAACCACCCTCCTGAAGCGCAGTATTTTTACCGAATCCCCAGAGGTGACACAATGAACACTGAATTTCCTCCACGGCTCGAAGGCAAGTTTTATCTAACGGAAGGTGGAACGGAAACCGAGGTCATGTACAAGTGGGGTTACGAATTGCCGGAATTCGCGATGTTTCCGTTGCTCGACAACCCGGAGGCAGATGCCGTTATCCGGAATATGTATCGGCGCTACCTTGACGTGGCTGCTGAGCAGAATACCGGGTTGATACTCAATGGGCACGACTACCGCGCAAGCCCGGACTGGGGTGAAAAACTCGGCTACAGCGCAGAGGGCCTGCGGGAAATGCAGGGTCGCACGATCCAGTTTCTCGATGACATGCGCGCCGAGTATGCGGACCGGGTTGCCGACGTTTACATCGCCGCCTGCATCGGCCCGCGCGGTGACGCCTACGGAACCGGGGGCGATATAACCGAAGCCGAGGCCGAGGAATACCATTCAGTGCAATTGCAGAATCTCGACGGCACCGCCGCCGACATGGCGGTTGCCGCGACGTTCAACAATATTCCCGAGGCGATCTGAGTGATCCGTGCCGCAAGCGGGGTTGGTATGCCGATCGGCGTCAGTCTGACTCTGACCCCGGAGGGCCGCCTGCGCTCCGGCCCGAGTCTGCGTGAAGCGATCGAAAGCGTCGACGAAGCTACCGCTGGGAGCGCCGCCTGGTTCGGTACCAATTGCGCACATCCGCTGGAGTTCGAGTCCGCGCTCGCCGACTCAGGCTCGTGGCTGGAGCGCTTGCGTTACATTAGGCCGAATGCCGCCAGGATGGACAAGATCGCGCTATGCTCGCTCGGCCACCTGGAGGATGGCGACCCGGTCGAACTGGGAAAACAGATGGGTGACGTCGCGCGTCGGTTGCCCAACGCGGATATAATCGGGGGGTGCTGCGGCACCGACGAACGGCACCTGTCGGAGATAGCGCAAAATGTCAACGCGGTACGCAGTGTGCAATAAAAACCCCATCGTCGGACTTCGAAGGGGACAGACCACGTTTTTCGTTTTTCCCTGAACATTTCGATCCAGGTTCCGATAGCATCGAAAAACGTGGTCTGTCCCCGAATTTTAAAAGCAAAAAAGCAGCGATTTTAGTGATGTTTTGCGGCGCGCGGGATGACGTTCATAGCCGTCAACAGCGTCGATAAATCAAACGGCGAGATGCCTGTATCTACAGGTTTGGAGCGGCAATTAATAAGCAGGCCAGCGCTTGCGTTGGCCTTTTTTAATACTCAGATTGCGGATTTGATTTCAGCCGGGGAAATCGGTCACCCGGCTGAAAAATTTCACCGCGGGTGATTACTGACCCATGCTGGAATAGTATGCAGCCAGATTGTTGATATCTGTATCGGTAAGCGGGGCGGCCATTGGCGCCATCATCGGATCCGCGCGCTGCCCATCGCGAAAAGCTTTCATCTGCTTGACCAGGTAAGCTTGCTTTTGTCCCGCCAGGTTAGGCCACAGGTCGTTTGGACTAATACCGTTTTGACCGTGACAGGCCGCACAGGTAGCAGCTTTGATCTTGCCTGCAGCTGCGTCGCCCGCGAATCCTATGGAGGAATTCAGGCAGAACGCGGTAAGCGCGATTATTGCAATGTTTTTTGTCATGATTTCGCCTTTCGAATAGAGTTTAAATTCTGGGCAGATAGTAGATTGTTCATTCGCCTGCCGCCTTGATCTATATCATGTTAGCTAAATCGATGCAGCAGGTAAGCACCGCTCTGTCAGGCCGACAACGATACGGGCATGTGCCCGGAGGCTTTTAACCGGATAACTCTATTTTGTGTATTCTACAGCGTTGTCGCCTGCCGGGATCCGGCAGGCGACTATATTTACTGCGGGATGGTCGAGGAGAAGGGATCAGGTTTATTTTCCGGTATCTGCTCCGGCGACGATAGTTGTTCCTTCACGCGGGCGATAAAAGCATCGGTTGAGTTACTCCCCACCTTCTTGCTCGATGCCGCAGCGTTCGGCGGAATTACTACCGTGTTGATAAATTCGTCATCTTCCGCTTCGACTTTACCTTCTTTTACGTCATCGCCCGCTGAGCCGAGGTCGAAATCGACCGGTGGTTTGGGCGGCATGCTAGCAGCGGCGGGTTTCGATTTAGCCGTGCTTGCGGTTGGTTTTGCTGCCGGGATAGGCGCCGATCCAAGCGGGGCCGCGGGTGGCGCGGCAGGTTCCTGCATTGGCGGGATGGGTGCAGATCCCAGCGGTGTTTTCGGTGGCGCTTTTTCTGTTGCCGCACTGGCGCTAGTAGAGTCTCCCAGCCCGGGAATGGGGGCGGACCCTAATGGTGCTGCCGGGACCGGTGAGCTTTTAGCTGCCGCTGCTGGAGGTGTATCCTCTACCGGTGGCACGGGTGCCGATGCGAACGGAGATGGCTTGTCAAACACGGCAGCGTCGGCTGAAGGTTTAGCGGCGCTTTCAGCTGCGACCGGAGCCGGAGCCTCTGCTGGCGGCACGGGCGCCGATGCAAATGGTGACGGTTTGTCAAATACGCCGCCCTGGTCAGCGGGTTCTGCAGCTGCCTCGGGTGCAGCTATTTCCTGCGGCAGTTCTGCCGGCGCTTCGGCTGCTGGCTCGACGACCGGAGTGTGATCTTTTGCGGGCTCGTAGCGGGCAGATATAGTTCCCGGATCGGCAGCCGCGCTCTCTGGCTTTTTCTCCAGATTAATTAACTCGGCGACGTTACCTACGCCAATTTCAAAGTTGGGTGCCGAGAACTGTTTCAGGTAGGCATTCAGACTCGGTTTCAGTCCATAGCCATCGGCGGTTACATTCAGGCGTCGATTAAGCAGGTACAGCAGCTGCAGTACGATCAGGCGGACCGGCGCATCGTCGTTGCCGATACCGAGCAGTTCACGGTTGCTCAAGGCCAGCGGTGCCGCGTTACGCCAGGCGAAACAGCCCTGGGTTGCGATGACTGCGGGTAGCGCCTTCATCGGGGTTTCGATTGCCTCTTCGCGGCGGTTGTTCAACCACAGCTCGATATTTTCCTGTAGCTGTCGGTGGCTGTGTTTTATGCCGCTAAAGCCGAATACGAAGGCAGGCGGTCTGCCAATCAATTCGAAGCGAGCCGTGCGCAATGGATCTTCATGCACGAACTTCTTGTTAGGAGCCGGCTTTAAGCCGTTTTTCTTGGCCAGTTTGACCAGCACGGCCTTATCGATGTTGGTTTCGAGATTAGCCAGCGACGCACAGGCGTTGAGGGAGTCGAAAAAAGTTTTACGGATAAACTTGGCCCTGACTGAAAATACCGCGAGCACCGACTCGTAAAGATAGGCCTCACTGGCGCCGATCATGCCGATGCGCGGGAAGTCGCGATTGTAGACAACGACATCGATATGCTCGGACTGGTTACCGAAGGCATCGACGATACGGCCTGAGCCGACACCGAAGTTTTCCGGTAAAAATGGTTCGAGTACGGCCCGCACAAACGCTTCGTTTGCGGCCGTGTCGTTCAGCTCGTCTTTTTCGATTGCTGCGATTATATCGGCTTCGCCTTTCAGCCTTTTTGCAACAAGTTTTGCCCAGTCTTCGTAATTATTCATGATACCTACCGCTTGCTTAGCGTTTCTCTTCAGATCATTTTTAGCAGAATGGAGGGAAAGTTCTACATTATTATCAGTACTTTAGTACAAATTTGCAGAATAAACCTAGGTTATAGACCCGATATGCGCCTATCTCAACTGTGTTTTGCGAATTGTTGGGTTATTATGAATTTTTTACATTCCGTGCATTAATGCGACTTATCGACCCCTCGGCAACTGATTTTGACGAAATTCGCAGCCGGTTCCGCTGGTCGATACCGGAAAAACTTAACGTTGCCTATCAGTGTTGCGAACGGCATCAAGCGCGGGCGCAGCAGGTAGCTGTTTATTATGAGAACGCTGCCGGCCAAAGTGCCAGCTATAGTTTCGCCGATTTAAAAAGCTACTCCGACCGATTCGCCAACGCGCTGCGCGCGCTCGGTATCGGGCCGGGTGATAGGGTCGCGATCGTGTTGCCGCAAACTATCGAAACCATCGTCGCGCATCTGGCTATTCATAAACTCGGCGCCATATCCCTGCCGCTGGCTATCCTTTTCGGTCCCGAAGCGCTTGAATATCGATTGCGCGACAGCGGTGCGCGCGCTGCCATCGTGCACGGCAGTCGCTATGATGACATCAAGTCGCTGCAACCCGAACTGGAGGATCTGCAGACAGTCATCGGCTGTCGTTGTGGTGTCGCAGGAGACGAGTTCTGGAATTTGCTGGAGCAGGGGGCGGACGCATTCAGCATGGTGTCGACTCTGGCAGATGATCCCGCCTGCCTGATTTATACCTCCGGCACCACGGGGTCCCCCAAGGGAGCTTTGGTTGCGCATCGGGCGGTGCTGGGTAATTTCAGCGGATTTGAAATGTCACAAAACTTTTTCCCGCAGGAGGGAGACGTGTTCTGGACCCCGGCCGACTGGGCCTGGACAGGTGGGTTGTGGGATGCCTTGCTGCCGGCGTTGAACTACGGCATGCCGATCGTTGCGTTCGAAGGCGGTGGCTTCGATGCCGAGCGGGTGTGCCGGTTGATGCAGGATTACTCGGTAACCAATACCTTTATTCCACCGACCGCATTAAAGATGTTACGCGCCTTACCTGATATGAAGTCGAGCTTTGACCTGAAGTTACGTGCCATTATGAGCGCTGGTGAACAGGTTGGCGAAGAGTTGATCCACTGGGGGCGTGATGCGCTCGACCTGACCATCAATGAAATGTGGGGGCAGACCGAGTTTAACTATATCGTCGGAAATTGCTCGGCGATCATGACACCTAAACCTGGGTCGATGGGTAAACCTTACCCGGGTCATCGTGTCGATGTGATCGACGAGGCCGGTAACGTGATGGCTGCTGGAGAGGAGGGCGAGCTCGCCGCCTGGTGTGACGATCCGGTTATGTTCCTCGGCTACTGGAATAATGCGCAGGCCACCCGCGAAAAGATTACCGCCAACTGGTTTCGCACCGGTGACGTGGGTTACCGCGACGAAGACGGCTTCCTGTGGTTTGTCGGTCGCAAGGATGATGTCATTTCCAGTGCCGGCTATCGCATTGGGCCGGGTGAAATTGAAGACTCCCTGTTAAAGCATCCTGCGGTGCTGCAGGCCGCGGTGATCGGCAAGCCGGATGAACTGCGCGGTCAGATCGTCAAGGCCTTCGTGGTGCTGAGCGAGGGCCACGAGGGGAGCCCGGAGCTTGCCAGCGAAATCCAGCGGTCGGTGCGCGAGCGGCTCTCCGCACACGAGTACCCGCGCGAGGTCGAATTCATCGACAGCCTGCCGATGACCACCACCGGCAAGGTCCGGCGCATCGACCTGCGTGCCCGCGAGCAATAGACCAGGAAGCCAGGCCCTGCTTTTTATATAGCAGGCAAGGTGCAGGACCAGGTTTTGCCAAAACGAAAAACGGGCCTATCTCTAATAATTGGGAATCAGGGCGTATACCAGATCGGTGAAGTGATGGCTCTCTCTACATTCACCATCGGAATCTCCTTCTTCATTTTAATTCCGAAGCGTTTGGCCTCGTACGCGGTCCAGCGTGGCGTGGGGATTTCGAGCACGCGAGCGTAGTATGCAGCGCTTACTTCCGGATTAAACTCGGGATCGGTCCACGTTGTGATCAGTTCAGGTGATCCGATCGTGTTGGTCCAGGTCGCGTTAGCAACATCGACGGTGTTGCCGACCAGTGGTAGTTTACCGTCGGCACCTGGCTGGCGATCTCCAGACCATACCGCATCGAACACTTTCTCCTGCCGCTCGCCGGAATCGTCGAGCCAGACTTTGACTATCTGAATACGGTCGAGGTTACCTGACAGCGGATCCCTCAGCGCCCCCACCAGAAAACTCGGGGACTTGCCCTCAGGCGCCCTGGATAGATCGCTACCCATCGGCACCCCCTTGCCATAGCCGACATTCGCAGGCAGACGATTCTGTGCATCGGCATCGGTGAAATCCCAGCCGCCAAAGAAACGCACCAGCATTCGCGAACCGGTAGTCGAGTAGGTTTCCTTGTTCTGCATCGCATCGAATATCGCTTCGCGTGTGTTCTCGCGAGCCCATACGCCAGCCAGTCCGGAGGCGACCATGCCCCAACCGGTGTACTCGGCATCTCCGACCTTGGCCATGGGATGCTCGACACGTTTGGGGTTTGGTTCCGCGCCGGAATGTTTACCGAAAAAGTTATCTTCCTGTGCGGTAGCAAGACCGGTGTGGCTGTCGGTTGCGCCGATGAATCCGAATTTATACGGGTTTACGCCAAGCTCCTGCTCGAGCTGCAGACCAACCGCCAAGGCAGAACGACCGTACTCGTACTGCAGCATCTCGTCTTTCTTGAACTCGCTTAGATCGAGATTACCCTGGTCCCAGATTTCATAGTCGGCAAACTCGTCATTCGGCGACAGGAAAGGATGGGTCTCACCGTCCCCCTTGATCTGCGTGATCTCGTAGAGTGGTTCCCACTTGATGCGCTCCTCGGCCCAGGCACGGTCGTAGGGTTTTCCAGTGAAAGTATCCCTGACTGGAAACATGACTCCGTTCGAGAGGTTGCCGTTATGTGCAATCGCCATTACGCGTCCGCCGGTTTTATCTCATAACTCTGTAACCACTTCCACAGATCGCGTTCGTCGGGACTGCCGTACGGAGGCAGCGCAGTATAGGGTTCCATCATGCTCGCCTTGAGGCCGCCGTCGCGATAAATGACGACACGATGTCGGTTGGCGCCTTTCTCGGTCGAGGTCCATTCGTAGCCGTGGAACGCCGTGTAACGTCCGGGCTCGTTGTATTTATCTGCTGCCTTTATGGTCTTATCCCAGGTCGAGCGGTAGGCCGCGGTTCCCGGAGCGAGGTACAGGGCTTCAGGAAAACTGTTTCCGGTAAGCGCCTGGACAATTTCGACCGCAGCCGCTACTCCCTGCTGGCCACCTGCCTGGATCATGTCGTACCACTTTCTACCCGTCGGGTCGGCGAGCATTTTACGGTCACCGGAGTTCAGCAGAGGGAAGAACCCCATGTTGTCCGAATGGTCGGCGACGACGAGAAAATCGAGCGGCCGTGACAGTTTAACGCGCAAACCGGTCGAGGAGACCAGTTCCTCACCGCGCGCAAAACGGTGTGCGTCTTCGGGTAAGGGTCTTGCACCAAATGCACCGGCGTCCAGCGAATTACCAGTGTGTAAATGGGTATCACCCCAGAATACTTCGGTCGGGAAATTACGTCCTGCATATGGCGAGTAGTGCTTTTGCGCCGGGAACGAGTCTTTAACGTCGTCGGTTGGCGCCGGTAACTGGGCATACGAGACAGAAGAAACAGCGATAGTCGTAGCGATAATCGCCAGCCTGGTTTTGATTTTTCCTCTCATTTTTACTTCCCCGCCTGGATATTTGTCAGTAATGCAGATCGTATCGCCCATATCTTATATGAATTGCTGCAAAATCAAAGGGCCAGATTACGTTGATATTTGTGTTGACACGGATGACAAGTGTGGGCCCCGCGAGGTCACGGTCAGGCGGGTGGATCCAGCAGGTTGTGATGGCCGAGATTTTTTAGCAGTCGCTCGCCGCACAGCGCCATAGTGGTGTCGAGCTCGCGGTAGATGATATCGAGAGCCTGCTCCACTCCGGCTTCGCCTCTGGCGCCGAGGCCGTAGATAAAGGCGCGACCGATGTAAGTACTCTTCGCGCCCAGGCAGATTGCCTTGAGCACATCCTGCCCGGAGCGAATACCGCCGTCGAATTGTACTTCGATGTCATTGCCGACTTCGGCGACGATGCCTGGTAGTGCGCTGATCGATGAACGGGCACCGTCTAGCTGCCGTCCGCCGTGGTTGGAGACGATAATAGCGTCGGCACCGACCTTTGCCGCCATCCTCGCATCGTCGGGGTCGAGGATGCCCTTGATGATCAGCTTGCCACCCCACCGTTCCCTGATCCAGTCGATATCCTGCCAGGAAAGCTTCGGGTCAAACTGTTCCGCGGTCCAGGACGACAGCGACGACAGGTCGCCAACCCCCTTGGCATGACCGACGATGTTCCTGAACGAATGGCGTTTGGTGGTCAACATGTTCAGGCACCAGCGCGGCCGGGTCATGATTTGTAAGGCCGCGTTCAACGAGGGTTTCGGCGGTGCAGCGAGACCGTTGCGCAGGTCGTTGTGGCGTTGGCCGAGGATCTGCAGGTCGAGGGTCAGCATCAGTGCGCTGCAGCCGGCTGCTTTGGCACGATCGATCAGACGTTCGATAAAATCCCGGTCCTTCATCACGTAGAGCTGGAACCAGAAGGGTTTGCTGGTATGTTCGGCGACATCCTCGATAGAACAGATGCTCATCGTCGACAGGGTAAAGGGTACGCCGAACTTTTCCGCGGCGCGCGCGGCCTTTATCTCTCCATCGGGGTGCTGCATACCGGTTAACCCGACCGGTGCCAGCGCGACCGGCATGGCAGTTTTCTGACCGATCATTTCGGTTTCTACCGAGCGCTCGGTTATGTCAACTGCAACTCTCTGTCTTAGCTTGATATCCTGGAAATCGGCTTCGTTCGAACGGTAGGTCGACTCGGTCCAGGAACCTGAATCAGCGTATTCATAAAACATGCGTGGCACGCGTTTACGCGCCAGTTCCTGTAAATCTTTAATTTCGCAAATTGTCGTCATTCTTACCCCCGGTGCGGGGACAGTTTACTTGATTTACAGGCTAAATCCATTGCAACCCCGGGCTGGTTTAGTTGTCATTCCCGCACCTCAATCTTGTCATCCCGATACGTCGGACCGCCGCGCAAGCGGGGATCTTGGGATCATGGCGTTGTGAGATCCCCGCTTGCGCGGGGATGACTTAAATGGGGTAGCGATGACTAAGGTGGCGCGGGGGTGACGGGATCAAGTAAGTGCCATTGTTTACTGCTCCCGTTACTGATTTAAGTAAACTGCCGGCGAATTTTCGGTTAGCATTTGTTCGCTATGCTCGAGATCAACAAACTTTGTAAGTCGTATTCGCATGCGGATGCCCGGCAGGATGTTCTGCGGCAGCTTGATTTTGTGATGTCGGCGTCGTCTTCGGTGGCTTTGCTCGGCGACAGCGGCAGCGGTAAATCTACTTTGCTGCATTTAATTGCCGGGCTCGAACGGCCAGACAGTGGCGAGATACTATTCGACGGACAGCGGATGCATGTGGAATCTGAATCAAAGCTGGCCGCGGTACGGCGTTCGGAATTAAGCCTGGTGTTTCAGCAGTTCCACCTGATATCGACCCTGACTATCCTCGATAATATTAAATTCCAGGCAGCGCTGTGCCAGCGGCTCGACCCGCTCTACGAGGCCGAGTTGATCGATCGTCTGGATCTCGGCAGTCAGCTGAAAAAGTTTCCACACCAGTTATCGCGTGGCCAACAGCAACGTGTCGCCATCGCGCGTTCATTGCTGCACAAACCGAAACTGGTGCTGGCGGATGAGCCGACCGGTAATCTCGACGAAAATTCCAGCCTCGAAGTGATGGGCCTGTTCAGTAACCTGGTCAAACAGGCTGGCAGCAGCCTGTTGATGGTTACCCATAGCCAGGCAATGGCGGAATTCATGGACCGACGCGTATGGCTGCACAATGGCAAGCTGGCCGAGGTCGAATGAATCCGGGCTTTTTGTGGATACTGAAGGCTCTGCTGAGCCATTACTGGCGACACCCCTGGCAAACCCTGTTCCTGTGCATCGGTCTTGTCGCCGGGGTGGGTCTGTGGTCGGCGGTGCAAATTATCAATCAGCATGCCGAGGACAGTTACCAACAGGCGCAAAGCATGCTCGGCGCACAGGCTAATTACTGGGTCCGCAGTCGTCGTGGTGCGGGTATCGAGCAGTCCCTTTACATAAAGTTGCGCCGTAACGGCTTTCGCCAGGTGATTCCCCTGGTCGAACTTGAAGTCAGTACGCCGCAGGGCACCTCGATTAGTATTGTTGCCACCGATTTGTTGGCCCTGCCTGAAGCTGTATTTGACGGAGACCAATCGACGCAGGATTTCGCCGAAACCTGGCTTGAGTTTGTGCAGCCGCCTTTTCGCGCCTGGGTACCCGCGGTGCTTGCCGCCGAACTGGGGCTGGAACAGGGTGAGCAGCTCCAGTTGCGCGATGGGAGACTGTTGCCGCCGGCATTGATCCAGGCGCGCGAGCAACAGGGCAGGGGGGTACTGGTCGATGTCGCTGCGGCGCTGTCGCTGTTGGGTTCGGAGCGCTTCAGTTACCTGGCGGTGGGAGAGATTACACCGCGTGAGCATGCCCGCCTCGCTGCGAGCTTGCCCGGGCATCTCGAACTGGTAGAGAATCAGCAGCATATCGACCTGCAGCAACTAACTTCAAGCCTGCACAGCCATTTGACGGCGATGAGCCTGTTATCGTTCGCGGTTGGATTGTTTATTGTTTTTAACGCAGTACGCCTTTCGCTCTGGTATCGCCGGGCAACCCTGCTCGATTTGCGCTTGATGGGTTGTGACCTGCGCCATCTGCTGGGCGCGATTTTATGCGAAACCCTGTTGTGGAGTCTGTTCGGCACCTTGCTAGGATTTTCACTCGGTGTCGTGCTGGCCCATGCGTTGCTGCCGGAGCTCGGTGCCAGCCTGCAAAGTCTCTATGACGCGACGGTAGAAGCTGATCTCGGGCTAAGCCCCTGGACGCTGCTGCAGGCCTGGGGCATAACCCTGGCAGGCCTCGCCTGGGCCCTCGCCTGGCCCCTTTACCGGCAGTTACGGCGCAGTAGTTTCGAGGCTGCAAGCAGCGAAATGATGCTCAGTGACGAGGCTGTCGCGCGGCGTCGCCTTGCACTTGTCGCCGTGTTGCTGGCCCTGTTGGCCTGGATTGCCTATACGCAGATTGAAACCGCGACCCAGGGTTTCGTGGTACTCGGCATGATTCTGTTTGCCGCAGCCTGGATGCTGCCGATTATACTGGCTGGCGCTTTGCAGTTGCTCGGCAGACTGTTACCGGGACATTTTTTACTAACCCGCTGGATGGTCAGCGATGGCTGGTCTCAATTACCCGCGTTGCGCAGTGCGATGATGGCATTGATGCTGGCGTTAACCGCGAATCTTGGTGTTGGCAGCCTGGTGGACAGTTTTCGTGGTGCTTTTGTAGGCTGGCTGGAATTGCGGCAGAGCGCCGATATCTACCTGCTGGCGCCCAATCTGGATTATCGACAACTGCAGGTGTCGCCAGGCAATGCCGACTGGCTCGGCGCCAGCCACCATCGCATCGGCGTCAGCACGCGTTGGCGTGATCGCCCGAGCCTGGTCCGCGGGCAGAATACCGGGGCGCCCGACAGCCTGGTGTTGCCGTTATCGAAATGGCAGGGCGATAGCGCCGCTGCGGCCCTGAAATCCTGGCGCGAAGAGCCGGGCAAGATACTCATTAATGAGCAGGTGCATTTTCTCACCGGAGTCGAGGTCGGCGCAAACGTCGTTCTGCCCACCGACCGGGGCCCGCAGGAATACCAGGTGGTCGGCGTTTTCTATGACTATGGCAATCCTTACTTCCAGTTCTATCTGCCTGATCACGTGGTCGCGGCCAACTGGGATCATTACTATTCGCGGGGTATCGCATTGTGGTTGCAGCCGGGCAATGCCGGGGCCATGCAGCAGGCAGAAGCCAGGATGAAAGCACTCGGCGCACGACCGGGGGACTGGATTTCCCAGGCACAGATTCGTAATTTGTCGGTGGGTATTTTTGAGCAAACCTTCGCTATTACCGCGGCGATGAATTTGTTGACCATGATTGTTGCCGCGATTGCGCTGCTGGCTTCATTGCTCGCAATTTTGCAGGAACGCCTGCCGCAGTTTGCGCAGTGGCGCGCGCTTGGAGTACGCCAGCATGAGCAGCTATTGCTGGTGGCGACGCCACTATTTATTTTTTGTGCAATTGTCTGGTTGCTGGCGATTCCGCTTGGTGCATTGTTAAGCTGGATATTAATTCACAAGCTCAACATCATCAGTTTCGGCTGGAGCATGCCGTTGCTCTGGGAAGTCGGGCCGGCAATGCAGTTGGCCATGGTGGTAGGCCTGGTTTGTGCGTTTACCCTGCTACTGGTTTCGTTCCAGTGGCGGCGCCAGATGCCTCTCGCGCTGGCACGGCTCGGGGAAACAGTTTGATGCGTTTGATATCCCTGGCTTGTCTTGCCCTGGTCAGCTTTGCTTTGCAGGCACAGGATTTACTTGGCGACCTGCGCAACCAGGGGCTCGGATTTGCCCAGGTAGTCCCGGGTAAAGCGCTGCAGTTTCCGCGCGATCACGGCGCGCATCCTGATTACCGTATCGAGTGGTGGTACCTGACCGCGAATCTGACGGATCGACAGGGCCGCGACTGGGGCTTGCAGTGGACGCTGTTTCGCCAGTCGCTGAGTCCCGAGCAGGTCCATAGCGGCTGGCAAAGCAACCAGATATGGATGGCTCATGCCGCTATCACGACACCGGAGGGTCATTTCCATGAAGAGCGTTTTGCGCGTGGTGGTATCGGCCAGGCCGGTGTTACCCGCATCGGCAGGGATGGATATTTCAATGCCTGGATGGATGACTGGCAGTGGCTTTCGAGCGGTGCCGCGTTGCTGCCGGCCAGGCTTGATTTCAATGTCGGCGAGCGCGAGATTAGCCTGACGCTCGAAGCTGGCTGTGAGCTGGTGAAAAATGGTATCGATGGTTACAGTCAGAAATCGGCCCAGGGGCAGGCGAGTTACTACTATAGCCAGCCGCATATCCAGGTACGCGGTTTCATCAGGCAAGGGTCCGATAAAACCTTGCTGAACGGTAAGGGCTGGCTCGACCGCGAGTGGAGTTCACAGGCGCTGGCCGATAATCAACAGGGCTGGGACTGGTTTTCCCTGCACCTGGACGATGGCCACAAGCTGATGGTTTACCAGTTGCGTCATGACGATGGTAAACACTGGCTCAGCGGCAACTGGATCGACCCGCAAGGTCATTCCACGTTACTGGATGCTGATAGGATCGATTTAATGTCGTTACGTCGCCGTAAAATTTCGACCGGCGATAATCAGTCGCGCGAGTTGCCGCTGGAGTGGCAACTTGACCTGGGTGAGCAAAACCGCCGTTGGCGAATTCGACCGCTTTACGATCAACAATGGATGGCTACGCAGTTCCCCTACTGGGAGGGAGTGGTACTGGTTGAAGACGAGCAGGGTACCCGCTCCGGCATCGGCTACATGGAACTCACCGGATACCATTAGCTTGCCACTGGCTTTGCTGACCTGCCTCCGCGCGAAAAAATTTACTTTATTCACCGATTTTTCACAGCCCCTTTGTATAAATAGACTTCAACCAGCAGAGGCTTCGTTTAGCAGGGGAAAGATAATGAGTGAATATATTCTGTACTTGACGACAGTAATATTGATTACGCTATCCGCTTTCGTATTGAACCCGGCACAGGCCGCGTCCGATACATCCGAATTTCATGAATTTGCCAGGATGTTTCACCAAAGCCATGGCCGTATCGATGAGACCTATGGATATGTCTACGTGACAACCGACAATATTGGGGCAGGGACGATCAGCGTCATGTTCTCCAACGGCAGTCAGTTGGACGGGGCGAAGTTCAACGCCCGCGTTAGGTTTCTGGATACCTCGGGTGCAGTTATAAAAGAGGAGTATTTCAATCAAAGGATTGCAGCGGCGGATTTACAAGGTGCCGCTGAGGGTAAAGTCTCCAAACCTTTTATATTGTCAGGTTTCGATTCGATTGAGGTCGATTTCTACCTGTCGGATATACCGGAATCGAGTTTAAGTAAATCGAGTTTGCAGCGGGATATCGGTTTTACTGCAGCGCTCACTTCCATGTAAAGAGTCAGTCAAAGCTGGCGTTTGGTTTTTGGCGTTGCGACCGCGACCAGTGGATCGTCTGGCCAGGGATGCTTTGGGTAGCGACCCTTCATTTCCTTTTTGACGTCGTGATAGGAGGAACGCCAGAAACCGGCGAGATCCTGGGTGATTTGCAACGGTCTGCCCGCCGGGGATAGCAAATGTACGATCAGTGGGACCTTGCCATCAGATATCGTCGGGGTTTCCTCGCAGCCGAACATTTCCTGCAGTTTTACCGCCAGCACCGGCGGTGTTTCGGTGTAGTCGATGGCAATCGATGAGCCCGAGGCCACCTTCAGGCGTGTCGGTACCAGCTGGTTCAGGCGTTGTTGTCTCTCCCACGGCAGCAACGCCTCGAGGATGCCTTTCAAATCAAGCTTTTTGAAGTCCTGCAAGGAGTTAACCGGGTGCAGATACGGCGCCAGCCAGTCTTCGACAGTAGCGAGCAGGTTTTCCTGACTGACGTCGGGCCAGCCTGCACTCTCGTCAATCGAACGCAGCAGCGATATCCTGGCGCACCACTGATGTAAATCGCTGGTCCAGGGTAGCAGCCTGAGCCCCTGTTTGTGGATATGCGCCAGCAGGGCATTCACTTTTGCATGCGGCGGTACCGAGTTTAATGAGGTTCTTTTCAGGACTAAGGCACCGATTTTTTGTTGCTCTTCGGCGACAAAGCGATTTGTTTTCCTGTCCCATTCCGCAATGGTTGCCGGCTCGACCAAATCAGCCAGCGCCGTGGTAAAGAGATTTTCATCGAGTGCGGCGGCTGAACGAATCGAATCTCCCTTGCCGCCCGCGATACCACTGACCTCGGCGACTGCAAGCCAGCGATTGTTTCCGAGGTGGTGTTCGCCTGCGAGATTGGCACTGCGGCCATTGGCGAGCTGGTAGCCGCCGGAGTGCCGGCGTCGGGCGATGCGGTCGGGGTAGGCACAGGCCAGCAGATAACCCGGCAGCTGTTCACAGGCGACCGTGTTTGCCTGCCTGCGCTCGATCGAACCGAGTTTAGCCAGTTGCTCTTCGAATTGCCGGGCGAGTTGCCGGGTACGTCGCAACCACCCCTGCTGTGCGGACGGACAAGCGGTTTCGCCCGTCAGAACATCCAGACGATAGCTGATATCGGGATTGTCCCGACTAAAAGGGTCGCGCTCGGAGAGCAGGCTGGCTAACAGGACGGCGGTGTCGACAAAACCGATTTCTGCGCCGCACAGGAGTAAGTGGGCAAGTCTCGGATGCACGGCTAGCGAGGTCATGGCATTACCGTGCGCGGTAAGCACTGCAGTGGTTGCTTTTGTTTCTATCGCACCCAGTGATTTCAGCAGGTCCATTGCCTGTTGCCAGGGGCCTTTAGGGGGCGGATCCAGCCAGCTCATTTTGCCCGGGTCATCGACACCCCATTGCAGTAATTGCAGCGCCAGTGGCGCAAGGTCGGCAAGCAGGATTTCTGCAGTACGGTGTGGCGCCAGTTGCTGTTGCTGGGCGGCTGACCACAGGCGATAACATTTGCCTGCTTTCAGCCTGCCGGCACGCCCCATGCGCTGAATGCTGGATGCATTTGATATCTTCACCGTGTGCAGGCCTGTCATGCCCGTCGCTGGATCAAACCGGGGTTCACGCGCCAGGCCGGAATCGACGACGACGTCAATTCCCTCGATGGTCAGACTGGTTTCGGCAATATTGGTCGCGAGCACAACTTTCTGGTCATTTGATTGATCGCCTGAAAGGGGAGCGATGGCTTGTTGTTGATCGTCAATCGACAGGTTACCGAACAGTGGGCGCAGGTGGACATGACCGATTTGACGCTCGAGTAACCAGGTGGAGAGTTCATCGTTGGCGCGATGAATTTCTCCCTGGCCGGGCAGGAAGGCGAGCACGCTGCTGTGCGGATTATCCCCGAGCGCCTGTTTTATCGTTGTCACCATGCGTTCGACTATCCGCTCCCGCGGTTTGCTGGCGCGGCCGTAGATGACATCAACGGGGTACGCCCTGCCTTCGCTTTTGATAATGGGTGCACCGCCTAACAGTCGCGCTAGCGCGTCGCTTTCGATGGTTGCGGACATAACCAGGATTTTTAGCGGGTTAGCGTCCTGCCCATGATCATTTCTAAACAGCGAGCGTCCCTGCAGGCAAAGGCTCAGCGCCAGGTCGGAATCCAGGCTGCGTTCATGAAATTCGTCAAAGATAACCAGGCCGACATCTTCCAGCGAGGGGTCCTGTTGCAGCATTCGGGTCAGAATTCCCTCGGTAATAATTTCAATCCTGGTCTGCCTGCCGATGCGGGTATCCAGGCGCATTCGGTAGCCAACGGTTTGGCCGGGGCGCTCGTTGATCAGGTCTGACATACGATGCGCGGCAGACTTGGTGGCGATTCTTCGCGGTTCCAGCATCAGGATTTTCTGGCCCGCGAGCCATGGCTCATTCACCAGCGCCAGCGGGATCAAGGTGGTTTTGCCCGCCCCGGGCGGCGCTTCGAGGACAACCTCGTGGCGCGCAAGCAGGGTTTGCCTGAGGCTGTCCAGAATATCTTCAACAGGTAAGCGCGGTGGAGTCAAACTGAGGTCCTGCGGGTAATCAGGGGACAGTATACCTGTTCTATCCCGACGTCGTTCTTTGCGCGGAGGTGGTGGGTCAGGTGAGGATGAGGACCGCGCGGGCCAGCGTCGAAGCGAATAGCTTTAGCGCTATGGCTGATCGCGGGATCATGCTGATCTGCTGCGCCAGCGGCGGCTTTCGATAACGAGAAAGTATGTATAATCTGACGCATATTTCATTGGCAATCCCGGGGCAAGCGTGAAATTTGTAATCTGCAGCGTTGTGGCGCTGCTACTACCTATGGCAGGATGGCCAGTTTTGGGACGGTCGCGCCGAAGACCTGGTAGATCAGGCCGGGCAGCTAATTCTTAATCCGATTGAAATGGGCAAGCTGCAGCTGGACCTGGAACTCAACGACCAGCAGGTGAATGATGTAACGGCATTTCTAAGAACATTAACCGACAAAAACAGAGAACAGTACCTGAAATAAAAGCTCGTCGGTCGGATATATAGCGAGTTAAATAAAACTGAAAGCCTGTTACTAATGAAGAAAAGCATAATTTCCCGGCGCGGTCTTTGCCTGGCCGGATTATTGATGACTTCCCTCGTGAACGCGCAGTCCTGGGTGGAGGAAGGTGCTCGTGAATTCGAAGAGTTACGTTTGCGCCAGCTGCAGACCGTGCAAGCTGATAGCGATATAAAGGCCTTTGCCAGCGACGGCTGCAGTGGAGGCCAGTCGACAGGCTGGGATCTGCTGGCGCAGACCTTACCGGGATTCACCGGCCATTTTGGCGACAGGCCACTGTGGGAGGCATGTTGTGTGAACCACGATAAAGTGTACTGGCGCGGCAGCGTCGCGGATGGTTACGCAAAACGCAAGCTTGCTGACGAGGAGCTCAGGCACTGTGTTGTCGCTACCGGAGTCGAATATACCCCGGAAATCAGCAGCAGGTACGCGCTTGCGGAAGATAAAGTGCAGCAGGCGTTTTCGCTTGCGGCCGATCTGATGTACCAGGCGGTGCGCCTGGGTGGTCAGCCCTGCTCGCTGCTGCCATGGCGATGGGGATACGGTTGGGACAGCTGCGCGTTTGCGAGTATTGGCGACATCCCGGTAAATGTTTCTAATCTCAAGTACGACGAACATATTACTTTTTTTAACACCGCAGCCTGGCTTGATAATGACAACGCCTATTGGCACCTGCCCATACATGCCTGGATTTACGAACCGCAAAACAGTGTGGTCAGAAAAGAGGCGATAGCCGGCTTGCTGGATTCCGAGTACGACTTAACGGTCAGCCCGGAAAATGAGCCGAATTTTCGCCGGCGCGTTAACCTGTTGATGGCAGACAACGAACGCGGCAAAAGCCTCGTTATTCGATTTGCCGGTCAGGATTTTACGCTGCCGGTGTCTGCAGAAAACGGCAAGACTTTCACCATACTGAAGCTCCCGGTGGCGGTGGTAAATGCGTTCTCCAACCGGGGCCGTCTCGAATTTATTGCAGTATTGCCGGATAACGATAAACGACAATTCAGAGGCCAGGTAAGGCTGGTGCCTCGTGACGGCATCAGTGTTATCAGCGATATCGACGACACCATAAAGATCTCAAATGTCACGGACCACAGGCGATTACTTGACAACAGTTTGCTGCAGGATTTTCAGGAAGTTGCAGGGATGCCGGAGTTGTTTCAACGGCTGGCAGAAAACGGTGTCACGATACATTATGTCTCTTCCAGTCCCTGGCAGTTATACGATCCGTTGTACGAATTTATGCGTAGCGCGGGATTTCCCCGGGCAACGCTGGAGCTGAAAGATATACGCTTCCGCGACGAGACCCTGATCAACCTGTTCAAGAAGGGAACCGAGACCAAACCTGTCCAGATTGAGCCGATCCTTAAACGCCATGCCAGGCGCCAGTTTATTTTAATTGGCGATAGCGGCGAGCAAGACCCGGAGGTCTATGGCGATGTTGCCCGCCGTTACTCTGCCCAGATCCACCGCATATTGATTCGCAATGTCGATAACAGTAAGGCTGAAGATTTACGTTTTAAGGAAGCTTTTAAACATATCGCCAGGAACAAATGGCAGCTGTTTGACCGCCCGGGACAAATATCCATCGATGACCTGCTAACGATTAAATAGCGCAATAGCATGGAACATGTGGGTGATCGCGCCCTTGCTGGCCACCTTGCTGGTGTTCCAGCGCCGAGAGCTTTAGGCTGGTTCACGCCGGCTGTTAAGTTATCCCGCGCAGGTTTCTCTGTTAGCTGGTTTTCTCCTGCCTTAAATCGAGCCCCGCCAGGTGGGATTTCACGCCGTCAGCAATATAGGTGACATCGAGCCCGACGGATATGATATCGACCGCCAGTCCATGCAGCATATTTGCGGCTGCGGTATCGAAGGAAAATGCCGCCGTTTTTTTTTGCCGGCGCGCTTGCAGCGGCCAACGATGTCTTTCACGACATCGATGGTATCAACCCCGTAGGCGTCCGGTACCGGATTCTGTTTAAATGAAATAGAAAGATCACCGGGGCCGATGAGTACGCCGTCGATTCCCTCGACCGCGATAATTTCATCCAGATTATCGTATGCTTCACGTGTTTCGATCATCGCCAGTGCAAGCGAGCAATGATCGAATTCGGTGAGGTACTCGCTAGTCTCGACCCCGTACAGGGAGGCTGCATGTCGTGGTCCGAAAGAACGGTTCCCCAGCGGTACAAATCGCGTGGCTGAAACGAATGCCCTGGCGTCGTCGGCCGTGTTGATCATGGGTGCAATTACGCCAAGAGCGCCAAAATCCATCACCCGTGAGGCCGTATCCCAACGTGCCAGCGGAACCCGAACCAGGGGCGCCTTGCCGCGGGCAATCAGCGTGGCGATGCCACCCTGGATGCTGGTTTCGTCAAAAAAACCGTGCTGCATATCAAGAACGACCGCGTCAAAATCGTACTCCGCAATGGCCTCCAGGTAGCGTGGATCGGTGATGCCGCACCATCCTGAAAGCACGGTATCGCCGGCATCAAGTAACTGTTTCAGGCGTCGCATTAATTCACTCTCATACCTTAGTTTGCAGAGTCTGAATACTATTATTCCAGTTGTTTGATGTACAGCGGGTAAAAAGAAGGATGGGATTATTTGCGCCGCGGATTGGTCGGCAATCACAAGTGCCGTCGCAGATACGTTTAATGGGGCCCTGGTTTGATATGGCGGCTCCGGGCCGGCATTGTTGCTAGGCTAACCTGGACAGGTGGCGATAATAACGATGCGTTGGATATCCCTTTCTAGCGGCTGTGGTATTGGCGATAAGCCATGCGGATTCAGAAAAGTGAACTCTGCTAAGCTGATTTAGACTTTCCATCACCACAGTTAAAGCTTTTTTGAAAGGCCTGGATATAAGGGTTAGTAATTCAATGGCCTCGACTACCAGATCCACGTTTTGAGCGGCCATTTCATCAGCCATTCTTACAGTCATCAAAAAGGCATTTATTCTTTTGCTTTTACTGCAGAACCCGATGCCGGGCATTGTCGCCTTTAATCGATGAGCTATATCCGTCGCTGATAACTCTGTCATTTTAATCGCTCCTGCTGATAAATTGTTGTTACAGCAGATTTGGCTCTGCACAACAAAACGGATTGTAGGAAGGCAAAACCTTGCTAGAAACAGGTCTGTATTCGTTTGGCGCGAAATGATTGTCTATTGGCGCGCAAAGCCAATATTAATGAACATTTGCGGCTAGTCCCAAGCCGATCAGGTGGTTGGTATCGACCGGGGCAAACCGTAAGAGTCGTTTCAGACAGGGGCCGTCGGCGGTATGTACGCGATTGTTGAGATTACTTTGCACATGCAAGTCGAGGTGCAGACCGCTAAATCAAAGGGGGCAGGATTCTACAAGCGGTTATCTTCAACCAGGACCAGCAGTCGGTTAGCATAGTCGTCGGGGTTTTTTCGGTACAGGTCGAGTAGCTGCATGGCCAGCCTGTGCCAGTGGGCATTGCTGGCCGGCAGCAATTCCTCGATTACTTCGCGCCTGCCATGCTTCACCCATGATTCGTAGGCCTGCATAAGTGCCGGGAAAAGATGTTTGTGCATATTGGGGAGATTCGCGAAATAGAAATGCAATGATGTGTCTTTTCCCTTGTCAACCAGGCCGGGTAGCGTGGTCAGCGAATCGGCCAGGTGATCACGTACGGCACGGATCATCAGTTCGGTTTTCGAATGCGGCAGACCTGCAAGCATTTTTTCCCACTCCGGCCCCAGTTCTTTTGCCGCCAGCACCTCACCCTTCTCGTGCAACAGTACTGATTCAATGACCGTATCGGTTATCTCGTCCAGTGTGTTCTCTATGTCATCTTCGTAGTCGAAGTGCCGGATTGCGCGACCCATCGCGTTTTCCAGTTTACTCCACTGCCATTCCTCGATTTTCTCCCAGATCATCCGCCGCAGTGACTCGCGCCGGATGAAGATTGTGTCACCCAGCGCCATTGCCGGGGGAGCGGTCAAATCCCGTGCATACTCGTTTTCCGATACCAGAACCGTAAACTCCGATTGTTTTTCCTGGTGACTCAATTTACCCAGAAAAAAATGTGGCTTGCAGTTGTTGCCGAGACCGCCGCTGTAAACCAGCCCATACGGATTCAGCGCCGCATTGACTGCCTCGTTGTCAAAGGGATCGTAATACCCGCCGTCAACCGGCAGGTCGGCAAAAGACTCGTCTTCAATGCTTTGCCAGAAGTCTTCTCGTTGCGTAAGCCAGTCACCAACATCGACCTCAGGTAGCTTGTCGCGAAACGCATAGCGTTTCTCCCAGCGAAAATATTCACGCATCTTGAGCAGATAGACGCACAAAGTATAGTCTCCGGCATGCCGCGCATCGGAGATATGACAGTTGCGCTGGACGGCGGTGAGAAGTGACTGCAGTTTGTCGTGCATGGGTGCCTGGATTACGAGCTGTTGAATGTGTTGCAAAATACCTTTGTTGATCCTATCACGCTGAACAGCAATTACTCCAGACCGGGGCAGCCCCTTTTTCCGAGGCAGTCGGGAGGGATGCTTGCAAGTACTGATCAGGAGACCTTCCAGGTATCGGCCGGGAATACAGTTCGGTATCAGGTCGAAAGATCGGTTTCACTGTGTTGTCGAGCAGGTTGATTGATAGCGTAAACTGGTAAAGAACGATTAACGCCTTTAAGCCAGGTTGATATAATTACCCGTTGAGAGTATTGATGATCAGGCGCTTTGGCGAGTTGACAAATTTGTCATTAACCGGGTTTCCAAACCGCGCTATGCTTCCGCCTGAGGGAACGACTTGAAAAACCATTCCATGAATAATTCGAACAGCCTGCGTAAAACCAAGATCGTTGCCACAATCGGTCCCGCCAGCGATTCGCCGGAGGCTCTCAGGCAAATGATCGCCGCGGGAATGAATGTCGCGCGCCTGAACCTGTCACACGGGACCTATGAAGAGCACCAGAGACTGCTGGACCGGATTCGTGATACAGCCGCTGAGCAGGGTGCGCAGCTGGCAATTATGGTTGATACCCGGGGAATCGAGATTCGTACGGGCAAACTGAGAGACGGTTCGGTAGAGCTGCTGCGCGATGCGAAATTCACCCTCTACACTGACGCACGCGTGGGTGACGGGGATGGTGTTTCCGTGACCTATGGCAACCTTCCCGGGGAAGTGACGCCAGGTACCCCGATCCTGCTCGATGATGGTGCCATCGAGCTGGAGGTTACTTCCGTAACGAGTGACGACATCGTCTGCCAGGTGATGCATGGTGGCGTCCTGACGGAAAACAAGAGCGTCAACCTGCCGGAAACCGAGTTGGCCGTTAATGCGGTAAGCCCTGAATTCAGGGATGACATCGCCAGAGAAATCAACTTCGCCGCTGACAATGATGTCGACTACCTGGCGGCATCGTTCGTACAAAGTGCGGACGATATCCACCGTATTCGCAACATTTTTCTGGAAACCGATCGGCGTACACCAATCATCGCCAAGATCGAAAATAAAGCCGGTATCAAAAACCTGGAGGAGATCGTCAAGGCAGCGGATGGCGTAATGGTTGCGCGCGGTGACCTGGGTGTAGAACTGCCGCTGGCGGAGGTTCCGGGGTTCCAGAAAAAAATCATCCGCACTACGGTAATGAATGGCAAACCGGTGATTACCGCTACCGAGATGCTCGCCTCCATGGAGCGCAATCCCAAACCCACCCGCGCCGAGGCCAGTGACGTCGCCAACGCGATTCTTGACGGCACCTCGGCAGTCATGCTTTCGGGAGAGACGGCGATAGGTAAATTTCCGATACAGGCGGTGCAGACCATGGCAATTCTCGCGCAACGGGCAGAGGCATCTCTGGCTGAATATGGTTACCTGCAGAAAACGCGCATGGATCCGGTCAATATCATTCCCGAAGTAGTCAGCCAGTCGGCCGTAAAAATGGCGGAAAAGCTCAAAGCCGTGGCTATCTTCAGCCTCACTGAAACCGGTTTTACTTCCCGCTTGATCTCCAAGAACCGCCCGGACTGTCCAATCCTGGCAGTAACCTATTCGCAGCTGGTGGCGCGCCGCCTCTCCATGAACTGGGGAGTGATACCGTTACTCTGCGAGGAAGGTAGCGACGATACCGCCAAGCTGAACTTCGCGGTAAGCCGCGCCAGGGAACTGGGCTATATCGAGGCAGGGGATGTTGTTGTCGTGACCGCTGGTACCCGGCATCGGGTCGGTGGCACCGACCTGATACGCGTACTGGCCGTATAAATCTGCATCAGTTTGCCGTTCCGTGAGCCGGGATAGAGGGCGTTGCGTGCGGCTGTCAAGCCGGTAAGTGCTGCAATCGAAACAACCCTCTCACCGATGATCTTTGGCGAGAATTATTTTGCGCATGCAAATCGACGCGTAACCCGCTAAACTGCGCCACCCCTTAAGCCAGCCGCAATCAATGCCTACCGACTCCCCGATCACCAGTTTTGCCGATGTGGCACTGAAGCAGCCACTGTTAAAGGCCCTCAATGTTCTCGGCTATGAGCAGCCAACTGCGATCCAGGCCCAAACTATTCCCTTGTTGCTGGAGGGCAGAGATGTGCTCGGGCAGGCGCAGACCGGTACCGGCAAGACCGCAGCTTTTGCACTGCCCATATTGTCGAATCTCGATCTGAAACAAAAGAATCCACAGGTCCTGGTGCTCGCGCCTACCCGCGAACTGGCCTTGCAGGTTGCCGAAGCTTTTAAATCCTACGCCTCGCAGATGAAAAGTTTTCACGTACTGCCGATTTACGGCGGCCAGGAGTACGGTACCCAGCTGCGTGCACTGCAACGCGGCGTGCATGTTGTTGTCGGTACTCCCGGGCGGGTCATGGATTACATGCGTCGCGGTAGTTTGAAGCTTGACCGGCTAAAAACCCTGGTGCTCGACGAAGCCGACGAAATACTGCGCATGGGCTTTATCGATGATGTCGAGTGGGTGCTGGAGCAGGTTCCCGGGCAGCGCCAGATAGCGCTGTTTTCGGCAACTATGCCGGCGCAAATACGCAAGATTACGCAACGCTACTTGCGTAATCCTGCGGAAATCACGATCAAACTGAAAACCACCACCGCGGAAACGATTCGGCAACGTTACTGGCCGGTAACCGGCACGCATAAGCTCGACGCGCTGACGCGTATCCTCGAGGCCGAAACTTTCGATGCGATGCTGGTGTTTGTGCGTACCAAGACATCGACACTCGAGGTGGCGGACAAGCTTGAAGCGCGCGGCTATCGTGCGCTTGCGCTCAACGGTGATATCGCGCAGAAAAACCGTGAGCGCATCATTACCCAGTTAAAAACGGGCAAGCTGGATATCCTGGTTGCTACCGACGTGGCGGCACGCGGACTTGACGTTGATCGCATCAGTCACGTGATCAACTACGATATCCCGCATGATACCGAGGCCTATGTGCATCGCATCGGTCGCACCGGTCGCGCCGGCCGCCGGGGTGACGCGATCCTGTTCGTTGCGCCGCGCGAAAGGCGCATGCTGCAGGCAATCGAAAAGGCGACCCGCAAGGAAATCGAGCTGATGGACCTGCCCTCGACGGACATGGTCAACAATCGTCGTATCGACAAGTTCAAGCAACGCATCAGCGATACGCTTGCCGAAGAAGACCTGGGCCTGTTCAAAGAGCTCATCGAGCAGTACCAGCAGGAAAACCATGTCGATACGCTCGATATTGCGGCGGCACTGGCTAAGCAGGTGCAGGGTAGCGCGCCATTTTTGTTATCGACTAAAGCGGTCGCCAAACCGGCCTTTGCAGCGCCGCAGGGTGATTCGACTGCCGCTCGAAGCCAGCGGCGGGAAAAATCGCGCAGGGCGGAGGATGAAGAGAGAAGACCGCGCCGGGAGCGAGCTGAAGCGGAACATCGCGAGCTTGAGGAGGGTATGGACCGGTTTCGTGTCGAAGTCGGCCATGTGCACAAGGTGAAACCGGGCAACATCGTCGGCGCGATCGCTAACGAAGCCAACATCGATAGTAAATACATTGGTCGTATCAACATTTTCGATGACTATAGCCTGGTGGATCTGCCCGAGGGTATGCCGAAAGAGTTGCTCAAGGAACTGAAGAATGTGCGTGTCGTGGGTCAGCGCCTGAACATGTCGCAGCTGGGTGGTAAAAAGAAACAGGACAGCACTAAATCGACCGCAGAAAATCCGCGGCGGAAGAAAACCAAGCTCAGGCACAGGGATCAAAAGAACAAGGGTAAGCCAAAACGGATTCGCCAGAAGCAGTAGCAACAGGCACGATCGCGCATCTGCAACAAGCTGCCACCCGTCCTCCGGGGATACTCAATTTCGCGGCACTGACAGGATGTTTGTTGTATTATCAGCGGTTTTTTGCGGGGAGATAATCCAGTGAATGTATTAATCGATATTTGCGTTGTGCCGATGGGTGTCGGTGTTTCGGTTTCAAAGTACGTGGTCGAATGCCAGCGCATTTTTGAGGCTGCCGGCTTGAACCATGAAATGCACTCTTATGGCACCAATGTCGAGGGCGAGTGGGACAAGGTCATGGCCGCGGTCAAGCAATGTCATGAAAAAATGCATGAAATGGGTGCGCCACGCTGTGGTAGCACCTTACGCGTAGGGACGCGTAACGATCGCGAGCAATCAATGCGCGACAAGCTCGATAGCGTCTATCAAAAAATGGAAATTGAATAACGAAACGGGTTTTTCTCAGCCGACTGCGGGTTTCACAGGGCGTGATGCGAAGCGACATGTATCAGCTCGGCTTCGATTTCCCCGGAAAAACAGGCGAAGACTACCAATTCAACGTTTTCGCACTGGTGTAGTGTTTGCAACGTGGACTCGATCGCGATGACCGCCGCCTGGGCGACAGGGTAACCATAAATGCCACAGGAGATCGCCGGGAAGGCGATGCTCTTGAGGCCCTGTTGTTCGGCCAGCAGGATACTATTACGGTAGCAACTGGCGAGTAACTCGGCTTCATTAGCGGTACCGCCCTGCCAGACGGGACCGACCGCATGAATAACATGCCGCGCCGGCAGCTCGTATCCCGCAGTCATTTTTGCTTCTCCGGTTTCACAGCCGCCCAGGGTTCGGCATTCGGCGAGTAACCCGGGTCCGGCGGCACGGTGGATCGCACCGCAAACCCCGGCACCGTCGGCGAGGCTTGAATTGGCAGCGTTGACGATGGCATCCACGTCCAGCCGGGTGATGTCGACCTGCTGAATATCAATCTGGGGCATCGGTGTCCTCCATTTCTTTCTAGAACTCGGTCAGGGATTGTTCCAGCGAATCGACATCTTTGCAATGCACAGGGTTCCAGTGGGCCGGTAAATGTCGAGCATAGCCGATTTGCTGAAAGCGTCGATCGAGTAGTATCACGACACCACGATCCTGCTCGCCGCGAATTACCCGTCCGGCGCTCTGTTTGACGCGAATCAGGCCGGGGAAGCGGAACGCGTAGTCGAAGCCATCGAGTCCGAGCGCAGCAAAATCCTGCTGGATCAATTGTTGCTCGGTATTGGCCTGGGGTAGCCCGACACCGACAATGATGGCGCCGATGAGCGCATCGCCCTGGTAATCGATGCCTTCCGCGAAACGTCCCCCCATGATGGCGAAGCCGAGTTGTCGCTTGGCATCGAAGAAGCGGGACAGGAATTGCTGCTGTGTGGATTCGTCAAATTCCCGTTGCTGCATCAGGTTGTTGATTTCAGGATAAAGCGCGCTGAAGCGCGTGTGCACCTGTTGCATAAAATAGTAGGCTGAAAAAAAGACCAGGTAGTTGCCCGGGTGGGCACGGTAGCAGCGCGCAATCGATTCGCAAATGTTATCGATATGCTGCTCGCGTTGGCGGTAACGCGTGTCCACGTAGGTACCGATACGCACAGCGAGATGGCTTGCCGGGAACACCGCCTCGAGAACGCGGCTGCTGCATTCCTGATCGAGTCCGAGCGCCTGCTGGAAATAGGCGGTCGGAGTCAGCGTCGCGGAAAAGCCGCACACCGCATGGAAAAGCGGGTAGCACTGCTGCAGGTATTCGAATGCATTGAGGCACAATAACTTCATCTCGCGGGTTTTGAGTGGTTTGTAGCCAAGCGTGCGGTGGTGATGGGCATACAACTGGCTGATGTTGCGAAAGCGGAATATGGCTTTCGAGAATTCGAGGGTTTCACTGGCGATGTGTTTGTTGGAGAAAATATCGAAGCCGAGCTTCTCGCTGAAGCGCTGGCTGGCGCGAAGCAGGTTCTGTGGTATTTCATCGGCAATCGATTCGTCCGCATCCTGCGCGCGAAGCTCGCGATCAAGTGCCTGCTGCATCGCCTTGAGCGCGGCTGAAACTGGACCACTATTGTCGGCCGCGAGCGCCTTTTTGATTTGTGCGCGGGTCAGGCTTGCCGAATACATGCCGCGCGCGCGATCGATCAGGTTGTGCAGCTCGTCGATCAACAGCAACTTTCGTCGCTGATCATTCCTGAAGTAACCGAGCTGCACCAGCGGGTCGAATACGTAGTTAAAGTCGCAGATGACGATATCGACCCAGGGCAGCATTTGTAAGCCAAGCTCGAATGGACACAGGTTGAATTCCGCCGCGCTGGCCTGGATGCGGGCAACATCGAGCCTGCGCCCGCGTAACAGATTTTCGCGGGCCGCCGGCAGTCGCTCGAAAAAGCCGAGACATCGACGGCAACGTCCTTCGTCATCGATTTCGTTGTTATCGAAATTGCATGGGCAACTGCGCGCTTTGGCCTGGATGACCAGGTAACTGACATCGGCCTGCATCATCTCGACCGCTTTCACCGCCTGCTGCTGTCCTGAAACCTTGGCTGACAGGTAAATAACCTGGTCGCATTGATCTTCGCCGATCGACTTTAACGCGGGGAACAGCGTGCTAATGGTTTTGCCCGAGCCGGTTGGCGCCTCCACGATCAGACGCTGTCGATTCAGGATCGCAGGATAGACTTCGGCGGCAAAGCCGCGTTGCTGGTGGCGAAAGCTGGCGAAAGGAAACTCGAGGGCCCGTGCCTGTTCACGGGTGTTTTTGCGTTGCTGTTCGACCAGGCGATGCCAGTGCAGATACTGCTGCAGTGTCTGCGCCACAAAGGTTTCGAGTTCTGCACGCGTGAAAACTTTGCTGTGTCGCTGTTCATGTTGTGAAAACAGGGTAACCAGGTTGAGGCTCAGCCTGACTTCGTCGAGCTGGTGCTCGGCGGCGTAGCAGGCGCCATAACATTTGAGTTGTGCCCAGTGCACAGCGTCATGCTCATTGCCGGCAGCCCGGGTATACACGGTTTTGATCTCTTCGATGCGCAGCGGGGTTTCACGGCTAAACAGCAGATCGATACGTCCACCGAGTTCGATGTCGAAATCATCGATGCCGATTAGCAGTTTCACTGCTACCTCGGCATTGGCCTCGTTACGGTAACGCTGTTGAATTTTCTGGTGAGTTTGCAGGCCATCCAGTGCCTTGACCCCGGGCCCGTTGTCATAGCTGAGATCGCCGTTACGGCAGCAGAACTCGACCAGTTCACGGATGCCGAGTTTCAACTTGTCTGCCATGTCACCCTGGCTAACTGATGGGGAATTCCATGCTGATGAAAGTATTGCATCCATGGTTGCTGATTCTTCTGTAAGCTGTCGCCGGGCCCCTTGACTTCGATCAGGCAATATCCACCGCCTGAAGGAAAGTACACCAGGTCGGGAAAACCGCTGCGATTATTGCGCAGATCGCGCAGGATTCGATCAAACACGGCGCGCCAGTGTCGATAGTCGATGCGCTCGAGCGCGAGCCTGATCAGTTGCAGATCGATAACCTGCCAGCTGACGAGCGGATTCATCAAACCCTGTTTTTGCTGCCAGCGAGCTGACACGATGCGCCAGATATCTTCATTGCTGTCGATTGACTCCCAGACCTGTGCCAGCAGGTCAGAGCGCCTGGCACAGAAATCAGGCAGGTAAAAGTCGCTTGGGCGATATTGAAACGAATTGTAAAAAGCACCGGGTAGCGGGGCGAATATGACATCCCATAGCAACAGGCCCAGCACGGCGTTGAACAGGCTGTTCTCGACGTAGTAGCAGCTGGCTCTGCCATCGAGGGCTTCATAGTATTCGGCCACCGCGATTTCGACCGGGTCCTGCGCCGCAAGTTCGAGTTCGACAATCTCCGGCTGATGCGTAATCCGATGCTGCTCTATCGATTCCACCGCAACCAGGCGATGGCGTTTGATCAGGCGTGATGCAAACATGCAGGCAAACTGGACTTCGCTTTCGTCAACCGGTTGATCGATGATCTGCGCACAGTGTCTGAGTGCATCATGATGTTGCCCCTGCTGATCATGGATGCGTGCAACGCGTTCCCGGCTCGGCAGCAGCAGGCATTGCTGATAAAGCTTGATAGCCGCGTCCAGCTCGCCAATACGCTCCAGTTGACGGGCGACTTCGTAGCGTAACTGTTCGCTTTTACGCCAGGCAGGTGCAAACGGTTCGATATCGTCCGGGATCATGCCGTTCAGTGCAGTAAGGGTCGCCGGGCAGGACATGTCACTCTGCTCAAACAGGGTTTGCAGCTGGTAAAGCAACCAGTGTTGCTGGATTTCGAGAGTGCTGCGGTACGGTCGATGCGCGGGATCGATGATGTAGGTTTCGAACTGGTACAGACCCAGGTCGCGCAGGACGAAATCGGTCATTGACTGGTTCAGGTTGCCAAAAAACAGTATCTGGCAAATCTGGTATTCATCACGATGGAGTACCTGCAGCAGGTTATCGCTGTTTTTTTAAGCTGTCAAAGAATGCGCTGTCATCCTGCTCCAGTAGTGCCGCCTCGAGCTCTTCCCGCCTGAGCTTGTCCCAACCTGACTGCTGCGGCATCAGCGCGCGCAATTCCGCCATGGTGAAAAGTGACAACAGCGTCGGTTTGTCGATTCCGGCATTGACTTCGACAAAGCCCTGTCGCGCGAGCGCCTCGATTGCGGCATCGAGTGATTCGATCTCGGGGTATTTCAGCTTGCTGCTGCGATACCAGTCGTGACTGCGGTTGAGCAGGCGTATACAGAGTTTTCTGGCGTCAGGGCAGAGCGCAGCGAAGCCGTCGAGAAAGTCGAGTTGTCGCGTTTCGAGCAAGTCGGCATAGACCCTGGTGACATGTTCGAACAGGGTGAGCACGTTGTCGAGGTAATAGCTTTCAGGTAGATCGGGTTGCATTTCAGTATTGTATTCTACAGCATAATATAACACTGTTGCATACAACGGTGTTATATATTATATTCACCCGATGGAATCGCTTACCGACATTCAAAGGGCTGTATATGACTATACCCGACAGGCACTGAAGCAGGGTCAACCGTTTCCATTATTACGTGACATTGCCAATCATTTCGGTTTTCAGCACACCACGGCACGTTTTCATCTCAAGGCGCTGGAGAAGAAGGGGTTCATCAAGCAGCGTGCGCAGCGTATATCGGCTTACACGCTGGCGGGTGACGGTGATGCGAATCCACAGAGTTTCGATTTGATCGCCAGGATTCCGGCCGGTGCGCCTTTGCCTGTGTTCGATGAAACGCGTGAATCATTCCAGGTTACCACGGATTTTTTTGGTGGCGGCGATATCCTTGGCATTCGAGTGACAGGCGACAGCATGTCGGGTGACTCGATAGCGGAAGGTGATATTGCGATGATAAAACGCCAGCAGGAGGCTAACAAGGGCGATATTCTGGCGCTGCGGATTGAAGGTGAAATCACGCTGAAGCGGATCAGGCAGGAGGCTGACAAGGTCCATTTGCTGCCGTCTAACCCCGAGCATTCAATACGCGTGGTACCCGCCCGGCAGCTGGAGATTCTCGGCAAGCTGGTTGGCATCATTCGCAAAGTTTAAACCGGACGATAACGCCATGGCCTCACTCCCTGTAAAATTTACCGATACCTCATTACAGCAACAACTGCAATCCGCGCGCTAGCTTGCAAATAAGCGGTCACGGCAAACGCAGGAATTGCGTTCGGGTATTGATGCCCTCGATGAGTGTTTTGCGCAGATCAAACCCGGTGACCTGATCGAATGGGGGATTCCACCAGGTTTAAATGGACGATTGATCCCGTTGCAGCTACTCAAACAGAATATTCCCCCCAGTGTCTGGATATATCATCACCATGGGCTCGGTGTCTTTGCTTCGAGCTGGATTAGTCATGGCGTCGACTTGCAGCGCCTGTTTTTCATTTGCTCCGAGCATCCGGTCAGGGAGTTACGGCCAATATTTCTCGAAGATACCTTCAAGCGGATTATCATTGACGCGCCGCGCAGGTTCAGTAAGGGTGACATGGCTTTTGTCAGCCAGCAGGCACGTAAACAGGGGCAGATCATATTTTTGATCAGGCACTATTTTCTCAGCGAAAAACGTGGCAACCCACACGCCAGCCTGCGCATCAATACCTGGCAAAGTGGTAAACGCTCGTTTTTACTTCAGCTGATCAAGGGGCCCGGTGTTGGCAGGATATCCTTACCCTATAGCGCCGTTGCAGAAGAATATGGACATTACAACTAAAGTCATCGATCTTGCTGAACTGACGGACCGGGATGAGTTTCCGGCATTTGCGGCGATCTACAGCGCCGACTCTGCCAATCCGTTTGTATTGTCACCAACGGTGATGCACTGGAGCGACAGTATCTATTTATCCCGCCTGGATGACTGCAGGTTGTTCTGGTCCAGGCAGAAAAAAAACTGCGTTGCAAACTGGCAGAACTGTTTGATCCGTTGTTGCGCTATCACTACGGCGCTGATTATGTCGCGGTGTTCGGCAATCATCCATGGAAATGCCTGTGGTATCTACACTATCAACTGAGGCATCAGGCAAACGGAATTTACCTGTTACAAAGCCGGCTCAATCAGAATATTTTTAAAACGCTGGACTGGGACTGCTGGTTTGCGGCACAGGATAATCTGTCTGCCCATTGGCTTGCGCTTAATGCCAGGGGTTTTACCGAGGCGTCTTTTCGTTCCCGACAGGCACGCATGCGGCGATTTATCCAGCGTATCGGGGTCGCAACGCCACATGATATGAATCTTGCCGATAGCAATGCAATTACGCGTCGTTTTGGCAAATGGCTGGGACTGGTATGGCAATGGAGCTTTGATGCTGCTAATGCATTGCACGACTTTCCATGGATCAGGCTGGCGCCGGAAAAATTACCCGTCGTAAAACGTGATCTGGAATACCCGGTCAATCAATGGTCTTCTATCGAACTGCTGTTGCGTGAAGATTTCAACCGTCTATGTGAGCAGATCCGGCAGAATGATAGCGAACATATCAACCGCATGTTGTGGCAGATTACCCTGTTCAATGAGCAGAAGACTTCAGTCGAACTTTCATTCAGGCATCCTTACTCATTACATCGTGACATGCCTGGTTTCGATACGGCGCTCTACCAGGCCAGGTACATTTACGATGATTTAATTGCCAAACTGCAGGCGCGTGATAGCGACCTCGATCTGCCTGCAAGCATGCCATTCATCTGTTGGCAGGTTGAAATCTGTGAACGCGTCATGCTGGCGCCGGTATTGTGGGACCTGTTTGCGCAGGAATCCGATGAAATCGATTATCAGCAAATAATGGCATTACAAAACAAGCTGCCGCTTGCGTTCGAATGTTATCAGCCCGATGCGAGTTTTTATCCTGAACAATCCTTTGTCCGCATTCCCGTCGGTAGTCATCAGCAACAACCTGTTGATTGTTCTCCCTGGTCATGCAGTTCGGCTGATAAACCACTTTTTTATTATCAATCCGCGCAACCGATAGAAACTCCGAGCCGGGTGCAGAAAGTTTTTCTCGAACGCAATTCGAATCAATGGTGGCTTGGTGAAGATGCACTGCAATCCATCCGCGATTATTTTATTCTGCAAGATCATAACGGCAGGTCCAGCTGGGCATACCGTACCCAGGACGGTGAGTGGTTTAAGCAGGGTGAATTTTGTTAAGCCTGCATATTGCACGGAGGGAACGAAACCAGGGGAAATCTGGCAAACAAGGCTGGACGATCGCCCGCCGTTGCATAGCCATAGCTAAGGAGCCTCGGAGCACCGCCTTCGTGCAATATGCAGGCTAGGGAATGTTCAACAATTTCAACGAATGGCTTTGTAAAACCAATTTCAGCTTTCTGCAGGGAGCGTCACATCCGCGGGATATAATCGAAGCAGCCAACACCCTTGGCTATCAGTCGCTTTGCACCAACGACTTTGACGGTGCTTACGGCCTGGCGCGATGTTATCGCGAACTGGATCATCTCAAGCAGCAACGCCAGCATTCCGGGCTTAAGCTGAATTATGCCGCCGAGATACACTTCAAGCCCGATCACGATCTTCCCGTATTGCTACAGAATACACTGGTGCTAGTGGCGCAAAACCATACCGGTTATACCCATCTGAATCGTTTGCTGAGTTATGCACATCGTGATGGTAAGGATTACGCCAATATCCCGTTCGAATACCTGTTGAATAGCGATGTCGACGGGTTATTTGCAATTCAGCCAATGCGGGGCGGGATACGCGTTTGCAACACCGATGATCACTGCGCTGCACTCAAGCAGCTTTTTGACGGGCGATATTATCTTGCGATCAGCCGTCACCTGCATCCGGCCGAGGATCGCTGGATAAACCCCACGCTTGATCATGCGCGACGACATGGAATCGAGTATCTTCTCAGCCAGGATGTTTTTTTCCATAACCGCCAGCAAAAATGCGTTAGTGATTTGCTGCAGGCGATTCGTACCAACCGGGTTTTTGAGCAGTGCCGCAGCCATTTTTTTCCTAACGCTGAACGCTGTCTGCATCGTGCAGATGAACTAAGACGTCTATTCGAGGTAATTCCCGGTTATGAACGAGCGCTTGGTTTGGCACAGGCCCTGAACCGGTCGTGCGAGTTTGACCTCGATCAGCTTGGATATCACTATCCCGGAGAAATGATCCCGCAGGGGCATGACGCCCAGTCGTATTTACGACTGCTGGTTTTGCAGGCGACGCAGGATAAGTTCAATCACCAGCCACCTGACAGGATTCTGCGGCAAATCGAACACGAACTGGAGTTGATTGAGAAACTCAATTTTGCCGATTATTTTCTGACGGTCTGGGATATCGTCAGTTGGGCCAGGCAACAACAGATTCTTTGCCAGGGGCGGGGGTCTGCAGCAAATTCGAGTGTTTGTTTCGTGCTTGGTATTACTTCGGTCAACCCGGATCCGTTTGAATTGCTGTTCGAGCGCTTTGTCAGTATGGAACGCGGTGATCCACCGGACATCGATGTTGATTTCGAACATGAACGTCGTGAAGAAGTGATTCAGTACATCTATCAACGCTATGGTCGGGACCGCGCGGCAATGGTCGCTAATGTCGTGACCTGCAGAGGCAAGGGATCATTGCGCGCAGTGGGTAAGGCCCTGGGTGTTGATGACCAGCTGTTACAGCAAATGTCGAAGGTTGCTTCGAGTCGATATTTTCGTGGCAGCGGTACCGAGAATATTGTTATGGCGCTGAAGAATGACTATGAGAATGATAATCCAGGGGCGCAGAAAATCAGCTGGAAACTGTGGGTGCAACTGAGCGGCAAGCTGCACGGATTCCCGCGTCACCTCGGGATTCACTCAGGCGGCTTTATGCTGGCCGACAAGCCGCTGAATTGCCTGTTGCCGCAAGAGCCGGCGACGATGCAGGGACGTAGTGTGATTCAGTGGAGTAAGGAAGATATCGAGGCGCTTGGCTTTTTCAAGATCGACATCCTGAGCCTGGGTATGCTCTCCGCGATGCGAAAGTGCTTCGACTATATAGAGTTCTACTACGGTAAAAAGCTCAGCCTCGGTTCGATTCCAGACGACGACCAGGCAACCTACCAGATGATCCAGAAGGCCGATACGGTGGGTGTCTTCCAGATCGAATCACGTGCACAGATGTCAATGTTGCCGCGTCTGAAACCAGCCTGTTTTTACGACCTGGTCATCGAGGTTGCAATCATTCGGCCCGGGCCGATTCAGGGCGAGGTAATTCATCCCTATCTCGCACGGCGTGATGGGCTCGAGCCGGTTACTTATCCGGACGAGCGATTACGACCGATACTGCAAAGAACCCTGGGGATTGCCATCTTCCAGGAACAGGCAATGCGGATTGCGATTGCAGTCGGTAATTTCACTGCGGGAGAGGCCAACGAACTACGCAAGAAAATCGGTTCCTGGGGAATCAAGGACTTTAACCGCGACCTGAATCCACTGTTGATCAAGCTGGAACAGGGTATGCGCGATAATGGCATCAAGCCTGAATTTGCCGAGCAGATTCTCGGCCAGATGAAAGGTTTCGCGGAGTATGGTTTTCCCGAGTCGCACGCGGTTTCGTTTTCGTTGATCGCCTACGCTTCCTGTTATCTTAAATGTCATTTCCCGGCCGCGTTTTATATTTCGGTTTTAAACTCGCAGCCAACGGGGTTTTACTCACCACATGCGCTTTTGCAGGCAGCGAAGCGCGAAGGTATTCAGCTATTACCGGTATCGCTGAATAACTCGAACCGGGATCATCAACTCGAGCAATCCGGACCCGGGCAGCGTTATGCGATTCGACTTGGCTTTCGCATGATCAATGGTCTCGCAGAATCGGCCGTGGCTAAAATTATTCAGCAACGCAGTGCATGCGGTGGCTGGAGCAACTTCGAACAGTTCACTCGTGATTGTGAACTGGCGCGAGATGACATCACGGCGTTGGCGGCAGCCAATGTGTTCAGCGATTTTACTGATTCGCGTTCGGATGCATTGTGGAAATCGGAAGCCGCACCTTACAAGCCGTTGCTGGATTCTATTGATGACGGTATCGACTGGAAGCCCGAAGGCAAGCTGGAATCGATTCAAAAAGACTTCAGGGCGTTTAAAACAAGCCTAGGTAAACATCCCGTGGCAGTGATCAAAGGCGAGCAATGGCCATACCCGGTAGCGCCTGAAAAATTCACGCTTTCACAGCGCCTGAATGAATTGCCTGCCGATATCGATATTTTTGCTTTTGGTATGGTGCTGGTGAAACAGTCGCCCGGGTCCGCAAAGGGAATGGTGTTTGTCACCCTCGAGGACGAGGCCGGCTTTATTAATCTCGCGTTTACGCCGCAGGTTTATACCCGGTTTTATCGCCAGGTGGATCAGCAACCCTTCCTGGCTGTGGTTGGCAGGCTGCAGCGGGTTAACGAGTCACATTCGATTCTGGTAAAGCGAGTATTTGATTTCGAGTCAGGTGCGGACCTGCTGTCGCTGCGCCGTGAAGACAATCCAGCTGCAGCTGAAGCTCCTGTCGAGCTCATCAAACCCCGGGCTTTTCACTAGCTGCTCAAACCAGCAGGATCATGCCGAGCATAAATTCACCGATTTTCCAGATTGTTTGAAAGACCGGAACGCCAAGAAAATTGAGCGCAATCAAGCCTAATAGCACGTAAGCCCCATAGCGCTGATTGAGCTGTATATAACTGCGCGCCATTTCCCGTGGCAGGGCGTAGGGTAGTATATAGCTGCCATCGAGCGGGCCGATCGGCAATAAATTGAACAGCATCAACAGCATGTTAATCAGCGCCAGGTAGGTAAAAAAGAAATACGCGACCTCGGATTGAAACAGGGTAAAGCCCATCTTCAATCCAATCGCGTACAGATTGATGGTAATGATCGCCAGTAGCAGGTTCATTCCGGGGCCGGCGGCGGCGACCATCAGGATTCCCCATCGGGTATTGAAATTTCGCGGATCGGTTGGCACCGGCCTGGCATAACCAATACCGATTACCAGCACCATTAGCAGGCCGAGCGGATCGATATGCGGAACAGGATTCAGGGTTAAGCGGCCGGCCCGTTTGGCAGTATCGTCACCAATCATCGACGCTACCTTGCCATGGCCGTACTCGTGAAAGGTCAGCGAAAATATCAATGCAAATGCGATTAAAGTGAACAGCAGGTATTGCTGGTCGAAAAGCAACTGGATCATCGTTTGTCTACTGGTTGTCTGAAGCTCGCAGGCCGACAGTATAGGCACAGGTTATGCCTGCATGACAGTAAAATTTAAGCGTCTGAATTTAACTTAATAATAATATGAGCAAGATTACATAAGCCTTTGAAAATAATGAAAATACGCTATACTCACAGTCGTTGCACCTGTTTTCTATGGAAATTTCCCGGCATTGGTCGCAGCAAGCTTTGCATGGCCCCTTGAACGCACTGCAACCCGGGACAGGAAAAATGGTCTATAGGTAAACCTGAACAATAGCGGTAATAATCTTTGTATCATGATTTGGAAGTATCCTGATTACTCAGGCTGGATGTTTTAAAAACCACGTTTAAAAGGTAACGAGAGTGTCGCAAGACCTGATCAACAGGTATAAGAAATCGTTTCGGCTTGAGTTCCACAATGCAGAAACCGAGGGCAGGTATCGGGATATGCAGGAGCAACAAGGACGAAGCTCGAGCGTATTTGCATTCGCTGCACCATTTGTTCTGAGTCTTGCCTTCGCTTATCTTGAATATCGCGCTTTCGGTCACGACGTTGCGACGCCGATGTATGGCTACTTTCTATGTGCAGCCCTGGCGCTCGCTAACCTGTTGCTCAGCCGTTTTTCTGCCGACCTGCACCACCACAATTTACGCCTGATTGGTAATGGTGTGCTGACCACGTTGATCGTAATCAGCGCGGTGTTCCTGCAAAAATACAGTGCCTACCATGCTCTTGAATTTGTTTTGCTCACCGTATGGCTGGGCAGTTTGAAGTCGGTCCGATTGATCGTGACCTTCGGCATAAATGCTGTTCTGGCGATCATATTCGTTCTGGCGATGTACATAACCGAAGTCTCGGCTTTCTGGATTCCGCTAGTGGCGGTATTGCTGGCTGTCGCGGTCCTTCTCAGCGCCTACATCGGCTATTTGATCGAACGCGGTCGCCGCATGCTGTTCCTCGAAACCGAGATCAACAAGAGCATGACCAATCGCCAGGAGCTGTGGGCGTTTTCGCTAATCGACCTGGATATGGCCCTGAGCGGGATTCTCGATTTCAAGGAATTGATTGCACTATTGAAGAAGCACCTTGAACCCGTTATCAGCTTTGATTCCTATATTCTCACTTCGCTCGAGGGGCAGGGACCCAAGCCTGTTGCCGACAAGGTCGAAGGTGAACTGTTTGAGAATGATGATAAAACCTACTGGTCGGAGGATTTGCTTGGCAAGCTAACCCAGACCCGCCAGGCCACGGTAAGCTCTGAGCGCGAAACCGTAAAAGGTTTTCTGGGTATCGAAAAGCAGCGCTTCATTTCATATCGCCTTGATGTACCGGTATTCAGTGATTCCAAGTTGCTCGGGGTCATAAGTTTACGGCGTGACAGCGAGCCTTTCGATGACCTGGACATGATTGCCAGTGTCAGCATCGCCGCGCAGGCTATGCTGATATTTAAGCGTTCGACGCGCAGTTCGGCGATGGTTCTGGAGCAAGCAGTCCCCGAACCCGTGATCAGGCCGAAGCAGCAGACCGAAGATACGACTAATACTTCCGTGCCTTCCTATTCGGAAAGCAAGGATATGGAGGTCACCGACCACAGCTTCATAGAATCCGATCAGACCCTGGTTCCGCAGGAAGTAATCGAAAAATTCAAGCAGGAAGAGGCATCGGCGAAGAAAACCATTACCCTGATGAGCCGCGAAAATGCAGACAAGATCGCGGTCGACCGCTATCGTACCGCCGCTGTTGAGGGTGAGCCTCTGTCGGTGCTGATCATTGAGGTCGATGGGCTATCGAAATTACGAGAAAAAGATGGCGACCAGGTTGCCTACAAGGTATTTGCCGCAATCGTGAAGTACATCTTTACCAGGGTCGATAAGAAAAAGGATATTCTCGGGCGCTACGGCCAGAATGGCCTGAGCGTGTTGATGCCCGGGGTTGATATGAACGCGGCGGAAAAATTTGCCGAGATGATCCGGCAGTTTGTCGACGGGGCGCGCTACAAAACTGCGTATGGAGAAAAGAGCGCCACTTTGAGTATTGGCGTGGCTGCAATTACCGACGATACCGGTGACTATGCCTCGATGATCAAGCGTGCCGATATGGCATTGTTCGTGGCCAAGAAAAACGGTCGTAACTGCGTCAAGGTAAGGCTTTAATGAGCAACCGTGTCGAGTCCAATGTGTTCTTAAATGGTCGATAATCAGCATTGGCTGGATCGATGGAAAGAGAACCGTATCGGTTTTCACGAAGCAACCGTCAATCGCCACCTGGAAAAGTATCTGGCGCAGTTCGCTCTGCCCGCAGTCGCATCTGTGTTTGTACCCCTTTGTGGCAAGGCCCGGGACATGGCATGGCTCGCGCAGCAGGGCTACCAGGTAATCGGCATCGAGCTTTCGCAGCTCGCCATAACATCTTTCTTTGCGGAAAACTCACTCGATTTCGAACGCTTCGAATCGGATCGTTTCACAACTTACGAATCCCCGAACATACGTCTGCTGCAAGGTAATTTTTTTGATCTGCGCAGTGAGGATCTGGCCGCATGTGGGCTGGTTTATGACCGCGCGTCACTGATTGCGATGGAATCACCCGATCGTCCTCGTTACCTTGAGCATATGCTCTCGATAGTTCCAACGCTCGGCAAGATGCTGCTGATTACGCTGGAGTACGAACAGACGGAAATGCAGGGGTCTCCGTTTTCAGTGCCAACGGATGAAGTTTACCAGTACTATGCAGATGCGTTTGCGATAAAATTGCTGGAATGTAACGATATTATCGATGAGAGTCCGCGCTGGCGAAAAGTGGGGCTGACGGCGCTCGTCGAATCCGTTTTTCGACTGGATGGGTAATGAGTGAAGTTCCAGGGGCATCTGCACAAAAAGTTTGTCGAGGCGACCAGCCCGGTGAGCTATCTTCTCCAACTGGGGGGCAGCAGGTAAAGCTGAACGAATGGCTCGGCAGGCAGGTCAGAATAGAGTTCCTGCAGCAAATCGAGTGCATTCATTGTGGACGAGTAACCAGAAAAAGTTTCAGCCAGGGATACTGTTACCCTTGTTTTAGCAGTCTCGCCCAGTGCGATCTGTGTATCATGTCTCCCGAGAAATGCCATTTTCACCTGGGGACCTGCCGGCAACCTGACTGGGGTATGTCACATTGCATGCGGCCGCATATCATTTATCTCTCCAATACCTCCGCTGTAAAGATAGGTATTACCCGCGAAACGCAGCTGCCTACCAGATGGATCGATCAGGGTGCCATCCAGGCGATGCCGATCCTGCGGGTGTCGAAACGTTACTACGCCGGCCTTATCGAGCATGCGTTCAGGCAGTATCTCAGCGACAGGACTAACTGGCGTAACATGTTGAAAAACGAGGTCGAAGCGATCGATCTGTTGCATATCTTCGAATCCTTCTGGCCACGGGTAAAAGCACAACTCGATGCAGAATTGATCGCTGATGTGGAAGAAGTCGCCAGCGCCGACGGCGCCGTGAGTTTTGATTACCCGGCCCTCAATTATCCCGTTAAGGTGAATAGTTTCAACCTGGATAAACAGCCACTGGTCGAAGGCAAGCTTGATGCGATTAAAGGTCAATACCTGATTCTGGACAATGGCGTGATCAATATTCGCAAGTACGGCGGCTACCTGGTCAGCCTGGAATGTAACCAGACTAGCGATTTCTAGTGAATGCTGGCTGAAGTATTTTGATGGAAATAAAATTCCATTACCTTGCGTACATGAGGCGGGTAGTCTAGCGCGTCCATTTCTTTCATGCCCTCGGCAAAAAAGCCGCTTGCTTCCTGGGGCAGGTAGATTAAGAATTCGTCGAAGGCCTGTCTCATAACCGCAAGGTCATGAGTGCGGGTCGCCACGATGCCGCGGTTAATATGCAGCAGTCGCCAGGGCCGGAGTTCGGCGTCTTCCTCCTGGTCTTTTTTAGTTCCAGCGAACAATGATCGACTATCTCGGCAATCAATTCGGACAGCGCCAGCAGCGCCTCTCTTTCCTGCATCAAGTTAGCTAGCTGGGCTTTAACTACCGGCTCCAGGTAGTTTATCGTTCCGTTGTAGCTAATGGTCCAGCGTGCGAACACCAGCGATACTTGCTCGATTTCCTTGCGCTTGTGCGGTAAGTCGAGTCGCTCCATTAAATCGACCAGCTTGAGTAACAATACGAAACCGTAATCGCTGATTTCGGTTGCCTCGCTTGCTGCAATAAATTTATCTTCGCTGGCGCGCAGATTGACACTGGCGACTACGTTGAAAAATTCCTCGAACTTGTCGATAAGCGCGGTTAGTCCTCTGCGATAATCATCATCCAGCAACTCGTCGAGTTGCTGCGGCAATTTCAGCAAGTATTCTCGTGCGTCCTTCAATGACGCCATTGAATCCATTTTTTTAATCAGTCTCCATGCACGAGGTTAATATTTACAGCGATTGCGCGATTTGCTTAACCAGTCCTGGACCGCGATAGATTAAGCCAGTGTATAGCTGAATAAGTTTAGCACCAAGTTCGAAGCGGAGTTTGGCTTCCTCGGCCGAATCGATGCCGCCGACCGAAATGATCGGTATGTCCTCACCCAGTTCGCGGTGAAAGTCGATCAGCAGTTGCCTCGATTTATCGCGCAGTGCGGCGCCACTCAGGCCTCCGCTTTCATCGGCCTGCGGATGTTCCTCAACGCCATCCCGCGTTACCGTCGTGTTGGTGGCGATCAATCCGTCTACAGAATATTTACGCAGCAGGTCTGCAATTACCGGGATTGCCTGCTGCTCCAGGTCCGGGGAAAGCTTGATTGCGAGGGGGCGATAAAGTTGAAGCCTGTCTTCGAGTCTGGCGCGTAACGCACTGATACCGGAGAGCAGTGTTTCAAGCGCCTCCTCGTTCTGCAGTTCGCGAAGCCCGGGCGTGTTGGGTGACGATATATTTATCGTGATGTAATCAGCACTGGCATAAACCTTTTCATATCCCAGGCAATAATCGGTCAGTGCCTGGTCTACCGGAGTACTGAGGTTTTTACCGATATTGATACCCAGTATAAATTTACGCGCCTTATCACCGACCTGGTCGAGTAAATAATCAACGCCGTTGTTGTTGAACCCCATGCGGTTGATCAGACTCTGCTGGCGCGACAGGCGGAAAATACGCGGTTGCGGATTTCCGGGTTGCGCTAGCGGAGTGACGCTGCCAATTTCGATAAAGCCGAAGCCGATTTTTCCGAGGCCGTCGAGATAATCCCCGTTTTTATCCAGGCCGGCCGCGAGACCGACCGGGTTCGGGAAATCCAGACCCATCACGCGGGTCGGCTTATTGACTCCTCTGTCGGGAAGTACGCGATGAAACCGCTGCAGCATTAGCAGGCTGATATCGTGGGCCAGTTCAGGATCGAGCGAAAATAGTATCGGTTTTACCAGTGAGTAAAGCATCAGCTTGAAGCGATCAGGGCGAGCAGTTCGGGATATTGTTCCAGATCCTGCAGCGTATCAATATCGCGCACGGTTTCAAGCAAACTTACGCGATAGTTCAATTTCTTCGCATTGGCCAGCGTCTGTTTGAGTACCTGGTCTGAACTCCAGTTCACGTTGTGGAATAAACCGGGATCGATGCTGGAACAGCCAATCAGGGCGTAACCTCCATCAAATGCAGGCAACAGCACCACTTCGTGATCGGCCAGGGCCCCGGCGGCCTGTAGCAGGTGATTGCTGGAGATATCGAGGCAATCCGAGCCAATTACTATTGCGCCGTCGTTACGCCTGCCGAGCATTTTTCTAAGTGCGTTGAACATACGTGTTCCCAGGTCAGGGCCTTTTTGCATGAAGTGCTCTTCTTCCTGTAAAAGCTCGTCGTCACAAATTTCGCTCAGGTAGAGTTGTAATTCGAGTCCTGACTCTCTGGCCACCTCGAGCGTATACTCGAGGCAATAACGGTAGACCTTTGCTGCCTTGTCGGCACCAATATCCGGAATCAGACGGGTTTTCACCACCCCGGGGCAGGTTGGTTTGGCGAAGATGCCTACCGGGATCATGAGAGCATTATTCCGTTTACGGATAGTAGATATTATGCAGTCGCCGGGGGTCCACCCCAAGCCAGTATGCGAGACGTAATGACCACATCAATAGCACTGTTTTAAGGACGCCATTGTCCCGCCAGCGTCGGCTCGAGCTCGAAATTACCGATCGAATGACGAATGGTCTGGCCAGTCGGCGCGCTGTCTTGCAAATCGCGATGTCTTCCATCAGGGGAATTTTCGGGTAGGCGTCAAGCGATTCAAAGAATTGACGATTGAAATAAAGGCCCTGGTCACCGCCGGCAACATGGCTGAATCGGGTGCGCAGATTGATAGCGCTTTCGATGATTCGGTAAACGAGCGATTCATCGTTTAATCGCAAACGAAAAAATCCCCATTTCGGATCGGCTTCGATGAAGCGGTAAAAATCCTCAGGCAATCCGCCGTCAGCATGCAGAAACAGCAGGAATTTACCCCGCGCCGTCTTGCTTGCGAGGTTCATTTGAGTAGCTCGGCCCGCGTTGCTGTGAACGATGCTGCAGGGATATTGTCTGGCGATATCCAGGCTGCCGTCATTGCTACCACCGTCACTGATGATGACTTCAGCATTTTTTGTCACCCAGGGCAGCGCGAACAGCCTGGCCAGGCCCTGGTCGAGGCAGTCTGCTTCGTTAAGGACCGGGATAATAATGCTGAGTTGTGGACAGTCAGGCAAGAGCCCCGCCGCAACTGCTACCCTGGCCTGCGGTACAGCCATAACAATGATCTGCAATGCTGATCGGGATGTTACGCAGGCTGGTCTTCAATATATCGCTAATGTGCATTTTCTGTTTCCTGGCGGGATGACGGATATTCATCTTGAGCATCTGGTTAAAATCACAATCATAAACATAACCTTGCCAATCGATGCTGAGTTGATTGGTGCACATTAGTCCCTGCATGTTAGCTGCGCTGAAAGAATCTTTTAACAGGTTCATGTAATCTTCAAATTCACCCCGGGATATCAGGGTGCTGCCAAAACGCGCGATCGGCATATTGGTAATGGTAAATAGCTGGTTGAATTCGATACCGAACTTCTCGGCGAGAAACTGTTTGTAATCCTGTTCCAGAGATTCCTGCGGGGGTGGCAGGTAAGGGCCGGTGGGGTTGTATACAAGGGTCAGAGTGAGCTTGCTGTCTGCTTTACCATAGCCAAGTCGATTCAGCTGTTTCAACGCCTGCATGCTTTTCTGGTACACGCCTTTGCCGCGTTGCCCATCGACATTGTCTTCCATGTAACAGGGCAGTGAAGCGACGATCTGCACTTCATTCTCGGCGAGGAAATCGGCAGTGCCTTCGTAGCCTGGTTCCATCAGGATGGTCAGGTTGCAGCGATCGATAATCGTAATGCCGAGTTTGCGTGCTGCGACGACCAGGTCTCTGAACAAGGGATTCATCTCGGGAGCGCCACCGGTTAGGTCGAGCGTGTGCACGGACGGCTGGGCCAGCATCTCGAGGATATGGTCGATGTTCTCCTGTTGCATTAATTCCTTGCGTGTCGGGCCTGCCGCGACATGACAATGCAGGCAGGACTGGTTACACAGGTAGCCAAGATTGACCTGCAGTACTTCGAGGGTATTGCGGGTTACGCTTGGGAAATCGGTGGTTTTTAAAAGGGGCCAGGTGTCGCGCATTGGTTATGAAAGCTCGTTATTGATCAACGATAGACTCGCAATATAACATAGAGTTCAGATTCCGGACGACATGACCAGGGAGGATGATATCAATTGCAGTAGCAAGGTGGTGGGCTGTGGCGTCGCGGTAGTCGTAACCCATCGTCAACAGGTATTATTTGGCAAGCGTAAGTCCGTGCCGGACGGTTTTGAATGGCAGTTACCTGGTGGCTGGATGGTTCCGGGTGAATCGGTGCAGCAGGCGGCCCGCCGCGAGGTGAGGGAGGAGACCGGCCTGCAATTGCAGGAGCTTCAGTTTGTCGGCATAACCAACAATGTGTTTACGCCCGATAATCATTCAATTTCACTGTATTTTGAGGCAGAATGCGCCGATTTTGGGGCTCTTAAGGTCGCGGAAAGCGACAAGTGTGAGGCCTGGGAATGGCGATGCTGGTCTGAAGTGACTGAAAATCTCTATTTGCCGCTGCGTTTGTTCAAACAAACCGGATACCGACCGTTTTTATCGGGTCTGCGAGGGACCTATTTCGCAATTTAGATTTGTATAGTGATTTTATAGGCTTATCCTCGATAAACTAGAATTAAATTTAACTATACTGCTATAGTTCTTTAACGCGCGATAGACAAAAATTTAAATAATTAATGAAAGTCGAATTCGATATTGCCAGTGATCAGATCGATGGTGCTCGCGATTATCAGGAAGACGCCTACATGGTTAACCAGTTGGGCGAAGCTGATAATGGAGACCTCTGCTCGCTGATAATCATGGCCGACGGCATGGGCGGGCATGCGGCGGGCAATGTTGCCAGCAATATGGTGGTTGCGACCTTCAATAAAACCTTCCAGGGGAAATTCCCGACTACCGAGGTTGCGGAAGTTCTTACCGACGCCCTGAACCGTTCCAACGACCAGATTCGCGCGTCGGTCAAGGAAACTCCGGCGTTGCGTGGTATGGGTTGTACCATGGTCACCGCCTATGTGCAGAACAATGATCTTTACTGGGCCAGTGTCGGCGATAGTCACCTCTACCTGATTCGCGACCGTGAATTAATCAAGCAAAATGCCGATCATAGCTACGGTGCCTATCTCGATATGATGAAAGAGCAGGGCATGGAGATCGACGAGCAAGCCGGTATGTCGCGCAACATGTTGATGAGTGCGATGACCGGTGAAGAAATAAGCAGTATCGATGTTTCTGAAAACCCGATCAAACTGCGTCCCGGTGACCGTGTGATCGTGGCCAGCGATGGGCTGGATACGCTTGGTGCAGGTGCAATAATCCAGTATTCCTCGTGGTCGGAAACGGCGAAAGAATGTGTCTACGCGTTGTTAAAGGCAGTCGAGGACGCTAACAAGATCAATCAGGATAATACGACGCTGATTGTGGTTGATGTCAAGGAACGCGAGGCCAGGCACGAAGCCCGGTCCGCCGATGTCGCGCCGCCACCTGTGGAGCCGGTGTCGCGTGTCGCCGATGTGCATGTTCCCGAAGAGCTGGAAGAACCGCGTTCTTACAAGTGGCTGGGATGGCTGGTAGTGCTTGTCCTGTTGATAGGCGGAGGTTTGTTCGCCTGGCAGGCTGGATTGGTCGATCAGGCCGTGGATAAAGGCACGGAGCTGGTGGAGACAACTACACAGTCAATTGAAGCGGAACTGGAGGCGGAGCCGGAATCCGTAGCCGAAGTCGAAACTCAACCTGAGCCTGACCCTGAGCCCGCGCCTGAACCTGTGGTTGAAGCCGAACCCGAACCCGAACCTGCATACGTAGACAAGGCTGATATATTCAGGGATCGCCTCAAATCCGGCGGTAATGGCCCGACCATGATTAAAGTGCCCGCGGGTAGCTTCCGTATGGGCGGCGCTTCCGCACTTGTTTCGCCCGATGAAGTGCCGCGACATGAAGTTAATGTCCCATCTTTTATGGCCTCCATTTACGAGATTACCTTCGCCGAATACGACCGCTTTGCTGCCGCCACTGGCCGTAAGAAACCCGACAGTAGTGGCTGGGATCGTAAAACACATCCGGTGGTCGAAGTGTCGTGGGATGATGCGCTTGCCTACACCCGTTGGCTGAGCAAGCAGACCGGGATGCGTTACCGCCTGCTATCGGAAGCGGAATATGGGAGTATGTCGCGCGAGCCGGCACGACAACATCCTTCTGGTGGGGTATCAAGTCAGGCGCCGGCAACGCGCATTGTTTCGACTGCAAGAGTGACTTCAGCACCAGTAAGCCTGCCAGGGTAGGCACCTATAAGCCTAATGCATTCGGCGTCTATGATACCGCCGGCAATTTATACGAGTGGGTACATGACTGTTATCACCGCAATTATCAGGATGCGCCGACGGATGGTTCAGTATGGGAAGGTGGCGATTGTGATGTCCGTGTCGTACGAGGTGGGTCTTACGGTAGCCCGGCTTCTTCGATGCGCGTCGAAAATCGTGAAAAGTTCAAGAGCGGTAAAGGCCAGTACAATGTCGGAATTCGGGTTGCGCGCGACCTCTAGTCCGGTACACAATCCCGGGATCGTCTACTCAGGGTAACATCATGATCGAATGGCAGGCTATTGAAACAGTGCTGCTCGAGATGGACGGCACTCTGCTCGACCTGCACTTTGACAACTTCTTCTGGCAGGAATATCTGCCGTTGCGTTATGCCGAAATCAAGGGTGTCGAGGCGCAAACCGCAAAACATCATATTGTGACACAGACTCGAAAAATCGAAGGCAGCCTCAACTGGTACTGTACCGATTACTGGAGTGCGATGCTTGAAATCGATGTGGTTGAGTTGAAGCACGAAATCAGTCACAAGGTAGCGATACGACCCTTTTGTATCGACTTTCTCGACGCGTTGCGTGCCGCGGGCAAAGACGTGGTGATGGTCACCAATGCACACCACGACAGCCTGGCGCTGAAAATGGAGAAGATCCAGATCGCAGATAAATTCGACCGCCTCATTACTGTGCATGAATTTTCGCTGCCCAAGGAAGACCCGCAATGCTGGCATGAAGTGCATAGACGCCATCCGTTTACAGCGCAAAAAACCCTGTTGATAGATGATAATCTGCATGCCCTGCAGTCAGCACGTGAGTATGGCATTGGTAGTTTGCTGGCGATTTATCAACCTGATTCGCAGGCCCCTCACCGGGAAATAGAAGATTTTGATGCGATACATTCTTTCGCTGATATCATGCCGATAGCCGGGGTGATTGATGACTAAGCCGATGTCCGGGGGATGCCTGTGCGGTGGAGTGCGTTATCGGATTACGGGTGAATGCCGCGATATCATTTACTGTCACTGTGAAAACTGTCGCCGCACCCATGGTCATGTTGCGGCCTATACGTCGCTGCCGCGCTCGGAGCTGGAGTTAGTCAGTCAGCATACGCTGCAGTGGTATCACGATGAATCACCGGATACATTGCGCGGATTCTGTAACCGTTGCGGTGCCAGTCTGTTCTGGGATGCTCAGGACGGTCGCGGTAAGATATCGGTGGCCGCCGGATCGCTGGACGATAGTCTCGAGTTAAAAACAATTGGGCATGTTTTTGTGGCTGAAGCAGGGAAGTATTATGAAATCGTGGACGGGTTACCTCGTGTTGAAACCGGCAACGCCGGCGCACTGGAATCCGGTGACAGCGGTTGACCTTGGCTCTGGAATGAGTTAAAAGTTTCACGGCGAAACTGATCGTGCGCTTGTTGGCTGCCTCATCCGCCATAGGTGCAATGATATAAAACCCTTGGTTCCTTAACTTAACTTGTCGATTACCCGAAAGATCATAAGCGATGTCGAAACCGGAAAAGTATGACCCGTTCAGACGATCGGTTGGCCATGTACTCGATATTATCGGGGAAGGCTGGTCGATCCTGATTATTCGTGAGGCTTTTCTCGGAACCCGGCGTTTCGAAGAGTTTCAGGGTCGTCTCGGGATTGCGCGCAATATTCTGACGACGAGACTGAAAAAGCTTTGCGCCAACGAGATTCTGGATCGAGTGCCGGTCAAGGAAGGTGCCAAGCGTCATGAGTATATATTAACCAGCAAGGGGAAAGACATGATGCCCCTGCTGGTTGCGCTGACTCAATGGGGGGATAAATGGTTTTACGGGGAGGACAACGTACCCCTGATCTTCCTCGATCGCGACCAGGGCGAACCGATAGCCAGTGTCCAGGTATATTCAGCCAGTGGCGAGGTGCTGCGCCCGCGCGACGTCATGATAAAAGCCGGTCCGGGCGCTACTCCCGAAGCGATAGAGCGAATCGAAGAACTGAACCAAAATGAGTGATACAGACGCTAAGCCGCTGAAGTGCCCGGTTGGTGAAACCAGTTGCGAGTGGCTGGACGAAGTCGATAGTTTGCGTCAGCAGATCAACGAACTTTCCGAGCTTGTATCAACCGATGCGCTGACCGGGTTATTTAATTTCCGTCACTTTAAAACGGTACTGCAGGCGGAAATGGACCGCTCCAAGCGCAGTGGTATTCCAACCAGTCTGGTGATGGTCGATGTCGACCATTTCAAAGCGATAAATGACAACTACGGCCATGAAACCGGTAATCTGGCGCTAAAGTCCCTGGCGGACATTCTTAACAGCGAAGTCAGAACCACCGACATCGTATGCCGTTATGGTGGTGAAGAGTTCGCGATGATTTTTCCGGAAACCCATCTCAATCTCGCCGTCAAGGTCGCCGATCGAATCCGCAAACAGATTTCCAGTGAGTCGATAGCTGTCGACGGCGATGAGATCAAGTTAACCGTGAGCATGGGTGCCAGCGTCTACATGAAATTCAGCGTGCTGGATTTCAATGATTTTGTGGCCTCGGTAGACAAGTACCTCTATGAAGCGAAGCAGTCGGGGCGCAACTGTATCTGTCATATCGACTATTCTGAATTACGTTCAGTCACTGAGGTTGGCGTCGACGAGCGCGCCATGCTCTTCAACGCCGAATGACATCCTGAGCGGTAACGCCGACAATAATTTCGGCGTTACCACTCAGGATGTCATCCCCGCGCAAGCGGGGATCTTGTAATGCTATCAGAATAAAAAATCCTTACATCCGCGCTGGCCTTGCGCGGGGAGGGGTTACCTGCCGGAGTCGTTTTTGTAGCGTTCTATCGAGTCGAGGATTTCACGTTTGGCTTCCTCGGTATCAACCCATCCGTCTATATTGACCCATTTACCTGCTTCCAGATCCTTGTAGTGGTCGAAGAAATGGGCAATCGAATCGAGTAGCGATTTGGGCAAGTCACGCACGCTGTTCATATCTGAATATAGATTGGTCAGCTTGTCGATCGGCACTCCGATGATTTTCGAATCCTTGCCGGCTTCGTCGGTCATTAACAGCATGCCCAGCGGCCTGACGCGAATGACAGAACCACTGATAACCGGGATTGGAGTGACCACGAGGACGTCAGCCGGGTCCCCATCCTCGGACAGCGTCTGCGGTATATAGCCGTAGTTGCAGGGATAGTGCATCGAAGTGCCCATGAAACGATCGACGAACATCGCACCGGTTTCCTTGTCGACCTCGTATTTGATCGGGTCACTATGTGACGGAATTTCGATAATGACGTTGATGTCATTCGGTACATTTTTGCCACTATCAACCCGGTCGAGGATCATGATTTGGCCACTCTGATAATTAAGGGGTAAAAAGTATAACCGACTAGCCTGGATTGAACAGGCAGTCGGTCTGGTTCCGGTAAATTTTAATTCTGTTTATTAGAGATCAAAATTTTCGAGTTTCCTGTCAATCAGCTCGTTTTTCAACACCACGTAGCGTGGCATACCGTGTTCGTCATAGTCGGGATAAGCTTCGCCCTGGATGAGCGGATAAAGATACTCACGGCATTTATCGGTGATGCCGAATCCATCCGAGGTAATGAAATCGATTGGCATGGTTTTTTCCACATTGGCAACTTCGGCCAGGTCGGCACTGCCAATTTCCCATTGGTACGGGTTGTTGGATAGCCGATTAATGGTCGGCATAATCGCGTTCTTGCCTGCCAGCGCCATTTCTACCCCGGCCTGTCCAAGCGCATAAGCCTGTTCAAGGTCGCTGGCGGAAGCAAGATGACGCGCTGAACGTTGCAGGTAGTCGGCTACTGCCCAGTGAAACTTGTAACCCAGCGCCGTTTTAATCATGTTGGCGACAACCGGGGCGACCCCGCCAAGCTGGGCGTGACCGAAAGCATCCCGGGTACCCTGTTCGGCGAGGAAGCTGCCGTCGGCATTTCGTGCGCCTTCGGAAACCACAACCGTGCAGTAGCTGTGAGCATCAACCTTTGCCTCAACCGCTTTGATAAACTTGTCGTGATCAAAGTCTACCTCGGGGAACAGCACTAACACGGGTATGTCGTAATCTTCGATCAGCCCGCCCGCGGCCGCGATCCACCCGGCGTGACGCCCCATCACTTCCAGGATGAATACCTTGGTCGAAGTCTTGGCCATCGAGCTGACGTCAAATGAGGCTTCCAGCGCTGAAACCGCAATGTATTTAGCCACCGAGCCGAAGCCGGGGCAGTTGTCAGTGATCGGTAAATCGTTATCCACCGTCTTCGGGATATGTATTGCCTGCACCGGGAATCCGAGGGTTGCCGACAGTTGCGAAACCTTGAAACAGGTATCGGCGGAGTCGCCGCCGCCGTTGTAGAAGAAGTAACCGATATCGTGTGCCTTGAAAACTTCGATCAGGCGTTCGTATTCGCGGCGATTCTCCTGCAGGCTTTTCAGTTTGAAACGGCAGGAACCAAATGCGCCTGCAGGGGTGTTTTTCAGGGCGGCTATATCGGCATCTGATTCGCGTGAAGTATCGATCAATTCCTCACTCAATGCACCGATAATACCGTTGCGTCCGGCAAACACCTTGCCGATTTTGTCAGGATTTTTGCGACTGGTTTCGATCACGCCGCAGGCGCTGGCATTGATAACCGAAGTGACGCCACCGGATTGGGCGTAAAACGCGTTCTTGGGGCTCATAATTTGCTCCACGTGATTCTGGTTTTTGCAGTCATACAGCGCGGGAAGTCTATGCGGGCAGTGCAGGCACGACTGGACCGTGCCTGCACTATGCCTTTAACTAGCTCAGCAGCGGCGCGATGACCAGGCTGACGATAGCCATTACGTTGATCAGGATGTTCATAGAAGGTCCCGAAGTATCCTTGAACGGGTCGCCGACAGTGTCGCCAACCACGGTTGCCGCGTGCGTGTCGGTACCCTTGCCGCCGAGATTACCCTTTTCGACGAACTTCTTGGCGTTGTCCCATGCGCCGCCGGCATTGGCCATCATCAGCGCCATCAGCACGCAGGACAGCAAGCCGCCGGCGAGCATGCCGCCGAGTGCATCGGCACCGATCAGAAAACCGACCAGCGGCGGAGCGCTGACCGCGATTGCACCGGGGATGATCATCTTCTTCAGCGCCGCGGTGGTCGCGATGTCGACGCATTGCGCGGTATCGGGATCGGCCTTGCCCTCGAGCAGGCCATCGATTTCGCGGAACTGGCGGCGGATTTCCTTGATCATTTCGAATGCCGCGTCACCGACCGCGGTCATCGTGATCGAAGCGATAATGAACGGGATAATGCCGCCAATGAACAAGCCGATCAGCACCTTGGGGTTACTCAGTAACAGCTCGAAGTTGTCGACGTTAATCGATACGGTTTCGATGTAAGCGGTAATGATCGCCAGTGCGGCCAGGGCCGCGGCACCGATGGCGAAACCCTTGCCGATCGCGGCGGTGGTGTTGCCGAGTTCGTCCAGCGAGTCGGTGATCTTACGTGTATCCTCTCCGAGACCGGCCATTTCGGCGATGCCGCCGGCGTTATCGGCGACCGGGCCGTAGGCATCGATTGCCATGGTGATGCCGACGGTAGCGAGCATACCGACCGCGGCTATGCCGACACCGTAAAGGCCGGCATAGACGCTGGCGAGCCAGATGATGCAGCAAATCGTCAGAATCGGGATCGCAACTGACTGCATGCCGATGGCAAGCCCGGAGATCATGACCGTGGCCGGCCCGGTTTCGCCGGATTTGGCGATATGCTCGACAGGTTTGCCGGCGGTGTAGTACTCCGTTACCAGGCCGATGATGATGCCGCCGACCGCTCCGGAGAGAACCGCGATCCAGATACCGGTGTCGAGACCCATCGACGAGATGACGATGAAGGCTGCCACGATAAAGATGACCGATGCTGCCAGCGTACCCGTGCGCAGAGCTTTTTCGGGTGACTTCTCCGAGTTCATCTTGACGATCAGGATGCCGCCGATGGAGCACAGCAGACCTAGCGCGGCCAGCGCCAGCGGCAGGTTCATCATCCCCGCCTGGCCGCCGAGTGCCTCGGTGGCGGTCAATGCCATGGTCGATGCAATCGCGATGCTTGCAATCATCGAATTACAGTAGGATTCGAAAATATCCGAACCCATGCCCGCCACGTCGCCGACGTTGTCGCCGACGTTATCGGCGATGACGCCCGGGTTGCGCGGATCGTCTTCCGGGATACCGGCCTCGACCTTACCCACCAGGTCGGCACCAACGTCGGCGCTCTTGGTGAAGATGCCACCGCCAACACGTGAAAACAGCGCCACTACCGAAGCGCCCATGGCGAAACCGTGAATCGCGTGCACATGTTCCAGATCGGACGAGAACATTAAATAAACGATGCCGAGGCCGAGCAGGCCCAGCGAGGCAACTGCCAGGCCCATGATGGAACCACCGAAAAAAGCGACGGTCAAAGCCGCCGCGGCACCCTCGTTATGCGCCGCGGTGGTAGTGCGCACGTTTGCGCGGGTGGCAGTGTTCATACCGATGTAACCGGCGGTGCCGGACGCCAGCGCGCCGAGCAGAAAGCAAAATGCCGTTTGCCAGCCGAGAAAGGCCCACAAAGGCACCAATAACACAGCTGCGAAAATAACCAGCATCTTGTATTCACGTTTCATGAATACCATGGCGCCAAGGTGAATTTGATTGCCGATTTCCACGACCTTGCCTTCGCCTTCCGGATGTTTCTTGACCGCGGAGTAGGTAATTGCGGCCGCGACCAGTCCAAGGACGCCGAAAAGCGGCGGTATCAGGTTAATTAACTCCATACTATTTCCCCAATTATTACGGTTTTTTTAGAATTTAAAGCCCGCCGACTAACGAGGGCTTAAAAAAAGGGGTGCATGATATCGGCTTTTGACCCCAGAATGAAACTTCTTTGTTTATTTTCAGCGCTTTTTTGAGTATTTTTCTGCTATTGTCCGCTCATCTGTCAATGATCCGCAGTCCCAAAGGTAAAATCCGTTTCAATGCCGAAGCGAGAGCAGCTAAAAGATGATTTCCTTGAGAACCGACTGATACGCCGCCGCCTGGTGTTATCGGCGATTATCACCGTCGTTTTATTGAGTCTCGTGCTGGGCAGGCTGTACATGTTGCAGATCGTCGAGCAAGAACATTTTTCGACCCTGTCAGACAGTAACCGGGTGCGGATAAAAGCGCTGCCACCGACGCGCGGTCTGATTTTTGATCGTCACGGGGTGGTCATGGCGAATAATTTGCCGGCCTACCGGCTCGAGATCGTGCCCGAGCAAGTCAAGGACCTTGACAGTACGCTGCTGCAATTGAAGCAATACATAGACTATACCGAGCAAGACCTGAAGCGCTTCCGGCAATCATCCAAACGTCGCCGACCCTTTGAAAGTATTCCGTTGCGACTGAACCTGAAGGACGAGGAGGTCGCCAGGCTGGCGGTTAACCTGCATATGTTCGAAGGGGTTGAAATCAATGCACGCCTAACGCGTAACTACCCACAGGGTGCGCATGCGGTGCACGCCCTCGGTTATGTCAGTCGTATCGATGAAAGAGACCTGAGCAGTGTCAGCGAAGTTGAATATGCGGGTACGACGCATATCGGCAAGCTCGGCCTGGAGAAGTTCTATGAACATGAACTGCACGGGGCGGTGGGGGTGCAGCAGGTTGAAGTCAATGCGGGCGGTCGTACCCTGCGGGTGCTCAGCGAGTCACCTCCGGTACAGGGAAACAATCTGCATCTGACCATCGATTCGAGGCTGCAGAAGGTTGCCGAGGAGGCATTTGCTGAATATACCGGCGCCGCGGTAGCGATCGATCCCAATAATGGAGAAATTCTTACCCTGGTGTCGATGCCCATTTTCAATCCCAATCTGTTCGTCAATGGTATCAGTTACGACAATTACAATGCGTTGCGGGATTCAAGCAAACGCCCGCTGTTTAACCGTGCGCTGTCGGGGCAGTATCCTCCCGGATCGACGAGCAAGCCTTTCTATGGCCTGGCTGGACTGGAAGGTGCGATAACGTCAGTGGAAAAGGATGTGTATTGCATCGGGTATTATAAGTTACCCAATGAACCGCGCAGGTATCGTGACTGGAAGAAGCAGGGTCATGGCCATATGGACCTGAACGGTGCGATAACCCAGTCCTGTGATGTTTATTTCTATGATTTAGCCTATCGAATGGGTATCGACCGTATGTCCGAATTCCTCGCCAGTTTTGGATTTGGAGTTAAGACCGGGGTCGACAGTACGGGTGAGCGTAACGGTTTGTTACCCTCGAGGGAATGGAAGCGCCGCGCCGAGGGTATGCCATGGTTTCCCGGTGAGACCCTGATTACCGGAATTGGTCAGGGTGCGCTACTGGTCACGCCGTTACAGCTGGCCAATTCGACCGCGGCATTCTCGATCAGGGGGAAACGTTTTCAACCACACCTGGTGAAATCGGTCGAGAAGGTTCCCGAGTATAATTTGATCGATATAGCGAGCCGCGTGGCAGGCCGTTACGAGCTGCAAAGCGAAAAAAACTGGGGGCATGTTCACGATGCCCTGGTGAATGTCGTACACGGTCTCAGGGGAACCGCGTATCCCATAAGCCGTGGTATGGAATACTCGGCGGCGGGAAAAACCGGCACCGCGCAGGTATTCGAGATTGCCCAGGACGAGGAGTACGACGAAGAGACGGTGGCGGAGAAACTGCGTGACCACGCGCTGTTTATCAGTTATGCACCCTCTGATAACCCGCAGATTGCCGTTGCGGTCATCGTTGAAAATGGCGGTCACGGTAGCTCGGTAGCCGCACCCATCGCGCATCGTATCATGGATGCCTATTTACTGGAGGAATCATGAATCAGGCCCTGAACTCTGATTCAATCTCGTATACGTGGCGGGTAATGGATGCTTTGCGGCTGGATCCGGTACTGTTGTCGCTACTGATTATTCTGGCTCTGTTCGGCAGTATGGTGCTGTATAGCGCGAGCGGCTCTGACCAGGCGATCGTGATTAGACAAATGACGCGAATCGTTGTTGCGCTGATGCTGATGATCGCCATCGCCAATATTCCGCTGCGCATGGTCCGTAAAATCTCGATATGGCTTTACCTTGCCGGGGTTGGCATGCTGGTTGCGGTTATGTTCTTCGGTGAGGTCGGCAAGGGTGCCCAGCGCTGGCTGGATCTTGGTATTTTACGCTTCCAGCCCTCGGAGATTTTAAAGCTTGCGGTACCAATGATCGTCGCCACTTACCTGGCAAACCGAGTGTTGCCCGTGGGACTGAAGGAGCTTGTGGTTTCTTCGGTGCTGGTGCTGATTCCAGTGCTTTTGATTGCTCGCCAACCTGATCTCGGCACGGCAATCCTGGTGGGAAGCGCCGGTTTCTTTGTATTGTTTCTCGCCGGTGTTCGCTGGCGCGTTATGATCAGCCTCGGCGTATTGATGTCGTTGATGGCGCCGCTACTGTGGAAGTTTGCGCTACACGAGTATCAGCGCAAGCGCATTTTGACCCTGCTGGACCCGGAAAGCGACCCTCTCGGTTCGGGTTATCATATAATACAATCCAAGATTGCAATCGGTTCGGGAGGGGTTTACGGTAAGGGGTGGCTAAACGGTACCCAGTCGCAGCTCGATTTCATTCCGGAGAGGTCTACCGACTTTATCTTTTCCGTGTTTGGCGAGGAATTCGGTTTCTTTGGCAGTGTTATGTTGATATTAATCTATCTGGCCATTATCTTTCGCGGATTGTATATCGCTGCGAATTCCGCAGAAAACTACGGGCGCCTGCTTGCCGGCGCACTAAGTCTGACATTTTTTGTCTATTTATTCGTAAATACCGGTATGGTGGCGGGTATGTTACCGGTTGTAGGTGTGCCTTTACCGTTGATAAGCTACGGTGGTACTTCAATGGTTACCCTGATGATGGGTTTTGGTTTAATTATGTCGATTCGATCGGCGAAGCGATTTCTGGTTTGATGAAAAAATTAATTTTAGTTCTGTCTTTATTTGTTGTGCCAATGGCTTCCGCACTGGAGATTACCAGTGGAGATTACCAGGGACGCGAGGATGTGATTAACTTTGTACAGCGTGTCGCCGCTAATTCCGTCTATTCCGAGGAGGAACTGGTCGATCTGTTTTCCCAGGTCGAAAAGCAGGAACATTTGTTCGCCAAGCTCGATCGACCCGCAGAAAAGGAACTCGACTGGTACCAGTACCGGGGTATTTTTATCAAGGACAAGCGGATCGATCTCGGCGTCAAGTTCTGGCGGGAGCATAAGGACTTACTTGCCGAGGTGAGCGCGGAAACAGGTGTACCCGAAGAAATCATCGTAGCGATTATAGGTGTCGAAACTTTCTACGGGATTTACCGGGGCAAGGATCCTGTGTTCGACAGCCTGGTAACGCTGGCCTTTGACTATCCTCGTCGGGCAAAGTTTTTTACCGTGGAACTGGAGCAGTTCCTGTTGCTGGCCAAGGAACAGGGCCTTGACGCACGGCAGCTGCGCGGGTCTTATGCCGGCGCAATGGGCATGCCGCAATTTATATCCTCCAGTTATCGTAACTACGCCATCGACTTCGATCGTGACGGGCAAACGAATCTCTTCGATAGCATTCCCGATATTGCCGGCAGCGTTGCCAATTATTTCGTCAAGCACGGATGGCAACGCGATGGACGTGTTGCGCGACCGCTGGATACCTTGCAGGAGAATTCGGCTGACAGCCTCGAGACCGCGCTAAAGCCCAACTACAAATGGGCGGAGTTGAAACAGAAAGGGCTGGTCTCCCAGTTTGCTATTGAAGAAGAGACGCCGGTGGCGCTGGTCAGGCTGCAACAGAAAGACCGCCCGGAATACTGGGCAGGCTTCCAGAATTTTTATGTTATCACGCATTATAACCACAGCGAGATGTACGCGATGGCGGTTTACCAGCTCGCAAAACTGATAAGTCACGAGTATAAGAAAGAAACATGAGGCTTTATTCGGTCGCTCTCCTGCTGACAGTTTTCTCGCTTAGCGCCTGCACCTTCGGTGTGCCGATCAGCGATCGAGGCAAGACGCAGTCCTCGACCACGCCAAAGACTACCAAATCAAAACGCGGAAACCCGTCATCCTATATCGTGTTTGGCAAACGTTATCACGTACTGGACAGTGCTGACGGTTTCGTGCAGCGCGGTATTGCCTCCTGGTACGGTACCAAGTTTCATGGTCGTTCGACCTCGAGCGGGGAGATCTACAACATGCATGCGATGTCGGCAGCACATAAGACCCTGCCGATCCCGGTCTATGTAGAGGTGAAAAACCTGGATAACGGTCGCTCGATGGTGGTCCGGGTTAATGACAGGGGGCCATTTGTTGCGGGCCGTATAATCGATCTGTCTTATGCCGCCGCGAAAAAACTCGGGGTGGACGGACCCGGAACCGCGAATGTAGAGATCAGAACCGTTGGTTCGGGACCTGCCAAACCGAAAAGCGTAGTGCGTACCGTTCCCCTGGCCCGGGAATTCGAGCAGGACATACCCCTGTTTGTTCAAATGGGCTCGTTTTCCAGCCATGATAATGCCACTAACCTGGTGCAGAACCTGGTCGATGCGAATGAATCAAGCGCGAAGATTACCAGCCTGCAAACCACTAACGGGACCTTTTACCGTGTCCGGGTGGGGCCGCTGTACGATATTGATGAAGCGAATGCGATCGTCAGGCGACTCAAGAACAAGGGTTTTCAAACTGCGCGTATCGTAGTTCAGGAAGATGCCGAATAAACCTTGTGGGCATTTGCCGTGATCGCTACAATCGCGACTTGTCTCAAATCCCCAGACTGCTAATCAAAATGAAGATCGTCTCGTATCTTATCTGCCTACTGGCCGGGCTGTATTCCGTGACAAGCTGGGCCGCCGCCAAGCCGATTCCGGACCCGCCAACCCTCAATGCCACGAGTTATTTTCTGGTTGATTTCGATTCCGGCAGGGTGCTCGCTGAGAAAAATCCTGACGATCATGTCGAACCGGCCAGTATTACCAAATTGATGACGGCTTACCTGGTCGACAAGGCGATAGCTGCCGGCGACCTGTCGCTGGACGAAATGGTGACTATCAGCGAGAAGGCCTGGCGCATGAAAGGATCGAAGATGTTTGTCGAAGTTGGCAAAAAGGTGTCGGTCGATGACTTGCTCAAGGGTTTGATCATACAGTCCGGTAACGACGCCAGCGTTGCGCTGGCCGAGCATGTTGCCGGCTCTGAATCGGCCTTTGCGGGTTACATGAACCACCAGGCCAAGCTACTGGGGATGAACAATACCAACTTTGTCAACGCAACCGGATGGCCGGATGAAAATCATTACAGTAGCGCTCGCGATATCGCGACACTGACCCGGGCGGTGATACGGGAATTCCCGCAATCCTATGCTTATTACAAGGAGCGTGAGTATACCTTTAACGAGATCCGCCAGTTTAATCGCAATCGCCTGCTGTGGCGTGACCAGACGGTGGATGGGGTGAAAACCGGTCATACCGAAGCCGCTGGATTTTGCCTGGTCGCATCTGCCGAGCGTGAGGAAATGCGGCTGATTTCGGTAGTGCTGGGAACGGAATCCGATAAGGCGCGGACGCAGAGCAGTCAATCATTGCTGAACTATGGATTCCGCTTCTACGAAACCCATCGACTTTATAGTACGGATGAAGTGCTGCAAGCAACAAGAATCTGGTACGGCGCGCAGGAGCAGGTCAGCATGGGCGTCGGCAGGGATATTTATATTACCATTCCGCGCGGACGATATCGGGATCTGGATATATCGATGGCTATCGACCAGGAAATATCGGCGCCGGTAAGCCGCGGGCAGCAACTCGGTCAGGTCAGCATCACGCTGGATGAAGAGCTGGTGCTCAGCGAGAATATCGTGGCGCTGCAGGCGGTCGACGAGGGCAGTCTTTTCGTCAGGGCAATGGATAGCATCAAGCTGATGTTCCGCTAATGGGCGGTAAGTTGGAGTCGGGCGAATCAGCGCTGACACTGCTTGATTACCCCAATCGATTCCCGCTCAAGGTGTTTGGCAAGCAGTCCGACGACTTCGAAGGCATTGTGCTGGCCCTGATCAAGGCCAGGTGTCCGCAGGCGGAGCATATCGATGTTCGCCGTCGATCCAGCAAGGGCGGCAAGTACCTGGCTCTAACCCTCACTTTCACCGTTTATAGTCAAAAACAGCTGGAAGAAATTTACCAGGATTTATACGACTGTGAACAGGTCGTGATGTCACTTTGAAGTTGTTAACGCCGGCAGCTTTTGCCGGTTGCCCCAATGCTATTTGTTAAAATACTCTTTTACTCTGATGTAAACTTCATGCGTTCGGGGTTTTATCCTGCTAACGGTCACTGCGGCGATGTTGCCACATCATACTGAAATCAAGTACCTGGGAAGATCTGATTATCAGGAAACCTGGGATGCGATGAAAGATTTCACCAATCGGCGCGATCCCGAAACCCCCGATGAACTCTGGATTACGGAACATGACCCTGTTTTTACCCAGGGCCTGAATGGGCGTGCCGAGCACCTGCTGAATCCCGGGGATATTCCGCTGGTGCAGATCGATCGCGGCGGGCAGGTCACCTATCATGGCCCCGGGCAATTGGTTCTGTATTGCCTGTTTGATATCGCGCGCCTGAACCTGGGCGTTAAGGGCCTGGTCGCGAGCATAGAAAATTCGGTAATAGATTTACTGCATGACTACCGCATAGTGGCGAATACAAGACCCGGTGCCCCCGGGGTCTATGTCGAGCGGGCCAAGATTGCCGCTCTTGGATTGCGCATTCGAAAAGGATGTTGTTATCATGGGCTCAGTCTCAACGTCGAAATGGACCTGGAACCTTTCACCCGCATCAATCCCTGCGGTTTCCCGGGTCTCGCGGTTACCCAGTTAAGTGAATTTGGTGTTACCGATAGCGTGGAGCAGGTGGGTTACAAACTGGCCGATATACTTACTGGGAACTTAATTGAAAAAAAATCAGGTAGTACAGGGAGTTAAACTCAAGGGTGCGGACAAGGTCGCACGCATCCCGATCAAGGTCGTGCCCTCTAAATCGGTACAGCGAAAACCACCCTGGATTCGCGCCAGGGCGCCGATCGGGGATCGGGTCAAACAACTTAAAGCACGCCTGCGCGAGAACAGTTTGTATACGGTCTGCGAGGAGGCAGCCTGCCCCAACCTGGGCGAATGTTTCTCCAAGGGCACGGCAACTTTCATGATCATGGGCGACATCTGCACTCGACGCTGCCCGTTCTGCGACGTTGGGCATGGCAGGCCCAATCAGCTGGATGTCAACGAACCGGCTAACCTGGCTAAAACCATTCACGACATGGCGTTGCGCTACGTGGTCATAACTTCGGTGGACCGGGATGATCTGCGCGACGGCGGCGCCGGCCATTTCGTCGACTGTATTCGCGAAACACGCAAATTAAACCCCGCCATCAAGATCGAGATACTGACCCCGGACTTTCGTGGCCGCATGGATGTGGCGCTTGAAATTATGACCAACGCGCCGCCCGATGTTTTCAATCACAACCTCGAATCGGTACCGTCGCTATACCGGAAAATTCGGCCGGGCTCGGACTACGAGTGGTCGCTCGACCTGTTGCTGAAATTCAGGCAGATGCATCCGCAGGTACCGACCAAGTCCGGCTTGATGCTGGGGCTGGGTGAGGAAATTGACGAGGTTAAACAGGTTTTGCGCGACTTGCGCGAGCACCAGGTAAACATGCTGACGCTGGGTCAGTATCTGCAACCGAGCCTGGAGCACCTCGCCGTGGAACGCTTTGTCACGCCGGAGGAATTTGACGAACTCGGCGCCTATGCCGAATCGATCGGCTTCGACCAGGTTGCGAGTGGCCCGATGGTGCGTTCTTCATACCACGCCGATGTGCAGGCCGAATCCGTCCTCAGTTCCTGACCCATTAATCAGCACAGGGTACTTGTGCAAGCGCCTGCGATGGTTTTCGCTTGCGCCGGCCAGGTATTTTCGGGGTTGTGGTGACTAATGCGAACCTGCACCAGGTCTTCCTGCTTAATTATCTGATCAGCGTATTTTCCCTGACTTCTTCCAGCTGATCTTGCAGCTGTCTGATTTCACAGCGGAAGTATTCCAGCCGATCGGAGGAGGGGTTCTTGCGTTCAATATCCTCGAGTGAACGGGTCATATCCTTAATCGCCTTCAGTATCCTTATTTCTTCGACAGACAGGTCAAAGTTCCTCAGGTTCCCACCCCTCGCTGGAGGCTCATCGCTTGTTTTCGAAATCTTCATATTCCAATACCGTCGTGTTTGAAATTGCCCGAAGACAATTGCCGTACCCGCTGTCAACTAACAGCTTTATAGCTAATTACACGGAGTTTTGGAGAATTTGATTACTTTTACTGGTCGTAGACGGTGGCGATGGGCTGGCGTTTGTGCGCGGTGGTCAGAAATATATGAATAATGCGATGTTCGGCTTCGGGGTCGATTTTCTTACCCTCGAGGAAATCATCGATCTGGTCATAGCTCAAGCCGAGTGCTGCTTCATCCGGTTTGGATGGGGCGAGAGTTTCGAGGTCGGCGGTCGGTGCCTTGCTGATGATGGTTTGTGGCGCCCCCAGGTGTGCCGCTACTTGCCGAATCTGGCGCTTGTTGAGGCCAAACAGGGGAATGAGGTCGCAGGCGCCATCGCCGTACTTGGTGTAGAAGCCGGTTACGTTTTCGGCGGAATGATCGGTGCCGAGTACCAGGCCACCGAGTAAACCGGCTATTTCATACTGTGCGATCATGCGCATCCGCGCCTTGACGTTGCCTTTGGCGAAGTCCTGAATATTTTCATCCAGATCGTTCAGTCCCGCTACGCCTAAAGCAGTCATAGTCGATTGATGGACGGCATCGGTGCCGGGCTGGACATTAACCGTGAGGCTATGGCTGGGCTGGATAAAATCCAGCGCCTGCTGCGCATCTGTTTCGTCGGCCTGGGTAGCGTAGGGCAGGCGCACCGCGATAAAACGATAATCGCTGTCTGCCTGGTTGAGTTCTTCTATCGCCAGTTGTGCAAGCCGGCCACAGGTACAGGAATCGATCCCACCGCTGATTCCGAGCATCAGTGTTTTGTGCCCGGAAAGTTCAAGTTCATACTTGATGAAATCCACCCGACGGCGGATTTCATAATCGATATCAATTTCGGGCAGTACCCGCATTTCGGCAACTATGTCTGTCTGATTCATATTCTTTAACTAGTAGGGTATGGGATGATTGCGATATACGTTCTGAATATCTTCGAGCACTTCGGCGCTGAGTTCAATATCGGCTGCGCCGAGATTGAGCGCAAGTTGATCGATGCTGGTGGCACCGATAATACTCGATGTTACGAATGGTCGCTGGTTACAGAACGCGATCGCCATCTGGGCGGGTTCTATTCCGTGTCGGCGGGCAATCGAGACATATGAATCGACTACCGGCCAGACTTCATCGCGCGCTCGCCCGAACAGGTCGGGACTGATAGTGAGTCGGGAACCGTCGGGTTTGGCGCCGTTTTCATACTCGCCAGTAAGCATACCGCAGGCCAATGGAGAAAAAGGCAACAGTCCGACCTGTTCGTTATGCGATAGCTCGGCCAGATCGAGATCGTGGCTGCGATACATCAGGCTGTATTCATTTTGCAGCGAGACCACCCGCGGGAACCCGTTGGCTGCGGCAATCTGCAGGAACTGGCATGTGCCCCAGCAACTCTCGTTGGAGAGGCCGATGCTGCGTATGGTTCCGGCAGCAACCAGTTCGCCCAGGCATTCGAGAACCTCGAAAATGTGGTCCAGGGTTTGTTGTTTGTTCTGTCCGGTGGGATCGTATCTCCAGTTGTTACGAAAGTGATAGGAGCCCCGGTTAGGCCAATGCAGCTGGTATAAATCGATATAGTCGGTTTGCAGGCGCTTAAGGCTACCCGCAATGCTGACGCGGATCTTCTGCGGGCTGATATCGATGCCGTTTTGGACGGCGCTGCTACCTTCCCCGGCAACTTTACTGGCGAGGATCACCTCGTCGCGCCGGCCTGAGGTCCGCAGCCAGCCGCCAATGATTGCTTCGGTTCTGCCGGTTGTTTCAGCGCTCATCGGGGTCGCCGGATACAACTCGGCAGTGTCGATAAAATTTACCCCGTGTTCGAGTGCATACTCGATTTGCGCGTGCGCCTGGGCTTCGCTGTTCTGCGTGCCCCAGGTCATCGAGCCAAGACAAATCTCGCTGACACGAATGTTGCTGTTGCCGAGCGGTCGGTAATCCATCACGAACCCTTGCTGTAATTCAAATCAATTATTCTCTGCGTATCGTTAGCCAGTTCGTCCAGTTCGAGTGCCTGGTAAGCTTTGAGCTGTAGCTCCAGGGTTGATTTGATTACGCTCGAACCCTGGTAATTTTGCAGGATGAACTTGGTGCGATTGGTTACCGCGACCCACGCCTCCCGGGACGCATAAAAATTTGCAATCGCCAAATCTGACCGGGCTAGTTGATTGCGCAGAAATACCATCCTTTTACGTGCATCGGTAACATACTTACTGTCCGGAAAGCGTTGTGTCAGTACGCGGAAATCATTGTAGGCGGTAAGCAGGAGGTTATTATCGAATTCGGAAAGATCGCGTTCAGACAGGAGATCCAGCACGCTGCCGCCACGTTCGAAATTGACCAGCCCCTTGAGGTAGTAGGCATAGTCGACCCCCGGGTTACGCGGGTGAAGCTTGATGAAGCGATCAATGGCGGTGATTGCTGAATCCGGCTCTTCAAACTTGTAATAAGCATAGGCAACATCGATTTGTGCCTGGGTCGCATATTTGCCAAAAGGAAACCGCGATTCAAGCGTTTCGTAGTACTCGATCGCGGTAAGGTAGTTCTCTTTGGCGAGTTCTGCACGGGCGGAAATATAAAATTTCTCCGCCGACCAGTCTGCGGTGAGGTCAGGTCCTTCCTTTGCAGGCCCGCAACCCGCCAGGCCGAGAGCGATAACGATGTAAACGATGAAACGTGCTGTCATAACTTCTTTGTCGGGGTTAGATCACTTGATGAACAAACAAACAAACAGTATAACCAGCGCATGAAATTAATTCAGCAAAGTTTCCAGATCGAAAAGCAACAGGCTGGGAACCGTCTCGATCATGCCCTGCAGCAGTTACTGCCCGACTATTCACGCAGTAAAATTCAGCAATGGATTCAGCGTGGATTTGTCAGTCTCAACGCAGAGCTGTGTAAACCAAGGCAGAAAGTTTACCGTGGCGATCGGGTCGATCTCGACGTCCCCGAACAGGCGAGCATTTCAGACCGGCCGCAAGCGATCGAGTTCGGCATCCTGCATCAGGATGAAGATATTATTGTCGTTAACAAACCGGCAAATCTGGTTGTGCATCCCGCCGCTGGCCATCAGGACGGAACCCTGGTAAATGGTTTGCTTGCCTGCGATCCGCGCCTCGAACAATTGCCGCGGGCCGGTATCGTGCATCGTCTCGACAAGGATACTACGGGGGTGATGGTGGTGGCACGCAACCTGACTGCGCATAGCTGGCTGGTCGAACAGCTGCAGCAGCGTCTGGTGAAACGTGAATACGTGGCACTTACCCAGGGGGTGGTTACCGCGGGCAGGAGTATCGAAACGGGTATCGGTCGCCACCCGCAGAATCGCAAGAAAATGGCGGTGCTGAACGGCGGTAAAACCGCAATCACGCACTTCCAGGTAGCGCGTAAATTCGGCCATTACAGCCTGGTGAAACTGCAGCTCGAAACCGGGCGTACCCATCAGATCCGGGTGCATATGGCGCACATTAACTATCCGTTGCTTGGTGATGCCGTTTACGGTGGGCGAGCGCGTATCCCGGCGGGAGTCGACGAGGCTTTGCGTCTGGTTATCCAGGACTTCAAGCGCCAGGCCCTGCATGCCGAACGACTCAGTTTCGAACATCCGCGCAGTCACCAGATGGTCAGCTATACCGCGCCACTGCCAGATGATTTGCAGGGCTTGCTGGATAAGTTGATTCAGTATGATTGAAACGATTCAGCCGAACTGGTCTGCCCCCTCCACGATTCAGGCCTGTTGCACGACCCGCCAGGGGGGCGTCAGTGCGGCATCTTTCGACAGTTTGAATCTGGCGTTACATGTCGGAGATGACCCGGCTCTGGTCGCACAGAATCGAAAATTGCTGCGCGACCAACTTGAACTTCCAGCTGAGCCTTGCTGGATCAATCAAACTCATGGTACGCAGACGGTTACGCTTGAACGGGACGCTTCTCGCGATGCCGATGCCGCGGTCACGCGTGTCCCCGGTACCATCGCGGTAGTGATGACCGCAGATTGCCTGCCTATCCTGCTGTGTAATCAGACCGGTAGCGAAGTGGGTGCAGTCCATGCTGGCTGGCGCGGTTTGCAGGCTGGAGTCGTGCAATCGGCGCTGGCGACGATGAATTCACCCAACCACCAGTTGATAGCCTGGATAGGCCCGGGGATTTCGCAGGCCTGCTTCGAAGTCGGTGACGAAGTACGCACGGCCTTTATCGATTTGATGCCGCATGCACAGACCTTCTTCAACGCAAACCGTCGAGGACGCTGGCAGTGTGATCTCGCCGGACTTGCTGAACAGGTGTTGAAAGCACAGGGTGTCGGTGAAATCTGCCGCGATTCACATTGCAGCTATCGCGATGCGGACGTTTTTTTTTCCTACAGGCGTAACGCAACCACCGGCCGGATGGCTTCCTTGATCTGGATCAAATGATCAGCATTGGGTCTGCTTGAAAAAACCCGTATCAGTCCCATTTATCCCTGTAATTTTTAATGTTTAGAGGACTGTATCAATGCGTATGGATCGCTTGACCAGTAAATTTCAGGAAGCCCTGGCTGATGCACAATCGCTGGCCGTAGGGCGGGATCACCAGTTCATCGAACCGGTGCATCTGGTGATTGCCCTGCTCGACCAGCAAGGCGGTTCGGTGCGCCCGTTGTTTACGCACGCGGGCATTAATATCAACTTGCTGCGCTCGCAGCTCGCGGAGCTGCTCGACAAACAGGCGAGCGTCGAAGGTACTGCCGGCGAACTGCATATTTCCAATGCGCTTGGTAAATTACTCAATGTCACCGATAAGCTAGCCCAGGAACGCAAGGATCAGTTCATCTCCAGCGAACTTTTTGTGCTTGCTGTTATGGATGACAAGGGACCGCTGCAGGATATTTTACTATCGGCAGGTGCCAACAAGAAATCGATAGCTGCTGCGGTGGAGGCAATTCGAGGCGGTCAGTCGGTGGATGATGCGAATGCCGAGGACCAGCGCATGGCGCTGGAAAAATACACCGTTGATTTAACCGAGCGCGCAGAGCAGGGCAAGCTTGACCCGGTCATCGGTCGTGATGAGGAAATTCGTCGCGCGATCCAGGTATTACAGCGCCGCACCAAGAATAATCCGGTGCTAATCGGTGAGCCCGGTGTTGGCAAGACTGCGATCGTCGAAGGTCTGGCGCAACGTGTTATCAATGGCGAAGTGCCTGAAGGTTTGAAAAACAAGCGCCTGTTGTCGCTGGATATGGGTTCCCTGATTGCGGGAGCCAAGTTCCGTGGTGAATTCGAGGAACGCCTCAAGGCGGTGTTGAATGATCTGAGTAAACAGGAAGGACAGATTATCCTGTTCATCGATGAGTTGCACACCATGGTTGGTGCCGGCAAGGCCGAGGGCGCAATGGATGCCGGCAACATGCTCAAACCAGCACTGGCGCGTGGCGAGCTGCATTGTATCGGTGCGACCACGCTGGACGAGTATCGTCAATACCTGGAAAAGGATGCGGCGCTCGAGCGTCGTTTTCAGAAGGTTCTGGTGCAGGAACCCAGCGTTGAAGATACGATCGCGATTCTGCGCGGTCTGAAAGAGCGTTACGAAGTGCATCACGGGGTCGATATTACCGATCCGGCAATCGTGGCGGCGGCGACGCTGTCTTATCGTTACATTACCGATCGCCAGCTGCCGGACAAGGCTATCGATCTGATCGATGAATCAGCCAGCCGGATTCGCATGCAGATTGATTCCAAGCCGGAGGACATGGATCGGCTCGAAAGGCGGCTAATCCAGCTGAAGATCGAACGCGAGGCTTTGAAAAAGGAAAGCGACGCGGCGAGTTTGAAAAGGCGCGCCTCGCTGGAAGACGAAATCACCAAGCTGGAACGCGATTATTCAGATCTCGACGAAGTATGGAAAGCTGAGAAGGCTGCACTGCAGGGCAGTGTGCACGTCAAGGAAGCCCTCGAACGGGCCCGTCTCGATCTCGAAACCGCGCAACGTGCCGGCGACCTGGCGCGTATGTCAGAATTGCAATACGGACGTATTCCCGAACTCGAAAAACAGCTCGACCTGGCTGCCAATGTGGAAATGCAGGATATGAAGCTGTTGATAAACAAGGTTGGCGAAGAAGAAATCGCCGAGGTTGTGTCGCGCGCGACCGGGATTCCGATATCGAAGATGCTCGGCTCAGAACGTGAAAAGCTGTTACAGATGGAAGACACTCTCGGTAAGCGGGTGATCGGTCAACGCGAGGCTGTAAAAGCCGTCTCAGACGCGATTCGACGTTCGCGCGCGGGACTGGCCGACCCGGCGCGGCCGAATGGGTCATTCCTGTTCCTCGGTCCGACCGGGGTTGGTAAAACCGAGTTGACAAAGGCGTTAGCCCATTTTCTGTTCGATACCGAGGATGCGATGATCCGCATCGATATGTCGGAGTTCATGGAGAAGCACAGTGTGGCGCGACTGGTGGGTGCTCCGCCAGGGTACGTTGGTTACGAGGAAGGCGGTTATCTCACCGAGGCGGTACGACGCCGACCCTACTCGGTAATTTTGCTGGACGAAATCGAGAAGGCGCACCCGGATGTGTTCAATATCCTGTTACAGGTACTGGATGATGGTCGACTCACCGACGGTCAGGGACGCACGGTGGATTTTCGTAATTGTGTCATCGTGATGACTTCCAACCTCGGCTCAACCGAGATCCAGGCCCATGCGGGAGAGCAGCACTATGATGAAATCAAGCGGGCTGTCATGGAGCAGGTTTCCCAGCACTTCCGGCCGGAATTCATCAATCGTATCGATGAATCCGTCGTCTTTCACCCGCTGACTCAGGAGCAAATCCGGGCCATTGCCCAGATTCAGCTGCAGGCCCTGACGGCGCGTCTGCAGGAAAGGGAAATCGGTATTTCGATCAGCGAAGCTGCGATGGATCTGCTTGGTGAACTGGGTTTCGATCCGGTCTACGGCGCGCGTCCGCTCAAGCGCGAGATTCAACAGATGATCGAAAACCCGTTGGCGATGTCGCTTCTGGCGGGGGAATTTGAAGCAGGAGACCAGATTGTGGTCGATATTGACGATGCCGGCCATTTCAGTTTCGCCAAACATCAGCTGCACTGACGGCGGATAGGTATAAATAAAGGTTGAGCTAGCCATTTTATTACGATTTATGGCTATAATCTCTGTCTGACCGCTGTAGTCACGCAGAGCAAGGGCGAAAATACAAAAAACATGGCAGTGCTAGGCTCAATCCGTTATAAAAGGACGCTGAAACAGCTTCTCGATTGCGATGATCTGGACAGCCCTAAAGCACTGGGGTTGATTGAAAAGCTGCGTCAGACGTCCAAAGATTCGCTGGAACATTTGATCCAGATGATCCCGGCCACCTCCGGGATGCATCGAGCAATCTTGACGGAAATCTGCCTCGAGAATGTCGAGGGTAGTACCGAAGAGCTATTCCTCAAGACTCTGGACAACGATGCTACCGATATCCGTACTGCCGTTGCCGCCATACTTTCCCAGACTGACCAGATAAATCCGAGCAAGCTGTTCAAGAAACTGCATGAATCCGATGTCTCGAAAACCGAAATTATCGATATTCTCGCTTTTCAACGCGCGCAGCTTAAACCTGAGCAACTAATAATCAACGCACTCAAACTGGATAAGACCCATGCTGAGCAGTTGCTCAAACTGGCGCCGGATTCAGAAATGCCGCTGGATCTGGATGTATTGCGCCTCGATCCGGCATCGATCGGAAGCCCTTCGGTCAAAATCATGCTGTTGCGTTATTTCTCCCAGGTTGAGCAGGCGGCGGTGGCGCAACAAATAGCCCGCTTCTTGACTGATGACAACAGGACAGTCGTGATTGAGGCTCTGAAAGCGCTGAGAAATCTGCCGGTTCAATTTGATGCCTCGGTACTGCTGCCGTTTATCGAATCCATGTCTGAAGTCGAGCAGGAAATGGCGCTCGACGTGCTGCGCCTGCAGGCGGACGCGGAACTCGTTCCCAAACTGGCGCCCTGGACTTGCGGCAAATCGGATGAAATCCGCGAAATCTTTATCAAGCTGTTCGTCAAGCATGTTACTCCCGGGGGACTCGAAACCTTCCTGCGCCTGCTCGAGCAACAGGAGTGGTGGGGTGTCGAGCAGTCATTGAAATTTCTGCAGAAGTTTGGCAACGACAAGCTTTATGCGGCGGCCGAGGGTCTGACCGAGCATGAAAACGAATTCATTCGTGAACAGGCGCAGAAATTTGCTTCGCAAAGTATCGATCCGTCGGATCTAAAGCAACTCTGGGATAATGCTCTGCATGAAAACTGGCAGGTGCGCGATTCTGCCATCGAGGCTATTGGCAGATCGAATAAGCGTGAATCGATCGGGATTCTAAAAAAAGTAATCGAAAAATGGCCTGAGTCAGCGCCCGCGGTGCTCAAGGCCGCGGCTGATCTTGGTTTTAGCAAGGGGCTAGAAATCGCATTTGCCTGCCTGCGCATGCCCGAGGCACTCATACAGCGGGAAGCGCTTGAAGCCATTGGTAAGCTGGCGAGCAAGCGGCACGCGAAAACTGTGCGCGATAAGTTGATGCAAAAGGTTCCCACGCTGCAGGCCACGGTGCGCGATACTGCCGGTGAAGTCGTCAATCGACTGACTGCGGACTACGAACTGACGCCGCTCAATGTCGATCAGGAAGCTTATTTCGATACCCGCCTGCTTAAGTTCGATACCCAGGCGGTCGATCAGCCCGGCGCCCAGGTTGCAGCGGTGGCACCGGTGGTGGCTGCAGAGCCACAGGTGCAGAATATCGACGATTTAAAGAAGGGCGATCTGTGGCTGGATCGCTTCCGCATCGATAAGGAAATTGGCCGCGGCGCAATGGGCCGGGTCATGCTGGCTACTGACGAAATGGTTGGAGAGTCTCTGATACTGAAATTTATGCATCCCGAGTTGACTGCTGAAGAAGCTTCGCGAGAACGTTTCGTGCGCGAGGTTAAATATTCGCGCAGAGTAAGCCATCCGAATGTTATTCGTGTCCACGATATGCTGTTCAAGGACAACTTGAGCGCGATATCGATGGAGTATTTCGATAGCCGGGGCATAGACGAATACCTCAAGGAAAAAAAGTGTTTCGCCCCCAAAGAGGCGCTGGATACCCTGCTTCAGGTTGCCAATGGCATGGCGGCGGCACACAATCAGGAGGTCATTCATCGCGATCTGAAGCCGAGTAATATCCTGATGGACAAAGACGGCCTGGTAAAGATCGTGGACTTCGGTATCGCCTCGGCTTCATTCAAGACCGATTCAACCCTGACCAAGACCGGTTCGATTATCGGCACTCCTGCCTATCTGTCACCCGAGCGTGCCAAGGGGCTGGATGCCGATCATCGCAGCGATACCTACGCACTGGGCATCATCGCTTACGGCATGCTTACCGGGCAGCTGACTTACACTGGCGAGCCCATGTCGATGCTGTTTCAGCATCTCGAAGGTAAAGCGGTACCGGTGCATGAAATCAAAAAAGAGCTGAGTCCTCGCATCAGCCTGCTGGTACAGAAGTTGATGGCAGTCGAACTCGAAGATCGATTGCAAACCATGGAAGACGTCGCGGAAGCAATCAAGGAAGTACAGCAGAAAGAAAGGTAACGACCGGGTTTACAGTTAATGTCAATACAGAGCATCATCGAGCAAAAACTTGCCGACGAATTCAAAGTCGAGTTCCTGCAGGTTGAGAATGAAAGCCATATGCATAACGTTGCGCCGGGCTCGGAATCACATTTCAAGGTTACTATTGTCAGCGATTCGTTCAATGATCAGATGCTGATCAAGCGGCACAGAATGGTGAACAAAGCGCTGCAGCAGGAAATCCAGCAAATCCATGCGCTCGCGTTACACACCCTGACGCCGGATGAGTGGCAGGCGCGCGCAGGCAGCGTTGCCGATTCGCCGGCATGTCGAGGCGGTGGCAAGAATCAGTAGAACAGGATTTCAAATAACGCCGAGGCCTACCGGATTAGTGTTGTAAATCACGGCAAGTACCCGCATAAAATCAATCCCGAGTCGTTCCGACAACTCTGCCGCCAACTGCATATTCTGGGTCATTTCGCGAGGCGGTGGAGGCGAGTGAATGCCGTAAGCAATGGTGTTTTCAAGCCCCTGTACCGGCAGGCACAGGGTTTGCTGGTCAAACACAATGCGTAGATCCCGATAATAACGTTTAAAGTCATGATCACTATCGATTAGCAGATTGTAGGCCAGGGCACCCTGATTGGTGAGCAGGCGGAACAGACTGTTGGTGGCATTTCTTTCGAGCAGCCAGGAGGGTGATTGCGCACCATTGAAAATGTCGATCAGGATCAGGTCATAACTTTGATCGCAATGCTCGATGTAATGTGCCGCATCGTCATAAACATAAGTGAGTCCCGATTGTGCCGGTGGCAGGATTTCCATTTCCAGTAACTGCTCGATGAACTCAACATCGATATCGACTGCGGTGATTGCTGCTTCCGGGAAATAGTGGCGCAGGAAATGCAACAACGAACCAGCCGCCGTACCCAGCATTAATATGCGTTCGGGTTGCGGGATAAACAGTAACACCGCCATCAGGTATTCGAGATTCTTCAACGCCAGCTGATGGGGATTATGCAGGTCGATGACACTTTGCAGTGAATCGTCACCGCTGCGGAGCTCGAGCCGACCCGGGAGAAAACACGCATTGATACGATTGTAGGCGGTTTCAATCTTGAAATTTTCGGTTTTTTCTTCCATATACCACTTGTCAAAAATAAAAAATTGACGACGATGCTCAAATTAACCAAACAATTACTGATTACAAAGCTAAAAGCAACCGGGGTTCATCTGAGCCTGAGCTTCATAGTATTTGTCTACCTGGCTTACCAGATATATTTCAACTGGTATCCACAACCGTATTTTTTTATCGACGGTGGTTGGCAGGGGATTCGCCTGATAGGAGCTGTCGATCTGGTGCTAGGCCCGTTAATTACTTTTCTTATATTCGACCTGCGCAAGCGCCGCCGCGAAATTGTATTTGATTTAATGGTAATCGCGGTAATCCAGATCGGTGCGCTAGCCTATGGTATTTCTCTTGCCTATGCCCGGCGACCAGTTGCTATCGTAGTGATTGATGAATTCGTGGTAGGGGCAACCATGGAGCAGTATGGCGGTAAACTGCAATCGGCGGATCAACTTAAGCAGTATAGCGACGAGAAGCCGCCGATTATTTACGCGCACGCGCCGCTGGATAAGGAAGTGTTCGACGAGATAGAGCGCATCAAGGAAGAAGAAAACATACCTGGTCATGCACAGATGCAGCTTTACAAAAGCCCAGCAGAGCTTACCGCGGCGCTCAAATCAAAACAGCAAGTGTATATATCACGCCTGGATCTCTTTGAACACCGCGACCGTTATGAAGCCTGGTTGAAGCAACAGGGTAAATCCGCGGATGAGGTATTGATCGCTCGTTTTGACGGGCGTTATGGGACGGCATGGCTGGTATTTGACCTGGAAGGCAGATACCTTGACTATTTCTAGATCGAGATGTTGGAAATTGCTCGAGACTATTATAAAATCCCGTGCCCTTTTTAGTGAGTCCGATTTCCGTCTACGGGGGACTCGCGGGATTTTTTAACGGAGAAAAACATGCCAATTTACGAGTATGTATGCAACGAATGTGGGCATCAGCTCGAAGCGTTGCAGAAAATGAGCGATGCGCCGTTACTGGAATGCCCGGCCTGTGAGAAAGACGGGCTGAAAAAGAAAATTTCGGCACCCGGGTTCAGGTTGAGCGGGTCTGGTTGGTACGAGACTGATTTCAAGTCGGACAACCAGAAGAACCTGTCGAAAGGAGATAGTGTGGAAAAGGATTCTTCCTCCAAATCGGACAAACCCGCAGCAAAAGAGCCGACCAAATCTGCCAGCAAAGAGGCCGCTGCCTGAAAATTCCGCCCGGTGGCTATACCGGGCGTCCCATCATTTAACTTTTACTCGGACCAGTCACTATGCGCACGCATTATTGTGGTGAGCTCAATCAACAACATATCGATCAGCACGTTACCGTCTGTGGCTGGGTCAATCGTCGCCGGGATCATGGCGGCGTGATTTTTGTCGACCTGCGCGATAAGAAAGGACTGTTACAGGTCGTGTTTGATCCTGACGATGCGGCCATGTTCGCGCAGGCCGAGACCTTGCGTAACGAATTTGTGCTGCGGGTAGACGGCAAGTTACGTATTCGTCCGGAAGGCACCAGCAACCCCGAGATGGCAACAGGTGAAGTCGAGCTGCTGGCGCACAAGCTGGAAATCCTGAACGCATCGGAAACCCCACCGTTCCAGCTCGATGACGACGACGTGCATGATGATAACCGCCTGAAGTATCGCTATATCGACCTGCGTAAACCGGAAATGCAATACCGTATGCAATTGCGCGCGCGGATTACGCATTTTCTGCGCAGTTGGCTGGAAGCTAACGAGTTTCTCGATATCGAAACGCCAATGCTAACCAAGGCGACTCCTGAAGGTGCGCGTGACTACCTGGTGCCAAGCCGCACCCATCCGGGCACATTTTTCGCGTTGCCCCAGTCGCCGCAATTGTTCAAGCAGTTACTGATGATGTCTGGTATGGATCGCTATTATCAAATTGTACGTTGCTTTCGTGACGAGGATTTGCGCGCTGATCGGCAGCCCGAGTTTACCCAGCTGGATATTGAAACTTCATTTATGGACGAAGCCGGGATCACGGGGATGATGGAGGAGATGATGCGCGGCCTTTTCGCTGAAGTGCTCTCAGTCGATGTCGATGGCCCGTTTCCGCGCATGACCTGGGCCGAGGCGATGGAGCGATTCGGGTCGGATAAGCCCGATTTACGTATCGCGCTCGAGCTGCAAACGATTTCCGATTTGCTCGAAGATGTCGAATTCAAGGTGTTTTCCGGCCCTGCCAGGGATCCCCAGGGCAGGGTGGCTGCTTTGCGCGTGCCCGGTGGCAACAGCCTGACGCGCAAGGAGATTGACGATTATACCGATTACGTCGGCCGTTACGGTGCCAGGGGACTGGCTTATATTAAATGTAACGACGTCTCCCAGGGCAGGGACGGTTTGCAGTCGCCTATTTTGAAGTTTTTGCCCGACGACGCGGTCGAGGCCATCATTGAGCGTACCGGGGCCGAAACCGGCGATCTGATTTTCTTTGGTGCCGACAAGGCGAGCGTTGTCAATGAGTCGCTGGGAGCGCTGCGGTTGAAAGTCGGTCAGGATCGAGGCCTGGTTGAAGCCGGGTGGCGCTTCCTCTGGGTAATTGATTTCCCGATGTTCGAACGAGACACGGACGACGGTCGCTGGAATGCGTTGCATCATCCTTTTACAGCCCCGGCCACTGACGATCCTGACGAACTCGATGCCAATCCGGGCGGGATGCTGTCGCGTGCCTACGATATGGTGTTAAACGGAACCGAACTCGGTGGTGGCTCGGTGCGTATCCACAGTATGGAAATGCAGCAGCGAGTCTTCAAATTGCTTGGTATCGGTGAGCAGGAAGCGGAGGACAAGTTTGGTTTTCTGCTGACTGCGCTGAAATACGGGTGTCCGCCACATGGAGGCATTGCTTTTGGTCTTGATCGCCTGGTCATGCTGATGGCAGCTGCGACCTCGATTCGCGATGTAATGGCCTTCCCCAAGACGCAAACCGCTTCTTGCCTGCTGACCGAGGCTCCGGCAGCGGTGAGTGAGCGGCAGCTGCGCGAACTATCGATTCGACTGCGCAAGCCCCAGACCGAGAGCTAAGCAGCATAACGCGCAAGGATTAGCGCGATTGGCAGCCGCTGCTGCAGGTGATAGAATTTTCTATTCGTCTGACAAATACAGATAATCATGGCTGCTAACGCAATAGATCTACAACCCTACGCATCTTTGAATGATGAAGATTGTGACGAACGCATCGTTCGTGCCAAGCAGGTTCTCGGTGATCGCGTCGTCATACTGGGACATCATTACCAGCGAGACGAAATTTTCAAGCATGCCGATTTTTCAGGTGACTCGCTAAAACTTTCGCGCCAGGCGGCTGATTCAAAGGCTGAATTTATTGTCTTTTGCGGGGTGCACTTTATGGCTGAAGTCGCCGATATCATCTCGCGCCCCGAACAGGTCTCGATATTACCTGATTTGTCCGCCGGTTGTGCGATGGCCGACATGGCCGACCTCGAACAGGTGGAACGCGCCTGGCAGGAACTGAATTCGGTGCTGGCTGCGGATGAATGTATTACTCCGGTGACTTACATCAATTCGGCGGCCGATCTGAAATCTTTTTGTGGTCGGCATGGTGGCATAGTGTGCACCTCCACCAATGCACAGCAAATTCTTGACTGGTCGTTTGCGCGCCGTGAAAAAGTTCTGTTCTTCCCGGATCAGCACCTGGGCAGAAATACGGCATACAAGATGGGCATACCGCTCGAGGAAATGGTGGTCTGGGACTATGACATGCCGATGGGTGGTCTTACCGCGGAGCAGATTAAAAATGCGAAGATGATTTTGTGGAAAGGCTTCTGCTCGGTGCACCAGATGTTCAAACCCGAGCAAATAGAAAATTTCCGCCATGAATTTCCCGAGGGCAGGGTGATTTCGCATCCGGAGGCCAGTTTCGAGGTCTGCCAGATGTCGGATTATGTCGGCTCCACCGAATATATCATCAAAACGATAACCGAAGCTGAAGCCAATACCCAATGGCTTGTCGGCACCGAGCTGAATCTGGTCAACCGGTTGCATCAGACCCTGGCAAGCGAAAACAAGACGGTGCAGTTCATGTCACCGATGGTATGCATGTGTTCTACCATGTTTCGTATCGATCCACAGCATCTGGCCTGGGTGCTGGAAAATCTGGTTGAAGGCAATGTTGTCAATCAGATCTCTGTGCCCCTGGATGTCGCCAACAACGCGCGGATTGCGTTGCAACGTATGCTCGATATTTAAACTACTGCGCGGGAAGTTCAATCCGGAGTCCAGTCGATGGCTGACGAAGAAAACGCCTACACCTTTGCTACCGCTGCGACGCGGCATCTAAAGCTTGAAAATCTGGGAGAGGGCGGGTTCAGGATGTGGCGCGGCGATTGTCTGGCGGAAGTGACGCTGGCTTACGAATCCTGGGGAGAGTTATCCGCCGCTGCCGATAACGCAATACTGATTTTTACCGGTTTGTCGCCGAGTGCGCATGCGGCATCGTCGCGGCAGGATTCATCGCCCGGCTGGTGGGAGTATATGATTGGACCGGGTAAGGCAATCGATACCGAGCGTTTCTTTGTCGTCTGCGCCAATTCGCTGGGTGGTTGCTACGGCAGTACCGGACCGGGATCAGTGAATCCTGAAACCGGTGAAAATTATGGCGCCGATTTTCCAGACGTAACCGTGGAGGATATAGCGGCCTCTGGATTTTTGCTGATGCGTCAGCTCGGCGTGGAGAAGTTACACGCCGCAGTCGGCTCTTCGATGGGAGGCATGTCTGCAATCGCCTATGCAATGCGCTACCCAAACCATATCGATAACCTGATATCAATTTCTGCGGCTACCCGGGCGTTGCCACTTACTATTGCACTGCGCTCATTGCAGCGTGAAATTATTCGCAGTGACCCCGCGTGGAACGGCGGGCGCTATGCCGATGATGCCAAACCGCTGGTCGGTATGTCACTGGCGCGCAAGCTCGGACTGGTGTCTTATCGTGCGGCAGACGAATGGAACTCCAAGTTCGATCGTAGTCGCGTAGCGGCTGAAAAATTGACCGGAGAGCGCTTCGAGCGCGAATTCGAAATCGAGAGTTACCTGGAATATAACGCCCGCAAATTCATTAACAGTTTCGATCCCAACAGCTATCTATACCTGTCGCGGGCCATGGACTGGTTCGATATAGCAGAACACGGTGAATCGATCAGCGCTGGCATGTCAAAAATCGATATCGATCGGGCACTGGTTGTCGGAGTTACCACCGATATCCTGTTCCCATCGCGACAGCAGAAAGAAATTGCGGACGTCATGCGCGCAACCGGTACCGATGTCGACTATGTCGAGATCGACTCGGTAAACGGCCACGATGCTTTTCTGATCGACGACGCGCATTTTTCACCGGTGGTCAGAAAGTTCCTCGACCAATCTATCGATTGAGAAAATCTGCCGACTATTACTTCGAGGGGATCAGAGCACGTTTTTCGTTGCTCGACGTGCCGGGAGAGTAATATCAGGTGAAAAACGTGGTCTGACCCCGAGCGTTCAGGCCGGGCAAGGACAGGGATTCAGGAAATTTCGGCGCTCGGGTTTTTAGCCTTCACTGCGGGGATCAGGTTCTTTTCCACCAGTTCCTGGTATGAATGCACCGCATTGCGGGTAGTTGTCTTGCAGTAGTACAGGGCGCTGTCCGCCTGGCGGATCAATTCCTCGATCTGAAGATCCCTGTTGAAGCGTGTAAAACCAATGCTGACGGTAACCTGGTCGACATTGGGGAAATCGTAGGTGGCAATTTTTTCCCTGAAGCGTTGCAGCGACTGTTGCGCCTGTTCAGTAGTGATATCCATTAAGACCATGGCAAATTCCTCACCACCATAGCGGAACAGCAGGTCGTTTTCACGGAAGGAATCGGTCATTTGCTGAGCCAGCAGTAACAATACTTCATCGCCGTAAAGATGCCCATATTGTCATTAACCGATTTAAAGTTGTCGATATCGAGCATTACGTAAACCGTGGGAGAGAAGTTCATCGCACGACGCTTGTAATCGTTGGAATGCTCCAGCAGCTGCTGCATTTTTTCATTGAAGGCGCGGCGATTATAGAGGCCGGTTAACGCGTCGCGGTAAGTGCCCTGCAGCATCTGCAGTTGGTGACAGTAGAAATGAAACAGGAACTGCAGGTATTCCTCCTCGATCAACTTGTCGGGGTCACTGCATTTGACCAGCAGCACGAAGTGTTTGCTGGTCAGTGGCTTGTAGCTGCAGAACCAGCCCCCGATATCGCTATCGTAGTACCAGCTGCCAACGTCTTGTACCCCAAATTTTTCGGTTAAGGTGGCGAGAATCTGCTCGGGAATATTTTTATCGAGCGCACCGCTGCGGGTTAATCGATTCCAGCGGCTGTCGCTATGTTGAAAAACCTCGATATCTATCTTATCGGTATGTCCGGGCGCGATTTGCTGTTGAAACGCCTCGTGCAACAGCTCGGGGTCGTTAATTTTCGCGAGTGCGTAAAAAGAATAATACTTGCATTCGGTCATATTGCCCTTCTTCTCAAGTCGATTTCTTTGGCAACAGCTGCCAGGAAAAAACGGTGCTAAAAATCGATTTTAAAGATCGACCTGAGTAAAGTCAAAATGACGCCTGCGGCGCTGGGTCTCGACCAGGTTTCAGCGTTCCAGATACTGCAGTTTGTCGGGAACGCCTTCCCATTCGGCGGCGTCGTCAGGTGCGGGCTTGCTCTGGAGTATAACCGGCCAGATTTGGGAAAGCTCTTCGTTCAGCTCTAGAAACTGCTCCTGTCCCGGAGGTATGTCGTCTTCCGAGACGATCGCTTCTATCGGGCATTCCGGCTCACACAGGGTGCAGTCAATGCATTCCTCGGGGTCTATGACGAGAAAGTTGGGTCCTTCATGGAAGCAGTCGACCGGGCACACATCGACGCAGTCCATATACTTGCACTTGATACAGTTTTCGAGAACGATGAACGTCATTAATCTACCTCTGGGCTACCCGGTTTGCAGCGGACAAATCCTAAAAGGTTATCGTAATACTGTTTCAGGATTTGGCAAGGTTTTTCAAATGATAAATCAGGTCCAGAGCCTGTTTTGGACTCAATTCATCCGCATCGATTGCTTCGAGCTCACCCAGTAGCGGATGTGCCACTGGTTCCTCGAGCGGTGCCAGATGGAAAAGGTCCCCCTGCGGCTGGATCGATTGCTGCTCGAGCAGATGCAATCTCTGGCGTGCAAGCTGAATCGTCTGTGCGGGAATGCCCGCGAGTCGTGCCACCTGCAAGCCGTAACTCTGGTTGGCGGGTCCGGGTTTTACGCTGTGCATGAATATAATATCGTCTCCATGCTCAACCGCGTCGAGATGCACGTTTTCAATATTGGAATACTGTTCGGGTAACTGGGTTAACTCAAAGTAATGGGTTGCGAACAGGGTAAGAGCACCTGATTTCTGTGCAAGGTGATCGGCGCAGGCCCAGGCCAGCGCGAGCCCGTCGAAGGTACTGGTGCCACGACCTATTTCATCCATCAGCACCAGGCTGTTGGGGCTGGCATTGTTGAGGATGTTAGCTGCTTCAGTCATTTCCACCATGAATGTCGAGCGACCGCTGGACAGGTCATCGCTGGCGCCGATACGGGTAAACACCTGGTCGACCGGGCCCAGCAATGCCTTGCGCGCGGGCACATAGCTGCCCATGTAGGCAAGAATTACGATTAGCGCGGTCTGGCGCATGTATGTCGATTTGCCACCCATGTTGGGACCGGTTATCAGCAGCATGCTGGTGCGATCGTCGAGATGCAGGTCGTTGGCGATGAAGGTTTGATCGAGGACCTGTTCCACCACCGGGTGCTTGCCCGCTTCGATATCGAGTACACGCGCATCGGTCAGCGCAGGTTCGCTCCAGTCATGCCTGTCTGCGCCGATCGCGAAACAGGTGAGCACGTCGAGTTGCGCCAGCGCCAGCGCGCACTGTTGCAAACCTGCCAGGTCTTCCCCGAGTTGCTGCAAAAGTGCTTCGTAGAGGTACTTTTCACGCGTTAACGAGCGTTCCCATGCGCTTAACACCTTGTCCTCGAAAGCCTTCAGTTCCGGGGTGATATAACGTTCGACCGCTTTCAGCGTTTGCCTGCGTACGTATTCCGTGGGCACCGCATCGCTCTGTGATTTACTGACTTCAATATAGAACCCGTGTACCCGGTTATAGGCCACCTTGAGTGAATTGATTCCCGTCTTCTGCTGTTCCTGTGACTCCAGGTCGACTAGAAACTGATCGGCGTTGGCGCTGAGTGCACGCAGGTCATCGAGTTCCGGATCAAAACCTGTTTTGATGACGCCACCGTCGCGAATCAGCATCGGCGGTTCGTCGATGATGGCTGCGTCGAGTAACGCAACGACTTCGGGATGGGTGCCGATCGCCTGAGCCAGTTCCTGCAGCAGCGGACTGTCGAGTTGGGTCAGCTGCTGTTGCAATGCAGGCAGCATTTGCAGTGTCGATGCGAGTGTCGATAAATCGCGCGGGCGGGCCGAAAGCAATGCTACCCGTGCGAGAATACGCTCGATGTCGCCGATTTCGGCGAGGCATTCCGCCATCGTTTCGAATTTGTGATTGTCGATCAGGCTGGCGACTGCGTGGTGACGCTGGCGCACACGACCCTGGTCACGCAGCGGTTTCTGGATCCAGCGGTTGAGCTCGCGATGTCCCATCGCCGTGCTGCAAAAATTGATCACGTTGAGCAGGCTGTTTTGCGGTGACTGCTCGTTGAAAGACCGGCTTAGCTCGAGGTTGCGGCGGCTATTGGCGTCGATTAACAACAGGTCGTTAAGCTGTTCGTAGCGTAGTGGTTGCAGGTGCCTGATTTCGGTTTTGAGGGTGTCGTTAACATACTGCAGCAGGCAACCCGCGGCCCCGATCGCGAGGCTCGATGCGGGGATGCCGAAGCCCTGCAGATCACGCGTTCGATACTGGTCGCACAGCAATCGGGTGGCACTATCGAGCTCGAAATACCAGGGAGGCATGGCGTGCGCTTGCTGTGTGTGCAGCGGGTCCAGGGGCAGTTCCTGGTCCTCGCAATAAATAATCTCTGCGGGATTGAGTCGGGCGATTTCGCCATGCAGCAGATCATCATTCTCGAGTTCGCTCAGGCTGAAGCGCCCCGAGCTGATCTCGAGTGACGCCAGTCCCCAGCCCGCGGTTTGCCGATAGACACAGCACAACAGGTTTTCCCTGCGATCCTGCAACAACGCCTCATCGGTTAAAGTGCCCGGAGTGACCACGCGCACTACCTTGCGTTCAACCGGGCCCTTGCTGGTCGCCGGGTCGCCGATCTGCTCGCAGATAGCCACGGATTCGCCCTGTTTGATCAGTTTGCCGAGATAACCCTCGACCGCGTGATAGGGTACGCCGCACATGGGTATGGGTTCGCCGCTGGATTGTCCGCGTTTGGTCAGCGTGATATCGAGCAGCCGTGCGGCCTTACGCGCATCCTCGTAAAACAGCTCGTAAAAATCGCCCATGCGATAAAACACCAGCTTGTCGGGATAGTCCGCCTTGATACGCAAGTACTGCTGCATCATAGGCGTGTGCGGCTTGAGGCTTGATTCTATTTGACCCATACGGGGGATTATTACATTTCATGGCTTAACAGAGAATATGGGCCTGCTCCTGTTTTCCTATTTCACCCCGGAGCAGGCTTTTTTTCGAGCAAGTAACGGCTTTCGGCGGCAGAAAGCGGCGAGCTCTAGCGCCAACAGGAAGCAGTTACTCCCTGCCAGCCTGGTGACTATCACCTGCTGTCCCACGCAGGCGTTTACATATACTCAGCGAGAGCCGGAAAGGAATCCCTTCTATATGAATGCGCGTCGTTCTTAAGACAAGGCTGACCGCTCCAGGAATGGCACCAGCCCCTGGCGTTAACCAGCTTGCCTGACAATAGCGCGCAGCCGCCCCATTTGGCAGTCCTTGAGCTCTTGAAGAGTTGGCAGTCGGCACATCGTCTTAGCGGATTCGAACAGTTAACCGCTTGAATTAAAGCTGGAAGTGACAAAATCATGCACGGCAAAGTCAGGTAACTGTCGTCGAAATTACGTCATTCGGGCAGATCACGGCCCAGTAGCATGGCGACAAACGTCTCCCGCATGTCTTCTGTTCGGTCTCGATAAATCCTGAACTTCGCGTGTTGTGTGGGCAACGCCGGGTCGATGTTGATACCCCACATCGGTGTGACGCTGGGGGCAACATCGAATAACGAATGTCGATCAGAACGTTGTCACGCCCGGGGTCAGGCGCCACGAAGTCATTGGAAGCCGGTAAAATCGTTCGATGTCGCGTGCGAGCACGCTGTCTCGCGGCAGGTCGGGAAGATCGCGCGCGGGCACGAACATGCGTGCCGAGCCGCCCTGGTAGAATCGGTTTGAGCCCGGCCCGACGCGAATCGCATCGGCGTAAAACGTATCGCCGCTCTGGTAAACCGAGCGTCACAGGATCAGGTTTGCCAGGGTTGGTTTGACCAGGATTCGCTGCACCTGGTGGCCGCGCTGCGCGGCCAGTTCCCGCGCGGACTCGAGCGCGCCTTGATGCTGCCACAGACCTAGCAGAAGGTAGGCGCCGGCGAACGCCAGGCCGATGCGTGCCGAGCCCGGCCTGTAGTATCTGAAACCGAGGATCAGCGCGATAAGCAGCGCCAGCGTAAATACCGGATCGATGATGGCAATGATGCTCCACGCAATCCGTTCGTCACTGAATGGCCACAACAAATGCGTCCCGTAGCTGGTGCAGGCGTCGAGCAGGCCGCTGGTAGCGTAGCCCAGCAGCGCATAGAAATAGATGCCTTTAAACCCGATACGTTTGCGCAGCAGCAACCAGAATATCGACGCGACAATAAGCGCCCCTATGGGGATGAAAATCAACGAGTGCGTGAAATGCTGGTGAAACTCGATGTTGAGCAGCGGGTCGTGGCTGGCGCCAATCAGAATGTCGGCATCCGCCGGCAGTGCGGCAGTAAAACCGATCGCGGCCGCGAGACGAGACTCTTTTTTGTTTGCGACCGACAGCGCCAGCGCACCACCGAGCAAACCCTGGGTTAACGGATCCAATCTTTTACATCGTCTATGGGTTGGATGATCCGGTTACATTACACCGATTAGCGGATGCCCGCCATCGGCTATGGACGGAACTTGAATCCGCTTTAACGTCCAGGATGAGTCGACGCTCAGAATCCCGACATCGCGGCAGGCAATAAAGAGAACAACGAACCAACACAGTATTGCCTGATGCTACCGTTGGTTATCGAAAAAAAGTATTGTTCCCGGGGACATGGAGCAACCAGAAATTTCTGTTGCCGTCGGCTGAATCGGGATTACTTTTTCGAGCGTCGCTGTTCCGGGTGCAGGCTGGCGCCGAGTATATGTTCGCTGTTGGCTATCGCATGATCGCTGGAAGTGACGATGAATGGATCGGGTTGTCCCACGGTTTCGGCATCCTTGTCATCGTAAGTCAATGACGAAGGAAATGCCGCATGCATTCCAGGCGTGCACGCTTCTTGTCGTCGGATTTAACAATCGTCCACGGTGCGTCAGCGGTATCGGTGTAGAAGAACATTGCTTCCTTGGCCTCGGTATAATCTTCCCACTTGTCGATCGAAGCCTGGTCGATTGGCGATAATTTCCATTGTTTGAGCGGGTCGTTTTTACGCGACTCGAACCGGCGTCTCTGTTCTTGCTGGGTTACCGAGAACCAGTACTCGAACAACAGGATGCCGGAGCGAACCAGCATGCGTTCGATTTCCGGGCATTGGCGCATGAATTCAAGATAAGCGGTTGGGTCGCAGAACCCCATAACGCGTTCCACGCCCGCCCGGTTGTACCAGGAGCGGTCAAGCAGGACGATTTCACCGGCCGAGGGCAGGTGATTGATATAACGCTGGAAGTACCATTGCGTTTGTTCGGCGACGGTGGGTTTTTCCAGTGCCACGACGCGTGCGCCGCGTGGATTGAGGTGTTCCATAAAGCACTTTATTGCGCCTCCCTTACCGGCCGCATCCCTGCCTTCAAACAGAATCACCACCTTCTTGCCGGATTCTTTTACCCATTTCTGCACCTTGAGCAACTCGACCTGCAGCAGGGCCTTGTCTCTTTCGTAATCCGATGTCTTAACCCGGTCTGTATAAGGGTACATCCCGTTCTCGAATCTGCGGATTATATCCATGCGCTCGAGTTCATGCCGGGCAATGCTGTCATCGTCCATTGATGGAGTATCGAACGAGCTATTGTCCTCGGCGGATGTCGCAGATACTGCTGCGGGTTCGTTGGTCTCGGTCATGTCTGCTGTATAGTCATTTTGATCGTCGGGATTATATCACTGCGCAAGGGATTAACCATGCATAGCGAATTTGCAGTTGACGCAGGTCAAGCATTTACCGTTGCGCTATAATGCCGCGATGGGTAAAGACAGCTTATCGTCAGTGCAGGTGATCGCGGATCGATTACTAAAGCACCAGCAAAAAGTATGCACCGCGGAATCCTGTACCGGTGGATTGATTGCCAAGACTTTTACCGACCTGGCGGGCAGTTCGGACTGGTTTGAGCGCGGTTTCGTTACCTACAGCAACGCGGCAAAAAACGAAATGCTGGCCGTACCGGCATCGGTGATCGAAGACTATGGTGCCGTCAGTGAAGCGGTGGCAACCGCGATGGCGAGCGGCGCGCTGCGTTACAGCGAGGCAGATTATTCGATCGCCGTCACCGGGGTTGCCGGACCCGGGGGCGGTAGCGATGACAAACCGGTAGGTACGGTCTGGATCGCAGTGGCGTCGTCCGGGCAAATGGTGGCGAAGCGCTATCAGTTCGATGGTGATCGGCAAGCGGTGCGCGCGGCAACGCTGTATAGCGCGCTAGAGCTGTTGCTCGACCAGGTCAGTGCCTGACGGCGCAGCTCCGGAGTCTAATCAGGGCCGGCACGATGAATAGCCATGCGGGTGAATATCGGGCCGATAATTTCAAATACGATTGTCGATGCGATTACTATCGGCAACATGATTTGGCGATATTCGGGAAAACGATGCGATGCCACCAGCGCCATACCTATAGCGACCCCGGCCTGGGGAAGCAGTGCGACGCCCATCCACTGTCGATTATTCTGTCCTGATCTGCTCAGGTAATCACCGACCCAGGCCCCCATATATTTGCCCAGCGCGCGACATAGAATATAGACTGCTCCGGCAGCGCCGATGGTAGCGAGCGTTTCGAGTTCCAGCGACGCGCCGGCGAATACGAAGAATACCGTCATGAACAATGACTCGATACCTTCGATCGCGTGAAACGGGTAGTCATGATGTCGTGCCAGGTTGGCAATCACCGCGCCCATGACGATGGCTGCGATGAGAAAAGATACGTTCAGCCATAGTGCGACGCCACCACATAGCAGGACGATGCCGAGCGCCTCGCTAAGCATGGGCTTGCCCTGCTTGATGCGGCCGGTCAGGTAGGCGGCCGGCAGGCCGATAGCCGCACCGACGATCACCGCGCCACCCAGTTCCCAGGCGACGATACCGATAAAGCTGGCTTCACCAGCGAGCCCGTTCAGGGAAGTGACAATCGCCATGCCGACACCGAACAGTAACAGTGCCCAGATGTCGTCGAGCGCGACGATCATCAGCAGCAGCTCGCTGAAACGGCTTTTAATCTCCGCTTCCTGCACCACGTCAAGAATGGCCGCGGGCGCCGTAGCCGCTGCGAAGCAACCGAGCAGTAACGCGACAGGGGTCGCGACCCCCAGCGCGATCATGCCGAGAAAAACGGTCATTGCGGGCAAAACCGCGGCGCAGATCGAGATCGAGAACGACATCAGGCTATGGTCGTAAAAAGCGTCTTTGGTCAGCTTGCCGCCGAGCAGGAAGCCCACCATCAGCAAGGTTAATTCGGCGATCAGTCCGAACTGGTCAACGAACAGGCGCGGCAGCAGATTCAGCGCATCGGCGCCGATCATCACGCCAAATATCAACAACAGTGTCGCACGTGGCAGGAAGGTTCTTTTTGCAATAGTCGACAGCAACAGTCCAGCCAGCAAAATGCAGCCCAGGGTCAACATGAACGGAGAGGATATGTTGATTTGCGTTGTTTCCATGAACCTAGTAAGTGATTTTTTCTATGCCATCACAAAACATAAATTACCCCTGGGTTGTAGCGCCACGCGGCTCCCGGAATCGAATCGACGGGATAGGCTATGCGTCGTCGCAAGCATGCCACAGCTCGGCATACTGATGGCTGGTTTTGTCGGCTCGAAGTTGCCGACAGGCGACCTGACCATCATCGTGAACCCGGTAGCGCTGGATCGCAGTAGCACATCAAATTATATTCTTAATAGTGAGCTCGAATAGTATCATTTCCTGTCTGCGACGCCCGTACGGATCGACATATGCTTTTTATCAATTACGATTATCGCGTCAGGCTGCTGATTTTTTACGCTTGCCTGCTGTTTAACGCCTGCACTGCGCAACCCGTCGAACATGCTGTCCCGGCGCAGACCGCGGTCGTGCAAACCTACGTTTATCTTTGCCAGGGTGAAGATAAGTCGATTGTGGTTACGATCAACGGTGACCGCGGGCACCTGTTTTCCTGCCAGCGGAGCGAGGCGCTTACGCGAGAGCCCGGCTCAAACATTTATTCAGGCAGCGATACAATTTACAGGCCGGACAATCCGCCCGGCCTCGCGCCGGGGCAAAGCGCGGAGATTACGGTCAGGGGTGTCAGGCACGCTAATTGTAAGAACAATCCCCGGGCCGCGGTCTGGGAAGCGGCGAAGTTGCGCGGCGTCGATTATCGTGCGCTGGGCCAGGAGCCCGCCTGGCAGCTGGAGATCAGAGTCGGCGAAGGTTTTTTGCTGATTACCGACTATGGCGAAAATCGGCTAGAGTTCCCCTATGCCGAAGCCGAGGTCAACCAGGCGCAACGCACCACGCGTTATGTCTCCGACTTGACGGCAACAGTCTAAATATCACTATCAGGGGTGAAGATTGCAGCGACATTATGAGTGGCGAAACTTTCAGCAGCCGGGTCGAAGTAAGCTGGCAGGGCGAAACCCTGTCTGGCTGTGGCAGGGCCCTGCATTGAAAGCCGGGATTGCAATTCTGGCCATGTGTTTGCTTGGCAGCGCCTGCCAGAGCGGCGCGCAACAGCTGCAGGGGCGATACAGTTTCGGGCACGAGGTTAACGTGGTCTGCATCGGAAATCCGCAAAGTTGTTACTGGCTGGTTGATACCAGCGACGAGATCCGGCAGAAACTCAAACAACAGGTGGCCGGTGAACCACCCTATAGTGGTGTTTGCCTGAACCTGGTTGCGGAACTGTACGACCAGAAAGCAGATGGCTTCGGCCAGGACTACGACGGTAGTATCCGCGTCCAGCAAATGCTGGGTCGTTGTGACGACCGGGGCGCGGTAGCGGTAACCAGCGTCGCGGATTTACAGCATCGTCGATGGGTGCTGGAGCGAATTGACGGCCTCGAGTTAATGGCTTATGCCGGCCGACTGGGATATGAACTGACGACGGCGCCCGAGTTGATACCCGAGCTGGATTTTGCTGAACAGGGCTTCCTCTCCGGCAACACCGGCTGCAATCGAATCAAGGGTCAGGCGACCGTGGCGGATAACCAGCTTAGGCTGGGACCGCTTGCCAGCACGCGCATGGCCTGTGCCGGTTTTGCCGGCGAGCTGGAACAGCGGTTACAGATGATTTTTGCCAACAGCCTCACTGTCACCCGACAGGCCGGATCCCTGTTTTTGCAAAGCGGGGAAAATACCCTCGAATACAAGCTGCAGGACCGGGTGCAGTAGTTCCTGACGGTGTTATAGCGGTACCTTGCCTGTGTTAAATCAGGGGCTGGCTTTGCCTACCCGGCACAGGTGGGTTTTAAGATTCGCCTGCTGCGAGATCGGGTCGAGTCTGGTGCTGGTCAAATGGTTGACACTGGAGCTCGGATGATAGGGTTGCTGTTCGTCCCAGCCAATCGGAATGAAGACACAATTGGCACGAATGCCTCGATGCAGCCAGGCGCGTAACGTAATCCTGCCATTTACCGTTTCGACAAATACGTCATCGCCGTCTTTCACTCCCAGTGCCGCTGCCTTGCGGGGGTGGATCTGGCAATACAGCTCGGGCCACATTTCCTGCGCCTGCCAGAAGTAATGCGTCCAGGAGTGAAAGTGAGGCGCGGGCGGTCGCCCGGTAACGAGCTCGGTATCGAAGGCCGCGTCGCGGGTGACATGTTCATTGACAATCCGGCCCGGGTAGACGAGGGTCTCCTCGCTGAAGAAAGTCGAAGGCTTTGCGGTCCTGTCGTAGCTGATGTGCGGCAGGGTCACGAGTTGCTCAGCCTCGGTGTAGAACTCTGGTAACGCCGACAGTCCCATCGCCGCAAATTTGGCCTCCTGCTGCGGCGTCCAGAACTCCAGCTTGCCGCTTGCGGTCGGGTAGCCGAGGCCTGCTTCGGGCTTGCTGCGCATCAGTTCGGTGACGTATACCGGGTCGATTTCGCGGGGAGGGCCGTCGAATTGTGGCAGTCGTACCGTGCGATTGGGCAGGCTGGTCAATCGCTCGCTGGTTGCCGCCGCCAGGTCCGGGGTGGCGGCGACCAGGACTTCGTCCCACAGCCTGCGCGGATCCTTGTATTCGTCTTTCAATACATCGTCGAAGCCGAACTTCTTGCCCAGCTCGATCCAGAACCAGTGATCTGACCTTGCATCACCGGGTGGATCGATAAACCTGTCGTTCCAGACGATGCGACGGTCTTCGGCAAAGCGCGTCGTGCCGCCTTTTTCAATCCCGCTCGCCATCGGCAGAACATAGTCGGCGAAACGCGAGGTGGCATTCTTGAACAGCTCCAGGTGTACCACCAGGTCAAGCGCCTGTAATGCCTTGCGAGCTCTATTCTGGTTGGGCCATTGCGCCAGCGGATTGTTGCTCGTGATCAGTGCTCTTATCGGGTAAGGATTGCCTTCAAGCATGGCCTCCATCCAGGATGACGGGTTCTTGCCGATCGCGGCACGCGTTGCCGCTTTGCGTCCTGCGGGAATCAACGGTGGTTTCCAGTTCATTTCGGACGAAACATTGAAATAGCCGCCGCCGTGGCGACCCCAGTTACCGGTCATCGCCGCGACAAACATGAATACGCGGTTTGTCTGGGCTGAGTTGGTGTGCTGGTTGATGCCCCGACTGAGGAAGATCATGCAGCCGTCCGCCCCGGCAATGGTCTTTGCCAGCATTTCGATCTGCTCGCTGTCGAGGTCGGTCACTTGCGCGGTCCATTCGAGGTCGTACTCCTGCTGCGCGATAAACTCGCGCCATTCGCGCCAGCCGACGATCCAGCGTTCGCAGAACGCCTCGTCATGCAGGTTGTACTTGAACAGGTAGTGGATCAGGCCCAGCCCGAGCGCCATGTTGGTGCCCGAACGAATCGGCAGCCAGGCGTCGGCCTTGCTCGCGGTTGCGGTAAGGCGTGGATCGACCACGATCATCTTCGCGCCATGTTGCAGGCGCCAGTCGTTGACCATGCCGAAATTGACCGGTCGGGTTTCGGCCTGGTTGTCACCGATGTAGACGTAGGCCCCGGCGCTACCGATATCTTCCTCGGTGTAGACGTTTGCCATGACGCCGGTACCCTGGACCAGGTTGAGTGCGACTCCCTTGCCGAGGTCACAATAAGGTTCGGTGGCGGCGACATTGCCGGTGCCCCAAAGTCCGGCGAAAAGTGGCAACGCCCCGATGATATTGAGAACCCCGGTACGCGATCCTGATTGAATCGCCAGCGCTTCGCTGCCGTATTGATCCCGCACGGCCGACAATTTCTGCGCGATCTCGCTCAGGGCCTGGTCCCAGCTGATGCGTTCGAACTTGTCGCTACCGCGTTTACCGACACGTTTCAGCGGTGTCACCAGCCGGTGCGGGTTGTTATATAGCTGCAGCGTCATCTGCGATTTTGGACAAACGCGACCCTGGAACACCGGGTCCTCATCGTTGCCATAGATGTTGATTACCTCGTCACCGCGCAAGTGATACTTGATCGGGCAACCGTTGAAGCAGATATTACAGCCACCGGGGACGATTCGTTCTTCCTTCTGCAGCATCTCGTTTTTATCGGAGCGCCGATAGGTGCCGTGAGCGAGTTCGGTGTCCAGACCCTGGCGGGCCTGGTGATCGCTCATCAGCATTGGCGTACTGCGCAGGCTGACATTCTGGTCGCTGGGTGCGGTATCGCGCGGTCGTCGCAGATAAATAGTTGCCGGTTGCTGGAGGAAGTGGTCGGTATCCAGGATCTGGCGTTGTTCCTGTTGTGCCTTTGCCAGCAGCGATTCGCGGTTGTCGAAACTGATCGCACGTGTCGGGCAGACGAATGCACAGGCGGGGCCGAGATCCTTGGCGCGGCGGTCGGCGCATAAATCACATTTGACCGCGTGATGTTGTTCGGCGTTGTAGCCGATCGCACCGTAGGGACAGGAGAGGGCGCACTCGCCACAGCCGGTGCAACGATTTTCATTGATCGAAACCACACCTGTGACAGGATCCTTGGATATTGCTTTCGGGTATACCGGGCAGGCGCGTAAACAGGCCGGGCGTTCACACTGCTGACAGGTAACGGTGAGAAAATCCAGTCGCGCCAGAAAATCATGGTTGCTATCGACCTGCTGCTCGTCGAACCACATGACGCGATTACGATAACTGTCAGGGCCAAGTGCGTTGGTTTGGTTGCAGGCGGCCTCGCAGCTCTTGCAACCGGTGCAGCGTTCCAGGTCGATCATCAGGGCTAACTGGGTATTTGCAGCGGTCATGTTCTAGCCTCCCCACGCGGTGATATACCACCAGTCGATGACGCCACCGTCGGCGGCATAGCCGGCAAAGAACAGCACCACGATGATATGGGCGACCAGGCCCAGGTAGAAGGCGAGTGCTGCCAGCATATGGATGCGGCGCGACCATCCAAGCCCTGCTCCGGCACTAGCGCGGGCGCCGATCATGCGCGCCTCTTGTTCGGCCAGCAGCTGGTACCTGGCACTGCGCAACGGTTGCCAGAGCCAATGTTTCAGGGCCGGCGAGAACAGGGCTTCGTCGGCGCTGGAGTCGAGCCTGCGCAGCAAATCAATCTTGGCATCGATTACCTGTTGTAACGCCGACTTGTCCAGGCCTGGCGGTGAGGTAAAACCGGTCGGCGCGCTGCTGCGGGCAAACAGCAGGCTGAACCCCCGGGTCAGAATGCCGCGCAGTAAACTACCCTGCAGAATCAAAAACAGCATAAACAGCAGGACGGCACCGGGTGGCGTGAGCCAGTCTCCGCTGGCGACGTGAATGAAAATCAGGCAGCTGCCGAATGAGGTTGCCATGACATGGGCGATAAACCATAACGGGGGATTAGCGCTCCAGCCGGAACGTTTCATGATTACGAACGCCAACGGGGCAAGTAACAGCAACGCACCGAGTGCCGCGCATAGCTGCCCCGCCACCGATCCCGGGCTTGCAACCGGGGGCCATAACATAATGCCCGAGGCAACCAGGATTACCATGCCTGCAAGCATCAATATGCTGCGTGTGGAAAGATCGGGTCGGTTTTGGTCCACGTGAAGTCCAGTCAGGTTGGTAGCAGATTATCGCTGCATTCCTTCGGGTTCAACAGGTTACTTAAAATCCTTTTTAACTGTTTTTATTGGCGGCTCACGATATGAGCTACTCTGGCGGCATAATAGGCGACAGGCATTCAGTCGAAGCGAACAGAAATTCAGGTTAAATTGGAAAGTTCTCTTTATGTTCTCGTTCGACTGTGTGATAATCCAGCAACTCAAATGCAGAGGTAGGCAGTAAATGGACGATAATAAACAAAAAGCGCTCGCGGCAGCACTGGGGCAAATCGAAAAGCAGTTTGGCAAGGGCTCGGTTATGCGGCTTGGCGATTCTGATGTCGATATGACGATGGGTGTCGTGTCAACCGGATCGCTGTCACTGGATGTTGCGCTCGGTGTTGGTGGGTTACCGCGCGGGCGTGTCATCGAGGTCTATGGACCTGAATCTTCCGGCAAAACAACCCTGGCTCTGCAGGTAGTCGCCGAGGCTCAGAAGGCCGGTGGTTCAGCCGCTTTCGTCGATGCGGAGCATGCACTCGACCCTGTTTATGCCGGTAAGCTCGGTGTTGATATCGATGAGTTACTGGTATCACAACCCGATACCGGTGAGCAGGCACTGGAAATAACGGACATGCTGGTGCGTTCCGGCGCGGTTGATGTGGTTGTTGTCGATTCGGTTGCGGCATTGACGCCAAAAGCGGAAATCGAAGGCGATATGGGTGATTCGCATATGGGTTTGCAGGCACGCCTGATGTCGCAGGCGCTGCGCAAACTAACCGGTAATATCAAGCGCTCGAACACCATGGTTATTTTTATTAACCAGATTCGCATGAAGATAGGCGTCATGTTTGGTAACCCGGAAACGACCACCGGCGGCAACGCGCTAAAGTTCTATGCCTCCGTGCGCCTCGACATTCGACGCATTGGGGCAATCAAGAAGGGCGATGAAGTGATTGGCAATGAAACTCGCGTTAAAGTAGTCAAGAACAAGGTTGCACCGCCATTCAAACAGTGCGAATTCGAGATTCTCTACGGTGAAGGTTCATCCCGTGAAGGAGAACTGATCGACCTCGGCGTTAAAAACGGAATGATTGAAAAAGCCGGTGCCTGGTACAGCTACAATGAAGAGCGTATCGGCCAGGGCAAGGATAATGTACGTAATTTTCTGAAAGAACATCCGCAAATGGCCGCAGAAATTGATCAGCGTTTACGTGCGCTGTTATTACCAAAAAAAGGTGATGCCGCCGACCCGATTGACAGCGAAGCAACCGACTTTAACCCAGAAGTCGAACCCGAACTGGTGGAAATTCCCTAGCCTACCTCTATCTCTCCACCTGATGTTGCAAGCTGGCATATGCCCCTGGAGAATATCCCACTCCGGGGGCTTTTTTTATTATGGCTGAGAAGAGGGTAGAGTCGAGTATTCGCAACAAGGCGATGGACTTGCTCGCACGCCGCGAACATTCCGAACAGGAGTTGCGTCAAAAACTGAAAACCCGTGAATATGATATCGATGCGATCGATGAGATCCTGCAGGCATTGAAGGAAGACAGGCTGCAGTCTGACGAACGGTTTACCGAGTCTTACGTAAACCATCGTTTCAACGCGGGGGTCGGCCCACTGAAAATTCGTTATGAGCTGCGCCAGAAAGGGGTTTCTGACAGGCTGGTCGATGAATTTCTGGAACCCTTATCCGATCAATGGGATGAGCTTATGATCCGCCAACGTGTCAGGAAATACGGCGCATCGATACCCGATGACTACTCCGAGCGCATGAAACAGGCACGTTTTTTACAAAATAGGGGTTTTTCTCCCGAGTCAGTCATGCGATTATTTCGCTAGTGCCCTTATATAGAAGGGGTGCCAGAACGCCCGGATGATGCCGGGCGTCGTTAGTTAGCGGATATCCGATTGTACAAATGACGACTAGTGCCGAATTAAGGGAGATGTTCCTCAGATATTTCGAATCTCAGGGACACACCATCGTGCCGTCGAGCCCCTTGGTGCCCGGCAACGACCCGACCTTGCTATTTACCAATGCCGGCATGGTTCAATTCAAGGATGTGTTTCTCGGTACTGATAAGCGTAGCTACAGCCGAGCCGTTACTTCACAGCGCTGCGTGCGTGCCGGAGGCAAACATAACGACCTCGAAAATGTCGGTTACACTGCCCGCCATCACACCTTCTTTGAAATGCTCGGTAATTTCAGCTTTGGCGAGTATTTCAAAAAAGAAGCGATTCATTATGCCTGGGACTTTCTGACCAATGTAATAGGTCTACCCGCGGAAAAGCTCTGGATCACCGTTTATGCAGATGATGATGAAGCTGCCGATATCTGGCTTAACGATATCAAGGTAAACCCACAGCAGTTTGCTCGCATCGGTACCTCGGATAATTTCTGGTCCATGGGCGATACCGGCCCCCGTGGCCCCTGTAGTGAAATTTTCTATGATCACGGGCCGGAAATCGAAGGCGGCCCGCCGGGCACGCCGGAAGAAGATGGCGATCGCTATATCGAAATCTGGAACCTGGTGTTCATGCAGTACAACCGTAACGAGACCGGTGACATGCTGCCTTTGCCCCGACCATCTGTCGACACCGGTATGGGTCTGGAACGCCTCGCGGCTATCCTGCAGCATGTACACAACAATTACGATATCGATTTGTTTCAGGCATTGATCTCAGCCGCGGCCGGGCTTACCGGCACCACGGATCTTGAGAATAAATCATTGCGCGTCATCGCAGACCACATTCGTTCCTGTGCGTTTCTGGTGGTTGACGGCGTGCTGCCCTCCAACGAGGGGCGCGGTTATGTGTTACGCCGAATCATCCGCCGCGCCGCCCGGCATGGCCATCAGCTTGGGTGTAAAACACCATTTTTCTACAAGCTCGTGGCCACCCTCGACCAGGAAATGGGGGACGCCTACCCCGAATTGAGTCAACATCGTGAGCATGTCGAGCGCGTTCTGAAAAAGGAAGAGCAACGTTTTGCCGAAACCCTGGAGCAGGGCATGCGTATCCTCGAGGCCGCCATCGAAAAAATGAAGGGCAATACCATTGACGGTAAAACCGTGTTCAAGCTTTACGATACCTTCGGCTTCCCGGTAGACCTGACCGCCGACGTCGCTCGCGAAAGAAATCTCGTGCTGGACCAGGACGGCTTCGACGTCGAAATGGAGGCGCAACGCTCGCGCGCCCGTGCCTCCAGCCAGTTCAACGCGGTGAGCGATGCCTTCAAGCTCGACACCTATCCGGCAACTGAATTCCTCGGCTACGAGCTGCGCTCAGCAAATGCCAGGGTGCTGGCGATTCTGCAAAACGATGCTGCCATCGACCAACTTGAAAATGGTGACGAGGCAATCGTCATCCTGGATCGTACTCCGTTTTATGCGGAATCTGGCGGCCAGGTCGGGGATATCGGTGAGATTAGAATCGGTGAAGAGACAGTGTTTAAGGTCACCGATACGCAAAAACAGAATGATGTATATCTCCATATCGGTTACCTGCTGAGTGGCGAGCCCGGGGTCGGTGATCAGGTGGATGCCCGCATCGACGAGAATCATCGTCAGGCTGTTATGCTTAATCATTCGGCCACGCATTTGATGCACGCCGCGTTACGCCAGGTGCTCGGAGAGCATGTGCAACAGAAGGGTTCACTGGTCGATGCGGACAAGTTGCGCTTTGACTTTTCGCATTACCAGCCCGTCGAACCCGGGCAAATTGCTGAAATCGAGACTCTGGTCAATAACCAGGTACGTGGGAACCTCGAAACCAGGGCCGAGGTTATGGATATGGAAGCCGCCAAAAAATCCGGGGCGATGGCGTTGTTTGGTGAGAAATATGGTGACCTGGTGCGTGTGCTCAAAATCGGCTCCGATTCGATCGAGCTTTGTGGTGGCACCCATGTACCCCGCGCCGGGGATATCGGGCTTTTTAAAATTGTGCTGGAAAGCGGCATCGCTTCGGGCGTGCGCCGTATCGAGGCGGTGACCGGTGAGGCAGCGATCAAACGCTTTATTGAAAGTGAAAACAAGCTCGACACGGTTGCGCAAAGGCTTAAGGCGAGCCGGGATAACCTGTTGCCACGAATCGAACAACTACAGACGAACAACCGGTCGCTGGAAAAAGAGATCGAGGCTTTGAAATCGAAACTTGCTTCGCAGACCGGTGGTGATCTCGCCTCGCGGGCGCAGGAGGTCAGGGGCATCAAGGTGCTCGCGGCGAATCTGGATGGTGCTAACGTAAAGACCCTGCGAGAAACGGTCGACCAGCTGAAAAACAAACTCGGTGCCGCTGCCGTCGTACTGGGCAGTAGCACTGACGGTAAAGTGTCGATTATTGCCGGGGTTACCCGCGCCGAATCCGAGCGCATTCGCGCGGGTGACCTGGCCAACCTGGTGGCTGAACAATGTGGCGGTCGAGGTGGTGGCCGACCTGATATGGCCCAGGCGGGCGGCAATCAGCCTGAAAACCTGGCTGCGGCGCTCGAATCGGTACTACCCTGGGTCGAATCCCAGCTTTAACGGTTGCGCACTCGCGCGGGCGTTTTCCAACAAACCTGCCCCTTACCAACTAATCAAACCGACTTCGGTAAGAAATTGATAGATTAGAACTATTGATAGAAGAAGCAGCAGCTTGCGCAGGATCGACTGGTAGGTGCGGACCTGAATTCGTGGTTGTAAACGTTGTCCGAGCAGCAGCGCGACAACAGCGGCTACCGCCAGCGGTGCGGTTTCAAGCGTCAACCTGACGCTCAACAGCCCCGCGATTGCGAGCACGACTATCTGCGACAGCTTGCCCACCAGGAAGCAGGAGTTCAGTGCCGGTACGAGTGTCGATCTCGGCGTTTCCAGAGACATGAAATAAATGATTAATATAGCCACCATGACATTGGTAGTGCCTGCAGAAATGCCTGCGATAAGCCCGAAAACAGCCATCGCCAGCAGTGAATTGTCGAGCAGCCAGCGTTGTGGAATACGTATGCCGTTCCACAGGTACAGCAGAATCAACCCGGCCAGCACGATTCGAAACGGGGTGGGGTCGGTGACTGCCAGAACGCTGGCGCCTGCTACCGAGCCCAACAGGGAAAACAACACCAGCGGCAGAAATGGTTTCGTACTAGCCAGCGATGATTTGTTATTCATAATACTGGTGATATTGACCGCCATGGTCGGCAACAGGGTAATCAGGATAGCGCTGCGCACATCCATCATGGCCGCCAGCATCGGCGTTGCCACCATCGGAAAACCAAGCCCCAGGGTGCCGTGGATCAGGCCCGCGAACAACATAACCCCGAATATCGCAATCACGATAAGTCCGTCGAATTGGAGTAATGCAATCATCGGTGCTCAGGACTCGGGACAAAAGGTAGCTGAATTCTATTCATCAGGGCGCATGATTACGAATATGGTTATACAAACCAACCTATATTTCCTATAATCCGCGGTCGTTTTTTCAACTCGAAATATAATGGCGTTACTGGTACAAAAATTCGGTGGGACCTCGGTAGGGACTATTGAGCGCATCGAAGCCGTCGCGGACAAGGTTATATCATACCGTGATGACGGCCACGACATGGTTGTCGTGGTGTCAGCTATGAGTGGTGAAACCAACCGCCTGGTTGAGCTTGCAAAGCAAGTCGATGCGCAGGCTCGCGGGCGTGAACTCGATGTCCTGCTAACGACCGGCGAGCAGGTTACAATCGCTTTGTTGGCAATGGCACTGGAAAAGCGGGGCTACCCGGCTCGCTCTTACACAGGCGCCCAGGCCAAGATTACTACCGATAGTGCCCACAACAAGGCGCGCATCAAATCGATCGATCATGAAAAAATTGCCGATGACCTGGAAAACGGGCGCATCGTTGTCGTTGCCGGATTCCAGGGTGTCGATGAGTTCGACAACATTACCACGCTAGGCCGTGGTGGCTCGGACACCACCGGAGTGGCGCTGGCCGCGGCATTGAAAGCCGATGAGTGCCAGATTTTTACCGATGTCGATGGCGTTTACACAACCGACCCGCGGGTCGTGCCGGATGCCCGCCGTCTGGATACCATTACCTTCGAAGAAATGCTGGAAATGGCGAGTCTTGGGTCGAAAGTGCTGCAGATTCGTGCGGTTGAATTTGCACAGAAATACGAAGTACCGTTGCGCGTTTTGTCTTCATTCGAAGCAGGTGACGGCACATTGATAACCTCGGAATATGGTACGGATAAAACTATGGAACAAGCCCTGATATCAGGCATCGCGTTCAATCGTGACGAAGCCCAGTTAACCATAAACGGTGTATCAGATACTCCGGGTGTTGCTTACCGGATACTGGGCCCGATTTCTGACGCCAATATCGAAGTCGACATGATTCTGCAGAATGTCAGTGCAGACGGTACTACCGACTTCACCTTCACGGTTCATCGTAATGACTTTGATACTGCCCTGGGATCGCTCGAACAGACGGCGGCGCAGTTGAAAGCTCGCGAAGTATCCGGCAACAACAAGATTGTAAAGATTTCTATCGTTGGTGTGGGTATGCGATCGCATGCGGGTATCGCGAGCCGCATGTTCGAAATACTGGCGAATGAAGGTATAAATATCCTGATGATTTCTACATCTGAAATAAAAATTTCGGTGGTAGTGGATGAAAAATATCTCGAATTGGGCGTGCGCGCCCTGCATGAAGGGTTCGATTTGAGGACAAGATCATAAAATTTTTCAACTGGATTAGTCGAAGCCAATTAGAGTAATATGGCGTTTGGCTGGGAGAAAACGGCCAAATAAAAACAAAAAGTGTTGTTCCTGCCACGAGGGCGGGGTGAGAGATTACCGGGATATTTTTTTGGAGAGAACGGAATGCTGATATTAACGCGGCGCGTCGGTGAAACCTTAATGATCGGAGATGAAGTAACAGTCACCGTGCTGGGCGTTAAGGGTAACCAGGTCAGGATTGGCGTGAATGCACCCAGAGAAGTGGCAGTGCATCGCGAGGAAATTTATGATCGTATTAAAGCGGAAGAAGATGAAGAAGGTTTGGGAAATACAGTCGAAGGATAGTGTTTCATTTTAGTTGAAGCGAGTTTCATCGCTAGTTTACAATCGATTCTATCGTAATAGCCTTGTATAACAGGCTATTGCGCTGTAGTTTATAGGTTAATTCCGGAGAGATGGCTGAGTGGTCGAAAGCGCTCCCCTGCTAAGGGAGTATACGTTAATAGCGTATCGAGGGTTCGAATCCCTCTCTCTCCGCCAGACCAAAAAAAGCCCCGCAACGCGGGGCTTTTTTTGGTCTGGCGGAGAGAGAGGCCTTGATGAGGACCCTACGGTTCGACAAAATGCGTCAGCATTTTGGACCGAGAATTGCTCCTGCATTTTCGGCATACGGCACATCCATGTGCCTAACCGCCGCAGGCGCCCCGCAGGGGTCAAAACGCGAGCTGCAATCGCGTTTTGAGTCTACGCGACCCG